>Ga0316188_10000777_pt1 | contig 14556 bp, 10 predicted proteins | sample Phiworburrow1_MG_FD_204933 | JGI IMG/M metagenome (GOLD analysis project Ga0316188, IMG submission 204933) | Coastal sediment microbial communities from Maine, United States - Phippsburg worm burrow 1 | ecosystem: Environmental > Aquatic > Marine > Coastal > Sediment | place: USA: Maine...
CTTCATTACTCAAAACTCCCAGTGCTCAGAGGTATTGTCTCTCTGACCCCGTCAAACAGTGCAGGTTCACTCGTTATTCGAATTCGATCCAGGTGGTCTTCAATTCCGTGTAGTCGTTGAAAGCGTGCATGGACTTGTCCCGCCCATTGCCGCTTTGCTTGAAGCCGCCAAAGGGTACGGTCATATCGCCGCCAAAGTAGTTGTTGATACCCATGGTGCCTACGCGCACGGCCGCGGCCACCTTGTGCGCGGTGTTGATGTTGCGGCTCCATACCGCGCCGGCCAGGCCATAAATGGAATCGTTGGCAATGCTGACCGCTTCGGCTGCATCCTTGAATGTCAGCACCGACAGGACCGGGCCGAATATTTCTTCCTGGGCTACTCGCATCCGGTTGTGTACACCGGCGAAAATTGTGGGCTCGTGATAATGCCCGCCGGTCTCGGCCAGGCAACGTTTGCCGCCAAATAGCAGTTCGGCGCCTTCCTTGCGGCCGACGTCTACATATCCTGCCACGGTGTTGAACTGGCCCTCATCAATCATCGGACCCATGGCGGTGGCCGGATCCAGCGGATCGCCCGGCATCCAGTCTCTGGCCTTCGAGACAACCATATCCAGGAACTCGTCGCGTATCTTTTCTTCAACAATCAACCGGGTACCGGCAGTGCAGGTCTGGCCACCGTTATAGAACACCGCCACGGCCGCCATGGCCGCAGCTGCCTCCAGGTTGGCATCGGCAAAGACGATATTCGGGCTTTTTCCGCCCAACTCCAGGAAGGTGCGTTTCAGGTTGGACTGTCCCGAGTACTGCATCAGCAACTGACCCACCGGGGTGGACCCGGTGAAGGTCAGGCCGTCGATGTCCATGTGGGTAGCCAGGTGCTTGCCCAGGGAACCGCCTGGCCCGGGCAGGACGTGCAGTACTCCATCGGGCAGACCCGCCTCAGTGGCCAGGCGGGCAATGAACAAGGCGGACAGGGGCGTGTTGCTGGCCGGTTTCAGGACGACCGAGTTACCGGTAGCCAGGGCCGGGGCCAGTTTCCAGGCGGTGGTGGACAAGGGGAAGTTCCAGGGCACGATGGCCGCGACCACACCCAGCGGCAGGCGCTGCACCAGGGCCAGCGTATTGGCCGGTGTCGGTGGGATCTCGTCGTAGACCTTGTCGATCGCCTCGCCGCTCCAGCGTATGGTGCGCACCGCAGCGGAAACGTCAATATCCAGCGTATTGGAAATGGGCTTGCCTACATCCAGGCACTCCAGCAGGGCCAGTTCCTCCCGGTGCTGCTCAATCAGCTCGGCCCAGCGCACCATGACCATTTTGCGATCCGAGGGCGCCATGGCTGACCACACGCCGCTGGCAAATGCAGCTCTTGCACTGGCGATGGCAAGCTCTGCATCCTCGATTCCGCAATAGGCGACCTGGGCCAGTTCCTTGCCATTGCCGGGATTAAAAGTGGGTCGGGTTTCGCCGGACAAGGCATCAACACTGCGACCATTGATGAACGCACGTCCGTCTATCCGCAGTGCCTTTGCCGCCGCCTGCCAGTCCGCCTTGGTCATGTTAGCCATATTCAACCTCATGGATAGCGATAGTGAATCTGAATACAGGCCAGGTTCACGCCCAGGTGATTTGAGCCGCCCGACCTGCGATTCCGGGCCAGACTTTACCACGTGGCCGCCTGGAATCCTTCACCTCGAGAGACAGGTCCCTGCAGATGTCATCGACGATCTGGTGTGGCCCGCAGGGGGGGTTCCACCCGCGGGTGCGGCGTGACCGGGTATCAAGCTGCTGCCAAATCCCGGGGATGGCCTTGGGAACCGGGCTTACGGGGGTTCGGGGGAGCGTTCCCGGCGCTCAGCAGTAGCATATATAGCGAATGGCAAGATTCGCCAGTTTCACGGATAATACGCACTTCCGGCGAAGGCCGGTTTCTGCCTGGCAATGATCCAGCCGCTTCTGCTCTGGGTTTGCCAAAACATACATGCACCGATTACTTGGGTGTTAACAGGGAAAGGGACAAGACAATGCGTACAATTATGATCGCGATCCTGCTGCTGGCCATACCCGGCCTGGGCCAGGCGCAAACCTATTTCAATTCCGGCGGAATCGCCGAGACCTGGGAGTGGTCGTTTGCCGGTATTTACCAATACAAGGAAAATGCCGGTGGCGCCGGCGGTTCCAGTTTGGAAGTCGATCCCGCCCTGGGGATTGGTATAAATTTCGCCTACAACGTTACTGATCACTTTTCCGTGGGTATGGATTTCGAGTTTTTGCGGCCTGACTATCAAGTCACCCTGGTTACCGATACGGGTGAAAGACAGGTCATCGACCACAGTTTCAGTCAATTTAACGGCCGCCTGAAGGGCGCCTACTATTTCATGGACGGTCCGGTCACCCCTTACCTGGAAGCGGGCATGGGTTGGTCCTATTTCGACTCGAATGTCGCCGACGGTCCACCCAGCACAGGGTGCTATTGGCACCCGTACTGGGGTTACGTCTGTAACAGCTATTACAGCACCTATACAGCAACCGAATTTACCTACGGCGGCGCGCTGGGTGTGCGTTATGAAATGCAAAACGGGACCCTTTTGAAACTCAGCTACAATACCTGGGTGATCAATACCGGTGGCGGCGATGCGGTGGAGCCCGATCTGGCCGCGCTGCGTCTGGAGTTTGGCTGGCGCTTCTAGTTTCGGCTTGAGTAGAAAGACAGCGGCAACCGGTAGACTTACCGGTTGCCGCTTTTTTGTTTCCAGGATTCAGTAAGCCCGGAATTCGCTCAGGCTGCCCGAATGCCTGAATGCCGGGTACCGCATTGGACCGGCCTCCAGGTCTTGAGCCTAGATCGGCGAACCCGGCGGTGGCCTCAGTGGTGACAAGGGCGCCAGCACCGAGGGATCATCCAGCAGGTGTTGTACCTGTCCGCTGGCAAAACGATAGTGAGACCGCCAGTCCGTGTTCTGGCTGCGCCGGGATTGCTTTTCCAGCCAGCCCGCCAACTCGGTCAGGCGGTCCCAGGCGATGGCCCGGACCTGTGCCTGGGCATCGCGATCCTCGGTCAGGGCAATAAGCCGTTGCAGGGTGGCCATATTGACCACGCGCTGGAGTTCAGCTTCCTGACCGGTCGCGTTCACGTCGTACCAGGTTTCTTTCAGCAGCTTGTCGACCAGTTCGCCAAAGTCCGGGAGGCTGGTATCCAGGGCATGGGCATTGACCATGCGCGCAGCGCGGGTCTTGTCCAGTAACATGTCCAGGCTCAGACCGGCCGCGGTGTCGGCCGCCGCCAGGGGATCAAACAGGTAGCCAGTCTGGCGCGGGAACAGTTCGCGGGTGCTTGGAGTGCCCGGCGGACGTGGTGGAATCAGGGCGATAAGATCTGGCTTCAGGGCCAGGGAATAGGGCCGGATCGCGGTCAGCAAGGCATCAATCGCTCGACGTTGCTGCTCGGCGGAAACCGGTTTGCTCACCTGCCGCCCATCGCCTCTATGGGCATAGTCGAATTCCTGACCGCCGATGAAGGTGGCTGCGGCCTTTAGCTGGTAGCGGTGCAGCAGATACATGGGTACCAGCACATCCTCGATACTGGCCATGGGTCGACCGACGCGTATGGTCTTTTCGGAGAAATTCGCCAGCACCTGGCTACGCACGCCCAGCAGGCGGTTTAACTCGGTCACCGCATCGGCGCCATTATCCCAAAGGCTGCCATAGGGATTGGCCGGGCCTGCCGCACCGGCGAACTCATCATTACGTGCGTGCACGTCGGCGACATAACGCAGTCCAGAGGCATGCGTCTGTGCAAGAATTTTCTCTCTCTCGGCGGTTGCATCCACGCCCGGCGGGAAATCCTGGTAGCCATACAGGATGGCGCGCTTGTCCCACTCACCAATGCCGGTGGCGTAGGCATCGGACAAATCCACCTCTCCCTCCTTGCTAACCTTTATCAGGGGAAAGGGGTAGTCCATGACCGAGGCCCGGTCATTGGTGCTGGCGGCGAAGTTGTGTTCCAGGCCCAGGGTATGGCCCACCTCGTGTGCGGCCAGCTGGCGGATTCGGGCCAGCGCGAATTCCAGCATCGCCGAAGGAACATTCTCATCCTCGTAGGGCGCCAGCAGACCCTCGGCCAGCAGGTAATCCTGGCGTACACGCAGGGAGCCCAGGGAGACATGACCCTTGATTATCTCGCCGCTACGTGGATCACGGACCGAGGCGCCATAAGACCAGCCCCTGGTAGAACGGTGCACCCACTGGATCACGTTGTAACGTACATCCATGGGATCTGCGTCGGCAGGCAGCAATTTCACCTGGAAGGCGTCTTTGTATCCGGCCGCCTCGAACGCCTGGTTCCACCATGAGGCGCCTTCCATCAGGGCGCTGCGTACCGGCTCAGGCGCTCCGGCGTCCAGGTAGTACACGATGGGCTCCACCGCCTCGCTAAGCTCGGCCAGGGGATCCTTCTTCTTGAGACGATGACGCAGGGTCAGTGGCCTGGCGATCGGCTGGCCGATTGGTGAGGCAAAGTCATGCAGTGTGCCGTCGGCCCAGCCACTGCTGACATCGATGTAGCCGGCCCGATCGTCATAGGGCAGGGCCTGGTAATCCGTATCTGGCAAACGTACGAAGGAGTGATGCTGGTGCACGCTCACCGCCGAGGAGTCCGGTGTCACCGTTCCCAGGATGCTGCCGGAGGGTTGGCCCGTGAGGGTTACCAGCGCCTCGACTTCAGTGTTGTCAGGGAATGCCTTGGTCTGGGGCAGGAAAATCACAGAACGGGTGGGATCGACCTGGAAACTTCCCTCGCCAGAGGCTGCCAGGCGGCCCGACACGTCGTGGGCGTCACGCAGGAAAAACGCCGTGGCGTCCACCAGGACGCTGCGGCCTTCGCTGGCAATCACCTCGAAGCCCCACAACACGGAGGTGGCGAAAGACTGCTCCACCGCCAGGATTTCTGCCGCGTCGTTGGACTCGGCGATATAGTTGCTATTGTCCTGAATCAACAGGACCCGGGGTCCCACACGCGAGAATTGCACCAGCCGCGTCGCACCCAGTTGCCCGCGGTCCAGGCCCAGGTCGTTGGAACCCACGCCACGTGCCAGGCTGCTTACATAGATGAAAGGTTGGTCAAAGCGGTCCAGTTTCAGATAAAGCTTGCCCCGGCTCTCGTCCCAGTACAGGTCGAAAAACCCGTCCATATACTGGCTGCCCTCCACAGCCTTGGCGATGGTCGGCGCCGTGGATTTTTCAGCCGCGCCCGCGCTGGTGACAACAGCGATCAGCAAATAAATCAATATCAGCGACAGTCGTCTCATGTATGAACTCCGTAAGGATCGGTTGGCACAGGCTGGCTGGAGATGCCAGAGTCTGACCAGATGATCGATCTCACGCAACCGTTGCGTGGAATTTGCATGCTCCCCGCTGGCCGCGTTCGAGCCTGCATTACTGATGCCGCTGATGTCAAAGCCCTTCGTTGCCCACCCTATGCGCGTAGCTGGCTGCACTCGCCGTGACTGCCGGCGGCCCTGTTCGACAAGGTCATTCCTTGAGGTTTTTGCTATAGCGGATTATTTCGCCGTCGTAGCCAAGTTCTTCGTACATTTGGCGCGCCCGCGTATTGGTGCGAAACGTATGCAGGGTCATCGTTTTTGCGCCATGCACCCGGGCCGTGAATTCCGACGCCGCCACCAGGGCCTTGCCGATGCCGTTACCTTCGGCCTCCCTGGCCACCATCAGGACCTCCAGGTGCGCACTGGGTTCACCGCTGAGCATTTCAGCGCGCAGACGGGCCATGGCCACTCCCAGCAGTTTTTTCTCCTTGCCCTCGGCGACATGTACCAGGCAGCTGTGATCATTCCCCGCAGCCCAGGCCTTCAGGACTTTCTCATCGCCTCGCCACAGATGCCTGGGCACCCGTCCATGGGGTAGTTCGAATTCGGCCAGACGTGGCAGCAGGGCGCACATTGCGTCCAGATCATGGGGCATGGCTGGTCGGATCAGGTATTCCATCGTTTGGGTGCTCTTATCGTGGGCGCACATGCTGCGAATATCGCTGATGCTAACCCCAGACGCCAACTGGTCCAAGTCTGATCGGGAAGTCAGCGCTTTATTTCCGTCCATGCGACCAGTAGGCTGTGCGCACAAAGCAAATTAACGGGGGAGTAGCGATGAAAAGACTATTGGGGGCAGTCAGCCTTTGCCTGACCTTTTTGTCTGCGCCGTTGGCGCTGGCAGAAACGCTGAGTGAGTCCATTGCAGCCGACTACGCTGCCAGGCTGGGCGACCTGTTCACCCATTTTCATGCGCATCCGGAACTCTCAGGAATGGAGTTCGAAACGGCCCGACGCATGGCCGAAGAATTACGTGAGCTTGGATATACAGTTACCGAGGGAGTGGGCGGCACGGGTGTAGTCGCGGTGATGGAAAACGGTGCAGGTCCCACCGTGATGTTGCGGGCCGACATGGATGGTCTTCCACTGCAAGAAGATACAGGACTGGCGTACGCCTCAACGGTGCGCCAGCAAAAACCCGACGGGAAAGAATTTCCTGTCATGCATGCCTGTGGCCACGACGTGCACATCACCTCCATGGTGGGCACTGCGCGCCAGATGGCGCAGCGCAAGGACCAGTGGTCGGGTACCCTCGTGCTGGTCGTTCAACCGGCCGAGGAAACGATCTCCGGTGCGGCAGCGATGCTGCGTGACGGTCTGTACCAGCGCTTTCCCAAACCCGAATACGCCCTGGCCTTTCATGTCGATGCGGACAGCGAGGCTGGAAAGATCAACGTGCCCCTGCATGCGGTGGCCTCCAGTTCCGACAGCGTGGACATCATCGTGCATGGCGTGGGCGCCCACGGCGCCTATCCTCAGCAGGGCATCGACCCTGTGCTGGTGGCCGCACAAATCGTGGTTTCCCTGCAGTCCATTGTCAGTCGCTCCATCAGCCCCCTGGAGCCAGGTGTGATCACGGTGGGCGCCATCCATGGCGGCACCAAGCACAATATCATCAGTGACCGGGTTGAGATGCAGTTGACCGTACGCTCGGACAGCTTTGAGACCCGCAAAAAACTGCTGGCCGGAATCAAGCGGGTGGCCGAGGGTGTGGCGATATCGCTGGGCGTGCCCGGGAACCTGATGCCCGAAGTGATTTTTTCAAGCACCGAGACCACGCCACCCACTCTCAACGACGAAGCGACCGCCAGGTTAGTTAAAACCACGCTTGAGACGCATTTCGGACCGGGTACGGTGGTGGAGAATTCCCGCACGGGCATGGGGGCCGAGGATTTCGCCTATTTCGTGGACCCCGAATTGGGCGTGAAGGGTGTGTATTTCGACGTGGGTGGCACGCCCGCAGATGAGGTGGGTACAGTCGCCTCGCATCATTCGCCATTCTTCAAGATCCAGCCGGAACCGGCAATCAAGGCGGGGGTTGAAGCGATGGTAGTCAGCGCCATGGCGCTGATGCCGCCCACCGAATAATGTGTGCAGGCACCGGTAAGGTATGGGTAATTCGGTCTTTTTAATGCCCGGATTGGGGCTATAATTCTTCTCTGGAAAAATGCATCGCCTATTCGGGGCAGGAGAAATTGATGGTCAAGAAGATACTTTTCGTCGTTGTCGCGTCGCTGATGGCGATTCCTGCTGCCTACGCCCAGGCGCCTGCATCACTGGCTGCAAGCCTGAATGTACAGGTGTTTCCCAAGGCCGGGCAGGATGCCGCCCAGCAGTCCAAGGATGAGGCCGAATGTTACGACTGGGCAGTGACCAACTCCGGTGTCGATCCATTCCACTTGCAAAAGAAAGAGGCCGAGCAGACTCAGCAGGCGCAACAGGCCAGCGAGCAAGTTGCTGCGTCAGGACAGGGCGCCGGGGCCAAGGGAGCGGTGCGGGGTGCTGTGGCCGGGGCGGTGATTGGCGAAATTGCTGACGACGATGCCGGCAAGGGCGCGGCCTACGGTGCTGCTGCCGGGGTGGTTGCGGGACGGCGTGGCGCGCGCAAAGCCAAGGAAGAGGCGCAGGCCGATATCAGCCAGCAGCAACAGCAGGCCAGCCAGGCGACCGCAGAAGAAATGAAGAACTTCAAGAATGCCTTCGGTGCCTGCCTGGAAGCCAAGGACTACATCGCCAAGTACTAGCCTGGCGGGCGGGCCGGCCGGGTTTTCCCGGCTCGGCCCGGATTGGCTTTTGCGCTCAGGTTCCGGTGCTTGTTAACCGGCTTTGTCAAGATCAATACAGCGGAACTGCGCTATCGCTCGCTCGAGCTACGGCGATGCCCCTTGTGTAAACCTGCCAGCGCCAGTAATCCCAGCATCAGCCAGTCCATGGAGCCACCACCGCCATCACTCACCAGGACTACCTCTGAGCGTACAACGACCGGCGTGTCGTACTGCAGGTCCTCCAGGGGCAGGTAGCTCAAGTCTGCCCATTCCGGACCCAGGTCTGCCACCAGGTAACCGGTATAGCTATCGTAAATTTCGATCAGCAGATCATAGTCCCCGGTGGGATAGCCCGTGGCCAGGGTGGTCTCGATCACGTACACATCGTCGGGGCTATTGGCATAGATAGTGAAGTCGTAGGTGTAGGCGAATTCGTTCCATGGACCACCTTCGTAGCTTAAATACACAACCGCAAACACATCGGCGATGCTGTAGTAGGTATCGGTATCGAACACCAGGCGAAAGTCAGTGTAATAGCCATCGTGGTCCTGGTCGTAGGACAGCTCAACCCAGGCGTCGTAAATCCAGAAATCGTCGTTGACAGCCTGGGTGATCAGCGCCGATGACACAGCGGACTTGTTGTTAACGCGTCGCCCCTCGTAGTTGTTACGCGGAGTGCCTGCAAGCAGTGGTGCATAGCTGTGCTGACGCTGCCAGCGGGCCGATGGGTTATTTGAGTCGGTAAGCAGAAAACTGATACTGGTGCTTTCACGATCCACACCGGAGGTGGCCTCGGTAACAGCGGGTTGGGCTGCCATGAGAGGTCCGCCCAGGCCGCACAGTACGAGTGCCAAGCCCCCTACTACTCCCCTTGTCAGGCTCAACGTCGATTCGAACTTTCGCTCTGTGTAGTTACGTGTTGTCATGCTCCTGCCCTCTTGCTGCTCCGACATCGTCTGTCGGGTTCATTAAAGGCCGGGCATGCTGAATATCAACTGAATGGAGCGTACGAACACTCGCCTGCCTGTTTGCGGGGCACAGCTGTTCAAGACAAAAGAAAAGGCCGGATACCCTGGACAGGTTCCGGCCTCAAGCAGCAATGTGTTTGTTGCTTACTCCGCGCCTATGCGGCGTGTTCCTTATCGGCGTGCAGCGCCAGGTATTCGACCGCCTCGACCAGGGCATTACCTTCCTCTGCGAGGCGATAGCTAACCCGCAGCGAGGGCTTGTCGATGTCGATGATGCGCGCCAGGCTGATCGGCGTGCCGATCAGCACCAGGTCACATTCGACCGCGTTGATGGTGGTTTCCAGATCCATGACCTGGCGATCGCCATAACCCATTGCCGGCAATAGCGGGCCGATGTCCGGGTACTTCTGGAAAGTCTCAGCGATCTCCCCAACGGCCCAGGGCCTTGGGTCAACCAGTTCGGCGGCGCCATACAACTTCGCAGCCACTACCGCGGCGCCAAACTGCATACCACCATGGGTCAGTGTCGGGCCATCTTCCACCGCCAATACTTTTTTGCCCCTAATAAAGTCGGAACTGGGCACGCTCAAGGGTGAGCGGGCGCGTACCACGGTGGCCTTTGGGTTGAGCTTCTTCGCGCTGGCCTCTATGGCAGCGATACCCTCTGGCTTGGCCGAATCGATCTTGTTGATGATGATCATGTCGGCGCGCGTGAAATTTTCCAGACCCGGGAAATAGATCATTTCATGTCCGGCCCGATGCGGATCGGTAACCGTGATCCACAGGTCGGGCTTATAAAAAGGCGTATCGTTATTACCGCCATCCCAGATCACCACATCCGCCTCTTTCTCAGCCTGGTCGAGGATGGCCTGGTAATCCACACCGGCATAGACGACGAAACCGTTTTGAATATGCGGCTCGTATTCTTCACGTTCCTCAATCGTGCACTCATAAAAATTGAGGTCTTCGACGGTGGCAAAGCGCTGCACAGCCTGGGCTGCGAGGTTGCCGTAGGGCATGGGGTGACGAATCACCACCACTTTCTTGCCGGCTTTTTTCAGAATGTCCATTACTCGACGAGAGGTCTGGCTCTTGCCGCAACCGGTGCGTGTGGCACACACGGCGATCACTGGTTTGATTGAGGGCAGCATGGTCGCGTCCACGTCGTAGGTGGAGAATTTCACACCGTGGGACTCGACCAGTTTTTTGCGTTTGTCGACGTAGTCCAGGCTCACGTCGGAGTAGGCGAACACCACTTCATCCACCTCATTTTCCCGCAGCAGGGCATCCAGCTGCTCCTCCGGTACGATGGGAATGCCATCGGGATACAGATTGCCGGCCAGCAGGCTCGGGTAACGACGATTCTCGATATGTGGAATCTGCGTGGCGGTGAAGGCAAGCACGTCGAATTCGAACTTATCCCGGTAGCAGGTATTAAACACATGAAAATCGCGGCCGGCCGCGCCCATGATCACAACTTTATGACTCACGCTATTCGCTCCCAGGGGGTGATTCTTGAAAGGACGCAGGGCTACCCCCGTACAAGGACAACAAGCCGCTGGCGTCGCAACAATTATTTGGGGCAAGCGTAACCAAGCGGCAACCCTTCCGGGACCCCGGATTGTGCCTATTTGCCGTCGTACTTCGAAACAGAAAGCCAGGGACTCCCTGGCCTAACCGCCTGTCCTGATTGAAGGGCGCCGTCTATTCCTCGTGCTTCACCAGTGCAATCAAGATTTCCGTGGTCATGTCCGCGGACAACCCATGCCATTCGGGCAAAGCGGGATTCTGGGTGATGCTTACCTGGTAACCACTCATCACAACGGGCATTGGGGCGTCGGCCGGACCTGGGTGCAGTATCCACCCGCCATATTCTTCGTACACTGACCAGTCGGGAAATTGTGCCCGATACCATTCCCTTACCTTTTCCACGCTATCGCTGCTGGCCAGTCGCATACCCATGGAGGGATCCCCGGTGCAATACACCGCGTCGGGATAGATGGGGAAATTCACCGCATCGATAATTTTCTGGGCGGCAGCCGGAATGTCGTTGCCGGACCATCCCACGATACTCCAGAGCATTAATGCTGTGAGTAAGACAGAACGCCAGATCTTCATTACGTGCCCCCTTCATTGGCAACGGCCATGGCATCTTTTTAGTACAGACTGCCCGACCCCGCAGCAAGTAATTACCGAGACACTGCGCAAGAGCGCACAAGCCTTGACCGTTGCTTGCGCGTTATTCAGTTCGCGCGTCGGTCTGCTGGCCCGAGGATTCGCTCTGGCACACCGCAGCCGTAAAGACCACGTCGGTGGAACTGTTCAGGGCAGTCTCGGCCGAGTCCTGGAGCACGCTGATGACAAAGCCGACTGCCACTACTTGCATGGCCACGTCGTTCGGGATGCCAAACAGGCTGCAGCTCAGCGGGATCAGCAGCAGGGAACCGCCGGCCACACCTGAAGCACCACAGGCCGACAGTGCCGCCACCACCGACAACAGCAAGGCGGTCGGGAAGTCCACGATGATGCCCAGGGTATGGGCGGCGGCCAGCGTCAATACGGTGATGGTAATGGCTGCGCCACCCATGTTGATGGTGGCTCCCAGCGGAATGGATACTGCATAGGTGTTACGGTCCAGACCCAGCTTTTCGCACAGGGCCATGTTCACCGGAATGTTGGCGGCGGAACTGCGTGTAAAAAAGGCGGTGACGCCGCTCTCACGCAGACTGGTGAACACGATGGGATAGGGGTTGCGCCGAGTGCGTAGCCATACGATCAGGGGATTTACCAGCAGCGCCACCGCCAGCATGCATCCAATCAGTACCACCAGGATGTGCGCATAACCTTCCAGGGCCGAAAAACCGAAAGTCGCCAGGTTGCCCGCCACCAGGCCGAAGATACCCAGCGGCGCAAAACGGATGACCACACGGACGATGCCGGTCACGGCTCCGGCCACATCAGCCAGCAGGGTCCGGCTGGATTCGCTCGCGTGGCGCATGCCCAGTCCCAGGGCAATACCCCAGGCCAGGATGCCGATGAAGTTGCCGTTGGCAATCGCGCTGACCGGATTGTCGACAATTTTGAACAGAAGGTTTTCCAATACCTGGGTGATGCCCTGGGGGGCCGACATTTCAATGTCGCTGACCGCCAGTACCAGGTCGGTGGGGAACAGCCCGCTGACCACTACCGCCAGCAAGGCGGCGCTGAAAGTGGCGGCCAGGTACAGCCCGACGATGGGTCTGAGCCGGGCGCCGTTGCCGATTTCCTGGTTGGCGAGTGCTGATGCCACCAATACCAGCACCAGGATCGGGGCGACGGCTTTCAGGGCTTGCACGAACAGGTGACCCAGGACCATGGCTGCCGCCGCAGCGGCCGGCCAAAGTTGCGCCAGCGCGACTCCGGCCACGATGCCCACGGCAATCTGTTTGACCAGGTTGCCGCTGAGGAGCTTCTTGAGCATTGAATTTTTCGGCATCTTTTTTACCAGGAGTAATTCTGGAGCCGGCCCTGGAGCCTGCCCCGGACCGTGTCAGGAAGTGCCGATTCTGAAGCAAGACGCGGTCAAGGGGTAGGGCGGTTCACCGTGGCTGGCCGCACTGCCCAGGTGGTCTACGGAGGCCCCCGACCAGCGGGCTGGCCGTACCGCTTGCGCGAGGAGTGGCTGGTCCAGGCCAAATTTCCGGCGGGATCGAGGCAAATTCACGCCCGATCGGCGTTTCTTGTTGCCTGAATACCTGATGTTCCCAAGGCCCTATGGTGAGGAGTTTTGCTCCTGATTTTGGGTTTGAGCAGAAGGATTTTCTTTTGCCGTGGCAGGATTTTTATGTAGCTGAGTAATTTTGGGGTAACTGGTCATATATGTCTCATTTTAAAGGTACTTTACCCTCTTCATTTCATGAATTACGCTCGAGTGCGACTCCCCAAGCCTCGTTATGTCTAAAGAGAGGAAAACAATGAACCAATACTTCCAGCCGATGACACTCGATACGGCTGCCAAATTGCCCGGATCACTGCCAGGGCGCAAGAGCTGGCTCAGGGCTGGTTCTACTTGTGCTGTCCTTTCGGCTCTCGCCCTGGGCGTGACGACGGCGATGGCTGCGGATGAGGCCGAACCTGATCCTTACTACGCTATCGGCGAATTGATCGTCACCGGCACTCGGCCGCGCGTCGTGGACGAGGTCAATACGGTCACCGAGATCACTGCGGCAGATATTCAGCGCGCGGGCGCCCAGACCCTGGACCAGGCAATCAGCCTGGCCTCCGGACTGTACATACGCGACGCCGCCGACGGCGTGCCCCGGATTGACGTGCGAGGCATGCGCACCCGCAATATTCTGTTTCTTCTCAATGGCGTGCCGATTAACTCGACTTTTGATGGGCAGCTTGATCCGGCATCCATACCGGTGGAGGGCATTGCACGTATCAAGTTTACCCGTGGCGCCAACTCGGTGCTTTATGGCCCCGGTGGCAATGCCGGTGTGATCGACATTATTACTATGGATGCCGCAGACGAGCCCTCGGGCAGCCTGTTGGCCGAGCAGGCTTTCGATGATGCCTGGCAGTTGCGAGGTCGCGTGGCGGCCAAGTCGAATAAATTGTCCTGGTTTTTGTCGGGCTCGGCCCAGGAGCAGAAGTATTGGGAGCTGTCGGATGACTTCGAACCGACCGCGCTGCAGCCGGCCGGTGAACGCATCAACAGCGATCGCAAGGACCAGGCGGCCTTTTCAAGTCTCAGCTACGACCTTTCCGCCGACACCAGCGTGGGACTGAGCGTGGGGTACAACGCAGGCGAATATGGCAAACCCCCTATCACCATTGATCGCAATGACTCCATCTATGCCAACCGGGCGCGCTACGAACGGGCTGAATACGATGGCTGGACCAGCCAGTTGGCGGGCCGACACGCCTTTGATGAAGTCCTGAGTATTCGCCCGGCCGTGTTTTACAACCAGCGAAACGAGCTGACCAATGGCTATGACGATGCCAGCTATTCGACCCAGGCAGCCGCCGGCGCATTTTTGGAGGACGCCACCACGACCATCGGCGGTGCGAGCCTGCAAGTCGCATTTGATACCGACGAATATGGCCTGACGACATTCTCTGTTAACGGTCGCAAGGAAGACTGGCTGGCCACCGGTTTCACCATGACCGCATCCGGCGGTGGCGGTGGCGGCGGTGGCGGCGGCGGCGGCGGCGGTGGTGGTGCCACTGCCGTGCCGACTCCCCTGGATGAGGACCGCAGCGTGAAGTTGTATTCCATGGCCGCGGAATGGGAGAAACCCTGGAGCGCCAATTTCTCGAGTGTGGCGGGCGCCAGCTGGAACCAGCAGCAGCGGATAGATTCGGGAAGCGAAGAGGAGTGGTCTTATCTGTTGGGCGGCCGTTATATGCTGAATGAAAATACGCATTTGCGTGCCTCATTCGCACACCAGGTGCGTTTCCC
>Ga0316188_10000778_pt1 | contig 14536 bp, 13 predicted proteins | sample Phiworburrow1_MG_FD_204933 | JGI IMG/M metagenome (GOLD analysis project Ga0316188, IMG submission 204933) | Coastal sediment microbial communities from Maine, United States - Phippsburg worm burrow 1 | ecosystem: Environmental > Aquatic > Marine > Coastal > Sediment | place: USA: Maine...
GGCATGTCGCGGAACTTCGGCAGGCCGTCGTGCAGCGGCAGCACCGACTCGGCGTAGTGCACATGGAAGACCGGTTTGAATGGCAGCTCCGGCAGGGTCGCGGCATAAACGTCGGTCATGCCCATTCCCGGGTGCTCGGTGAACAGATGACCGCCGCAGCTCTTGCACCACTTGCGGTAGCTCTTCGGTGTGAGGTTGAAGGTGCCGATCTGATCCGCACCCTCGGTGACCGTGACGGCCTCGGGCTTCCAGAGCGTGAATGCGTTGACTGGGCCGGCCGACCAGCTCCGACAATCGCTGCAGTGGCAGTAGCCCATGACCTCGGGCGCGCCGGTAGCACTGAGCTTGACTTTGCCGCAGAAGCATTGACCGGTGTACTTTGTCATCATGTCCTCCGAACGCGGCACACACAATGGCCGCGGTGACCGCATCCTAAGGGCCGGGGGTGGATCTGTAAACGCCGCGAGCGACCGCTACAACAGCCGTCGATGCCGCCGGCAGCTTGCGGGCATCTCAACTGGTTGCGTGCGCGCCTTTCGGTGACCTCAATGATCGTCTGGGCCGTGCCATTCGTCGGGCTAGGACCACTCGATCACAACCCTGACGGCTTCGGGACAGCGCAGGCTCAGGCCATGGCGTCTACCCAGACGATCGCGTGTTTCATGGTCAACGGATCAAGCCATGCACCCACCTGCTGGGCGAGCGCCGCGCGAGCGCCCTCGGCCACCCCCCAGATGCGCACCGTGATCAGCTGGCCCAGTTCGGCGTGTGCATCGACCTCCACTTCGAGCCGGGCGCCGGGCGGGCAGACGCCGCCCAGCATCCGGTCCACAGCGCGCTTCGCCGCGTCAAGGCGCAACGCGGGCTTGAACACCTTGCCAACTCCGGTCAGAGGAATCGCTTCGATGAAGTACAGCTGCACCGGCACCGCGGCACGCTCGGGCGTGCGCTCACGCACGAACTCGATCAACTCGCCACTCTCGATGTTCACGCCTGGCTTGAGTTGCACGTAGGCCACCGGCAGTTCGCCGGCATAGGCATCGGGCTCGCCGACCACGGCCGCAAGCGCCACAGCCGGGTGCTGGAAGAACACCTCTTCGATGGCCAACGGGTCGATGTTGTGGCCGCCGCGGATGATCAGGTCCTTCGCGCGGCCCGTGATCCAAAGGTAGCCGTCCTCATCCAGCCGCCCCAGGTCGCCGGAATTGACCCACCCCGGCTCGACGAAGGCCCCACGGTTGTGTGCGTCGCTCAGATAGCCCGAGAACACGCCCGGGCCGGCCATCGCCACCACGCCGATCTCGTTGGTGGCGCATTCGCCCAACAACTTGCCGTCGCCATCGACCTTGACGATGCGCACCTTGCTGTAGGGCACCGCATGTCCGACCGAGCCGAGTCGGATCGGCCGATCCAGATAGGACAAGGTGTGCACGCTCGCGGTCTCGGTCATCCCGTACACCTCGACCACGGGCACCTTGAGCTGTTCGACATAGGCTTTGCCCACGGCGATCGGAATGGCCGAGCCGCCACCCGATGCGCAGCGGATGCTGCTCAGGTCGGCACCGGCTATCGGCATCTGGATCGCGGCCGCCAGCACGGTGGGCACGCCGCCAAACACCGCCGGCCGGTAGCGTTGCACCAGCCGCCAGACGTTGCGGATCGAATTGGGATCACGCCAGCCCGCCGGCGACACCACCACCAGCGCGTTGCCCGAGGCCAGCGATGCCAGGCCCTGCGTCAGCGAGCCGCCGACATGGAACAGCGGCAGGCCGAACAGCAGGTTGTGGCCGGCGCCGAGTGGCAGCATCAAGGCCATAGCCCACGCCTGGTAGACCTGGTTGGCGTGCGTGTGACGCACCAGCTTGGGCGTGCCGGTGGTGCCGCCGGTGTGGAAGTAGCCCGCGGTCTCGCTGCCCTGGATGCGCCGGCCGCTGAGCAGCCGATCGATCGGATGGTGCGCGATCGCCGCGTCGAAGTCGTAGACCGACTGGGCTGCATCGCTGGTGCCGTGCACGACGACGATCGCCTTCAGGTTCGGCAACTGGTCCTTGACTTGCTGCACCTTGCGCCAGATGTCGGAGCCTGGCACCGGGCCGAGCGCGACCAGGACCCTGGTGTTGGCCGCACGCAGGATTTCGGCGATCTGCCCCGGCGACAGCAGCGGGTTCACGGGGTTGGCGATGCCAGCCGCTTGCGCGCCGAAGAGCGCGAAGAAGGTCTGCGGCAGCAACGGCATCAGCAGGCTGACGACATCGTTCGGGCCAACCCCCAGCTCGTGGAAGAGATTGGCTGCCTGTGTCACGCGTGCGATGAACTGGGCGTGGGAGACGGTGAGAGGGGTCTCCTCGGGATCTGCCTTGCTCAAGAAGTGCATCGCGGCGGCCTGCGGGTCGCGCGCCGCGCCGAGCTGCAGTGCGTCGTAGGTGCTCTGGGCCTTGATGCGATCGACATAGGGGGTGGCTTCGAACGCAGCCACTTCTGCTGCGGTGCGCAGCGGGGGCACTTCGGTCCCGATGAAGCGATCGAGCGAATGGATGGGGGTCATCGAAGGCTCCTTGGCAGAAGGTCGGTCGATGATAGGCAGACCCCTCGCGCCGAAGGAGCAGCGGCATTTCAGGGTTTACACCGGCGCGCCGAGGCGGCACCGCGGCGCGGACGCGTCGGCAGGCAATGCCGGCAGCGACGCGATGTTGGTCCGCGTCGGGAAAGGCAGTCCGGCACGACGAGCGACCGAGATGGGTCGGTTGTGTTGAAGAGCTCGGTTCGGGCGCTGTCGATCGATGGGGCGAATGCGGTTCGAGCCGGCCTCAGCCCTGGGTTGCAGCTTGATCGATGGGGTTTAGTGGCGGATTCAAGTGGACGCACCAATGCCTCGCAGTGGTGGGCCTTGTGCGATCTGCCTGGCAAGGCGCCGCAGGTTCTGCACTGCGGCAGCCAGCGTGAATTCATCGCTGGCGCCACTGAGCCCGCGCAGCCACGCCACCTTCCCGCAGGGTCGCGCCGCGATTGCGGTTTTCCCGACGCAGAAGCGGACGCGCGAGTTCGACTGCAGGTTCATTAGGGAACCGTGGGCATGCCGCGAGGCCCGCATCGCAATGCGCTGCGCCCGCGAGCGGCACGATGCCGGCGGCTGACGGGTCCGTAGCTACGACAACGAAGGCCGTGCCTTCGGCGCAGCGGGTGCCGCCGCGGCTGCACGCCGCGCACGCGGTGCGCGCGGCATCGGAGGTGCTGCGCGGCCGGTGAGCGGCGGTGCCTCGCTCAAGGCCTCCTCGAGCATATCGCGCAGCGATCGCAGTCGATCCTCGCCTAGGACGCATGCCAGCCAAGCCTCCGCCTCGTGGCTCGCGCTCACCAGCGCCCCCAGCAGTTGGTGTCCGCGCGCCGTATAGCGCAGCAGGCGTGCGCGGCCATCGTTCGGGTCGGGCCGCGTGCACAGGTAACCGAGTGCGACAAGATCCTCGACGACGTAGGTGACGCTCTGCTTCGCGAGGCCCGTCTCACGTGCAATGTCGGACACACGACCGCCTTCGGCAGCAAGGTGCCGCAGCACTGGCGAGTGCATCGGCTTGATGCCAGCGTGGCCCGCGGCAGCGACGGCGTCGTACACGCGCTGCTGCAGCCGCCCATACACCTCGCGCAGAACGAAGCCGAGCGTGCGCGCATGGACCGCCGGATGCGGCAGGGACGGGTCGGGCGCGCTTATGGACATGCTCGGATGTTGACACAAAGACAGATTATCTGTCTAATCATCGACAGACAAAGTGTCTTTCGCCTGCCGAGGTGGTCACCACGCCCTTTGCCCGCAGCTCGGCCATCGAGCCGATCCAGGTCCTGTCCGATCAACTGCGCCTGCTGATGCGATCTGCCGACTCGCCGTTCCAGATGAGCGCCATGTTGGTCGAGGTGCCGCCTGGCGGTTTCGTGCCGCCGCACACCCACAGCAATGAGGAGGAGGGCTATTTCGTGCTCGAAGGAGCGTTGACACTGTCGATTGGCGACCAGTCGCGCACCCTGGAACCCGGCGAGTTCGGCCATGTGCCGCCGCGCACGCTGCATGGCTACGCCAATGCCGCAGCGGCAGCGGTTCGGTTTCTGGCATGGGCCGTGGGTGGCCCGATCGACCGCTTTTTCGAGGCCATGAGCGAACGCGTGAAGGAGATGCCGCGAGATGCCGATGCCATGGCCGAGATCGCCGCGCGCTTCGGCGTTGCAATGGCCGGCCCGCCGGCGTGACGGCGTGACGGCGTGCGCCGCCCAGCGTGTCGCGGTGTTGGCGGAGAGACGTGGTGCGGCCGGCGCACAGTACCTGGTGGTGCGCGGGGACCAGACCGAAGTAGAGGTGTGCCACGGCATGGCCGATGCCGCGCTCGCGCGTCCGGTCACGCCAGAAACGACGTTTAACGCCTACTCGATCACCAAGACGTTCACGGCAGCGGCTGTGCTCGCGCTCGTTGAGTCCGGGCGACTCGATCTGGATGCCCCGATCGGTACCGCGGCCGCTGTGCCTGGGCTGGAGGCCTACGGATCCGTGCGGGACACGCTGCTGCATCGCGCCGGCTTCCGCAATCCGAACCCGTTGCGCTGGATTCATACGGCAAAGGAGCACAAGCGCTTCGATGAGGCGGTATTCGTGCGAATGCAGATCGATGCGCTGCGCGGCTCGCAGCGTCGCTTGGCGCGCAGCGGCTACTCGAACGTCGGCTACCTGCTGCTAGGGCGAGCGATCGAGCGCGCGTGGAATGGCTCGTTCGTGGAGGCCGAGCGAGCGCTGGTGATCGACTCGCTGCAAGGCCGCGATGACGAGCGGCTCTCGTTCGCGATCGACGCGCCAGAGCGCCATGCTCGCGGTCATTTGCGCCGCTTCGGCCTGCTCAATCTACTGCTCGGGCTGCTGGTGGATCGGTCTGCAATCACCAGGGGCTCCGACCGCCGCTGGTTGTATTTGAGGTTGCACCACGTGAACGGCAGCGCCTACGGCGGCCTGATGGCCAACGCGCGCGGGCTGGCGCGATTCGGCCAGGCCTTGCTCGGGAGCGTGCCGGGCTTGGCGCCGGCGGTGCGAGCGCAGATGCTCGCCGTCGTACCCGGGCCGGGGCCGCGGCGCAGTCTCGGCTGGTTCAGCGGGCGAGTCGGGCGACACCCGTGGTTCGCGCATGCCGGAGGTGGTCTGGGCGGCTACGGCGAACTTCGCGTCTATCCGGACGCCGGGGCAGTCAGCGTGCTGATGACAAACGGAGCGGGCCTTTCCGATGCCCGCTGCCTGGATGGACTCGACACGCTGTGGCTGCGAAGCGGATAACGGCAGGTAACGCGGAGCTGGAGTCCCTGGTGGTGGTAGTTCGCCTCGCGCGGCGAGATGCCAGAAATCTGCCGGCCGCAACCAGCGGCCTGTGGCCGGGACTGCCAGTTCGCAGCCGCGCCCGGCAGCAGTCCTTCGGTCGGTCGCCGGTCTGCCCACCGGCAGCTGTCGGCAAGATCCGCGAAAGGGTAGTTCCGACCAATTGCGGCCAGTCTTGACCGGCGATCAGTTAGGCTTAGGCAACACCTGCCCGGACGAAGCGAGGGCGCGCGACTACCTGCGCGCGAGGGCAAGTGTCACACAAGCCTCAACTGAACCGGTCATCGTGAGCTGTGCGCGAATGACCCCAAGGCCGCGGCGAGTAGTCCGGGCTATCGCGCGAGTTTGGTCATCGCCACCATGATCGCGTCGAGCTTCGCGTCCAACACCGCCACGTGATCGCTGAGTTCATCGATGCTTTCGCCCAGCGGGTCCGTTTCGGCAGTCGTTTGATCGTCGACGGGTTGCTGCAAGTCCGCGCGCATTTGGTGCAGTTCCCACCCGATCCACCCCAGTGCGCAGACCATGGCGGTGCGCCAAAGCCATTCGGCCAACAGTCGTTTCATGTGCTCCCCCTGGGCGGCCGTGCCCCGCCTACACCAACGCCTACATGCTCAAATGCAAAGGGGTCTGACATCTCTGTCAGACCCCACGTCTACCCATGGCTCCTCGACCTGGGCTCGAACCAGGGACCTACGGATTAACAGTCCGGCGCTCTACCGACTGAGCTATCGAGGAACAATCTTAAAATTATAGCCTGCGATGCTGCTCTCAGAGGCTGGCCTGCAGCGACAGTGCCAAGGTGCGCGGCGCTAGGGGGAACAGGTACGAGTGCCCGAACTGATACGGTGACTGGCGCCACGCGTCCTGGTTGAACAGGTTGTCCACGCCGACGCGCCACAGAAGCGTTTTCTGGCCAACGAGTTGCGCGTAGCGCAGGCCGAGGTCCAGCCGAGACACGCCAGGAATGCTCAGGCTGTTGTCCGGCAGCACGATGCGCTCGCTCTCGTACAGGCCATTGGCCAGCAGCTCCAGCCCCGGCAGTGCGGCAACGCGATAGCCGAATTGCAGCTTCAGTGTGTAGGCCGGTACGTTGGTCGGGCGCAGCCCGTTGATGCTGGCATCGGCACTGCCTTCGCGCCGGGCACGCAGCGCCATCGCACCGCCGCCGATGCTCCACGGCCCGTAGCGGCCGGCCAGCGTGACCTCGATACCGCGGTGCACGGCGCTGCCGTCGCGCACGCGCGTGCAGCTGTCGTTACTGTCGCACGCGCCTGCGTCCGCCGAGACGGGCCGGTCGATGTCGAAGGCCACAACCGACCACTCGCCGTTCCCGAGCGGGCCCTTCAACCCGAGCTCGACCTGCCGGCTCTGCAAGGCCGGCAGTGCTTCGCCGCGATTGATGTAGCGCGGCTGGTTCGGCGCCACCTCGGATTCGACCCCGGTACCGTAGCTCGCATACACGAGCGTGCCGCCTTGCAGCCAGTGGCTCAGCGCCAGCCAGGGCGCGTTGAAGCCCTGGCTCACGCCCGTCGCCTGGCTGCCGTCGGTGCGCACCGTGTCTTCGCTTTGCCGGGTATGGCGCCAGCCCAGCCACAGCGTGGACCGGTCGTCGAAGGCGACGGCATCGCGGACGTAGAACTCAGTCGAACGGGCATCACGATTGGTGTTTTCGCCGCTCAGGTCGGGTGCGGGCGGCGTGAACAGCGTGCCTTCGACGTTGCCGATGCCGGCGTAGTTGAAGGCCTGGCGATTGAAGCGGTGCGACACCCGGTTGAATTGAACGCCGGCCGTCAACGCGTGGCGCACGCCAGAAGTCAGAAGTGCGCCGTTCAGCGCCAGGTCGACGACGCTGGTGCGCCGCTCTTCGCCGGGGCTGCGGAAGTCGTACAGGTCGTAGGTGCCGTCGCTGCAGTAGCGGTCGTAGGTGTCTTCCGCGCTGCAGCCGTACGGGAACGCGATGTAGTCGTCGGTCTTCAACCGCTGCGTGGCTGCCTGCGCGGTGAAGCTCCACGCCTCGTCGAGGCGCTGGCGCCAGCGCAGCGAGCCGGTCGTGCCGTCGAACACGCTGGGCTGCGACCAGGGCTGGTTGTTCAGGTTGATGCGCGGGTTGCCGGCGGACGGCACGACCGAGCCGAGCACGCTGAAGCCGGGCACGCTGGGCTGTTCGCGGTGCGAGTGTTCCACCTCGGCTTCCAGCCGGGTGTCTGCGCTAGGCCGCCATTCGCCGGCCAGCGCCAGCAGCGTGCGGTTGCCACGGGCAACGTAGGTCTGCGGGTCCAGCCATTCGTAGGCTGCATTCAGACGAAGGCCGAACTGGCGTTGTTCGCCGAAGCGGTCGGCCAGGTCCGCCGAGGCCAGCACGCTACCGTCCTGGCGCCAGCCAAGCTGCAGGTCGCGCACGGGTGTTTCGGTCGGGCGCTTGACCACCAGGTTGATCAAGCCGCCGGGCGAGCCGATGCCCGACTGCATGCCGCTGGTGCCCTTGAGCACCTCGATGCGCGACTTGTTGTCCAGCGGCAGAGAGGTCTCGCCGCTGATCGGCAGCCCGTCGCGCCGGTAGTTGAAGCGGTTGTCGATGACGAAGCCGCGCACGGTCATGAAGTCGTAGTAGCCCTCGGCGTTGTAGCCGTCGCCCACCGACGCGTCGATCCTCGCCAGGTCGGAAAGCCGGCGCACGCCCAGGTCCTTCATCTGCTCAGCCGTGGTCACGCCCACCGACATCGGGATGTCTGCGAGAGGCTGGTTGCCGAATCCGGTGATACCTGCGACCCAGCGGGTGGCGCTGACAGTCACGCGTTGCGATGCGTCGTCGGACTGCGCCTGAGCAGCCAGACAAGAGCCGATGGTGGCGATGCCCACTGCCAGCAATCGGCAGGTCGGGGAGGGGTACTTTGTGGTTGCCATCGTCTCTCGGCTTCGATGGCAGGTCGGCGGTGCCCGCGGCACCAGGGCCGATATCGGGCGTGCTTCCCTGCGCGAGGATTACCTCAATCAGGTTCAAAGGGACTTTCTCAGTCGCCCCGTCCCGAAGGCCGGCGCAACACCCCTAGCGAAGGCGCCACGGCAGGCCGCAGCGCAAGGAAACTATAGCCTCAAAAAACAAGGGCCCGCAGAGCGGGCCCGCAGTGCCAGCTGGGAGTGGCCGTCAATCGAACACCGGCGTCTCCACCCCCAGCACCTTGTGCAACTTCGGGCTGGTGGTGGTGTACTGCAGCAGGATGCGCTTTTCCGGGAAGATGTACGGCGCCGCGCCGAAGGCGGCCAGCGCCGCTTCGTGGAAGCCCGACAGGATCAGCTTCTTCTTTCCCGGGTAGGTGTTGATGTCGCCCACCGCAAAGATGCCCGGCACGCTGCTTTCGAACTTCTCGGTATCGACGACGACCTGCTTGCGCTCGATGCCCAGCCCCCACTCGGCGATGGGCCCGAGCTTCGGGCTCAGGCCGAAGAACACCAGCAGCACGTCCAGCGGCACGGTTCGCGTGACGCCGTCGCCGCCGGTGACCTTCAGCGCGGTCAGGCGGCCGTCGCGCTCTTCGATGCCGGTGGCCTGGCCGACCAGGAACTGCATCTGCATGTCATCGCACAGCGCCTTCATGCGCGCCACCGAGGCGGGCGCCGCGCGAAAGCCGTCGCGCCGGTGCATAAGGATCACGCTGGCCGCCTGGTGTGGGCCTTCCTGCACGAAGTTCAGCGCCCAGTCGAGGGCCGAATCGCCGCCGCCGACGATGACCAGGTCCTTGCCCGCGAACTGCGCCGGGTCGCGCACGCGGTAGAACAGTTGCGAGTCGAGGTGCTTGTCGAGCCCGTCGAGCCGCAGGGTGCGCGGCTGGAACGAACCCACGCCCCCGGCAATGAACACCGTCTTCGCCAGGAAACGCGTGCCCTTGCTGGTGCCGACGAGAAAGCGGCCATCGGCTTGCCGTTCGAGCGAACTGACTTCCTGGCCGAGGTGGAAGGTGGCGCCGAAGGGCTCGATCTGCTTGAGCAGGTTGTCGGTCAGTTCCTTGCCGGTGCACACCGGCACGGCCGGGATGTCGTAGATCGGCTTGTCGGGGTACAGCTCGATGCATTGCCCGCCGGCATAGGCCAGCGAGTCGACGATGTGCGCTTTGACCTCCAGCAGCCCCAGTTCGAACACCTGGAACAGGCCCACCGGGCCGGCGCCGACGATGACGGCATCGGTCTCGATCGGGCCTTCATGGCTGCGGGCGGTGTCGGTCACCTCGAGATTTGCTTTGGGGTCCATGCGTTCTGGCGGCGCGCCCTGCTCGGGTGGCCCGGGATTTGAAGGCAGCGGCTCAGCGGATCAGTTCGGACAGCTTGTCCTTCCTGTCCTTCCATTCGTCGGCGTCGGGCGGCGCCGGCTTGCGTTTGGTGATGCTCGGCCAGGTGCGCGAAAGCTCAGCATTGAGCTTGATGAAGTGCAACTGGTCCTGCGGCACGTCCTCCTCCGGCAGGATGGCATTGACCGGGCACTCCGGGATGCACACTGCGCAGTCGATGCATTCGTCGGGGTCGATGCTGAGCATGTTCGGCCCCTCGCGGAAACAATCGACGGGGCAGACATCCACGCAGTCGGTGTACTTGCAGCGGATGCACGATTCGAGAACGACGTGGGTCATGGGAAGCTCGAGTGGGCCTGTGGGGCAGTAGTGAGCCAGCCGCTGACCGGACACGAGTCTCAGGCGCAGCGCGATGACATGCCGCCGATTTTAAGGTGTCACAGCGCCCAGGCCGATCGCGGGGCTGTCCAGGCCCTGCAGCCCGGTCGGCGACGCCACGGGCTCGGCCGCGGCACCCACGCTGACCACCGTCGGCCGGCCGGCGTGCAGCACCGTGGCCTGGGGCAACGTGTCCACGCGATGCTGACTGCACAGCTCATCCGGCCAGCCGGCCCGCGACACCACGAGTACCGCGGTGTCGGCCGCCCAGCCCTGGGCGATCAATTGCCGAGACAGCGCGCCCAGCTGCTTGCCAGCCATGTAGAAGACCTCGCTGTCGGACGCGCGCGAGGCGCGCACCTTGCCCTGCTTCGTCATGGCCGTGCCGAGGGTGACGCTGCGCCCGCGGCCGCGGCGTGTCAGCGGGCGACGGGCTGCCGCCGCGGCGGCGAGTGCGGCCGTCACGCCAGGCACCACCTCGCAGTCGATGCCTGCGGCGACCAGCGCTTGCAGTTCCTCCTCCAGCCGGCCGAACAAGCTCGGGTCGCCACCCTTGAGCCGGACCACCAGGGCGTGCTCGCGGGCCGTGCGCACCAGCAGCGCGTCGATCGCGGCCTGATCGGTGGAACGGGCGAAGCCGCGCTTGCCGACGTCGATCCAGCGGGCCGCGGGAGCCAGTTCGCGCAGCGCGGGATCGGTGAGGGCGTCGAACAGCACCACCTCGGCACGTGCCAGCGCTCGTGCGCCACGCAGCGTGATCAGGTCTGCAGCGCCCGGGCCGGCGCCGACGAAGCTGACGAAGCCCATGTCAGCGCAGCGACTCCACGAGCAGCGCCCCGCTGGTGCGGTGGCTGCTGGGGTCGACCACGATCAGTGCGCCGGCGACACGGCTTTGCGCATAGGGCTGCAGCGGCAGCGGCTGCTGCAGTTCGATCACCACGCGGCCGATGTCATTGACCGCCAACTCGTGTGCATCGGTCGGCTGCAGCGTGCGCACGTCCAGGCGGTGACAGATCGAGGCGATGCGTGCCTGCACCCAACGGTTGCCATGCCGCACGAGGTACTTGCGGCCGATCACCGCGGCCTCGCAGTCCAGCCACGCCAGCGTCGCGCCAAAGCGCTGCGCTGGCAAGAGCGTGCCGGGCGTGCCGACCCAGTCGCCTCGCGACACGTCAAGCTGGCGCTCCAACTCCAGCCCCACCGACTGGCCGGCCTCGGCGCTGTCCAAGCCCTGCCCGGCCCCGCGCAGTGCCGTCACCCTGGCACGTTCGCCGCTCGGGAACAGCTGCACCATCTCGCCCGCGCACACCCGGCCCTGCGCGATGCGCCCCCACAGCGTGCGTGGCTGGCGGCCGGTGCCGGACGTCGTGGCGGCTGCGGCGTCGCGTGCGATGTACTGCACCGGCAGCAGCAGCTCGCCGTCGATCCGCTCCTGCGTGGAGGGCAAGCTCTCCAGCACCTGCAGCAGCGACGGTCCGGCATACCAGGGCGTGGCCAGCGGCTGCATGATGTTGTCGCCGCGCAGCGCCGACACCGGCACCACCGCGGCCACCGTGATGCCGGCCTTGCGAGCAAAGTCAAGCAGCGCGCCGCGCACCGCCTCGAAGGCGCTTTGCGGCTGGGCCAGCGCATCGATCTTGTTGACCGCGAAGACGATGCTCGGTACGCGCAGTAGATGCGCCAGCAGCGCATGGCGGCGTGTCTGCGGCAGCAACTGCACCGGCGAGGCCGTCCAATCGATCTTGGTGATGTCCACCAGTACCACCGCGGCATCGCTGCCTGCGGCGGCGGTGACCATGTTGCGCGTGTACTGCTCGTGTCCCGGCGCGTCCGCGATGATGAACTTGCGCCGCGGCGTGGCGAAGTAGCGGTACGCCACGTCGATGGTGATGCCCTGTTCGCGCTCGGCCTCCAGCCCGTCGGTCAGCAGCGACAAGTCCAGCGGCGCGCCAGCGGCCCTGCGTTCGAGCATGTCCAACTGGTCGGCGAGCACAGCGCGGCTGTCGAACAGCAGCCGGCCGATCAGCGTGGACTTGCCGTCGTCGACGCTTCCGGCGGTGAGGAAGCGCAAGGCGCGATGGGTCGCGCCTTCGGCATCCGCGCGAGGGTCCGCGCTTCGCGGAGTCGCGCAATGGCGCGCGACCCGCGGGTGCTCGCCCTGTGGCGTTGCGGTCGTCGATGCGTCGGGACCGGGGCGGTACAGAACGGTATCCATCAGAAGTAGCCCTCCTTCTTGCGCCGCTCCATGGCACTATCCGACGTATGGTCGTCCAGTCGGGTCGCGCCGCGTTCGCTGACGCTGAGGCTGAGCGTTTCGGCGACGATCTCCGCCGCGCTGGCAGCGCCGCTCTCGACCGGGCAGGTGCAGCTCATGTCACCGACGGTGCGAAAGCGCACGCTGGTGGTCTCGGCCTGTTCGCCTTGCCGCGCCGGCGTCAGCGGCGTCACCGGCACCAGCAGACCCTTTCGCCGCACCACCTGGCGCGGGTGCGCGAAGTACAGTTCGGGCAGCGGCACGTTTTCTCGCGCCAGGTACAGCCACACGTCGAGCTCGGTCCAGTTGCTGATCGGAAAGGCGCGAAAGTTCTCGCCGGCACGCAGGTGCGTGTTGAACAGCGTCCACAACTCGGGCCGTTGCTCCTTGGGCTGCCATTGCCCGAAGCTGTCACGGTGGCTGAACATCCGCTCCTTGGCACGGGCCTTTTCCTCGTCGCGGCGCGCGCCGCCGATCAGGCAGTCGAAGCGATGTGCCTCGATGGCCTCGAGCAGCGCCATCGTCTGATGACCGTTGCGCGATTCCATCGGGTCGGCCAGGCGCACGCTGCCGCGGCGGATCGAATCGTCGACGTGCGCGACGAGCAGCCGCTCGCCGGTATCGGCCACGCACCGGTCGCGGAAGGTGATGACTTCGGGGAAGTTGTGGCCGGTGTCCACGTGCAGCAGCGGGAAGGGCAGGCGGCCTTCGAAACGGTGATCCGCCCCACGCGACTTGAAGGCCTTCTCCGCCAGGTGCAGCAGCACGCAAGAGTCCTTGCCCGCGGAAAACAGCAGTGCGGGGCGCTCGAAGCTGGCCACCACCTCGCGCAGGATGAAGATGGCCTCTTCCTCCAGCCAGTCGAGGTGGTGGTGGTCGAGCGCGGGCAACAGCCTGTCGATGCTCAGAGGGGCGTTCATGCGATGCTTTCTGTGTTCTTCGGATTGACGTGCAGGCCGCACTCCTTGGCGTCGTCCTGCTCCCACCACCATCTCCCCGACCGGAAGTCCGCGCCGGCGGCGATGGCGCGGGTGCAGGGCGCGCAGCCGATGCTCGGGAAGAACTGATCGTGCAGTTCGTTGTAGGGCACCTGGTGCGTGTCGATGTAGTGCCACACGTCGCCCCAGCTCCAGTCGGCAAGCGGGTTGAACTTGGTACGGCCCGCGGCATCGGCCTCGCTGAAGGGCACCGCGCCGCGTTGGCTGGACTGCTGGCGCCGAAGCCCGGTGATCCAGGCGCTTCGCCCGGCCAGCATGCGCTGCAGTGGCTGCAGCTTGCGCAGATCGCAGCAGGACTTGCGCAATTCGACGCTGCGCAACATCGGCTCGCTGCCGTGCCGGTGCACGAAGCGCAGCACGGCGTCCGCGCCCGGGGCATGGCGCTCGATCTGCATGTCGTAGCGCTGCTCGATGCGCGGGATCAGCGCCAGCGTCTCGGCGTGCAGCATGCCGGTGGTGAGCGTGCCGATGGCGATCGGGAGATGGTGGCGCGCGATCAGGTCGGTCAGCACCATATCTTCGGCGCCCAGGCTGGTTGCCTGCACGATACGACCCGCATGCTCGGTGGCGGCCGATTCCAGCACCGCAACCGCATGCGCCACCCGGCCACCGAAGTCGCTGCCGGCGCGGGCGTATAGGGCGATCGCACCCATTCTCAGATGCCCTGGCCGGCAAACAGCGCGGCCGCGGCCTGCGGATCGGCGCGTGTGTGCTCGGCCGACAGGTTGCGGGCGAAGACCGGGCGCGGCTCGCACACGTCGCCCTGGTAGTGGCCGGCGAAGAAACCGAGTGCGCGCACCGCGTCTTCGATGCGCTGATCGTGGCGCAACTGCACCGTGTCGAAGCCGCAGCGCTGCAGCAGCGGCAGCATGTCCACCAGCACCTCGCCGGTGGCGCGCAGCTCCCCACCGAAGCGGTGGCGTGCGCGCAGCAGGCGCGCCTGCGAGTAGGCGCGGCCGTCGGTCCACTTGGGGAAGTGCAGCACCACCAGACACAGCCGGGCGCCTGGTCCGCGCAGCTCGGCCGCCAGCGTGTCCACGTCGAGCGTGTTCGGTAGCTGCACGCCGGTGGGCAGTCGCGCCGGCCAGGTGTCGCGCACCGCGTGCCACTGCCCCAGCGTCAGCAGGCGCTGCGGCATCGGGTCGGGGTGGGGCAGCGGGCCGTCTTCGCCGCTGACGGTCTTCCATGGGTCGGTGCGGGCGTCGATGAAGCGCATGGCAACCATTCTTCAGGCGGCGACTCGGGGCGGCGCCGCGGCGGTGGCGCGACGCACCGCATC
>Ga0316188_10000779_pt1 | contig 14532 bp, 16 predicted proteins | sample Phiworburrow1_MG_FD_204933 | JGI IMG/M metagenome (GOLD analysis project Ga0316188, IMG submission 204933) | Coastal sediment microbial communities from Maine, United States - Phippsburg worm burrow 1 | ecosystem: Environmental > Aquatic > Marine > Coastal > Sediment | place: USA: Maine...
CTGCGCATAATCGATGCCGATGGCCTTGACCCGTTCAAGGATATCGTGATTTTCCACATATTCAGCCACGGTCTTTAAGCCCATGATGTGGCCGATCTGGTTAATCGCCTCGACCATGGCGGCATCGGTGTCATCGCGCAACATGTCCTTGACGAATGAGCCATCGATTTTCAGAAAATCGACATCCAGATTTTTCAGATAGGCGAAGGAACTCAGCCCGCTGCCAAAGTCATCCAGCGCAAAACGGCAACCGAGGCTCTTGAGTTTGGCAATGAAGATCGAGGCCTGTTTCAGATTACTGATAGCAGCAGTCTCGGTAATTTCGAAACACAGGCATTGCGGTTCAATAGCATTGGTTTCGATCACCTCGATGAGAAACTCGAGAAATCCCGGCTCGGCAATGGAATGCCCGGACAGATTGATTGCGAACAGGGAATTGGCGCAGGCCAGCCGGTGTTGCACAATCAGGGAAACGATATGAGTGATCACCCACTTATCAATTTTTGACATCAGGTGGAAACGTTCGGCGGCCGGGATGAAGGTAAAGGGCAGGAGCAGTTGGCCGTCCTTGTCGAGCATACGAATGAGTAATTCAATATAATTGATTTTTGCGGCACGGTTATCCAGGGTGAAAATCTCCTGGTAATACAGGGTGAAGCGATCCTCGTCCAGCGCCGATGAAATCTCGGACACCAATTGCATCTCGTTCTTTTTACGCGCGTGCTCTTCATCGGCATCGTGGTGGACATGCACCCGGTTACGCCCGTTCTCCTTGGCAATGTAGCAGGCGACATCGGCGGCACTGAGGATATCGCCAATCTCCTGGCTGTTCTGGTTAATCTGCACCAGGCCGATACTGATGCCGATCTCAAAGTTGCGTTCATTCCATTCAAAACGGTAATCCTGGACCAGGCCGCGCAACTTTTCCGCCGCGGCAATGGCGCGATCCAGCGGACAGTTTTCCAGTAGCACGCCAAATTCGTCACCTCCCAGACGCGCCAGGGTATCAGTGTCGCGGATCTCCTGTTTCAACAACACGGTCAGACCGCGCAACAATTCATCGCCGGCGAAATGCCCGCAGGTGTCATTTACAATCTTGAATTGATCGAGGTCCATATATAACAGGGCATGGCTACGCAGTTCCTGTTTGGCGGTATCAATGGCATGTAACACGCGGGTTTCGAATTCACCCCGATTGACCAGCCCGGTGAGGGAGTCATGTCGGGCCTGATAGGCCATTTGCCGCGCCAGGTGGCGGGTGCCACTGACATCGTGGAACACCAGGATGACACCGATAATATTGCCGTTCTTGTCCATGATGGGTGCGGCACTGTCCTCAATCGGATATTGGGTGCCGTCTTTGCTTTCCAGGATGGTGTGATTCGCCAGAGTGACGATCTGGCCGCTGGCCAGGCATTTGCTCACGGGGTTCTCGATGGCCCGGTTGGTAATCTCGTTTTTGATAATAAAGATCTCATCCAACACACGTCCGACGGCGTCACGGGAAGACCAGCCGGTGAGCCTTTCCGCCACCGGATTGAGTATTTCGACGCGACCCTCGGTATCGGTGGTGATCACCCCGTCGCCGATAGATTGCAGGGTGACGAGAATTTTTTCTTTTTCATTGAACAGGGCCTTTTCCGAGTCACGAATCGCCTGGATCTTGTTCCGGATGGCAATGGTCATTTTATTGAAGTTGCTTGCCAGCTCACCGACTTCATCCTGGCTGGCAATACGAATGGTGGATTCATAATGACCGGAGCTGATGTCGTGGGTGGCTGCAAGCAGCAGCTGGATATGTTTGGTGAGAAACAACCCCGCGATGGAAAGTAAAATAATGGTCAGCAACACTTCGGTCGAGGCGATCACGACACCCTGTTTAAACAGCTCCGCCTTCACCCCCAGGAATTTGTTCAGGGAAATACCGTAACGCACTTCCCCGATGATCAGCTCACCCAGGCGCAAGGACGAGCGGGTGTCATAGATTTCATCGTCCAGCGCGGTATCCAGACTGTGGTCAAGGGCCGGGGGATGTTGAGCATCGACCTTTCCTTTTGAAGCATAGACGTTTGCCTGGTCGTCATACACGATGATATAGGCCAGGCCCGATTCCTTATCCTTAACCAACTTGTCGAGGATCTCATTGAGGGAGGCGTAATTGCGTTCAAACAACACCTGACTGAGGGCACCATCCAGCAGGGGCACCACCCCCTCGGCCATGGTCCGGGTATGATGTTCCACGGCATTGTTCATCAGTCGCAGGCTGTTACCCAACAGCAGCGCGAGCATGATCACTTCGATCGTGACACTAACGATAATCAGTTTGAAACGTAACGAGTGTTTGAATAAATAGATCAGATTGGTCATGTTTTATTTTTTTAAAAATATCTGTATATACGGCTCCATATCTTGCATTTCCTGATCGGTAATCGGTTCGAAGCGCTTGAGGCCGGTGGTCTTGAGATAATCCTGGCCAGCCGGGATGTTGATGAAATTCAACAGGGCCTGGATGAGTTTCTGGCGTTGTTCTTCGGTGATACGCTTGCCGGCCATCACCATGAAACCCGGGGCCATGGGGGTCTTGCCGATGACCCGCACATTCTTGCGATCCTCCTCGCCAATCTTGTTGAATAACAAGGTGCCGGTTACCGAGGCGTCGCTCTCGCCCCGCAGGGGCGCATACATGGCATTGTTATGGGTGCGCGTCAGGCGAAAGGTGTAATCCCTGCCTTCTTCCATGCCCAGAGATTTAAGCTGGTATTCGACCATCTGCGTAATGATCGCGGCCCGGCCGATAAGGGTGATGACTTTGCCCTTGAGGTCGGTGAGTTGTTTGATATCGCTATCCTTCTGCACCAGATAGATTCCCTGCACTTCATGCATGTCATGGGCGATGCGTTTGTAACCCTGCAACTCTGCCAGCTTACCCAGGTGCGGGGCGGTCATGATGATGTCGTACTGACCTTCGCGGGTACGGGTGACAAAATCCTTAAAGCTGGGGGCCGTGACCAGGGTGACTTTTTCACCGAGGGTCTCCTCGATGTAGGCGCGTAAGGGGTTATGGAACTTCACCAGTTGGCCGGGCGTGACATAGGGGAAGATGCCGAACTGGATACTTCGCTCCTCGGCATGGACAGGGCTGCTGAGGAATAACCAGCACAGGGCCGCAAGGCCAAGGTAAACACGTCGTTGTGCGTGCATGATTAACGCTTCCAGGTTGAGAGGGGTCGTTTAATATTAGGGTATAGCGGCAGTTTGTACAAAGTCATAACACCATCATGGCCTGCATGACATGTACCGGTCTGTGCTGTTAGCTACACAGTGGTGGTAACGGTATTTAACAAAGTCTTGGGCAGATTGAGACTAGCTGTGATACATCCGCTCGATTTGATCGCGGAACTTCTCGATCACGATCTGGCGCTTGGTTTTCAGAGTAGGTGTGAGCAGACCGTTATCGACCGTCCACGGTTCGAGGCAGGGCATGACCCGGCGGACCTTGGCGTAACCTGGGAAATCCCGCAGGGCATCGCTGATGTGGTTGAGCAGGGTCTTGTGTAGCTTGCTATCGAGCAAGACTTTCTCATCAAAAGGGTCGAGATCATGCTGCTTGGCCAGGCCAAACCAGCGCTCGGAATTTAAGACCACCAGCGCCCCCAGAAAGGGTTTGGCCTCGCCGATGATGACGGCGTTGTCGAACAGCGGATCCAGAGTGATGGCGTCCTCCATGTCCACCGGCGGGATCTTCTCGCCATTGGACATGACCAGGATATCCTTAATGCGCCCGGTAATATAAATCATGCCATTTTCGATGCGGGCCTTATCGCCGGTACGTAACCAGCCATCCGGGGTCATGACCTCAGCGGTGGCGCGATGATTATTCCAGTAGCCCAGCATCACGCCGGGACTCTGCACCTGTAATTCGTCATTCTCCCCGATGCGGATCTCGATGCCGTCCAGGGGCAGCCCCACGCTTTGGGGGTCATTGGCTCTGGGGCGATTGGCGCTCACCACCGGGCTGCTTTCGGTCATGCCGTAGCCCTGGATCAGGTTCAGCCCCATGCCCAGGAACAGCTTGGCCACCGGGGGTGGCAGGGCGGCACCGCCGCTGATGGCCAACTCCAGATTGCCGCCGAGCTTGGACAGCAGGGTATCGGCGACCTGCCGTTTAAGGAAGGGCCAGAGCAGGTGGCTGGGGCCGCGATGCCCGATGCCCTGCTGGGCGCGAAAGTGCCGCCAGCCGGTATTGACCGCCAGCTCGAAAATCCGGCGCTTTAAGGGGGATTGTTTGCTGAGTTGCTCCTGGACCCGCTCGTAAACCCGCTCGAAAATTCGCGGCACCGAGACCAGGACATGGGGTTTGATTTGCAGTAAATCGTCGGATAACTGCTGTACCGAGCGGGCATACACGATTTGCATGCCCCACATCATGGGCGTGTAGTAGCCACAGGTGCGCTCAAAAGTATGCGACAGCGGGAGGAAAGACAGGAGTTTTTGGTCCTGGCGGGCCTCAACGGCATAGCCTGCCCCCTCGGCCACACTGAGGATATTACGGTGACTGAGCATCACCCCCTTGGGTTTGCCCGTGGTCCCTGAGGTATACACGATGGTGGCCAGGTCATCCGGGTCGCCGCCCCGTTCTGGCAGCTTGCCCGTCGCGGGGCTTAGCCAGGCCTTGAGGGTCCAGGCCTGGGTCGATTCCGGGATATTTTCCAGATCCACATCGCCCTCAACGACGATGACATGACGGATGCCCGCCAGGGCCTTTGGCGCCGCTTCCAGCAGACAGCTCCAGTGTTTGGTGGTTTGGATAAACAGGATTTTGGACCCGGAATCCTGGATGACGTAGGCCACATTGTCCGGGCGGTCTTCGGTATACAGGGGCACGACGACTAAACCCAGGCCCATGGCGGCCTGGTCGGCACACACCCATTCCGGGCTATTTTTCAGACATATCGCGACACGATCGCCGGCGTTCGCCCCGGTTTTTCCCAAGGCGTGCTGCCATTGGCTGACCCGGTTGGCCATATCGTGCCAGGTGAAATCCTCCCATTGCAGGAGTTTGCGGTTATAGGCGGTGTAGGCAATAAGCTTGGGTGTGCGGTGGACGCGCTCACGAAACAGGCCATCCAGTGTGCCGGCCAGCTCCGCCGATATTGCCGAATTGTTCTCTTCCATGCATCCCCCTCCAACTCACCCATCATGACAAAGGCGATTGACGCCTGCAAGCTACCCTCGCTAGGCTATGCAGCCATGGAAATCATCATCAATGGCAGCGTGCGGGAAGTCCCTGCGGGGTATACCGCCGAAAAACTGGTCGAGTCCATGTCACTGGCCGGCAAGCGCATCGCCATGGAAGTGAATAAGGAAATCGTGCCGCGCAGTCGCTACGCTCAACACACCTTTATGGCTGGTGATCAGATCGAGATTGTTCATGCAGTAGGCGGTGGCTAACCCGCTTGCATGGTTCTGTTAGCAAAATAAGTTCAGGAGATTCAATGACGACACAACACGACACGCCACTGCTGTTGGCGGGTAAGCAATACCATTCGCGTTTGTTGGTGGGTACCGGCAAATACAAGGACATGGACGAGACGCGCGCGGCCACCGAGGCCAGTGGTGCGCAGATCGTGACGGTCGCGGTGCGCCGCAGTAACCTCGGTCAGAATCCCAATGAGCCGAACTTGCTGGATATTCTCACTCCGGATAAATACACCATCCTGCCCAATACCGCAGGTTGTTATACCGCCGACGACGCGGTGCGTACTTGCAAACTGGCGCGTGAACTTCTTGATGGCCATGACCTGGTCAAGCTCGAAGTCCTCGGTGATGAAAAGACCTTGTTTCCCGATGTGCGCCAGACGCTGGTCGCCGCCGAGGCGCTGATCAAGGATGGCTTCAAGGTCATGGTTTACACCAGCGATGATTTGATCATCGCCAAGGAACTCGAAGCGATGGGTTGTGTGGCGGTGATGCCGCTGGCCGCACCGATTGGTTCGGGCTTGGGTATTCGCAATCCCTATAACATTCGTTTCATCGTCGAAGAACTCAAAGTACCCGTTCTCGTGGATGCCGGCGTGGGTACCGCCTCTGATGCCGCCGTCGCCATGGAACTGGGTTGTGACGGGGTCTTGATGAACACCGCCATCGCCGCAGCCAAGAACCCGGTGTTAATGGCATCGGCCATGAAAAAGGCCATCGAGGCAGGACGCGAGGCCTTCCTTGCCGGGCGCATGCCGCGTAAGGCCTATGCCAGTGCCTCATCGCCGGTGGATGGGACTTTCTTTTAATGCATGACTGAAGAAAAATATTTTCGCCGTATCCGCAGCTTTGTTCGCCGCGAAGGCCGCTTAACCAAAGGCCAGCAACGGGCACTGGATGAGTTGTATCCGCGCTATGGTTTGACGCCGGCAGTGAACGAGCAGTTTGACTTCGCGGCGATATTTCAAAATCAACACCCGGTGCATCTGGAAATTGGATTTGGCAATGGTCAGACCTTAATGAGCATGGCATCGGCCCAACCAGCGATTAACTTTTTTGGTATCGAAGTGCATCGCCCTGGCGTCGGCAATGCCTTGTTACAAATCGATAAGGCGGCGCTGAGCAATGTGCGCGTCATTTGTGAGGATGCCGTGGAAGTCTTGAAGCAACATATTGCGGATCACTCCCTGGCGGCGGTGTATATTTTTTTTCCCGACCCCTGGCACAAGAAACGCCATCACAAACGCCGGCTGGTGCAGGTCGAATTTATAAACCTGTTAAAACAAAAACTCAGCAACGGGGCTCGCCTGCACATGGCAACCGACTGGGAGGCCTATGCCGAACACATGCTGCACGTCATGAGCGAAGTGGAAGGTTTTACCAATCTGGCAGGGACTGGCCAGTACAGTGACAAGCCCGACTATCGTCCCCTGACCAAATTCGAGCAGCGCGGCCTGCGCTTAGGGCATGGTGTCTGGGATTTGGTGTTCATCAAGACGAGTTAATAATTTGTTTAGTCGCCTTGTTGCTCCGGCTTTTGTTTCTGCAGTTTTCGATAAACAATCACAGGAATGCCGAAGAAGATCGCAGCGAAGATAAAGGAATAGGGCGTACTGTACGTCATGAGTAGCCAGCCAAAAATGATCGTGCCGGATAATAGCCAGACCAAGATCATGACGGCTTTGGGTAAATCTTCAGGCATGTTCGCAGCCTTTTACTATATGAATTTGAAGGGAAGCGTAATTGTAACGTTAAAGCGGGTGATAACGAACTTTTAATTCGGGTACTGTTCCTGTATCCGATCACAGACCACGATATCCATGCCCTTGGCCTCGACCAGGCCGCCTTCTTCCATGGTTTTTAAGATGCGTCCGACGGTCTCGCGTTTGCAGCCGACGATACGTGCGATCTCCTGACGGGAGATGTGGATCTGCATGCCTTTGGGATGGGTAATGGCATCGGGTTCATTGCATAGCTCGGTGAGGGTGCGCGCGATGCGTCCGGCTACATCCATGAAGGCGAGGCGGGTAACGCGCCGGCTGGTCTGTAACAGACGTTGGGTGAGTTGCAGTCCGACCGCGGTGAGGATCTGCGGGTGTTCGGTTTTGAGTTCTTTATTAAATAACTCATGCAGTCTGTCGTATTCAATTTCCGCCAGGGTGCAGGCGGTGCGGGCGCGAATATTGGCGGTACGCGCATTGGTCTTGTAAAACAGGCCCATCTCGCCGATGAAATCGCCGGCATTAAGATAAGCCAGAATAATCTCGTTGCCGTCTTCGTCGCTATCGATGACCGAGGCAGCGCCTTCGATCAAATAATAGAGTTTGTCTGCCGGTCCACCCGCGCGCATGATCAGGCCTTTCTTGGTGATTTTGCGCGTGGCACAAAAGGACAGAAAGCGTGTGATAGCATCCTGATTGATAACGACGACTTCTTCATGGTCTTGTAAACGGTGCATAGCAAACAAGATATCGGCCTTAATGCCGAGGTCTTTAAAAATCAGACGGAGTTTATTTGGGCCACAACCAGGCGGCGCCGCGTACCCCGCTGGAGTCACCGTGTTGCGGCGGTTTTAACTGCGTGCGAATGTGATCGGAAAAAACATAATTAACCCAAAGTTTTGGCACGTTCTCATACAGGCGTGCCACATTCGACATGCCGCCACCGAGTACGATGACGTCCGGGTCGAGCACATTGATGATGCTGGCGAGGGCGCGCGCCATGCGTTCTTCATATTCGGCCAGGGCCTGTTCGGCCAATTTCTCACCGGCCAGCATCTGCGCGACCACATCCTGGGCCTGCTGTGCCTGGCCGCCGGCCGCATTGAAATGCCGGGTCAGGGCCGGCCCGGATAGCCAGGTCTCAATACAGCCGTGTTGGCCGCAATAACAGGCGGGCCCGGGGCGTTCCGGATCCCGTGGCCAGGGCAGGGGGTTGTGGCCCCATTCCCCGCCGATGGCATTGGCGCCGGTAAGGATCTGCTGTCGAAAACAGATGCCACCACCGGTCCCGGTACCGATGATGACTCCAAATACGATCTCGTGGCCCATGCCTGCCCCGTCGCTGGCCTCGGAGATGGTGAAACAATTGGCGTCATTGGCAATGCGCAGCGGTCGCCGCAGGCGGGCCTGCAAATCCTCTAGTAGAGGCTGTCCGTTCAGCCAGGTGGAATTGGCATTCTTGACCAGACCGCTGTGCGGAGAAATCGTGCCGGGGATACCGAGGCCGATGCTGCCGGTATACCCGGTTTGTTGTTCAATGTGGTTGACTAAGTTGGAAATTGCCGCGAGGGTTCCCGGGTAATCGCCGCGTGGTGTGGATATACGTTGACGTGTGAGTTCGCCGCCATGCTCATCCAGGGCGATGCCTTCGATCTTGGTACCACCCAGGTCAATGCCGATGCGCATCAGTCCAGCAGTTCGGTATCGTCATGGGCGTAGGGCGGTGAACAACTACACAGGATCCGTAGATCAACCTGGCCGGTATTTTGGATGCAGTGCGCGGTGCCGGGGGTAATGCAGACGGTATCTGTGGCTTGCACCGTAAACTGCTGATCAGCGAGGGTCATCAATCCCTCGCCGTGGAGTATGTGATAGATCTCCTCGCTGCACGTGTGCCGATGCAGGGCAGTGGATTGTCCCGGCGCGACGATGGCCTCCGCCAGGCTCTGGCTGTGATTGCCGTGTGCCGCCGGGTGCATCAATTCGCGAATCAGTGAACCATCCTTGGTCTGATAGGCAGGGATGTCGCGGTAACGGTTGTGCATTATTCGTCGCGTTCGATCACGAAGTGCACGGGTTTTTCGATCCTGGGCAGACTGATGATCATATGGGGTTGACTGATCATCATGGTGCGAATGCTATCGGGCGCGGGTGTGACAGGGTGGACCTTGACCAGCAATTCTTCTTCCAGCTCTTCGACTGTATGTATATAGATATCATAGCCGCCGGTCTGTTGCTGACCGTAAAACACCGCCAGCACCATCTCCTGCTTAAAATCGATTTTCGGCTGTGGCTTACGGGTGGGTTGTGCATGGATGATCCAGAAGTCCTCGAATTCCTGCGCAGTGCGAATCTCGAAAAATTTCTGGAAGGTAATGCCGCTGGTCTGGCTATGGTCAAGCACCTTGAACTTGATGAATTGTTGCTCGTGGATCTCGCCGGTGGCGCAGGCTGCTAACCAAAATAAAAGCACAATCACAAAAGCAAATCTGATGCGGTTCATGCCTTGATGGCCTCGTTGACATCGGAGTGAATGATCCGATCGAGACGGATCTGATGGATATGACCGTCGTTGCCCCGGGCGATGAGAAACTCCTGCTGCGTCTGTGTTTTCAGATCCAGTGGCATAAGTTTCCCGATGTGCGTTTGGCCAGACTCGGTGCGCCAGGTCAGTAGCAACATCACGCGATGCATGATCGCCAGTTCGTACTGGCTATGTTGCCCACAAGTGATGGGGATATAAACGTCGTTGTGCTCAGTCATTATCGCGTTTCGTCATGATCATGGGTTCGCCATCCATTGTAGCAAGCTCGATAGAAAATACGATAGGCTGACAGCAGATCTGGCAGTCCTCAATATATTCCTGATCGCCGGCACTGGTATCGATGAGACTGGTGAAGGTCTCACCACAATACGGACATTCGGTCAGGTGTTCATACAGCATCGTCATCGGGCAAAAACAGACTCGTTAGGTCATTTAGATATTGTAGACCCAATGGCGTGGGCGCGATCCGTTTCAGTCCCCATTCGATCAACCCCTTTTGCTCCGCCTGTTGCAATTGGGTTTCGATTTGGGCAATGGGCGTGCCGGTGCGCTGCAGAAATAATTCCGTATCAAAACCTTCTGTGAGGCGTAACGCATTGAGCATAAATTCGAATTGGCTGGTGCGTGCATCGGGGATGTCCCGACCGGCGGTTTTATCCTGCGTGCTTAAATAATCGCGCGGGTTTTTGTGCTGACGATTGCGCACGATTTGCTGGGCGTGGGCATCGCTGCGTTTACCGTGGGCACCGGCGCCGATGCCGAGGTAATCGCCAAACAACCAGTAATTCAGATTATGCGCACACTGTTGCGACTCCCGGGCATAGGCGGAAATTTCATAGCGCTCAAACCCGGCTGAGGCGAGCTGTTCACGGCAGGCCTCTTCAATGTCGACGATATGATCGTCATCGGGGGTGAGTGGTGGGTGATGATAAAAATAGGTATTGGGTTCGATGGTTAGTTGGTAATGTGATAAGTGGGTTGGCGCCAGCGCCAGCGCGCACTGGATGTCACCCATGGCCTGACCCACGGATTGGCCGGGGAGTGCATACATCAGATCAATATTCAGCTGTTCAAACCCGGCCTTGTGCGCCATCTCAATGGCCTTGATAGCCTCGCGTGCCGAGTGTATGCGCCCCAGTTTTTGCAAGTGTTGGTCGTTAAAACTCTGTACACCAATTGACAGGCGATTAATGCCTGCCTCACGAAAACCACTGAACTTCTCCTGTTCCGCCGTGCCGGGGTTTGCCTCCAGGGTGATCTCTATGTCGGGCGCAAAATTCAGGCGCGCGCGCAGCTCGGACAATAGCTGGGCGAGACTCTCGACACCGAACAGGCTCGGCGTGCCGCCACCGATAAAGATAGTGTGAATACTCCGGCCCCAAAACTGGGGTAATTGTTGCTCGAGGTCATCGAGTAGGGCACGGATGTACTCGCGCTCGGGCAGGGCTTGCTTTGCTTCGTGGGAATTAAAGTCACAATAAGGACACTTGCGCACACACCACGGGATATGGATATACAGCGACAGGGGCGGCAGCGCGGTAAATTGTTGCATTACTTGTCGGTGTGTTCGATGTCGAACTCGGCCAGTTTCTGAGTGCCCTCAAAGAAGGCATCAATGCTTTCGGGTTTGCGTAGCGCAAACATCGGCGGTTTGATGAAGATGGAGAAGACCGGCTCGTCATTGAATTCGGGTTCACTGACGAAAGCGAATAAATAGGCCACACCGACCACCAGCGAGGCGGCAACTACAGACACATTGCGGGTTTTGCGTTTGTTAAAGTGCGTGCTTTGGCGCAAGTGGCCATACAATAATAAAATGCCGAACAGCAGGTCGGATGCCACCGTCAGGTATTTGTCGATATGCGCAAAGGGAAAAATAAATTCGATGTACTCAAAACCGGTCTCAATAAAATAAAACCCGCTGAGTAACAGGCACACCAGCACCACATGATAGGAAAAGTAAAATGAGTGAGTGACTATTTTGCTCACCACTGCCCAGATAAAACACCACAACGCGACGATGATCAATATTGGCAGTATCACGCTCAAGATCTGATTGGTGCTGACCTCATTGACGCTCTGCAAATATTGATCGATGGCTAGAATACCGGCCAACAGCGCAAACACAAACGGCAATAACAGCACATTGGTCATCATGAAGTGCAGTTGCGAAGGTTTGCCGTGATCGATAATGGTCTCTTTGGCCGGGTAGGTTTCGGAGCGCATGCGGATATCGGTATGCCCGATGCGAATACGCTGGTTCTCTTCTACCAGGATGACATCGTGGCGTTTGATCGGGTGCAGGGTGTAGATCCCGTTCTCACTCTTGAGGTCATTGACCAGCACATGCCCATCACCATCGCGAATAATCTCGATGTGTTCCGGCGAGACATACTGGTCATCGAGGATGATATCGTTGCGATAGGAACGACCGATACGCACCGGAAATTCCTCCAGCTTGTGGCGCTCCTTAACCTTACCAAAGCGATCCAGGATTTCTATAATGACGGGCGCTTCCACGCAAAGCTCTCCAGATAGTGTTTGCTGAAGTTAACGGCATTCTCATAGCTGACGCCGGAAAGGCCCAGCGAGGTGACAATGCCGCGATTATTCTCCGTCAGGGTCGCCGCGTTCAAAATCATGTCATAGATGCCTTCGAGTTTCTTATACTCGCGCAGGCAGAAGGCGACTTTGAATTTGATATCGGCATGCTTGATGTAGTCGGTCTTGCACTGATATTCCGTGAAGTCTTCCTTATGCCCGGAAAAGGAGGCGCTCGGGTCTTCGAAATACGACTGCATCAAGGCGGCGAAGCGGAATGAATCCATTATTTCCGTTTCCAGAAAGGTATGGATGTATTTGATTTCACCGGTAGACAATCGGCTATTGAGAAAAATGTCGTTCTTGGTCGCGCAATAACTGCTCGACTTTGTGTAGGTGCCATCGGCATCCTTGGAGTCGCCCCAACAGGTGATGTAGTCAGCGAGTTTGGCCGGGGCCGTATAAGGGCCGAGTTTCTTGGTCATGATCGGTGTCGATAACAGGCTATCCATATAGCGTTTTTGATTGTCGATAAGTTGCTGCTGGATAATCTTCAGGAAATCCTTTTCATCCTTATGCGCCTTAGCCTCAGCAATGAGTTTACCCAGAAATTTGGCCGGCACCAGAAAACCGATGCTATTTCCTGCGGTGGCCACATTCACACCGATGATATCGCCGTCGCCATTGATGGATGGACCGCCACTCATGCCGGAATTAAGCGCGCTGGATAACAAAATGCGTTCATGCATGGTGTCATCGGTCAGGCCGTTATAGGTGCCTTCGACAATGGTCATGCCCAGGTCCAGCGGGTTACCCAGGGTATAAATGCGCACACCTTTCTCGATGCCACTCTCAAGGATCTTAAACGACGGCGTGTCCGCGAGGCTGCCGCTGAGCAAGGCGAGGTCATGAACGACGTCGATGTATATCAAGTCGGCGGGATAGGTCTTATTGTCCTGGGTGAAATATTCAATCCGGTATTGTTCAGGTTTGAAGACATGCTTGGAAATCACATGGTAGTTGGTGGCAATCGTGCCGTTGTTATCGACATAGAAGCCACTGCCGATGGTCGATTTGGAATTGGTGGACTTATCTATGATGCGAACCTGTAACAGGCGGTCCTTGTATAGCTTGAAGACCTCTTCGGTCTTGGCCGCATGGGCCGCGCCGGAAAACAGCACCACCACCAGCCAGGCCAGGGAGGTGATGAAACTCATTGTCAGTCGTGACATAGCTTTTTTTACCGTTGTTAACTGTGCTTGAGTTGCGCCAGCAAACATTGCAATGCCTTACCCCGGTGACTCAATGCATTTTTACGCTCGGGGGGAAGTTGTGCCGAGGTGCATTTTTCCTGTGGGACATAAAAAATCGGATCATAACCAAAACCGTTATCCCCCTGCGGGGTATCGATGATCTGTCCTTCCCATGTGCCCTGACAAATCAATGGTGTCGGGTCCAGCTCATGCTGCATCAGTACCAGCAAACATTGGAACCTTGCTGAGCGTGGTGCCCGTTCTATTGCGTTGATATCAGTCAGCAGTTTTTGCAGGTTCTGCGCATCGCTGGCGCCGTCACCGGCAAAGCGCGCCGAATAAATACCAGGTGCACCATTTAAGGCATCGACCTCAATCCCCGAATCGTCGGCCAGGGCCGGCAGCCCGCTATAATGTGCGGCATTACGTGCCTTTAGAATAGCATTTTCCACAAAGGTCAGACCGGTCTCTTCAATCTCCGGGATATTGAATTCGGATTGCGCCAGCACCTCAATATCGAGGCCGGCGAGCAACTGGCCGATTTCGCGGACCTTGCCGGGGTTATTACTGGCGAGCACAATTTTTTTCATCTTGGTACTACTTCAGTGCTTCACGTTGTTTTGCGATTAAACCGATAATAGCCTGCTTGCCCAGGTCCAGCATACTTTGCAGCTCGGCGTCACTAAAGGCTGCGCCCTCGGCCGTGCCCTGAATCTCGATAAAGCCGCCGGCGTCATTCATCACAATGTTCATGTCGGTTTCGCAGCCGGAGTCTTCCGGGTAGTCCAGATCCGCAATCGGCGTGCCTTGGTAAACCCCAACAGATATCGAGGCAATGTGATGGGTAATGGGGTTTTGTGGTATCAGTTTTTTATCCAGTAAGTACTGCACGGCATCGGCCAGGGCCACAAAGCCACCGGTAATGGACGCGGTACGGGTACCGCCATCGGCTTGAATCACGTCGCAATCCACTGTAATGGTATGCTCACCCAGG
>Ga0316188_10000780_pt1 | contig 14529 bp, 6 predicted proteins | sample Phiworburrow1_MG_FD_204933 | JGI IMG/M metagenome (GOLD analysis project Ga0316188, IMG submission 204933) | Coastal sediment microbial communities from Maine, United States - Phippsburg worm burrow 1 | ecosystem: Environmental > Aquatic > Marine > Coastal > Sediment | place: USA: Maine...
AAAGGGTGAGCAGTTGTCCCGCCAGGGAATATTTTCCGCATCGATCCGGGCAACGGTCCTGCTCATCAGTTCACCGATTCGGGACCGGGACTGGGTGCCGCCGGTTTCATCGTAAAAGGCCATACCGTTAAACAGCCAGGTCCAGTCGGGTTTTTCCTCCGACAGGTGGGTGTCCAGCAGGGCCTTTGCTTCCTGGTAACGCCCCTGGGACATGTAAACGCTAAAGCTGGCGTCGTCGTTCTCACGGGCCAGGGCCCTGTCCGGCAGACCCAGTTCTATCAAGTCAAAGGCATACCGGTCCTTGAAGGTTTCGTAGTCCGGATGGGCCGCCATGGCTTTTTCAGCCAACAGGGCGGTCTCGGCGTCGCGCCCCACAGAACTCAGGTTACTCAGGGCGGCACGGTAGGCCAGCACATGGTCCGGATGCAGGTCGAACATCCGCTGGATCACCCGCTCAGCATCCTCGGGGCGCCAGAAACTGCGGTATTCATAGGCCAGGTCGGCGCTGATCTCCAGGGACATGGGATCCAGGGAATAAGCCTTCTCCTTGTCCGCCAGCATGTCCAGGAATCGGCCCTGTTCAAAGGCCGATTCCGCCCGCCAGTTATAGGCCAGGGCGAAATTCGGGTTCAGGGCAATGGCCTGGTCAAAGGCCTCGGCGGCCTCGGCGTAGCGGAATCTTTGCAAATCATGCAAGCCCTTGAGGGCAATGGCCTCGGGCAACTCCGGCGCAAGTTCCAGGGCCCTGGCCAGGTGGGGTGTGACGATCGCATCCACCTCCTTGCGCTCCATGTCCTTGCCGCCAAAACGATCTTGTTCCAGTAACAGCCAGGCGTGGGCCAACTGGACATGGGCGGGAGCAAAATCGGGATCGATCTCCAGGGCCTTTTCAAACTGGCCACGGGCCGCGGTGATGTCCTCCTGGGTACGCAGGGCCATGCGCTCCTTGCCAATCAGGTAGGCGCTGTAGGCCTCCACATTGGCCGCCCGTTCGGAAACCATTTTCTGTTCCTCGTCACCCAGCAGGTGTACCCGTAGCGAGGAGATGATGGAGGCGGCGATTTCATCCTGAATTTTAAAGATGTCGGTGTAGTTGCGATCGTAGGTTTCAGACCACAAGTGGTAACCGCTATTGACGTCAATCAACTGGGCGGTGATACGGATGGTGGGGCCGGCCTTGCGTATGGACCCTTCCAACACCGTGGCCACATCCAGCTTGCGTCCGATGTCCCGGATGTCTGCGTTACTGTCAGCCAGGGCGAATGAGGATGTCCTGGCCGCCACTCTCAGCGAGTTAGTCTTGGCCAGCAGGTTCAGGATTTCCTCGGCTATGCCCTTGGAGAAATATTCCTGGTCCTTGTCCTCGGAATAATCCTCGAACGGTAAGACGGCGATGGATGAGGGACCTTGCTGCACCACTTCCTGGACCGGGTCGGGGGTCGGGGGCAGCAGGAATTGGCGCACCCCCAGGGTGATCACAGCCAGGGCGAGTACGCCCATGATTACCCGGTCCAGCTTGCGACCGGTGTGAGGCGCGATGGACTGGGTCCGATCCACCTGTGCTTCGGGTTTCAAGCCTTCCGGGGTCATCTCGTAAACCCAGGCAAACACCAGGGCGCCCGGGAAACCGATGGCGGCAATCAGGGCGCTGATCTGCAGTATCCAGTGGGGCGCCGAGATAATCTCCAGGGCGAAGTCGATGACTTGCAGACTGACCCATGCCACCAGGGCATAGGTAATCCCAACGCGAACCACGTTGCGGCGTCTTAGTTCGTTCCAGAATGATCCCATTAGACGCGTTCTAGTTATTGAAGTGGCCCATTTGTAACAGAATTACGGCCCGATACAAACTATTTGGTGGTCCCTGGCCCCTCCGGGGACCTTGATCCGTAACGCTTCCCGGGCGCTTGCCCGGCGTTTGGACCGGGTCTTGTAAAGCGCCTGGATCGTGCCCATGATATCGCACCGCGCAAGGAGACCCGTCGTGCCCCATACCCTTAAATTTCCGCCTGAACAATTTGGCACCCTGCTGGGTCATGCCCCGGGGGGAGTGGCGCTGTATTCCTCTCATTACCCAAGCGCGGACCCGGCCCGGTACCCGGACAGGGAGTCCTATCGCAGTCACCTGGACGGCGTGTACATGGGCTACAAGTGGCAGTGCGTGGAGTTTGCCCGGCGCTGGCTGTTCGTCAACCACGGATATGTGTTTGACGACGTGGCCATGGCCTATGACATCTTCTGCCTGCACTGTGTTATCCGGGTGGCGGATAATGAGTTGCTGCCCCTGCATTCGTTTCGCAACGGTTGTCAGCGTCCCCCCGAGCCCGGGTGCATGCTGATCTGGGAAGAGGGCGGCGAGTTTGATGTGACCGGGCATGTTGCCATTGTTACGGAGGTCCTCGCGGACCGGGTCCGCTTCGCCGAGCAGAATAATGAACATTGCAAGCTGCCCGAAGGTCAGGACTGGTCCAGGGAACTGCCCATGACCCGCACAGAAGACGGCGGGTACAAGATTATTGCCGCCTATGCCGATTCCCATGTGCTGGGCTGGGTCGTGCAGACCGCCGATGCTACCCACGCCGAGATTCCCAAGCCTCGACAACCGGAGCTGTACAACCTGAACAGTCGCCTGGCTGAGCAGCACGGCCAGCATGAGAAGCCATGGCTGGATACCTCGGACAAGGCCGAGGCGGCCTTCGTCAAGGCCATGGGTGGGCACAGCCTGTCCGAGTCAGACCAGCTGAGCGAGCATTACCGCTACTTCCGTATCTCGGAAACCGCCGAGCAGGAGCTCAAGCGCGCCACCAACGAGTTGCACCTGATGTTCATGCACGCCACCCAGGCGGTGCTGCAGCACGACGAATTGCTGGAGCGCTTCAATATTCCCAGGGCCCTGTGGCCGAGGCTGAGAAAGTCCTGGGAAAATCGCCGGGGCCAGATGATCACCGGGCGCTTCGATTTTTGTGTCACCGAGCGTGGCGTGAAGGTCTACGAGTACAACGCAGACTCTGCCTCCTGTCACATGGAAGCGGGCAGGGTGCAGGGCAAGTGGGCGCAGCACTTCGGTGTCAGCGAGGGTGAGGATGCAGGCGCTGACATCGCTGATGCGCTGGTGGGCGCCTGGCGCGAGGCAGGTGTGCAGGGCGTGTTGCACATGATGCAGGATAATGACCAGGAAGAGGCCTATCACGCACAATTCATGCGCGCTGCGGCGGAGTCTGCGGGAATTTCCTGCAAGGTGCTAAAGGGGTTAACGGGACTGGGCTGGAACGAAGCGGGCGAGATCATCGACCCTGATGGCACACCCATACGCTTCGTGTGGAAGACCTGGGCCTGGGAAACCGCACTGGACCAGATACGTGCAGAGTGTGAGGACGACGACAGTCACCCGGTACTGCGCTCGGCGGAGGATGCTCACCCTGCGCCACGACTGGTGGATGTTCTGCTCCGGCCCGATATTGTCGTGTTCGAGCCTTTCTGGACCCTGATACCCAGCAACAAGGCCATCCTGCCGGTGTTGTGGCAAATTTTCCCTGAGCATCCTTACCTGTTGAACTCCCAGTTCGAACTCACCGAGGACTTCAATCAGCGCGGCTACGTCAGCAAGCCCATCGCGGGGCGCTGTGGTTTGAACATCAGCATGTTCGACAAGGATGATAATTTGCTCAAGGAAACCTCGGGCAAGTTTGAACAGCAGGACCAGGTCTACCAGGAACTGTGGAAGCTGCCTGACATTGATGGTTATCGAACCCAGCTGTGCACATTCTCAGCCCAGGGTAAATATGCGGGCAGCTGTGTGCGAGTGGATAAGTCCCTGGTGATTACCTCACACAGTGACCTGTTGCCCCTGCGAATAGTGGAAGACGAGACCTTATAGTGCAGCCGGTTGGTTCTGGCGGGCGCTTGCTGCGCTCGGGCCCGGAGTGGCCGGTTCGGTTGCTTTAACCTGGTCCCAGGCGGGGGAACTCTGTGCGGTATTTGCTGGTCGAACATTTCAGTAACTCAAAGATTAAACGGTTCTCGCCGGCCGATTCATCAAAAGGCAATGCGAGTTGGCGTATGATGAACCTCTGGACTGTGGCGGTCAGCGGATTTGGTCCTGGCTTGAAAATACCAGGTCCCGCCCCAATATCAGTTCGAACCCCCAAACTAATCAAGCAAGACAAAAGGTAACTACATGTCACCAAGTAATGGAAGTAACGGTCCGGGTAATCCCTGGGCGCGCGGACCCCAATCGCCGCCGGATATCGAGGAACTGATACGCAAGGGACAGGCCAGGCTAAAGCAAATTTTGCCGGGTGGCTCAGGTGGTACCTTCGGTATCGCGGCGCTGTTGCTCGCTGTGCTGGGTGTTTGGACTGCCCTGTACACCGTCCCCAGTGATTCTGTTGCGGTGGTGCAGCGTTTTGGTAAATACCTGAAAGACGTTCCCCCTGGACTGAATTGGAAACTTCCAATGGGTATCGACAAGGCCACCATTGTCCCGGTCAAACGCCAGTTGAAGCAGGAATTTGGTTTCGGCACGCCGGGTGCCACGGATAGGTTTCAGAGTCCCTTTCCCCAGGACGCTCAGCGCGAAACCCAGATGGTCACCGGTGATTTGAATGCTGCCCTGGTGGAGTGGGTGATTCAATATCGTATCGCCGATCCGGCTAAATACCTGTTTGAAGTCCGCGAACCACGGGAGACCCTGCGTTACGTCTCCGAGTCGGTGATGAGAGAAGTGGTCGGAGATCGCACCGTGGACGAGGTCATCACCATTGGCCGCCAGGAAATCGAGAACGAGGCCCTGGTGAAGATGCAGGAACTTGCCACCAAGTATGAGATGGGTATCAGCATCGACCAGGTGCAGTTGAAGAATATTAACCCGCCCAAGCCGGTGCAGGAGTCCTTCAACGAGGTTAACCAGGCCCAGCAGGAAAAAGAGAAACTCATCAACGAGGCGCGCCGGGATTACAACAAGGTGATTCCGTTGGCAGAAGGCGAGAAGGATCAGCGAATTCGCGAGGCCGATGGCTATCGTCTGAAGCGGATTAACGAGGCCGAAGGTGACGCGGCGAGATTTACTTCTCTACTTACCGAATATCAGAAAGCGCCAGAGGTGACCCGTCGACGTATCTATATCGAGACCCTGCAGGAAGTGCTGCCGGGAATTGACTCGAAAATTATCGTTGATCAAACAACCCACGGTATTTTGCCGTTGCTGAATCTGGATGCCCAGAACGGAGAAAAGAAATGAACCGTTCAACACAACTGCCGCTGATAGCGGTCCTGGCCGTTCTCGGCTTTGTACTGGCCAACTCGGTCTACACGGTAAGCGAAGTCGAGCAGGTCATCATCACCCAGTTTGGCAAGCCAGTGGGCGAGCCGGTGGTTGAGGCAGGCCTGAAGATGAAAGTGCCTTTTATCCAGGAAGTGAATCCGATTGATAATCGGGTGCTGCCATGGGATGGCAGTCCCTCGGATATGCCCACCAAGGACAAGCTGTATATCGCTGTGGATCTGTTCGCCCGTTGGAGAATTGTCGATCCGCTGCAGTATTTCCTGCGCCTGCGTGACGAGCGCAGCGCCCAGTCCAGGCTGGACGACATCCTGGGCAGTGAGACCCGCAATGCGGTGGCCAAGCATGAGCTGATTGAGATTATCCGTACCACCAAGGATCGGGTGCCTCTTCGCGATACGCTGCTCACTGATGCAGAGCGTCAATTGAACATGGGTACCCTGGTGCCTATCCAGAAGGGACGCAAATCGGTGGAGCAGGAGATTTTTGAGGCGGCGGCTGAAAAGGTCCAGGTGTTTGGCATCGAGTTGCTGGATATTCGCTTCAAGCGGATTAACTACAACGCCAGCGTGCGTCCAAAAATCTATGACCGGATGATTTCCGAGCGGCGCCAGATTGCCGAGAGATTCCTCTCGGAAGGTAATGGCGAGGCAGCGCGAATTCGTGGTAACCGGGTGCGTGATCTGAACAAGATCCAGTCCGAGGCCTACCGACAGGTTGAGGAGATTCGAGGCGTGGCTGATGCCAAGGCCACGGAGATATACGCCAAGGCGTATAACCAGAGCGCTGAATCCCGGGACTTTTATGAGTTCACCCGTACCATGCAGGCTTATAAGGACATCATCGCGACCAACAGTACCCTGGTGCTGTCCACCGACAGTGAGATGTTCAAATACCTGAAGGGCATGTCGCCGGAGGATGCCAAGTAGAGGCGAACCCGGGAGTCAAAAACCGGTTTCACCATTCTTGAACAATCCAGAAGATGACGGGGTCGAACTGATATTCCCAGGGATGCGGTTCGGCCCTTTTCTTTTTCTGTCGTCGTGTTTACCCGGGCCGACAAGATCCGTTGGGAAGAATCAACTTGGAATGGATCAAAAAAATAGCCTTGTCAGGAATTTAATCTGATATGCTTCAATCACCTAGGGGATTCCGGGCGACCGATGAGCGAAGAATTACAAGAATGTAGACGCTCGAGCAAATTCTGTTTTAACCCTGCCCTGCAAGGGCGATGCGAAACAGGACCGGGCTGCCTTTTGCCTAAATTCTTTCACGGGCTGAACCCATGAGTTCACTGTTCGAGGAACTCAAGCGCCGCAATGTGTTCCGGGTGGGGGTCGCGTATGTGGTTACCGCCTGGCTAATCGCCCAGGCCGCCGACCTGGCGCTGGATGCCTTCGCCGCACCCGAATGGGTGATGAAAGCCACCTTGTTGATGCTGTTTCTGGGCTTCCCCCTGGCATTGATCTTCGCCTGGGCTTTCGAGAAAACCCCCGAGGGTCTCAAGCTCGAAAAGAATGTAGATCGCAGCCAGTCCATCACCTCCGTGACCGGCAAAAAGATGGACCGGGGCATCATCATTGCCCTGGCCATTGCGGTTGTGTTCCTGTTGTACAAGGTCAATGTGCCGGATGCACCGGATGCCGGGAGCAAGGCACAGACAGTGGATTCACAGGCGGCCAACGATGCTGGCCAGGATACGGCGGCGTCGGAAAAGTCCGTGGCCGTGCTGCCCTTCGTGAACATGAGTTCGGATCCGGAGCAGGATTATTTCTCCGACGGTATCGCCGAGGAAATCTTGAACGTGCTGGCCCAGGTACCCGGTTTGCAGGTGGCTGCTCGCACCTCGGCCTTCCAGTTCAAGGGCCAGAACCAGGACATCCAGGACATCGCCCGCCAGCTTGGCGTGGCCTGGGTGCTGGAGGGCAGCGTACGCAAGGCCGGTGATCGGGTCCGGGTGACCGCCCAGTTGATCAAGGCTGAGAAAGGATTCCATGCCTGGTCGGAAACCTATGACCGGGAGCTCACGGATATCTTTGCCATCCAGGACGAGATTTCCCAGTCCATTTCGAACGCATTAAAGGTTCAGCTGAAACTGGGCGAGGGCCCTTCCAGCGCGGCCGCCGGATCCACCACCAAGGTGGAGGCCTATGAGGCCTACCTGATGGGTCGGCACCTGATTAACCAACGTACCTCCGATAGCATCAAGGCCGGCCTTGAGCAGTTCAAGCGTGCAACGGACCTGGATCCCAACTATGCGCTGGCCTACGCTGATCAGGCCGTGGCCATCCTGCTGCTAACCGATAAGGGAAACGCCTATGGGGACGTGCCGGTTTCGCAAGCACTGGATGAAGCGCGACCCCTGGCAGAGCGGGCCATGGCCCTGGCCCCGAATCGACCTGAAGTTCTGGCTGCAAAGGGTTTCTTAGAAAACGATGCCGGAAACGCCGAGCTTGCACTGGACTACTATGATCGCGCCCTGGCGATTAATCCCGCCAACGGCGAGCTGCAAAATTGGCGCAGAATGGCTCTTCAACGAGTTGGTCGACTGGACCAGGTGCTGGACGCCTCGTCCGACTCGGTCAAGTACGACCCCATGTCGCTGATTGCCCTGGTCAACCACGTATATGTTTTGGTCAGCTATGGGCGCGAAGAACAGGCCTGGGCAACGTCCGAGCGGGTAAAGAGCCTTGACCGAGGGTGGGGCGAGGCGACGACTGCCAGTTTGTTGGAAACGAAAGGGGATCTCGCGGCCGCCGCCGGGCATTACGCGCTGGCGTTGGAACTGACGCCCGGATTAGCATCCGCCATGCGAGACATGGCGTCTTTGCTTAGAGACGTTGGTTTGGGGCAAGAAGGTGCCAGGCTTTTTCCCAACGACGGGATGATGCGCGACGTTCTTACGCAAGACTATGAGAGTGTCGCGCGCCGCGCCCAGGCCGCCATGAAGGATGATCCCTCTGACACTGTCGCGCCATTTTATCTGTTTTATTCGCTCAATTGGGCGGGAAGGGCCGCGCAATCCGTGGATGCGGCGGATGCACTATGGCGGAATGCCAATGAGCGGCCCACGACCCTGGATCCGGACACGCTGATAATGATGGCACTTGCTGCGCGAAAAGCGGGCAATGAGGGTCGCGCACGGTTATGGAGAGAGGCTGCTGCAAAGTCTTTGACGGAACGCGAACGTGTCGGGATGGTGGGAGCGTCCGAAGGCGATCTGCACGAGGCCCGGTTCTACATTGCGGCCTACGATAATGACCTGGCGACATTGGTAAGCGAGCTGGATGCGGCCATTGATGCCGGATATCGTGCTCGGAGGTCTCTTGGTTTGGAATTATTCGCGCCTTTTGCAGGGGAGCCTGAGTTCCGCAAGCAGCGTGATCGCCTGGATGCCATCCTGGCTGACCAGCGTCAGCAGATATTGGCGATGATGTGCGCCCCGGATGCCAAAGAGCACGGTTGGGATCCGGCGCCTGAGACCTGCGCGGGTCGAGAGACGGCATCTGCCGCGGGTACAGTCCAATGAGCTCCCTCTTCGAGGAACTCAATCGCCGCAACGTGTTCCGAGTAGGGGTGGCCTATGTGGTCACCGCCTGGCTGATCGCCCAGGCCGCTGACCTGGCGCTGGATGCCTTCGGTGCGCCCGAATGGGTGATGAAGGCCACCTTGTTAATGCTGTTACTGGGCTTTCCCATTGCATTGATCTTCGCCTGGGCTTTCGAGAAAACCCCCGAGGGTCTCAAGCTCGAAAAGAACGTGGATCGCAGCCAGTCCATAACCCACGTGACGGGAAAAAAAATGGACCGGGGCATCATCATCGCCCTGGCCATCGCGGTGGTGTTCCTGCTGTACAAGGTGAATGTGCCGGATGCACCGACGTCAGATGTCGAGCAGCAGGCCGTTGCCAATTCGGCGGAGGATTCCAACGCGACCCCTGGGCCGAAAGAAGCTCAACCCTCAGTCGCGGTGCTTCCATTTGCTGACATGAGCGCCGCCGGTGACCAGGAGTACTTCTCCGATGGATTGGCAGACACGGTACTGGATGCCCTGGCCCAGGTTCGGAATTTGAAAGTGGCCGCAAGGACTTCGTCCTTTGCCTTCAAGGGCAAGCACCAGGACATACGCGAGATCGGCCGGCAGCTGGGCGTGTCCACCGTTTTGGAAGGCAGCGTGCAGAAGGCGGGCAGTCGGCTGCGAATCATCACCCAGCTTATTGATGTAAATGACGGCACGCACCTGTGGTCCCAGACCTTTGATCGCACAGACGAGGATATATTCGCGATCCAGGACGAGATTTCGGCGGCAGTGGTCAAGGCCCTGAAGGTCAGCCTGGGAGAGGAGGACGCCCAGCGCCTGGTCCAGCGTCCTACCAATGACATTCAGGCCTTTGACATGTACTTGCTTGGCCGGCACGAGTTTGTGAAGCGAAATTCTGAGGCGCTGCGAAAAGCGATCGGGCATTTCGAACAGGCGGTGGCCATCGATCCGAACTATGCGCTTGCCTACACGGGTCTTGCCGACAGCTGGATGTTCCTCAGCGCACAGAACTATGGAGACTTGAGTATCAAGGAGGCGGCATCACACGCCAAGCCTTACCTGGACAAGGCCCTGGCGCTGGCGCCTGACTCGTCCGAGGTCTATGCAACCCTGGGTTATTACCTTGACGAGCTTAGGCAGCCGGGGGATTTTCCGGGGATGACCAGCACGATGGCGCTGGAAAAGGCGGTGGAACTGAATCCGGTCAACATCCTGGCCCGTAATTGGCTGGCAATCCGTTATCAGGGTGAAGGCCAACACCAAAAATCCATGCAAATGTTGCAAACGGCGTACGAACTGGATCCGCTAAACGCTACGCTGGGACAAAACATGTCCTGGTGGGCTTTTGCTCGTGGTGCGGTTGACGACGCCAAGCGTTACATGCAGCAGGTTTTAGATCGAGATCCTTTGAACGCCAACGTGTGGCAGGCAAAGAGCATTTGGTTTTATTACGGTATCTTCGATCTCGATATTTCCCTGGAGGCCGCGCTTCGGGCCCAGGAACTGGAGCCAGGGTCTACAGAGTATTCTCTGAGCGTAGCCTACAGTTGCTTGAACCTCGGAGAGGACCGTTGCGCCAAACTCTGGATTGAACGGGCCGGGCGTGCATCACCTGGCGACAATCGGGTAGTTGCCGCGATGGACTTGTTGGCGCGCGTTGAAGGTGACCTGGATAGGGCCGCTAATCTGAGACAAGCGGAATTGGAAAAGAACCTGGCAGAAGGTGACGACTGGAACGCTCTGGATACGCGTTTCATCGCATTGAATCTGGCTGAAATACGGCTGGAGCAGGGCCGCTATGCCGACGCTGCAGCACTGTATGAGAAAGTGTATCCGACGCTACAGGCGAATTTAGGTAGAAATAATACCGCTAACATATCGCGTTTCCTGGATATGGCCTGGGCCTATCGAAATCTTGAGCAGACACAGCAGGAGCAGGCGACCCTGGCGGAGGCCCGCCGACGCGTAAAGGCTGCCCGGGATGGGGGGTTGTCTGGCTGGCTAATTGATATTGACGATGCGTTGTTGCATGCCCAGTCCGGAGACAGGGAAAAAGCCGAAGCGTATTTCCAGGCGGCGGTTGATCGGGGTTTCGGCCTCGATCCTGCTCATAGGTATTCTGTAGAGCGCATGGGCGAATTACTCGAGTACTCCGATCCCTACCGCGCTGCCCTGGCCCAATCCGAGGCGCGGTTGGCGTCCCTGAAAGAAAAAGCGGCGCCGAATATCCAGCTGGCCATTGAACGAGCACAACTGTGAAGGATTCGATCAACCTGGTATGAGTGAACCATCTCTCAGTTTTTTCGAAGAACTAAAGCGCCGTAACGTATTCCGGGTGGGGTTGGCCTACGTGGTCACCGCCTGGCTAATTGTGCAGGTGGCAGACGTGGCCCTGGATGCCTTTGGCACTCCCGAGTGGGTCATGAAAACCCTGTTGCTATTGGTGTTTATCGGCTTTCCCCTGGCGTTGGTCTTCGCCTGGGCCTTCGAGAAGACTCCCGAAGGTCTGAAGCTTGAAAAGAATGTGGATCGTAGTCAGTCCATTACCAATGTCACGGGGAAGAAGATGGACAGGGGAATTATTATTGCCCTGGCCATCGCGGTAGTGTTCTTGCTGGTGGACAAGTTTTTCTTGCAGGAATCACCGGGGACCGTACAGACGGTAACTGCGGAACAAGCTGTGATGGATTCGCGATCGGTCGCGGCAACCTTAAGCGAGCAGGCTGACAGGACCAAGTCCGTGGCCGTGCTGCCCTTCGCCAATATGAGCTCGGATCCCGAGCAGGAATATTTTTCCGATGGGCTGGCGGACACGGTGCTGGATGCCCTGGCCCAGGTTCGTGATTTGAAAGTGGCCGCGCGTACCTCGTCTTTCGCTTTCCGCGGCAAGCACCAAGACATACGCGAGATTGGTCGGCAGCTGGGTGTGTCCACCGTGCTGGAAGGCAGCGTGCAAAAATCCGGCAATCGGCTGCGGGTCATTACCCAGCTGATTGATGTGAATGATGGCAGCCACTTGTGGTCCCAGACCTTTGATCGCACAGACGAGGATATATTCGCCATCCAGGACGAGATTTCGGCGGCGGTGGTCAAGGCCCTGAAGGTCAGCCTGGGAGAGGAGGACGCCCAGCGCCTGGTCCAGCGTCCTACCAATGACATCCAGGCCTTTGACATGTACTTGCTTGGCCGGCACGAGTTTGTGAAGCGAAATTCTGAGGCGCTGCGAAAAGCCATCGGGCATTTCGAACAGGCGGTGGCCATCGATCCGAACTATGCGCTTGCCTACACGGGTCTTGCCGACAGCTGGATGTTCCTCAGTACCCAGAACTACGGAGACCTGCCCCTAAAGGAGGCGGCCACCCATGCCAAGCCCTACCTGGACAGGGCCCTGGCGCTGGCGCCCGACTCCTCCGAGGTCTATGCGACACTTGGCCTGTACCTGGACGAGTTCCGGCAACCGGGAGATTTCCCGGGGATGACCACCGTGATGGCACTGGAAAAATCAGTTCAGTTGAATCCGGCGAATATCCTGGCTTTGAATTGGCTAGCCATTCGTTACCAGAGTGACGGTCAATATCAGAAGTCCATGCAAACACTAAAGAGTGCCTACGAGCTGGATCCATTGAACCCGAACCTGATGCAAAACATGTCCTGGTGGTCATTTGCGCGCGGGAATAATAAAGACGGCAGGCGGTATCTTGATCAGGCGATAGAACGAAACCCCCGGAGCGCGAATCTATGGAACGCCAAGTCCCGTTGGTTGTGGCAAACTCAGGATCTGGATGGGGCCCTGGACGCGGCCTTGCATGCACAGGAGCTGGAACCTGACTCAATCGCTTACGCCCTGGATTTGGCGTTCAGTTGTGGGGATCTGGGCGAAACCCGTTGCGCCCGGCTATGGCTGGACAAAGCGCGCCGTGAGTCGCCGGACGACGACCGGGTTATCGCCTCTTGGGCATGGATGGAGCAGGTGGAAGGCAACCTGGATAGCGCCGCGGGGCTGCGGGAGAAGGTTCTTGATAAGGCCCTGGCGGCTGCAGGCGACTGGAATGCGCTGGATGTCCGTTTTGCCGCAGTGGACCTGGCCGAAAACCGCATTGAGCAGGGACAGTATTCGGATGCGGCCGACTTGTATGAAAAGGTGTATCCCACGCTGCAGGAGAAACTCTCCCGAAACGATAATTTTAATGTTGGGCGCTTGTTGGGAATGGCCTGGACCTACCGCCATCTCGAGGAACGGACCAAGGAGCAAGCGGCGCTTGCGGAAGCCCGGCGACGACTACAAGACGCAATAGACGGTGGGTTAGTCGGTTGGTACTTGACTTTGTGGGACGCCACGATAAATGCCATGGAAGGAAATCGGCAAGCGGCCGAAGTTGGTTTTCAGAAGGCTGTCGATGAAGGCTTCACGCCAGCCAGTAGCAACCTCTATACAGATGCTGCCGCAAAACGCCTGGGCGAATTACTCGAGTACTCTGATCCCTACCGCGCTGCCCTGGCCCAATCCGAGGCGCGGTTGGCGTCCCTGAAAGAAAAAGCGGCACCGAATATCCAGCTGGCCATTGAACGAGCACAACTGTGAAGGATGCGATCAACCTGGTATGAGTGAACCATCTCTCAGTTTTTTCGAAGAACTAAAGCGCCGTAATGTATTTCGGGTGGGGCTGGCCTACGTGGTCACTGCCTGGATACTGGCCCAGGTGGCCGACCTGGCCATGGACAACTTCGGTGCGCCCGAGTGGGTAATGAAGTCCCTGCTGTTCATCCTGCTTATGGGTTTTCCCCTGGCACTGCTGTTCGCCTGGGCCTTCGAGAAAACTCCCGAGGGTCTGAAGCTCGAGAAGAACGTGGATCGCAGCCGGTCCATAACCGCTGTTACCGGCAAGAAGATGGACCGGGGGATCATCATTGCCCTGGCCATCGCGGTTGTGTTCCTGCTGGCGGACAAGTTCATGTTCCAGGAACCCCGGGAAAGTATTGGGGCCGATTCTCAGCAGCAGGCCGCCAGCCCGGCTACGGGGTCTGAAAGCTCTGAAAAATCTGCATCAGTCTCGATCACCGGTGACCGTGCAGCTGGCGCGCCTGCTGGCGCCACCAGCGACAAGTCCATTGCCGTGCTGCCCTTCGTCAACATGAGTTCGGATCCGGAGCAGGATTATTTTGCCAATGGTATGCAGGAGGACATCCTCACCTACCTGTCACGGGTGGCCGAGCTGCGTGTGACGTCCCGCACCAGTGTGCTCAAGTACGCCGGCAGCAAGCAGGAGGACGTGCGGGCCATCGCCGCAGAACTGGGTGTGAATTACATTCTCGAGGGCAGTGTCCGTAAATCCGGCAACCGGGTGCGGGTCACCGCCCAGTTGATCGATGCCCGGGACGACGAGCACGTGTGGGCCGACAACTTCGACCGGGACATGGACGATGTGTTCGCCATCCAGACCGAAGTGGCCCAGGCGATCGTGACGGCCTTGCAGGCCAGCCTTTCGCCGGTTGAAGCCGCCCGGATCTCAGCCCGTCCCACCACCAGCGTGGTGGCCTACGAGATGTATTTGCGTGCCCGTGACATCATGAATCGCTCGGGCTATTCACTGGAGAAGTTCCAGGAGGCGGAGCCGTTGACCAAGGCAGCCATCCAGGAAGACCCGGAGTTTGCCCTGGCGCACCTGCAACTGGCCGAGATTTACGGCCAGTATTATTGGCTGGGCGAG
>Ga0316188_10000781_pt1 | contig 14508 bp, 14 predicted proteins | sample Phiworburrow1_MG_FD_204933 | JGI IMG/M metagenome (GOLD analysis project Ga0316188, IMG submission 204933) | Coastal sediment microbial communities from Maine, United States - Phippsburg worm burrow 1 | ecosystem: Environmental > Aquatic > Marine > Coastal > Sediment | place: USA: Maine...
TGTGGGCATCTTCGGGTACAGTTTCCTTGAGGAAAATGGCGACAAGGTACAGGGCTCCGAAGTTGATGGCGTGACCCCGGATTTTGATACAATATCCGGCGGTAAATACCCGGTGTCACGGCCACTGTTTTTCTACATCAAGGCCGCGCATGTTGGCAAGATTCCGGGCATCCAGGAATATGCAACGGAGTTTACATCGGCCAAGGCCATGGGAGAGGACGGCTACCTGCCCGAGAAAGGCCTGATTCCGCTTGCGGATGACGAGTTGAAGAAAGTACAGGCTACTGTCAAGGCGATGACGCCGCTGAAAATGTAGTCGCAGTGCACCGGTACTGATACCGGTGCTTGCCACGTGCGCTGCACCTGCCATCCGGTTGAGTGCGGCGCACTTTTTTGTTTGAGGCTTTAATGGAAACAACGACGGTCTTCCTGGTGCTGGTCCTGCTGACGGTCATCAGTTTTTTCATGGGGCGCAAACGGTCCCATGCAGTGGTTTCGGGGCGGGGTGGTGCCCGGGCGTTGCACTCCCTCCCCAAACATTATGGCTACATGGCCGCACTGTGGGCTCTGCTGCCGTCAGTGCTGGTGCTGGTATTGTGGCTGGTGTTCGAGCACGGCATCCTGGCTCACCTGGTGGTTAGCCAGCTGCCGTCCAGTGTCGGGCAGATGTCTGCAAGCGAGCAGGGACTTTATTTCAACCAGATCGTAAGCTTCGCAAGCGGCGGTACAGACGCATCACAGCTGGATCCGGCCCAGGTCATCGCCGCGGATCACTATCGCGCCCTGGTTGCCTCAAGTCGCACCGTCAAGGCGCTGCTTGTATTCCTGGTGGCGCTGCTGGGTGCGGCGTTGGCGCTGCGACGGATTCGCCCGAACCTGCGCGCGCGCAACCATGTCGAGGGAATCCTAAAGTGGATTCTGTTTGCCTGTTCTTTCCTGGCGGTCCTGACGACCCTTGGCATTGTGCTGTCGGTATTGTTTGAAGCCATCCGTTTTTTCCATGCGATATCCATTACCGATTTCCTTTTCGGACTGGAGTGGAGCCCGCAGATGGCCATTCGCGCCGACCAGGTTGCCGCTTCAGGTTCCTTTGGCTTCGTGCCGCTTCTGGTCGGCACCTTGTTGATCTCCGCGGTGGCCATGGTTATCGCTGTACCGGTGGGCCTGATGTCCGCGATCTACCTGTCGGAATACGCCAGTAGGGGTTTTCGCTCCGTCACCAAACCGGTACTCGAGATCCTCGCCGGGGTGCCCACGGTGGTTTACGGTTTCTTTGCTGCCCTCACGGTGGCACCATTTATTCGGAGTCTGGGTGAAACCCTGGGGCTTCACGTGGCCTCCGAAAGCGCCCTGGCGGCCGGGCTGGTTATGGGAATCATGATTATCCCCTTCGTCATGTCACTTTCGGATGACATCATCAACGCAGTGCCCGACACCCTGCGGGAGGCGTCGCTGGGGATGGGCGCGACGATGAATGAAACTATCCGCAAGGTGCTGTTACCCGCCGCACTGCCCGGGATTGTCGGCGGGATACTGCTCGCTGTTTCGCGGGCCATTGGCGAAACCATGATCGTGGTAATGGCGGCTGGTCTCTCCGCAAAGCTGACCATCAACCCGCTGGAGGCCGTCACTACCATCACTGTACAGATTGTAACCCTGTTGGTGGGCGACCAGGAGTTCGACAATCCAAAGACCCTGGCTGCGTTCGCCCTGGGACTGGTGCTTTTTTTCGTCACGCTGATGCTCAATGTCATCGCCCTCTACGTTGTCAGGAAATACCGGGAACAATATGAGTAAGCAACGATCAAACAAGGCCAGTGCGGCGATCCAGGCCTCGCTGAAGAAGCGATACGCGCGGGAGCGGCGATTCCAGTGGTACGGCAGGATGGCGGTATTGATTGGCTTTGTTTTCCTGTTCATCCTGCTGGCCGATATCGTCAGCAAGGGCTTGCCGGCTTTCACCCAGCAATACATCAGGGTCAGCGTGAACCTGGACCCCGCGATGACCGGCCTGCAGCCCGGTGCAAGCCAGGAGCAGATTTATGGCGCCGATTACCTCGGTGCTATCAAATCCAGCCTGCGCGAGATGTTTCCCGAGGCCAGCAGCCGCAATGACAAGAAAGCGCTGTACCGGCTGCTCAGTATCGGTGCGGAATATACCCTGCGGGACAAGGTGCTTGAGGACCCCGGGTTGATAGGCCATACCACGGAAATATGGCTGCGCGCCCATGCGGAGGCGGGGAGCTATCTCAAGGGGCAGGTCAGTGCAGACACCCCGGAATCGGACCGGAAGGTGAAGGACCAGCAGATGGCTTGGCTGGACCAGCTCCGGGCGCAGGGCCGCACTGAATCCCGTTTCAATACCACTTTTTTTACCCAGGGGGATTCCCGCGAGCCAGAGATGGCGGGTATCAAGGTGGCGCTCTACGGCTCATTTTTCACCCTGCTTGTGACATTCGCGATTGCATTCCCTATTGGGGTGTCGGCTGCGGTTTACCTGGAGGAATTCGCTCCGCGCAATCGCCTTACCGACCTGATAGAGATCAACATCAATAACCTCGCGGCGGTTCCCTCCATAGTATTCGGTCTGTTGGGCCTGGCGGTATTCATCAATTTCTTCGAGTTGCCGCGCTCGGCCCCGGTAGTCGGGGGTATCGTGCTCTCCCTGATGACGCTGCCTACCATTATTATTACCTCCCGGGCTGCGATCCAGGCGGTTTCGCCGTCCATCCGCCAGGCGGCACTGGGTGTAGGTGCCTCCAAATTACAGACCGTGGTGCATCATGTGCTGCCGGTGGCCATGCCGGGGATCCTTACCGGCTCTATCATCGGTATGGCCCAGGCCCTTGGGGAGTCCGCTCCGCTGCTGATGATTGGAATGGTCGCCTTCATAATGGATCCGCCTGCAGGTATCACGGACCCGGCGACAGTGTTGCCGGTACAGATTTACCTCTGGGCTGACAGCCCAGAGCGGGGCTTCACCGAGAAGACCTCCGCGGCGATCATGGTGCTTATGGGTTTCCTTATCCTGATGAATGGGCTCGCGGTTTACCTCCGCAGGCACTTTGAAAGGAAATAAACGGGTACAATCCATGCATGTGACTGAAGCCGTAAATGCGTTGTCGTTAGCAGCAGGGGAAGGAAAAATGGAGAGGGTAGAGCAACCTGGGACCGCTGGCGATATTGCGAGCACGTCGAAACGCCCGCTTGATATCCGCGAGCACGTTGAGAGGGCGGATTACCAGACCATCGGCACCCCTTTTGCCAAAGATGCGAAGATGACCGCGCGCAACGTCAACGTCTATTATGCCGACAAGCAGGCAATTACCAATGTGTCACTGGATATAGGGCGCAATGAAGTCATCGCGATGATCGGTCCTTCCGGTTGCGGCAAGTCCACTTTCCTGCGCACCCTGAACCGGATGAACGACATCATTCCGATCTGCCGGGTTGAAGGTGAGTTTGCTCTTGACGGGGAAGATATATACGGCGAGGAACAGGATACGGTGTTGTTGCGCGCCCGGGTGGGAATGGTGTTCCAGAAGCCCAACCCCTTCCCAAAGTCCATTTATGAAAACGTGGCCTACGGCCCCCGTATCCATGGCCTTGCCCATAACAAGGCCGAGATGGACGAGATTGTGGAGGACAGCCTGCGCCGGGCCAGCTTGTTCAATGAGGTCAAGGACCAGCTGGACAAACCGGGGACAGGCCTGTCGGGAGGGCAGCAGCAGCGCCTTTGTATTGCCCGCGCAATAGCTGTCAGCCCCGAGGTGATCCTGATGGATGAACCGTGTTCAGCGCTGGACCCTATCGCTACGGCCCGCATAGAGGAGTTGATCGATGAACTCAGGGAAAATTACACCATCGCAATAGTAACCCATTCCATGCAACAGGCGGCGCGGGTATCCCAGCGTACTGCCTATTTCCATATGGGCAAGCTGATCGAGGTGGGCGATACCAAGCAGGTATTCACCATGCCGAAGCACGAACTCACCGAGAATTATATTACCGGCCGTTTCGGCTGAGCCGGTCACGGAGCTCCTCTATGGAAAATTACCTTCAGACAGACCAGCACACCTCCCAGCGTTACAACGCGGAACTCGAGGCGCTGCGCAGCAGCGTGCTGACTATGGGCGGCCTGGTAGAGCAGCAGTGCAGGCAGGCGCTGGAGGCACTGGTCAATGGTGATGAAGAGCTGGCCAGGACCGTCGCCAAGTCGGACCACCTCGTCAACGAACTGGAACTGCAGATCAGCGCCCAGTGCACCGACATACTGGCCCGGCGCCAGCCCGCGGCCCGGGACTTGCGGATGGTGGTGGCGATAATCCGCATGGTGGCGAACCTTGAGCGAATCGGTGACGAGGCGGCGAAGGTTGGTCGCATGGCGATGAAACTCGCGTACGATCGGGACCGGCAATCGTACTACAGCGAACCGCAACACTTGGGGGAGGGCGTGGGCGCCATGTTGCGCGGTGCGCTTGATGCATTCGCTCGCCTCGATGTGGACGCCGCGATCGATATTATCGCCCGGGACGAGCAGATCGACCGGGAGTTCAAGACATTGAATCGCTTACTCATGACCCATATGATGGAGCAGCCCCAGCGCGTGAAAAGCATGCTGCGGGTCAACAGCTGCTCCCGCGCCTTTGAACGTATCGGTGATCACGCGGTTAACCTCTGCGAGGAAGTGATTTACCTGGTCGATGGCAGTGACGTCAGGCACCTGACTGTGGAGGAGGTTCGCCAGCGACACAGCTCCTGAGCGGCTTGCAGGCTAGTCCTTTTTCGCGGATTTCCGAACTTTTTTTTCCGCTTCCTTTACCTGACTTGATATCAGGCTGGTCACCCAGTTTGACAGCGAGCGGCCGTCAGCTTCAGCCAGTTTCTTGGCCCTTTTTTTCAGCTCCGGGTCGATGCGGATATTGAGCAATTTGGTTTTGGACATCCCAACATCTTGAATATTAAGCGGAAAGAAATGTTACTTTAGCACAAGTATATACCTTGTCATGACTTTATTAGCGTGTATTGTATGTATATACAAGTCGTGTCATCCCAAGAGGGGGTAGAGATGAATTTACAGGCAGCCCAGAAAGAATTACGTGGCAGGGCTCCGCGGGTCACCGGGTTTTTGCTGGCGGTGGAGGTGCTCGTCGTGGTCTCAGTCAGCTACGCGCTGGTCGGTATTTTTACCTGAGGGCAGCGTTCCGGCTGCCCGATATTCGCATCATTCCCCCGCAGTTTTAATGAACCGCCCGCTTGAAAACAAGACGGTCGCGTGAGCATATCCCCACCGACCTGGTCCTGTATTGAAAAAAGTCGGCCTTGATACTCTTCCGCCGCCCCGCATGTAATAAAATTGTCACATTGTGGCGGTAATCTCCTCCCCCAACGCGCGCAGTCGTGCGTTCAATGACCACTATTGGGGGAACGGAATATGAAAAAACTTCTTGCTGTTGCAGTGACGGGCGCGGTGCTGGGTAGTGTACCTGCCTATGCCAGTGTGAGTGACGCCGAGTTTGCAGAGCTCAAGGCGCAGATGGCCGCCATGGCGCAGCGCCTGAATGGCCTTGAGGAGGAAAACAACAAGCTGCGCGAACAGACCATGAAGACAGACTCCCAGTTGGCAACTGCCCAGTCCGACATAGCAGTGGTAAAGAAGCAGGCTGATTCAAGCTCATGGGCGGACAACATCAAGATCAAGGGCGATATGCGCTATCGCCACGAGACTATTGATGAAGAATACAAGGACGATCGCAAGCGCGACCGGGTTCGCACCAGGATGGCGGTTATCGCCCAGGGGCCGGGCAACACCGAGATCGGGCTTGGCCTTGCCTCAGGTTTGACCGACCCGGTTTCAAGTAACCAGACCCTCGGCAACGGCGCCACGACAAAAGACATCAGGCTGGACCTGGCCTATGCAACCTGGCATGCGACCGAGGCCGCGTCTGTGACCGCGGGCAAATATGTCAACCCGTTCTGGCTGTCCGGTGGCAGTTCCCTGATCTTCGACGGCGACCTGCGTCCCGAAGGTTTTACCGCGAGCTATAACAGCGGTATGTTCTTCGCCAACACCGCCTACATGTATATCGAAAGTGACGATGCCTCAGTTGATGGAACCCAGGGTGTCTACGGCCTCCAGGGCGGAGCCAAATTCAGCTTTACCAATACTACGGACCTGACCGCCGCGCTGGCCTACTACGATGCCGGATTACGCGGTAATGTCGGCGTATACATTCCCACGGCTTTCTTCGGCAACGCCACCGTGATCAACGCTGACGGCACTGAAGTCTACGCCAATGACTTCAAGATGGTTAACGCCGGGGTACAGTTGAATACCGCCCTGTTCGACCTGCCGCTCTCCCTGTTTGGTGATTATGTCTACAACGATGATGCCAGTGAGTACGACACCGGCTATGTTGCAGGCTTCTCCACCAGGATCAACAACCTGAGCTTCCTTTACCAGTACCAGAAGCTCGAGGCCAACGCCGTGCTGGGCGCCTGGACTGACTCCGACTTCGCCGGTGGCGGTACCGACGGCGAGGGCAGCAAGTTCGTGCTCGGCTACGCTCTGACCAAGCAGTGGGCACTGTCCGCCACCTACTTTGACAACACCAGGGGAATGGACCTGGGCCCAGACGCCAGCTACAAGCGCTGGCAGCTGGATACCAGCTGGAAGTACTAGAGGCTTCGAGCTAGTCCCGCCAAGTTGCAAAGGCCCAATGCTTGGGTACAATAGCGCGCTGCCGGACGACCTCCGTCGCCGGCATTGCGTCCCCTTCGTCTAGTGGTCCAGGACACTGCCCTTTCACGGCGGTAACAGGGGTTCGAACCCCCTAGGGGACGCCACTATTGCGGGTACACCATGAGCCGTTACTGGAGTGATGTTGTCAGGCAACTGACGCCCTATATCCCGGGCGAACAGCCCCGGCTCAACAAGCTCGTCAAGCTCAACACCAACGAGCATCCCTATCCCCCGTCGCCCCTCGTGCTGGACGCGATCGCCAGTGTCACGGGGGAGGAACTGCGTCGCTACCCGGATCCTGAATCGACAGAGCTGAGGCGGGCGTTCGCCCGATGCAAGGGGCTGCAACCTGAACAGGTGTTTCTCGGCAACGGGTCCGACGAGGTCCTGGCCCATGTGTTCCAGGCCCTGCTGCGGCATGAGCACGCCCTGTTGTTTCCGGACGTCACCTACAGTTTCTACCCGGTGTGGTGTGACCTGTACCAGGTGTGCTGGCGCGCGGTGCCGCTGGCCCCGGATTTTCGCGTCGACCCGGCGGACTATCGTGGTGACAACGGCGGGATCATCATTCCCAACCCCAATGCCCCCACGGGTGTGCTGCTGGGACTGGCCGGGGTGCGCCAGATACTGGAGCAGAATCCGGCTTCTGTGGTGGTGATCGATGAGGCCTATATCGATTTCGGGGGCGAGTCCGCGGTCAGCCTGATTCCGGAGTTTGATAACCTGCTGGTTGTCCAGACGATGTCGAAATCCTGGGCCCTCGCGGGGCTGCGGGTGGGGGTTGCGATGGGCAGCGCGGAACTGATCGACGGCCTGCAGCGGGTGAAAAACTCCTTCAACTCCTACCCGCTGGATGTGCTGGCGCAGCGCGCAGCCGTCGCCGCCCTGGCCGATGATGACTATTTCCGGCAGGCCTGCCAGCGCGTGGTGAAGAGCCGCGAGCGGCTGACAGCCGCGATGGGCAAGCTCGGCTTCGAGGTGCTGCCGTCAGCGGCTAATTTCATCCTGGCCAGGCACCCGGGCAGGGCGGCGCGGGAATTGTTTGCGGCGCTGCGCGCCAGGGGCATTATCGTGCGCTATTTCGACCGGCCGCGGATAGAGGAATACCTTCGCATCACCATCGGCACCGATGAGCAGTGCGACGAGTTGCTGGCGGCGCTGGGCGAGTTGCTGGCCTAGCGCTTTTTGAGAATGACACTGCCTATACTGTAGCCGGCGCCGAAGGAGCACAGGACACCGATTTCACCGCGCTTGAAGTCAGCCCGGTGCTTGTGGAAGGCGATCACCGAGCCTGCGGAGCTGGTATTGGCGTACTCATCCAGGATGGTGGGCGCCTCCTCCTCGGTGGCTTCCCGGCCCAGCACCCGCTTCGAAATCAGCTGGTTCATGCTCAGGTTGGCCTGGTGCAGCCAGAAGCGCTTTACCTGGTTCGGTGCGATGCCCAGCTTCTCGAGCTGTCCTGATATCTGCGCGGCGACCGCCGGGCAGACTTCCTTGAATACCTTGCGACCCTCCTGCACGAACAGCTTGTCACGCTGGCCAACGCCGGATTCATCCCCGCGATTGAGAAAACCGAAATTATTGCGGATGTTGTTGGAGTAGATCGTTTGCAGTCTGCTGTCCACTATCAGGTACTGCTCGGTGGATGTGGCGGTAGCGGCCGGCTCGATAATAACCGCGGTGCAGACGTCGCCGAAGATGAAGTGAGAGTCGCGATCACGAAAATTCAGGTGTCCGCTGCATATCTCGGGGTTGAGCAGCAGAACGCAGCGGGCGCTGCCCGAGGCAATCGCATCACGGCCCTGCTGGATACCGAAGGTGGCGGAGGAGCAGGCCACGTTCATATCGAAACCAAAGCCGGTGATGCCCAGGGCAGCCTGGATCTCCACCGCCATGGCGGGATAGGCGCGCTGCATGTTGGAGGCGGCAACGATGACCATGTCGATATCGGCGGCGGACTTGCCAGCCTGCGCCATAGCCTGATGCGCGGCATCCACGGCCATCTCGCACTGGATCGACGGATCCTCGTTCGGACGCTCCGGCAGCCGGGGCACCATCCGCCGGGGATCGAGAATGCCGTCCTTGTTCATCACGTAGCGTGACTTGATACCCGAGGCCTTCTCGATAAATTCGACGGAAGAAGGCTGCAGGGCAGCCATCTCCCCGGAGGCTATCTCATCGGCGTGTTCGCTGTTGAAAATTTCGACATACGCATTGAAGGACGCTACCAGTTCTTCATTGCTGATGGACTCCGCGGGTGTGAAGAGGCCCGTTCCGCTGATCACTATGTCCGTCATGTCTTGCTAGCTCCCTGGATTGGGTAAGTCGTGGGTGTCGGCCCTGGCAAGAAAAAAGGCCGCGAGGCGGCCCTTGATCAGCAGTTCCCGCCGCTGTCAGCGCTTGTGCAGTGGTACATAGTCGCGTTGCGTGTAGCCCGTGTAGAGCTGGCGCGGACGGCCTATCTTGTAGCTTCCGGAAATCATTTCATTCCAGTGGGCAATCCAGCCCACGGTGCGGCCCACGGCGAAAATCACGGTAAACATGCTGGTTGGAATGCCGATGGCCTTGAGGATGATGCCCGAGTAGAAGTCCACGTTGGGGTACAGCTTCTTCTCGATGAAGTACTGATCGCTCAGGGCGATTTCCTCCAGGCGCTTGGCTATAGCCAGCAGGGGGTCGTTTTCAATACCCAGTTCAGCGAGCACCTCGTCTGCGGCTTCTTTCATCACTTTGGCGCGGGGATCAAAATTCTTGTACACCCTGTGACCGAAGCCCATCAGGCGGAAGGGATCGTCCTTGTCCTTGGCCCGGGCCACGAATTCATCAATGCGCGATACGTCCCCTATCTCCTCCAGCATTTCCAGCACGGCCTCATTGGCGCCGCCGTGTGAGGGGCCCCACAGGGCCGCAATGCCTGCCGCCATGCAGGCGAAAGGATTGGCGCCGGAAGATCCCGCCAGGCGGACGGTGGAGGTGGATGCGTTCTGTTCGTGGTCGGCGTGGAGCAGGAAGATTCGATCCATGGCCCGCGCCAGTACCGGGCTGATCTTGCTGGGTTCGCAGGGGTTGCCAAACATCATGTGCAGGAAGTTCTCGGCATAGCCCAGGTTGTTATCCGGGTACATGAAGGGCTGGCCGGTGGAAAACTTGTAGCTCATGGCTGCGAGCGTCGGCATTTTCGCAATCAGGCGGAACGCGGCCACCTGGCGATGCTTGTCATCAGAGATGTCCAGGGAGTCGTGGTAGAAGGCGGAGAGGGCACCGACCACGCCGCACATCACGGCCATCGGATGCGCGTCCCGGCGAAAGCCGTTGAAGAAAGTGCGGATCTGCTCGTGCACCATGGTATGGCGGTGCACCGTGCTGACAAACCGCTCCTTCTGCTCCTTGTTTGGAAGCTCCCCGTACAGCAGCAGGTAGCAGGTCTCCAGGTAATCCGATTCGTCAGCCAGTTGCTCTATGGGGTAGCCACGGTGCAGCAGGATGCCCTTGTTGCCATCGATAAAGGTGATCTGGGATTCACAGGCTGCCGTAGATACAAAGCCCGGGTCGTAGGTGAACAGGCCTTTTGCGGTAAGCGCACCGACATCCACCACGTCCGGGCCCAGGGTGCCCGAATAAACAGGCAACTCGATGGGGTCATCCAGTCCGTCGATGGTCAGGAGGGCTTTTTTGTCACTCATAGTGAATCCTGGGCTTAAAAACGATGGGCGTTCCACTATAGGGTTTCCGGCGTTTTTGTCAATTGATCGGGGGCTATTTGGCCCCGGCTCCGTTCCGGCGCCCGGCAGCTGAATAGCGTCAGGCCGCGGGGCTGGAAAGCCGCGTGAATCGCGCCGGTTCACAAAATGGAGGGGGAGGGGGAGCACTGGATGAACGTGTTTGTAATTGGGCCGCCGAGTCCCTATAATTTGCCGCGTTTTGACCAGCCGCGGCCGCTCTTGCGTCCCGCGACGCAAACGACTTCCGGCTCAAACCGATTAACCGCCCGCCCGGGCGTAGAAACTATGGTGCCCTATAGTGAAAGACAAGCGTCCTGTTAACCTCGATATCGGTACCATGCGGCTGCCCATAACCGCATGGACGTCTATAGCCCACCGCGCCTCGGGCGTATTCCTGTTCGCCGGCATGGCCGTGCTGATCTGGGCACTCGACGCCAGTCTTGCCAGCCCCGAGAGTTTCGCCGCCCTGAAGGATTGCCTTGCCAGCCCACTGTTCAAGCTGGTGCTTTGGGCAGTGGTGGCGGGGCTCATCTATCACGCAGTTGCCGGGGTCAAGCACCTGGTCATGGACCTGGGCATCGGTGAGACCATGGAGGGAGGCACCCGGGGCGCGAAATCCGTGCTGGTGGTGTCGGCGATATTAATTCTTCTGGCAGGAGTCTGGATATGGTAACTGCAGTAACAAGTATGGGCCGCTCCGGCCTCTACGATTGGCTCATGCAGCGCGTGACAGCCGTCATCCTGCTGTCTTACTTCCTGCTTGTAGGCTGGGTTCTCCTGGGTGGTGTCGATTACGCCTCCTGGAAGGCGCTTTATTCCCACACCTGGATGCGGGTGTTCAGCCTGCTGGCGCTGTTGTCCCTGGGAGTTCATGCCTGGGTTGGCCTGTGGGCGGTTTTCACCGACTACCTGACCGAGCGTCTCATGGGCACGACAGGTAACGTCCTGCGTTTCCTGGCGCAGGTTGCCAGTGCTCTCATCATGTTCACGTATGTCATCTGGGGCATCCAGATTTTGTGGGGTCTATAATGGCTGCTCTTCGTACTCTTTCTTTTGATGGCGTTATTGTTGGCGGTGGTGGCGCAGGCATGCGCGCGGCGCTGCAGCTGGCCCAGTCCGGCTATAAAACCGCGGTAATTTCCAAGGTATTCCCGACCCGCTCCCACACGGTATCGGCCCAGGGCGGTATCACCTGCGCCATCGCCAGCGCCGACCCGAATGACGACTGGCGCTGGCACATGTACGACACGGTGAAAGGCTCCGACTATATCGGCGACCAGGACGCGATCGAGTATATGTGCAGCGTGGGTCCGGAGGCCGTATTCGAGCTGGAACATATGGGCCTGCCTTTCTCCCGCACCGAGGAGGGGCGTATCTACCAGCGCCCGTTTGGCGGCCAGTCCAAGGACTATGGCAAGGGCGGGCAGGCGGCTCGTACCTGCGCCGCGGCGGACCGCACCGGCCACGCGCTGCTGCACACCCTGTATCAGGGCAACATGAAGAACAATACCGTTTTCTTTAACGAGTGGTTTGCAACCGACCTGGTTAAAAACCAGGACGGCGCCGTGGTAGGCGTCATGGCGATCTGCATAGAGACGGGCGAAGTTGTCTACATCAAGTCAAAGGCGACGGTATTCGCCACTGGCGGGGCGGGAAGGATCTACGCCTCCACCACCAATGCCCATATCAACACCGGCGACGGAATCGGCATGGCCCTGCGGGCCGGTTTCCCGGTCCAGGATATCGAAATGTGGCAGTTCCACCCCACCGGTATAGCCGGGGCGGGGACACTGGTCACTGAGGGATGTCGTGGCGAAGGTGGCTATCTCATCAACAAGGATGGCGAGCGCTTCATGGAGCGCTACGCCCCCAATGCCAAGGACCTTGCCGGCCGCGACGTGGTGGCCCGCTCGATGGTTCTCGAGATCATCGAGGGTCGCGGCTGCGGCCCGGAAGGCGACCATGTACTGCTCAAGCTCGACCACCTGGGTGAGGATGTGCTGGAAAGCCGCCTGCCAGGGATTTGTGAGCTTTCGCGTACCTTCGCCCATGTGGATCCGGTCAAGGAGCCTATTCCGGTTGTGCCCACCTGCCATTACATGATGGGCGGCATTCCCACGAATATTCACGGCCAGGCCCTGACGGTTGACGCAAGCGGCAAGGACGTGATCATTCCGGGACTCTATGCCTGTGGTGAAGTGGCATGTGTATCCGTGCACGGTGCCAACCGCCTCGGCGGCAATTCACTGCTCGACCTGGTGGTGTTCGGTCGAGCTTCAGGGCTCTATATAGAAAAGGCGCTGCGCGAGGGCATCGAGATGCGGGACGCTTCCGAGAGCGATATCCAGCAGGCCAGTGCCCGCCTCGACAAGCTCAACAGCTCCACCGGCGGCGAGGGCGTGGCGGCCCTGCGCAAGGAGTTGCAGAACACCATGCAGAATTATTTCGGTGTATTCCGCAACGGCGAATTCATGCAGAAGGGGATAGACCAGCTGGCAGACTTGCGCGGACGCATCGAAGCTGCAAGGCTCGACGACAAGAGCAACGCCTACAACACCGCGAGAATCGAGGCGCTCGAACTGCAGAACCTGCTGGAAGTGGCGGAGGCGACCGCGGTAACCGCGGAAGCGCGCAAGGAAAGCCGGGGCGCACATGCGCGCGAGGATTTCGATTCCCGCGACGATGAGAACTGGCTGTGTCACTCGCTGTATTTCCCGGGGGAGAAGCGGGTCGCCAAGCGGGCGGTCAATTTCGAGCCCAAAACCGTCGATACTTTCCAGCCAAAAGCGCGTACGTATTAAGGGGCAGTCAATATGTTGCAAGTAAGTATCTATCGCTATAACCCCGAGACCGATGCCGAGCCCTACATGCAGGACGTGCAGGTGGATACCGGCGGCAAGGACCTGATGGTCCTGGACGTAATGGAGCTGATCAAGGCCCAGGACACCACGGTTGTCTATCGCCGGTCATGCCGGGAAGGCGTGTGCGGTTCAGACGGGGTGAATATCAACGGCAAGAATGGCCTGGCCTGTATCACGCCCCTGTCGGAAGTTGTCCGCAACAACAAGCTGGTGTTGCGGCCGCTGCCCGGCCTGCCGGTTATCCGTGACCTGGTCGTGGATATGGGCATGTTTTACGCCCAGTACGAGAAAGTGCAACCCTACCTGCAGAACAATACACCGGCGCCCGCCATCGAGCGCCTGCAGTCGCCGGAGGACCGGGCCAAGCTGGACGGCCTGTACGAGTGTATTCTCTGCGCCTGCTGTTCCACCTCCTGTCCCTCCTTCTGGTGGAATCCGGACCGTTTTATCGGCCCAGCGGGACTGTTGCAGGCCTATCGCTTCCTGGCGGATACCCGGGATACGGCTACCGAGGAGCGCCTGTCGCGTTTGGACGACCCCTTCAGCGTGTTCCGTTGCCACGGGATCCAGAACTGCGTGAATGTCTGTCCCAAGGGCCTGAACCCCACCAGGGCGATCGGCCATATTCGCAACATGTTGCTGAGTCGCGCCACTTAACATTAATTATTGGTCGTAAGCTATTGAATATATTACCTTTAGGGTAATCAGGTGAGGGCCAGCCGGCGGTGTCGGAAGGGTCGGGCGCAAGCGGGGAAAAATCCCGGCTCGCCACCCGCCCCGGTGCTGCTACACTGCTCTGCCTGATGCCCCGGGGCATGTCGCAACGCGCTGGAAGGGTCTAGATGCAAGAAAGCTCGATGGAACAGTTGTGGCGCAGCTCGCATATAGCGGGTGGCAACGCGACCTACGTGGAAGACCTTTACGAGGCCTACCTCAAGAACCCCAATGGTGTTCCGGAGCAGTGGCGGGACTATTTCGACAAGCTGCCCCGGGTCGAGTCCACGATCCTGCAGATGGAGGATATTCCCCACTCTGTCATTCGGGACCGTTTCGCCCAGATCAGCAAGATGCGGGTGCGCACCGCAGCCACCGTCCAGCACGATTCCCAGGCAACCGAGTACGAGCGCAAGCAGGTCCGCGTTGTCCAGCTGATTTCAGCCTACCGCCAGCGCGGCCACCAGAA
>Ga0316188_10000783_pt1 | contig 14502 bp, 12 predicted proteins | sample Phiworburrow1_MG_FD_204933 | JGI IMG/M metagenome (GOLD analysis project Ga0316188, IMG submission 204933) | Coastal sediment microbial communities from Maine, United States - Phippsburg worm burrow 1 | ecosystem: Environmental > Aquatic > Marine > Coastal > Sediment | place: USA: Maine...
AGGTCGCCGAGCTTCTGCAGGCGCAGGGGGCAAACCCGTTCCGGGTCGGCGCCTATCGCAAGGCGGCGGGCGAGATCGAGACCCTGGATCGCAGCCTGCGAGCGATCTTCGACTCGGACGGCATGGCGGGCCTGGAGGCGCTGCCGCACATCGGGCGCGGGATCGCGTCGGCGATCGTCGAGATGCTGGTCACCGGCGGCTGGACCCAGCTCGAACGCCTGCGCGGCTCGGCCGAGCCTCAGAAGCTGTTCACCACGATCCCGGGCGTGGGGCCCGAACTCGCGCAGCGCATCCACGACGCGCTCGGAATCGACACGCTCGAAGCGCTGGAGATCGCCTGCCACGACGCCCGCCTGGCGGAGGTGCCGGGCGTCGGGCCGCGCCGGGCCGCGGCGATCCGCAATTCGGTCACCGCGATGCTGAATCGGTCGCGCCGACGACGTGCCGACGTGTCCCATCTGCCGGCCAGCGAACCGTCGGCGGGGCTGCTGCTGAGCGTGGACGCAGACTACCGCGCCCGCGCAAAGGCCGGGACGCTCGAGCTCATCGCGCCGCGGCGCTTCAATCCGTCAGGAGAGAAGTGGCTGCCGATCATGCACGACACGCGCGACGGCTGGCACTTCACCGCGCTGTATTCCAACACCGCGCACGCGCACGAACTCGATCGCGTCTTCGACTGGGTCGTGATCTATTTTCACGAAGACGCACAGCCTGAGCACCAGCGCACGGTTGTCACCGAGACGCGGGGGCCGCTGCGCGGGCAGCGAGTGGTGCGCGGGCGCGAACGCGAATGCGACGACTGGTATGCGACGCAGGCGCAGCGTTGACGCACTGCCGGGCGTGCCCACGGCACGGATCAGCGTGCACGGCGACCTGGTGGAGCTGCTGCGTTCGACGCTGCGGACGCAGCCCGTCGACCTGCCGGTGGCGCAGGGCGCCACCATCAAGCATCTGATCGAGACCCTGGACGTTCCGCACACCGAGATCGGAGCGGTCACGGTCGATGGCCTGTCCGCCGACCTCGGCAGGGTGGTTGCGGCAGGCGAGCATATCGATGCGTATCCGGCGAGTCCCGGCTCCCTGCCGGCGGCCGACGACGCGAGCGCGCCGGGCAGGCAGGCAACGGAAAGCGATGCGCATGACCCGGCCCGCAACGGGGACGGCCCGCGCGCGCCGGTCCGGGCGAGATTCCTCGCGGACGCCCATCTGGGCGCGCTCGCACGGCTGCTTCGGCTGGTCGGCTTCGACACCGTGCTGGCGACCGACGGGGCGGACAGTGAACTCGCGGCACGCGCGCAGGCCGAATCGCGCATTTTGCTCAGCTGCGACCGCGAACTCCTGAAGCACCGGCGAATCCTTCGGGGTCGCCTGATCCGGTCCCGCAAGCCCGACGATCAGCTCGCCGAGGTGCTGGCCCGGTTCGGACTGAAGGACTCGCTGCGCCCGTTCACCCGCTGCCTGGAATGCAACGCGCCGCTTGAATCAGTGGCACGCGCGCTGATCGAACACCGGCTGCCGCCGGGCGTGATGGCGGGCCAGTTCGAGTTCACGCGTTGCGTCGGCTGCGACCGCGTCTACTGGCCGGGCTCGCACTGGCAACAGCTCAGCGCGCGGATCGACGCGATCCGGCATCGGCTCGGATGAGCCCGCTGCCTATTCACCATCGCCTATTCACGTTCCGGATCGACGCCGAGTTCCTTGCACAGGCGCGCCACGATCTCCCTGAGCGACCTGAGTTCGGCCTCCAGACGCGCGACGTTCGCCTTCAGCGCGTCCAGCTCCCCGATGCTCGATGCCACCGGAGTCGCCGGCTCAGCGTTCCAGGCGGCGGACTCGGCGCCGCTTGCCGAGAACCCCGCGGATCCGACCCCGCCCGCCGAATGCGCGACCTGGACCGGTCCCGACAGCAGGTGCGCCCAGCGCGTCTCGCGAGCGCCGGGCGCTCTCGGGAGTTCGACCACGAGTGCGCCGGCGGACCACTCGGCCAGTTCGTTCAGGAACCCCTCGACCGCCGAGATATCGGAGAAGCGCTGCATCCGCTCGCAGTGGATGCGAAGTTCGCCGGCGGTCTGCGGCCCGCGCAGAATGAGCATGGCCAGAAGCGCGACCGACTCGGCGGGCACCTGGAGCACCGCCTTGATGTTCTCCTCGTAGCGCATCACCCGGCCGCCGCTCGACTCGATGACCAGCGACAGCCGCTTGAGCTGATCGATCGCCGCCTGCACCTCCGAGGCGTCGGCGTTCATCACCGGATCACGGCTGGTCTTCTGGTTGCAGCCGGCCACCAGCGCGTTCAGCGTCAGCGGATAGGTGTCCGGCACGGTGCGGCGTTTCTCGAACAGGACAGCGAGAGCGCGCGCTTCGAGGGGGGAAAGCACTGGCGCAGGGCGTACGGTCATCGGGTCTCACGTGCGTGGTGGCCGCGTCGCTGCGGACGCGTGGCGCCGCCGTCTTGCGGCGCGTCCCGCGAGTTTATCCGTTGCGGTTCCGTTAAACTGGTCCGATGAGCCTAGCGAACACGATATCGATCCTCGAACGGCTGATAGCCTTCGATACCGTCAGCAGCCGCAGCAACGTCGAACTGATCGACTGGGTGGCGAATCGGCTGGAAGACCAGGGGGCCAAGGCCTTCGTCCAGCACGGCGACGAGCCCGGCAAGGCGAACCTCTACGCCACGCTCGGTCCCGATGCCCCCGGCGGCATCATGCTGTCCGGCCATTCCGACGTGGTGCCGGTGGCCGGCCAGGACTGGTCGACCGACCCGTTCGTGCTGACCGAGCGGGACGGCAGACTGTACGGCCGCGGCAGCGCCGACATGAAGGGCTTCATCGCCTGCTGCGTCGAGGCCGTGCCGCGCATCCTCGCGGCGAAGCTGTCCGTTCCGGTGCACATCGCGCTCTCCTACAACGAGGAGAGCAACATGCACGGCATGCGCCTGCTCGCGGCGCACCTGGCCGCGTCAGCAAGCCGGCCGGCCGCCTGCGTCATCGGAGAACCCACGCTGATGCAGGTCGTCGTCGCGAACAAGGGCGCCGCGATCTATCGCTGCCGGGTGCGCGGGCATTCGGTGCACTCGTCGCTGCGCGACCAGGGCGTCTCCGCCGTCGAGATGGCGGCCGAGGTGATCTCCTACCTGAATGCGCTGCAGCGCCGGCTGAACCAGGCGGAGCGGCACGACGGTTTCGAGTTTCCGCACACCAGCGTGCATGCCGGCATGATCCACGGCGGCACCGCCCACAACATCACGGCGAAGGACTGCGAGATCACGTTCGAGGTCAGGGCGCTCCCCGGCGTGTCGGCCGCGGCGATCGTCGCGCTCGTGCGCGAGCACTGCGCGCGCGAGCTTGTGCCCGCGATGCGCGCGGTGTCGCCCGACTGCGACATCGTCATCGACGAGATCCTCGACGCCCCCGGCCTCGACGAGCGAGGCAATGGCGAGCTCGCTCGCCGACTGATGCCGCTGTGCAACTGTCACGCGCCCGGGCGGGTGAGCTTCGGCACCGAGGCAGGGATGCTGCAGGAGATCGGCGTGCCCACCGTGGTCTGCGGGCCCGGCGAGATTCGCGTGGCGCACCAGCCGGACGAGTACGTCGAAATCGATCAACTGGCTCGCTGCCGCGGGTTCCTCGACACGCTGACCGAGCGGCTCGCGCGCGGCGAGCTCGTGCTGGGGTGAACCGGGAGCAGGTCTTCCGCGCGCGGAACCTGCGCAAGGTCTATCGGACAGGCGCGGTCGAGATCGAGGCGTTGCGCGGCATCGATCTCGACGTCTACTCGGGCGAGTTCATCGTTCTTCTCGGGCCCTCCGGCAGCGGCAAGTCGACGCTGCTCAACATACTGGGAGGGCTGGACGCCCCGACCTCGGGCGAGCTGACGTGGCGCGATCACGACCTGGTCGGCGCCGACGAGCGCGAGCTCACCCGCTTTCGGCGCGAACACGTCGGTTTCGTGTTCCAGTTCTACAACCTCATCGGCAGCCTCACCGCGCGCGAGAACGTCGCGCTGGTCACCGACATCGCCGAGGACCCGATGCCGCCCGCAGAGGCGCTCGCGCTGGTCGAACTGGCGCCGCGCATCGATCACTTCCCTTCCCAGCTTTCCGGCGGCGAACAGCAGCGTGTCGCGATCGCGCGTGCGATCGCCAAGCGACCCGACGTGCTGCTTTGCGACGAACCGACCGGTGCGCTCGACTATCCGACCGGCAAGGTCGTGCTGGAGGTGATCGCGCGCGTCAACGAGGAGCTCGGCACCACCGCGATCGTGATCACGCACAACGCGGCGATCGCGGGCATGGCCGACCGGGTGTTGCGCCTGGCTGATGGGCGCCTGGTCGCGGACGAGAAGAACCCGGCGAAGATCACGCCGGCGGAGCTGTCGTGGTGAGCACGGTGCCGGCGCCATGAAAGCGCTCGATCGCAAGCTGCTTCGCGACCTGAAGGCCATCAGCGCGCAGGCGCTGACGATCGCACTCGTGGTCGCGGCGGGCATGGCCGGATTCGTCGGCTCGCTGTCGACGGTGGAGTCGCTCAGCGTCGGCAGGGACCGCTATTACGCCGCGTCGAGGCTGGCGGACGTCTTCTCGTACGCCAAGCGTGCGCCAGAGCGCGTCGCGTCACAGATGCTCGAGCTGCCAGGTGTCGCGGAGGTGCAGACGAGTCTCGTGTTCGGCGCCCAGATCGCCGTGCCGGGTGTCGCGCAGCCGCTCACCGGCCGCATGGTCGGTGCCGATCCGGCGGAATGGAGCGCCGGGCTGAACCGCCTGTCTCTGCGCAAGGGGCGCTGGCCGGCGGCGGGCAGCAGCGAAGTGCTGGTGAGCGAGGCGTTCGCGCAGGTCAGGAAGCTCGGGCCGGGCGACGCGGTGTTCGCATTGCTCAACGGGCGCAGGGAGCGGCTGCCCATCGTCGGCATCGCCCTGTCTCCGGAGTACATCTTCGCGGCGGCGGCGGGTGGCGCGCCCGACGACACCTCGTTCGGTGTCTTCTGGATCGACCGCACCCGCCTCGAAGCGGCCTTCGACATGGAAGGCGCGTTCAACGCGATCTCGCTGAAGCTGCGCCCGGGCGCTTCGGTGGACGCCACGATCGAGGAGGTCGACCGACGCCTGCGACCCTACGGCTCGCGCGGCGCCTTCGACCGTGAGGAGCAGCCGTCGCACAAGGCCGTCAGCCAGGAGATCCGGGAGCAGAGGGTGTTCGGCATCATTCTGCCCACCATATTCCTCGCGGTCGCGGTCTTCATCCTGAACGTCGTCCTCGACCGGCAGGTGACGACCCAGCGAGACCAGATCGCGGCGCTCAAGGCGCTGGGCTACGAGAACCGGACGATCCGGCTTCACTACCTGAAGCTCGCGGCGCTCGTGGTCATTGCCGGCATCGCGCTGGGGGTGGGCGTGGGCGACTGGCTCGGCCGCTACCTGACCCGCATGTACAGCGACTTCTTCCGCTTCCCGTCGTTCTACTACCTGAGCGCGCCGTGGACGATCGCCGCAGGCTCGCTCGCTTTCCTGCTGGCGGCGCTCGCGGGCGCGTGGAGCGGCGTGCGCCGGCTGGTATCGCTGACGCCCGCCGAGGCGATGCGACCTCCGGCGCCCCACACCTACCGCCCGCTGCTGATCGAGCGCGCCGGACTGGGACGCCAGGTCGGCCCGCAGGCGCGGATGATCCTGCGCAACCTCGAGCGGCGCAGCGCGCGGGCGCTGCTCACCACCGTCGGCATCGCGTCGGCGGTGGCGATCCTGATCGGCGGCACCTGGTGGCGCGACGCGCTGGATTACGTGCTCGACGTCCAGTTCGCCGGCGCACAGCCCGGCGACGTCTACCTCGGCTTCATCGATCCGGTCGGGGCACGGGTGCGCAACGAACTCGCGCAGCTTCCCGGTGTCGTGCGCGCCGAGACGCGACGAAGCGTCGCGGTCCGGGTCCATGCCGGGCATCGCAGCTACCGCACCTCGCTCACCGGGATCGACGACGAGGCACAACTCTGGCGGCTGCTCGATCCGCAGGCCGGGCCGATCAGAGCGCCGGCCGGCGGTGTCCTGGTGACGGACCGTCTCGCCGACATCCTCGGAATCGTTCCCGGCGACACGGTCAGGGTGGAGTTCCTCGAAGGCCGGCAGCGCGAGCCGGAACTGCGGGTCGCGGGCCTGTCGCGCGAACTGTTCGGCCTGGGCGCGTACATGGAAGCCTCGGCGCTAGACCGGCTCGCCGGCGAAGGCGACGTGGTGAACTCCGGCGCCCTGTTCATCGACCGCACGCAGCGCGACGAATTGTTCGCGGCGCTCAAACGCATGCCGAAGGCGGCCGGCGTCTTCGTGAAGTCCGCGCTGATCGACTACTTCCGCAGCACGAGCGCCCGCAACATCCTGTTCTTCACGACGGTGCTGACGGTGTTCGCCGCGGCGATCGCGGTCGGCGTGGTCTACAACAGCGCCCGGATCGCACTGGCCGAACGTGCCTGGGAACTGGCGACACTGCGCGTGCTGGGTTTCTCGCACCGCGAAGTCGCGGTGCTGCTGCTCGGAGAACTCGCGATCGAGCTCGCCGTCGCCATTCCGCTCGGCTTCCTGGGCGGCTACCATCTCGCCGATCTGATGCTGACGCTGATGTCCTCCGAGAGCTTTCGCATCCCCCCGGTGATCCTGCCACGCACCTACGCATACGCCGGGCTGGCGATGCTCGGCGCCGGTGCGCTGAGCGCCTGGCTGGTCCAGCGTCGGCTCGCGGGGCTCGACCTGATCGCCGTCCTCAAGACACGGGAGTAAAGATGAAACGGCGCAGCATGCTCGTCCTCGCGCTGTCGATCGCGGCGCTCGTCGCGCTCTCCGTCTGGGCCTTCCGGCCCCGACCGGTGTCGGTGGAGACGCGCGAGATCGTCCTGTCGGACTTCGAACAGACCGTCAATGAGGAGGGCAAGACCAGGGTGCGCGACCGCTACCTGGTGACCGCTCCCGCCGCCGGCCGCGTCGATCGCATCGTGCTCAAGGCGGGTGACCCGGTGCGCACCGGCGACGTCGTCGCGGTGGTGAGACCGACGCTGCCCTCGCTGCGAGACGTGCGCACGCTGGACGAATTGCGCGAGCGCGTCGGGGTCGCCGAGGCGAGCAAGCTCGCCGCTGACGCCGAAGTCGGCCGGGCGCGCGCCGCGCTCGCGCTCGCGCAGTCGGAATTCGAGCGCACGCAGAAGCTGTCCGCCCAAGGCTTCACCGCGAAGGCCACGACCGACGACGCGCGACTCAAGGTTGAACAGCAGGGCCAGGCGCTGAAGGCCGCCGAGTTCACCCAGCACGCCGCCACGCACGAGCTTGCGCTGGCGCGAGCGACGCTGGCGCAGGGCGACCACGTGGCGCGTGGACAGACCGGCACCGCCCGAATCGAGATTCGCTCGCCGGTGGACGGGCAAGTGCTGCGGGTCATCCAGGAAAGCGAGGCTGCGGTCGCGCTCGGCGCGGAACTGCTGGAGATCGGCGATGCGTCCTCGCTCGAGGCGGTGATCGACGTGCTGTCGCAGGACGCATTGCGCATCGCCCCGGGAATGCCGGCACGGCTCAGCGTGTCCTCCGCCGTGCCGCCGATAAGGGGGGTCGTGCGCAGGGTCGAGCCGAGCGGACGCACCAAGATCTCGACGCTCGGCGTCGAAGAACAGCGGGTATCGGTGATCGTCGACTTCACCCGAAGCGAGGAGGACGCGAAGGCGCTCGGCGACGGCTATCGGGTCGACGCGAGCATCGTGGTGCTGGCCCGGAGCGGCGTGCCGGTGGCGCCGGTCGGTGCACTGTTTCGCGACGCGCAGGGCTGGGCGGTGTTCGTCGCGGACGGCGCGACCGCGCGCAGGCGATCGGTTGAGCTCGGCGCCCGCAACCAGCACAGCGCCTGGGTCGAAAAGGGTCTCGAGCCTGGCGACCGGGTGATCGTCTATCCGCCGGACACGGTCCGCGACGGCGCGAGAATAGAACTACGCTGAACGGGTTTGCGTTAGCATCCCGAAACCAACAAACGAGGAGACGAAGCATGCTACGCCGCAAACTGCTGGGTACGTTCGCCGCTGCACTCGGCCTGGGCCTTGTCGCGGCCCCAGCATTCGCCGCCTACCCGGACCGCCCGATCACGATCATCGTCCCCTGGGGCGCCGGCGGCGGTACCGACGCGGTGGCCCGCTTCGTGGCGGCCGAGCTCGAGAAGGAGATCAAGCAGCCGGTCAGCGTGGTGAACCGCACCGGGGGCAGCGGCGTCGTCGGCCACCAGGCGATCGCTTCGGCCACGCCGGACGGCTACACGCTGGGCCTGCTCACCGTCGAGATCGCGATGATGAAGCACGCCGGGCTCACGCAGCTCACCCCTGCCGACTACACGCCGCTCGCGCTGGTGAACTTCGACCCGAACGCGGTGTTCGTGAGCAACGACTCCCCGATCAAGGACGTGAAGGACCTGATCGCCGCCGCCAAGGCCAATCCGGGCAAGCTCAAGGCGAGCGGCACCGGCCAGGGCGGCATCTGGCACCTCGGGCTGGCAGGCATGCTGGTCGACGCCAAGCTGCCTGGCAATGCGATCACCTGGGTGCCCAGCCAGGGCGCGGCCCCCGGCCTGCAGGACCTCGTCGCGGGCGGCATCGAAGTCGCCTCGTGCTCGCTGCCCGAGGCGCGCGCGCTGATCGAGGCCGGCAAGGTCCGCCCGATCATCCTGATGTCGGACAAGCCCGACGCGCTGTTCCCGAAAGTGCCGCTGCTCAAGGCGGCCACGGGCAGCACCTGGACCAACGGCGCGTGGCGCGGCTTCGCCGGACCCAAGGGCCTGCCGAAGGACGTGGTCGACAAGCTGGGCCCCGCGCTCAAGAAGATCTACGACTCGAAGGCCTATGCGGATTTCCTCGCCGCGCGAGGCTTCGGCGCCACCTGGGGTGACGCGACGCAGTTCGGTGAGTTCATGGCCAAGGAACTCGCCGACAAGGGCGCGGTGATGAAGGCTGTCGGACTGGCGAAGTGACCCGGGAGCGGGCCGCCGTCTGCGCGGATGCCGCAACCACGCGCGGCGGCGCCCGCCGCCGCGCTTTTTCGAGGAAGGCCTGACCCGTGCGACTGAATGACACGGTCATCGGCAGCGGGCTGCTGCTCTTGTCCCTTGCGGTGCTCTGGCACGTTCAATCGTTTCCCGCCTTTCCGGGCCAGCCCTACGGGCCTGCCCTCTTTCCCGGCGTCGTCGCGAGCGGGCTCGCACTGGCCTCGCTCCTGCTGATCCGCGACGGGCTGCGCGAAGGCGCCCCGGCATTGGGCTCAGGAGAAGGCGACAGACGTCTCTCGCTGCCGTTCGCCACCACGGTCGGTTGCCTCTTCTTCTACTACTTCCTGTCCGAGCGCCTGGGCTTCATCGTCTGCGCCACGCTGATGCTGGTCGCGCTGTTCTGGACATACGGAGTGCGACGGGTGCTGATCGCGCCGATCTCGATCATCGCGGTGATGGTGATCCACACCGGATTTTTCAAACTGCTCAAGGTGCCCCTGCCCTGGGGCCTGCTGCAGCCGATCGCCTGGTAGGGCCGATCGGGTAGCGCGCGGGATCACGCCCGGCGGACTGAAAGGAATCGAACGCCGATGGACGCTGTCTTCACCGCGCTGCAAATGGTCGCGTCACCGCAGGTGCTGCTGGTGATGGTGCTGTCCGCACTGTTCGGGCTGTTCGTCGGCGCGGTGCCCGGACTGACCGCGACGATGGCCACCGCCCTGCTGGTGCCGATCACCTTCTTCCTTCCGCCGGTGCCCGCGGTGGCGGCCATGGTCACCGCCACCGCGATGGCGATCTTCGCCGGCGACATTCCCGGCGCGCTGGTCCGCATTCCTGGAACGCCGGCGTCGGCCGCCTACGTCGACGAGTCGTACGCGATGACCCGCAACGGCAAGGCCGAGGTCGCGCTCGGCGTGGGCCTCGTGTTTTCCGCGATCGGCGGGCTGTTCGGCACCGCGGTCCTGATCCTCGCGGCGCCGGCGCTCGCCGAGGTCGCGCTGAACTTCAGCTCCTACGAATACTTCTGGCTGGTGCTTCTCGGCCTGACCTGCGCGGTCTTCATCACCAGCGATCGCCCGCTGAAGGGTGTGGTCACCCTGTTCCTGGGCCTGCTGCTGGGAAGCGTCGGACTGGAAAACCCGTCAGCGCATCCGCGCTTCACCTTCGGCTCCACCGACCTGCTGGCGGGCATGTCGCTGATCCCGGCGATGATCGGACTGTTCGCGGTTTCCGAGATCCTGCGGTTCGCGGTGCTTCCCTCCGAACTGGGCGAATTCAAGCGCCAGGTCGGTTCGGTGTTCGGCGGCATGTGGTCGATGATGAAGAAGTACAAGGTGCAGACGCTGCGCGGCAGCGTGCTGGGCACCGTCGTGGGCGCGTTGCCGGGCGCAGGCGCCGACATCGCCGCATGGATGTCGTTCGCACTGAGCCGCAAGCTGTCCAAGGAGCCGGAAAAATGGGGCACCGGGCACCCGGAGGGGCTGGTCGAAGCCGGCGCGGCGAACAACAGCGCTCTGGCCGGCGCCTGGATTCCCGCGCTGGTGTTCGGAATCCCCGGCGATTCGATCACCGCGATCGTGATCGGCGTGCTCTACATGAAGAACATGAATCCGGGGCCGACGATCTTCATCAACAACCCCGAGAACATCTACGCGGTCTTCATGGTGTTCGTGGTCGCCAACCTGCTGATGATCCCGCTCGGCTGGCTCTGCATCAAGGCCGCCGCCAGCATCCTGCGGGTGCCGCGCACGGTGCTGATGCCGATCATCCTGGTGTTCTGCGCGGTCGGCGCGTTCGCGATCAACAACGCGCAATTCGACGTCCTGCTGCTGATCGGATTCGGCCTGCTCGGCTGGTTCCTCGAAGAGCACGGCTTCCCGGTCGCTCCGGCGATCCTGGGAATGCTGCTCGGAACGATGCTCGAGGAGCACTTCGTCCGATCGATGATCAAGGCCGAAGGCGACTGGCTCGCGTTCGTCGAACGGCCCATTGCAGGCGGTCTCGCGATCTTCACGATGGGTGTCTGGGGCTGGTCGGCGTGGTATTCGTACCGTCGCAGGAGGCTTGCGCGGGCGGTGTGAGACAATCCTGCAAAATCAAAGATTTGCAGACAACCTCCGGCGTTCCTCAATGGTCTGGTTCTGGCTTGCAGTCGGCGCGATGGCGTGCGCCGCAACCGCTTCTATCGCCCTGCCCCTGCTGATCGGTGGGCGCCGCCGCTCCTCGGCTGCAGTGCCGACTGACGACGCGCGCAGGATCGCGGTCTATCGCGACCGTCGCACCGAGATCGAAACCGAGCGTGATTCGGGACGCCTCACCGACGAGGAGGCCCGCCGCGCACTGGACGAGCTCATCGAGGATGCGGCGGTCCAGCTGCCGGCATCCGACGAGGGCGCGGCAGTCTCGACCCCGCGGCGGCTCGGTCGGACGCAGGCCGTGCTGCTCGGGCTGGCGACTGCGCTGGCGGTGCCGATCGCCGCACTGACCGTCTACAACCTCCTCGGGACCCCGTTGGTCGTCGGGCTGGATCGTGCAGCGCTGCGCGGGGAGATCACTCCGCAGCGCCTGGCCCAGTCGATCGGGGAGCTGCGCGATCGCGTGAAGAAGTCCCCGGATGACGCGGAAGCCTGGGCCATGCTGGGACAGGCCCAGCGGCAGGAGGGAGATCACGCAGCCGCCGCGACCTCCTTCGAGCGGGCGAGCGCCCTGTTGCCGCAAGAGGCGTGGCTGCTCGCCGAGCAGGCCGAAGAGGTCATGCTGGCCCAGGGCGGCAGCTTCGCCGGCAAGCCGCTGCAACTGCTCGAGCGCGCCCTCGCGCTCGACCCGAACGACACCAAGTCGGTCGCACTGATGGGCGCCGCGCAGTATCGCCTCGGCAATCGCGAAGTGGCACTGCGCTACATGAAGCAGCTCGCCGCCAGCATGCAGCCGGGATCGCGCGAGGCCCAGCACATGGACGACCTGATCGCGAGGATCGAAACGGAGCTCAACGGCGCGCCCGCGGGCGCCCCGCGGCCGCAGGCCAGCGCGCCCCAGCAGCCCCCCGCGGCCGCATCGGCGTCGCCTGGCGCCGCCGCCGCCACGTCGATCGCCGGAACCATCGACATCGACCCGTCCTTGAAGGCGCAAGTGCCCGTCGGGGCGACGATGTTCGTCCTGGCGCGCGGCACCGACGGATCTCCGGTACCGATCGCGGCGCAACGGCTCACCGTCGAGCGCTGGCCGATCAGCTTCGAACTCAGCGACGCGCAGGCGATGAATCCGTCGCGCCTGCTGTCGCAGGCCGGCTCGGTGGTCATCGAGGCGCGCATCAGCCGCAGCGGCACCGCTGGCCGCCAGAGCGGCGATCCGTTCGGCACGAGTGCGCAGGTCAAACCGGGGGCGCGCGGCCTGGCCGTGCGCATCGACCGGCAGGTGCCATGACGAGAGCGCTCCTGCAGGCATCGGATCTCGCCTGCACGATGGGCTACCGAACGCTGTTCTCCGGGCTCGAATTCGCGGTGGACACGGGACAGTGGCTGATGCTGACCGGCACCAACGGGTCGGGGAAGTCGACGCTGCTGCGCCTGATCGCAGGGCTCGTCACGCCGACCGCCGGAACCGTCCGATGGCGCGGCGAGCCCAGGAACGCGTCCGATCCGCACTGGCACGCGAGCATCGTCTACCAGGGACACGCGTTCGGCTGGAAGGACCAGCTCACCGCGAGCGAAAATCTGGCGATGCAGGCGGCCCTCGATCTGGGCCCCGGGCATCCCGCTGGCGGGGCATCGGCGATCGCGTCGGCGCTCGACCGGGTAGGGCTCACCCGCCAGCGCAGGCTCGCGTTCGCGCGGCTCTCGGCCGGGCAGCGGCGGCGCCTCGGGCTCGCCCGCCTGGTGCTGGTGCGCCGGCCGCTCTGGCTTCTGGACGAGCCGACCACCGCCCTCGACACCGATGGACAACGCCTGTTCGCCGGCCTGCTCGACAGCTATCTCGGCGAGGGCGGCTGCGCGGTGGTCGCGACCCACCTGGAATTCCCGACGGCGATGCCCGCGATGCATCTTCGCCTGGGCGAAGACGCGAAATCCGTCGGATCGCCCCGGGTGCCCGAGACCTGTGCCTGATTCTCGCGCGCTCGATCCGATGAGTGCCACCCGGGCGATCGCCTGGGCCTGCTCGCGTGATCTCGTGCTCGCATTGCGCTCGAAGTCGGAACTCGCCCTGATCGTCGTGTTCTTCGTGCTGGTGATCTCGCTGTTTCCGCTCGGGGTCAGCCCCGACCCCAAGCTGCTCGAGCGCATCGCCGCGGGCATCGCCTGGGTCGCCGCCCTGCTTGCCACGCTGCTGGCGCTGCCGCGGCTGTTTGCCCTCGATCACGCCGACGGGACCCTCGAGCAGCTGGTGATCGCACCGGCGGCGCTCCCGGCGCTCGTCGCCGGTAAGGTTTTCGCGCACTGGCTGACGAACGGACTGCCACTGGTCCTGCTCGCGCCGGTGGCCGGCGTTCAGTTCGGCATGCAGCCGCCGGCCATCGGGGTGCTCACGATCGCGCTGCTGCTCGGCACACCCACGCTGTCGTGGCTGGGCGCGATCGGGGCGGCACTGACCGTCGGCACCCGATCGGGCAGTGCGCTGCTTGCGCTGCTGGTCCTGCCGCTGGCGGTGCCTGTGCTGATCTTCGGGGCCGGCGCCGCCGAAGCGACGGCCTCCGGACTGGGCGCGGAAGCGCACCTGTCGCTGCTGGGCGCCGGGCTGATCCTCACTTCGGTGCTGGGGCCGTTCGCAACAGCGGCGGCGGTTAGAATCGCGTACGAGTAGACCATGGCAGGCATACACTGGTTCAAATATTCGGCTCCGGCCAATTTCTATCCGCTCGCCGGACGCATGATCCCGTGGTTCGGGACCGCCGCGGCCATACTCACGGTGATCGGCCTTTACATCGGCTTCTTCGTCGCCCCCACCGACTACCAGCAGGGCGAGGCCTATCGCATCATCTACATTCACGTGCCGGCGGCCTGGATGGCCATGTTCGCCTACCTGGTGATGGCGGGATGGTGCGCGGTCTCGCTGATCTGGAACACTCGGCTGGCCGCGATGATGGCGCAGGCCCTGGCACCCACGGGCGCGATGTTCGCGTTCGTCTCCCTGTGGACCGGCGCCTTCTGGGGCCGCCCGACCTGGGGCGCCTACTGGGTCTGGGACGCGCGCCTCACGTCGACGCTGATCCTGCTGTTCCTGTACCTCGGGTACATCGCGCTGCGTGCCGCGATCGACGATCCGCGCCGGGCCGACCGCGCCAGCGCCCTGTTGGCGCTGGTGGGCGCCATCAACGTGCCGATCATCTATTTTTCCGTCAAGTGGTGGAACACCTTGCACCAGGGGGCGAGCGTGTCGATGACCTCGTCGCCGAAGATGGCGCAGGCCATGCTCGCGTCGATGTTGATCCTGGCGTTCGCCGCCTGGTTCTATACCATCGCGGTAAGCCTTTCCCGGGTGCGCTCGATCATCCTGATGCGCGAGGCGCATGCCG
>Ga0316188_10000784_pt1 | contig 14498 bp, 13 predicted proteins | sample Phiworburrow1_MG_FD_204933 | JGI IMG/M metagenome (GOLD analysis project Ga0316188, IMG submission 204933) | Coastal sediment microbial communities from Maine, United States - Phippsburg worm burrow 1 | ecosystem: Environmental > Aquatic > Marine > Coastal > Sediment | place: USA: Maine...
GCAGAGTTCCGCCAGGCGAGCCACGTCGTTCAGGCGACCGGTCGTGGTTTCGTGGTGCACCGCGGCCAGGTGCGTGAACCCGCCACCGGTCAACGCGTCCTCGACACGGGCGAAATCGATCGGCTCGATCCAGCCGAACTGCAGGGCCTCGAAGGCGATGCCGTGGATTTCAGCGATGCGGGCGATCCGCTCGCCGTAGACCCCGTTCTCGATCACCAGCATACGGGCGTCGCGCCCCGGCAACGAGGTCAGCATGGCCTCCAGGGCGGTGGTTCCGGAGCCGCCCAGCAGGACCGCGGCCCAGTCTTGTTCGCTGCAGCCGTAGACTTCGAGCAGGTCCTGACGGACGCGCGCCTGCAGCTGAAAGTACTCCGGCTCGCGGTGGCAGAGATCGGCGCTGACGGCGGCCTTGCGCACGCCCTCGCTCAGGCTGACCGGTCCGGGATTGAGCAGAATGGCCCTCATGCCCGCAGCCTCAGGCGCCCGCCCGGTACCAGAGCAAGACCGCCGCGGCGATTTCGAACAATGTGTAGACCAACTCGCCGTTGCGAAGCAACGATTGCCGGGCGTTCCACTCCGCTTCCTGGTTGGCCCGCCAGTGCAGGCGGGTCGGGAACATGGCCGGAGTCGAAGTGCCCCAGGCCTGCCACTCCTCGCCGAACAGCTCCTGCAGCTTGCGGTCCTCGTAACGGATGGCCGCGGGGTAATAGAACAGCAGGAAAAAGACCACGACAGCGACGACCACCACGTTGGCGCAGGCCAGGGTGAAGCCCGCCAGGATCAGGAAGTTGCCGAAATACAGCGGGTGACGGACCAGCGAGTAGGCGCCGGTCGTCGCCAGCCGCTTGTTCTTGTAGATCACGCCGGCGGCGTAGATCCGCCAAACCTGCCCCACCACGGCAATCACGAAACCCACGGCAATGCGGTTCTCGCCGGCCGGCAGCGTGAACCAGGCACAGACCAGAAGTAAAACCAGGCCGAGGCCCTGCCGGGACGCTTCGTGGTAGCGCAGATTGTCGATGAATCCCGCCAGGCCGCCGCGGCCACCCATGCGTTCTGAGCGATTGGTCGCCATGTGTTTAATCCTCATCAGCGAAGCCGGTTTCGTCACGGCTCCGTAATCTCCGGCGCTAGGTTACACGGACATCCAGGGTACGTCGATTCCAAGGTGCTGCATCAGGCGCTGCTTGACCTGGCGCGGCGTCACGTCCGGCCGCGGCAAACCCTCGGGCACGCCGCGCTTCGTCTTCAACTGCAGCAGGGACGGCCCGTGGTCATTGTGCAGGAAGCGCTGCAGGTCCGCCGCCCCCAGCCCTTCTTCGGCCTGGCGGTAGCCACAGGCCCGGGCGACGCCGGCAAAACTGATCGCGCGGCTGACAGTCGACTGGCCACCGGTGGACTCATGCACACCATTGTCCAGCACGAGGTGGTGAAAATTCTTCCCGCCATACGCGCCGGCCGTGGCCAGGTTGCCCATCCGCATCAGCGCGGCGCCATCGCCATCGGCCACCACGATGCGCTTGCCGGGCAGTGCCAGCGACAGGCCGAGTCCAAACGACGAAGCACAGCCCATGGATCCCACCATGTAGAGCTGGTTGGGCCGGTCGGCGATCGCGAACAACTCGCGGCCGGTGTAGCCCGTGGTACCGACCACGACGGTTTCCTCCTCCGGAGTCTGCTCGACCAGCGCGGTCAACGCCTGCTGCCGGGTCAGCTCCGGCTCGCCTGCGCGAAAAGCGTCCTCGCCAAAAGGCGCCGGCTGTGAGCCAGGCTGCCAGTGCGACTTCAGTTCCGTCTTGTCGACCGAACCCTTTTTCATGATGAAGGCGTAGGGCAGGCCGCTGCGATCCATGTGCCAATTGGCCACCATCAGGGCCCCCTCGACCGACTCGGCATCCCGCGGGAACCAGTCCCAGGGAATCTGCAGCTCATCCAGGATGCGGCCGGTGATCTGCCCCATCAGCTCATGCTGCGGTTCGTCCTGCAATCCCGGTTCGCCGCGCAGCGTCACGATCAGCAGAATCGGTATGCGGAACACCCAGTTCAGCGAGCTCAGCGGACTCACCGCGTTGCCGAGCCCTGAATTCTGCATCATGGCGACCGCCCGGTTCCCGGCCAGGGCCGCACCGCTGGCCGCCGCAACGGCGTCCCCCTCGTTGGCCGCCGACAGGTAGCTCATGTCCGGGTCGTCGATCACGCTATTGATGAACGGTGTCAGGAAGGAACAGGGCACGCCGGCCCAGCGGGTGAAGCCCAGGGCCTTGGCCGGTCCGATGAAGTCGCTGGCTTGTATCATGACTATGCCTTACCGCCTGGCGGGTTCAGGTCTGCCCCTGGGCGAAGTCGCCGGCCCGCTGCAGATCCTCGAGGTTGTTGATGTCCATCCAGTGCCCGCTGATGTATTGCACCTGGGGTGCGTGGCCGTTCGCCACCAGCCGGTTGACCAGGTCGGGCACGCTCATGCTTGCGAAGCCCGGCTCGCCGCGCAGCTGCCCAAGCGCATCGAGCAGGTGCTGGCGTCCCGCGCCGCGAGCGCGCAGCATGCCGATCCAGCGGCCATTGGGCGAACGGCCTTGCCACTCGGCTTCACTGCTGATGCGCTCGAGGCTGACCTTTTGCTGGTACATCGCGCGGTCGTCGGCTGCCGTGCAGTACGCCAGGTCATTCTTGTTGCCGGGAGCCTGGTCCAGTGGCGAGGAATCCACCACCACCAACAGGTCGGACTCCCAGTCCATCAGGTTATTCAGGATGTAGGTACGGAACAGCAGGTCACCGTAGAGCAACACGGTATTGTCGGACAGCGCGTCCAGGGCGCAGCTCAGCGAAGCCAGCTCACTGCCGCTCTCCCAGTCCTCGTTGACGACCAGCTTGACGCCCTGCGCGTCAATCGCTTCGCTGCGGTAGCCGCCGACCACGGTGATGTCGTTGATGCCCTGGGCCTTGAACTTGTCGACCAGGCGGCGCAGCACGGTCTTGCCCGCTACCGGGATCATCACCTTGGGGCGGTCGCGGGTCAGTTCGTCCATGCCCTGGCCGCGGCTGGCGGCGAGGATGATGGCGGTGGCTTCCTGGCGCGTGCTGCGTGCATAAATCTTTTCGGCCTCGAGCAGTTCATCGGCGCCCTGCAGCCGGAAAATCTCGGACACGGTGGCCACCCGGCCTTCGACCTCGACCAGCGACTCCGTTTCGTAAATAGTCCGCGCGGTTGCCTGCATCGCCGCGATGGCCGAACGCACCAGGTGATTGGCCCAGATCACCAGGCCGATGCCGTGCTCCCGGAACACCTCTGTGGGTGTCGAGTAGTACTTGGTCGGCACGATGACCAGTGGGCAGCGATTGTCCCATTCGCGCGCGAAGGCCAGTATTTCGTCCGGCCGTGATTGCTTGCTGTGGATCAGGATGGCGTCGGCCCCGGCCCGCCGATAGGCTTCCCCTCGTCGCAGCGCCTCCTCCAGCCCCCAGCCGGCGATCAGCGCTTCGACCCGCGCCACGATGCAGAAATCTTCGTCCTGCTGTGCGTCCTTGCCGGCCTGGATCTTGCCGCAAAAGGTCTCGACGTCTTCCAGTTCCTGTTGCTCGCCCTGGATGAAGCTGTTGGTTTTGGGGAACAGCTTGTCCTCGATGCAGACGCCGCCGATGGCGCGCTGCTCGAGCTTGCGCACCAGCCGCCGCATATTGTTGAAATCGCCGTAACCGGTGTCGCCGTCGAGCAGGATCGGAATGCTGGTGGCGTCCGACATGAATTCCAGGATGTTGACCACTTGGGTCCAACTCAGCTCGTTGTTGTCGCGCACCGCGTGCTGCGCCGACAGGGCCAGGCCGGAGCCCCAGATGCCTTTGAAGCCGGCCTCTTCGACGATGCGGGCCGACAGTCCGTTGTGTGCCTCGAGAATGAATTCGGTCTGGTCGGAATGCAGCAGGTTCCTGAGCTGGGTCGTTTTACGGAGTCTGTTCATGATCAGCCGTCAAAAGTCCGGATAATCGGCGCGAATCGCGGGCAGTACCTCTTCGGTTGCGCGGACCACGTCCTCGGGAAAATCGATCTCGATCCACGGCAAGCCGCTGACGTCTTCGATGCCGAAGTCGCCCGGCCGCCTCAGCAGCAGGTCGCGCAGCGCCTCCTCGTGGGGCGCGTCGGCCAGCCCCTCGGCGTCGTAGCGGGCGCACTGTTTGGCAATGGCGGCCGCGCAGTCAGGGCCGAAACGGAAAAATCCCACCGATTCGCCGAGCGTATCGTACTGCAGACCCGGCGCCAGTTGCTTGCGGAACTCCACCATCACGCCATCGCGCAGCGCGATCTTGACCGGCTCGTCACCGGGCAGGAAGTCGCGATCCAGCAGGTAGCAATTCTCGACCTTTGTCTCCACCAACCGCTGCAGGATACCGGGGTGGTACAACACGTCGGCGTCCATCACCAGCGATGGCTCACCGGAATTGAGGGTGTCAGCGGCCGCCCACAGGCTGATCACACTGCCCTGCTCGTAACGCGGGTTGAAATGGTAGGCGACGTCCGGCCGGGAGCGCAGCGTCGCGACATGCTCGATGATGCGGTCCGCTTCGTAGCCGACGACCAGGTCGGCGCTGCGCACGCCGAAACGGTAGAGCAGATCGAGATGGCGGGCCAGCAGGCTACGGCCGCCAAACTCCATCAGGCACTTGGGGTGACCATCCGGATTGTGCCCCGCCAGTCGCTTGCCACGTCCAGCGGCGAGGATGATTGCATGCATGGCTTATTGTAACCCGTTCCGCCCAAATTCTTCCGGGTATAGCGACTCCGATAAAAGCCAGGATCGCGCCGGAGCCACCCTGGCAAGGCGAACCCGTCAGTCCGCCAACTGATACTGGCCGTTGAGGCTGTAGACCCGCTCGCGCCAGACGCTGTCAAACTGCTGCGGATCGGCCACCGGGGCCTTTACGAGTTGCAGTATCAGGGCCTGCTGCTCGGCGGTATTGCCGGGCTTGCCGTGCAAGGTGGTGGCGTAGATCGAGAAATCCCGGACAAACACGTCGAAAATCTGGTTCAGCAGATCCGGGTCGGTGCCTTCCATCTGCGCCTTTTCCAGGATCAGGTGACCGTAGACCACCAGGCAAAACAGTTCGCCCACGCTCAGCATGTAATCCAGGTCGCGGGCCTGCTCCTTGCCGGGCCCGGCCTTGGCCAGCCACGCCTTGAACAGCCCGATCTGCTGCTTGAAGACCTCGATGTTGGGCAGATCGAACTGGCCGTAGGCGAGATTGTAATCGTGAAACTGAATGTCACCCAGGCCCTTGGTGGGCCCCTGGTCGAACAGGTAAGTATCGTCGGCCAGGTCGAGACGCTGCGGGATTTCCGGAAAGTCCGCCGGGTTGAACAGATAGTTCCTCAGGAATTTAACGATCAGCGCCATGTTGACGTGCGTCGTCCCTTCGAGCTTGGGCAGCGATCCGATTTCCTGCGCCGCCACTTCGAAGAACGGTTCCTTCTCGAAGCCCCTGGCGGCGATCACGTCCCAGAGATCGGCGACGACCCGCTCGCCCTGCATGGTGACCTTCATTTTCACCATGGGGTTGAACAGCAGGTAACGGCGATCTTGCCGGGACGCACAGCGCAGGTAGTCGGCGGCTCGGTAGCTGAACATCCGCATGGCGACCAGCCTGCAGTACGCATCGGTGAACAAGCGCTTGACCTGTGGAAAATCAGTGACCTGTTTGCCGTAGAGCTTGCGGTTGGCGGCGTGGTTGATGGCTTCGTAGAAAGCATGTGTCGCCAGCCCGATGGAGCCGAAACCCAGGTTGAACTTGCAGTAGTTGATCGTATTGAGCATGTCGTCCCAGGCTTTCTGGCCGACGCTCAGGATGTCCTGCTCGGTGACGGGGTAGTCGTGAAGGCGGAACTCGGCGACGTAGTTCTGCGCATCGACCGTATTTTTCACGCACTCGTATTTTTCATGCTGCGAGTCGACCACGAAGAACACGTACTCGCCGGTTGCGGAGTTTTTGCCGAAAACCGAAACCAGGGCTGCCTCGTTGCCGTTGCCGATGTAGTACTTGCTGCCGCGTGCCAGGTAGCTGCCATCGGCTTGCGGCGCCAGGCACATCTCAGACGAGTAGATGTCTGCCCCATGTTCTTTTTCAGACAGGCCGAAGGCGAAGACCTTGCCCTCCTTCAACAGCGCCGCGGCCTTGTGTTTGACCGCCTCGTTGTCACCGTTGAATACCGGCCCAAGGCCGAGCATTGAAACCTGGAAGGTATACCAGTAGGTGATGCCGTAAAACGCCACAATTTCGGCAAATTCCACGTTGCGAAAGGTGTTCCAGTGCGCATTTTCGCCGTAACCCTCGGGCGTCATCAGCGTGGCCAGCACCTGCTCGGAGCGCATGAAATCAACGAAGTCGTGATTCCAGGTCTTGTTGTGCCAATCCTCCTTGATGCTCTTCAGACCCTTTTTCTCGAACCAGGCGATGACAGCAGTCATCATTTCGGTGGTGTGCGCGTCCGGGTGCTGGCCGCAATAAGACTGGGGGTTGAGAAGGTTCATGACGATCGCCTCGAAAGCCGGTTTGCCCTTTGCCAGGTTAGCTGAATACGGCAAAAGAGAAGTATAAACCACTGGGTTCCCAAAGCGTCAGGCAGGTCGAACCAACGACCAGGATGATCGCGCAAATGATCGGCCGCCGGGGCGCCTTTCCTGCCGGAATCGTGGCGGGGATCCGCTGTCGTTTTTGGTATATACCGGTATATACTGATTGCATGCTTTTCATTGAAAAAGTCTGTCAGGCGCTGGCTGACCATGATGTTCGCTATGCGCTCGTCGGTGGCCACGCTGTTGCCCTGCATGGAGCGGTGCGGGGAACGGTGGACGTCGACATTGTCGTCGACTGGAGCCTGAAGTCCCTGCAGAGAGCTGAAGCTGCCCTGCACGGCCTGGGCCTAGTTTCCCATCTGCCGATCAGCGCGGAGGATGTCTTCAACTACAGGGACGAATACGTGGATAATCGCAACCTTGCGGCCTGGAATTTCCATCACCCGGAAGACGTCTCGCAGCAGGTGGATATCATCATCGTCTATGACCTGAAGGGCAAGCGGCGGTCGAAAATCCGCACCGCGTCCGGACAGCTCTACCTGCTGTCCCTGAGAGATTTGGTCGATATGAAAAAAGCCAGCGCCAGGCCCCAGGACCTGGCGGACGTAGATGCACTGGAGCGCCTGAAATGAAAACCGTCCAATATTTCAGCGATGACTACCTGGCACGGTGCCGGGACATGAGCGCGGATCAGGTTCTGCGTTTCCTGGATGATTTCCGTCACCTGCATGGAACGAAACCCGCTCCCAGCAAGCTCATCAGCATCAAGGTACCGGAAGACCTGCTGGAGGCGTTCAAGGCCAGGGCCAGAATGGCCGGCATGCCCTACCAGACCCAGATCAAGACCTTGATGAAAGACTGGTTGCTCGCTCATAGGAATTTGCCATGAAGACCGCCAGACCCTGGCTCGCCCTTTGCTCCACCCTGCTGCTCCTGTTGCCCGCCTGTGGCCCCGCGCCGCAACCAGCGGCAACCCCCGAAAAATCGGCGGTCACGGGACAGGCTGCAGTCAGAACGGCGGCAATCGCCATTCCCGACCGTTACGGGGCCCAAGTGGCCGAAGATATCCTCAAGGCCGGAGGCAATGCCGTCGACGCCGGGGTCGCCGTGGGATTCGCGCTGGCGGTGACCTTCATCGACGCCGGCAACATCGGCGGCGGCGGCTTCATGCTGACGTATTTTGACGGCGAACCGGCTTTTCTCGACTACCGCGAGGTGGCGCCCCTCGCCTCGGATCGCGACATGTACCTCGACGCGGCCGGTGAAGTCATCGAGAACGCCAGCCTGATCGGCGCCCGGGCCGTCGGCGTGCCCGGCACGGTCGCCGGTTTGTGGGAGGCTCACCAGCGCTACGGAACGCTGCCGTGGGAAGAACTCGTCATGCCCGCGGTGAAGCTGGCCGAGGAAGGATTCCTGGCCGCGCCGGCGCTGGTAGAAGACATCCGCAGTGAGCGCGAATGGTTCGGCGACAGCACCAATTTCCGGGAATACTTCGGCGGCATATCAGTCTCGGAGCCGTTCCGCCAACCGGAACTCGCCCGCACACTGCGCCGCCTCGCCAAACTCGGCGCCGAGGACTTCTACGGCGGCGAGACGGCGCGCCTGATCGTCGAACAGATGGAACGTTCGGGCGGCCTCATCACGATCAATGACCTGGAAAGTTACCGGGCTGTCTGGCGCGAACCACTGCGCGCGCCCTGGCGCGATTACCAGATCCTCGCCGCGCCGCCGCCGAGTTCGGGCGGTTTCGCCGTTATCCAGTTGTTGAAAATGAAGGACGAGCTCGAACGGCAATTCGCCGGCCTGGCGCATAACTCGCCGCAGTACATCCACCTGGTGGCGGAGATGGAAAAACGCGTATTCGCGGACCGGGCCGAGTATTTGGGTGATCCGGATTTCGTCGACAACCGGATGGACGAACTGCTCGACGGGGACTACATCAGGCGCCGTGCCCTCGAGGTCAACACGAGGGAAATCTCACAGCTGGACGGCGTCCGGCCCGGCCTGGAATCCCCGAACACCACGCACTACTCGATCGTCGACGGGTGGGGTAACGCGGTCTCAAACACCTACACGCTGAACACCAGCTATGGTTCCGGCGTCGTCGTGGAGGGCGCCGGCTTCCTTCTGAATGACGAGATGGACGACTTCAGCGTCAAGCCCGGGGTCCCCAATTTCTTCGGCGTGGTCGGCAATGCGGCCAACGAAATCCAGCCCGGCAAGCGCATGCTGTCGTCGATGTCTCCCACCATTCTCTTGCGGGGCGATGAAGTCGAGGTGGTAGTCGGCACGCCCGGCGGATCGACCATCTTCACGTCGGTGTTCCAGACCATCGTCAACCTGACCGATTACAGCATGACACCCTTCGATGCCGTTGCAGCCACGCGGTTCCACCACCAGTTGCTGCCGCCCGATCTCATTACCTACAGCGTCACCCGCCCGCTGCCGCAGGACACGATCTCGGCGCTTGCCGGGCGCGGTTACCGGGCGGTGCCTCACGACTGGGAGTTCGGTGACGTGCAGCTCATTCAGAAGCGCGATGGGCAGTGGGTTCCAGCTTCGGACCCCCGCGACCGCGGCGAATCACGGGTAATTTCGATCGAGGATCCGCAGACTCCAAATCGCTAAATGTAGTACATCTATTTACATTTGTAGTACATATTACTACACTCTGGCCGAAGCAAATTGCAGGGCAGCCGGAGCTGCCCGCATCTCGGGGCCAGGACAACCATGAGTGAGCAGCGCAAAGGCAGCAGCAAGAAGCAACGCAAGACCAAGGACAAAGTGCTGCAGGCGCGCATTCCGGATGATCTGGACGAGGAACTCCGAGACCGCGCGGCCACACTGGGCCTGTCGGTCTCGACCATCGTACGCAATGTCCTGATGCATACGTTCAACCTGGTCGAGGGCGTCGTCACGGACAGCGCTCAACTGGTCGGCCTTTCGCCCCCCCGAGGCCAGTCGCTCTCGCCCAGGGAGCGGCTGGCAACGGATCCGGCCGATCCCGCGCAACCGCAAGCCGTGATCGCCTGGCAGCAGGCCGCGCTGAACCTGAATGCGGTCTGCGATCAATGCAATACGTTACTGCGCAAGGGCCAGCGGGCCGCCATCGGCGTCCCGATCACGACGCGGCCGGCGTTTCTGTGCCTCGAGTGCCTGGCCAGCCTGACGCCCGGCGGCGACGATTCAGTTGAGGAATAAGTCGATGCCCGCAGCCCTGCGTAACCTGCGCGGCGGCGCCCAACTCGCGTTCAGCGCGGCAGCCGGCCTGACCACCGCGGTGGAACAGATGCACGAAACCATCGCCCGCCGTCCACTGCCCTGGAATTCCCGGCCTGACCACCTATCCCGGGCTCACGGCATCGTGGCGTCTGGTGTATACGCTGTGATCCAGGGCGTACTCGGCGCCACCGCCAAGGGCGTCGACCTCTCCTTGCGCACATTGCCCGGGGCGACCGCGGCAGAACCTGATACACCGCGGGCGATCCGTTACCTGGCGGCGCTGAACGGCGTCTGTGGCGATCACCTCGAAGCGACCGGCAATCCACTGGCGATCGGCATGGAGCCGGTGCAGTGCGGGCTGCCCGTGGCCGCCACACCCCAGGGCCTGGCGGCTGCGTATCCGGATGCGAGCCCGCACATCGCAGTGCTGGTTCATGGTCTGTGCCTGTCAGAATTGGGCTGGTGCCGCGATGAACAACCCGACATCGGCAGTCGCCTGCAGGACTCGCACGGGCTTACACCGGTTTACCTGCGCTACAACTCGGGAAGGCACATCTCTAGCAATGGACAGCAGCTGGCAGGCTTGCTGGAGGAACTCTGCTCCGCCTGGCCGGTGCCGGTCGAGTCCTTGTCCCTGATCGGCCACAGCATGGGTGGCCTGGTCATCCGCAGCGCCTGCTGGTACGGAAACCAGGCTGGCCGCGCGTGGCTCCACAAAATGCGCCGGGCCGTTTACCTGGGCACACCGCATCACGGCTCACCGGTCGAGCGGGCCGGCCACCTCTTCGATCTCGCCATGCGGAGCATCCAGTACGTCGAACCGCTGATGTTCGGCAGCCGGCGCAGCGCGGGAATCAAGGACCTCAGGTACGGCAACCTGCTGGACGAGGATTGGCAGCAACAGGACTCCGGGCTCGGACTGGTGGACCGGCGCCTGGCGGTCCCCCTGCTGAGCGGCGTGGATCACTACTTCGCCGCCGCCAGCGTGGGACGGCATGAGCGTGACCCGGTCGGTCACCTGCTCGGTGACTGGCTGGTGCGGTCAGGCAGCGCAGTGGGCGCGCACGCCGACGCCGCCCGGCGGCTGACCATCAGGCCTGAAAACTGCAGGATCTTTCACGAAAAAGGTCACCTTCACCTGTTGAGTGATGCGGAAGTCCACGCGCAAATCATCGAATGGTTTGGAGGATGAGAGGAGTGATCAAACGGCCAGAGCCGTGAGCCAATTCACCCGCCTTTGCACTGGTAAACGCCGAATACCTGGCTGCCGTCACTGACAGGTGTCTCGGCTACCACCGTGTCACCGCCCAACTGAGCGCCTTCATTGCGCGCCAGCGTGGCCAGCTCGGTAGCGACTTTCGTCGGCTTGCGCTCGACGCCGGCAACCCGGTTCTTGAGGCTGACGGTCACTTTTCCTTTGCGCACGCAGTCACTGACGGCATCGGCCGTCGCCACGCTGACGGGCTCGCCCTCGGGCGTGGTTTTAACCCAGGTGCAGGCGTTCAGCAACCCGGCAAGCACCACCACTATCGCGGTAGAAATGAATTTGTTCATTTTTTCATCTACTCCTTGGTTGACTGATCCCGCTGGTCCCGCAGCGCCAGCACCTGCTCGTCATCGCAGACTTCAAAGCCGAGCGAGCGATAGAAGCCAATAGCCTGTTCGTTGCCGTCGTAGACCGCAAGTTTTACATAGCGGCCACCGCGCTCGCGGGAACGCCGCACGACCGCCTCCATCAAATCGCGACCCAAACCGCGCCCTCGCATTCGCGGCGCCACGTACATGTCCTGCACGTAGACGCCCGGCCGGCCGCGCCAGGTGGAAAACTCGAAAAAGTACACGGCCAGCCCGACCGCCTCGTCACCGTCGAAGGCCAGCAGCGCATCGAAGTGCGGCCGCTCACCAAAACCGAACCGCTCGATGTCTGCCGCCGTGCTGGTCATGACCTCGCCCTTGCCGAGGGTGATGGCCAGGTCTTTCAGCAGTCGATGCACCATGGCAGCGTCTGCGGCGACTGCCTGACGGATGGTGATCGTGCCCACGGGGGTCAATCCTGATCCTGCTCGATCAAGCGGCCATAGCGCCGCAACACTTCGCGAAGTTCCGCATGCGGCAGCGCCTTGACCAGGTGGCCACGGTTTCCGGTCATATCCCGGGCGGTGACCATGGCGTTGATTACCGCCTCCTCGGTGGCTTCCACCGTCGCCTGGAACAGGCCACTCATGTTGTCATTGGACATCATCGTGACACTGGTGGCCGGCCCGGATTGGCCGGCATCGGCGTTGGCGGTCGAAAAGGCGATGAAAATGTCGCCCGAGCCGTTACTGGCCACGCTGCCGTTGCGGGCAATGCCCATGGAGGCGCGACGGGCGATCCGTTTCAGCTGGTGGGGCAACAGCGGAGCGTCGGTCGCCACCACGATGATGATCGAACCGGTCTCGCCGGGGGGCGATTGGCCGTTCAGCGCCAGGGCGGGATCCGTGTACACGAGTTGCTCGCGCAGGAATTGCCCGACCGGCACGCCTGCGATTCGCAGCAAATCGCGCACCCCGTAGTTGGCCTGCACCAGCACACCCAGCATGAAGCTTCCGTCGCTGCCCGTAATCACGCGGGAGGCGGTGCCGATGCCGCCCTTGAATTCGTGGCAGATCATGCCGGTGCCGCCACCGACGCTGCCCTCCGCAACCGGCCCGGCTACCGCGCCGTCGAGCGCGCTGAAGGCATGCTCGGCGCGCACATGAAAGCCATTGATATCATTCAGGTAGCCATCCCAGGTCTCCGCCACCACCGGCAGTGACCACCAGTAGCCGGTATCGTCGGCCCCGCCCAGGTTCACGCGCCACTGGATGACGGCATCGCGCACCACGCCCACGCTGTGCGTGTTGGTGATCATCACCGGGCCCTCGAGCATGCCGGACTCTTCGACCCAGATGGTGCCGGTCATCTCGCCATTGCCGTTCAGCGCAAAACCGCCGGCGAAGACCGGCTTGTCAAAGCTCGCCCGACCACGCGGCAGGATGGCGGTGACGCCGGTGCGCACGGCACGACCGTTGTCCAGGTCCTCGATCAACGTGGTGTGGCCGACGGTCACGCCGGCCACGTCGGTAATCGCGTTCAGCGGCCCGGGCTTGCCGTCGAACGGTATGCCGAGATCGCGCGCCCGGACAGGGCGAGTGTCAGCGTTGGCCACGATGGTTCCTGAACACAGGATTACACAACATGACATCAAGACAGCAAGGCAGTTTTTCACACATTTCTCCCACTGGAATCACCTTTGAATGGTCAGCCAAAGCGCCGTGCCGCGTCAATTCGGCGCTGTGCTATTATGCTCCGGCCTTCAACGGACCAAAAGCCAGGCAGCCCCTTGACCGAAACGAAGAAGAACGAAGTCCCGATTCCGCTTTGGCTGGCGCTGCTGCCACTGGTCTTTTTGATCTGCCTGCTGACCCTCTCCGTCAGCCTGTTCAGTGACAACTCCTCCTACGGCCCCAACCAGATCGCCCTGCTGCTGGCGGCAGGCGCGGCCAGCCTGGTTGGACTGCACCTCGGCATCTACTGGAGCGACCTCGAACACGCCATGGTCGAGGGCATTACGCTGGCCCTCAAGGCCTGCCTGATCCTGCTGGCCGTCGGCTCGCTGATCGGCAGCTGGATGCTGGCCGGCACCGCGCCGGCGGTGATCTATTTTGGCCTGGGCATCCTCGATCCGGCCTGGTTCTATCCCGCCGCGCTGATCATCTGTGCTCTGGTTTCTCTGTCCATCGGCAGCTCCTGGACCACCGCCGGCACTGTCGGCCTGGCACTGGTCGGTATTGCGCAGATCATGGATCTGTCGACCGCGGCGACGGCGGGCGCCGTGATCTCGGGCGCCTATTTTGGCGACAAGATGTCACCCCTCTCCGATACCACCAACCTGTCCCCCGCCATGGTCGGTGCCGACCTGTTCGTGCACATCCGCCACATGGCCTGGACCACCGGACCGTCGGTCATCATCGCCCTGTCCCTTTTTGCCATCATGGGTCTCAACGCCAAAGCGGGCCAGGCGCCGGCCAGCGAAATCAACGCGGCCCGCGACCTGCTGGAACAGAATTTTACCATCGGCATTCCGACCCTGGTGCCGCTGGCGCTGCTGCTGACCCTGGCCATGCGCAAGGTGCCAGCCTTTCCGGCCATTTCGATCGGCGCCCTGGCCGGCTGCGTTGTGGCTCTGATCTGGCAACCCGACCTGGTGCGCCATTTTGGCGATCCCGACGGCACCATGTCGTCCTGGGCCGCATCGGCCAAGGGTTTGTTGATGGCCCTCGCCGACGGCTTCAGTATCGAAACCGGCGACACCTCGCTGGACGAGTTGCTGTCTCGCGGCGGCATGTCGAGCATGCTCAATACCATTTGGCTGATTATGTCGGCCATGTGTTTCGGCGGCGTAATGGAGCGCACCGGGCTGCTGCAGCGCATCGTCGATCAGTTGATGAAGGGCGTACGCGGCACCGGTTCGCTGATCGCAACCACCGTATTCACCTGCATCGGAATGAACATCATCGCCGCCGACCAGTACATCGCGATCGTGCTGCCCGGACGGATGTACCGACTCGAATTCGAACGCCGCGGCCTGGCCCCGCAGAACCTGTCACGCACGCTGGAAGACGCCGGCACGATGACCTCGGCTTTGGTGCCGTGGAACACCTGCGGCGCCTTCATGGCGGCGACCCTGGG
>Ga0316188_10000785_pt1 | contig 14496 bp, 13 predicted proteins | sample Phiworburrow1_MG_FD_204933 | JGI IMG/M metagenome (GOLD analysis project Ga0316188, IMG submission 204933) | Coastal sediment microbial communities from Maine, United States - Phippsburg worm burrow 1 | ecosystem: Environmental > Aquatic > Marine > Coastal > Sediment | place: USA: Maine...
GCTATGAAATTGAACCAGCAGAACTTGAAAATATAAATACGATTTGTGTCTTCTGCTGGGCCTTGATCGGTGATGTTTTTATACGGGTCCCGACCATTGAGGCGTTGAAGGTACGTTTTCCAAAGGCTAGTATTGTTGCTGTCGTGGATCCGGCCGGGAAACGTGTCCTGATTAATCATCCCGATGTGGCAGAAGTGTTTGTGTTCGATCGCAGCAAGAAACCGCTGTTTAAATATATCGTCCGTACTGTGAAAAACATTCTGGCGTTACGTAAACGCAAATTTGATCTGAGCGTCAATCTGTATTCGGGAGGTGCAAGCCCGCGCATTGTTCGACTGATAAACGCCAGAATAAGACTGGGTTTTGATCATACTGCTGCCCTGCGTAAATCGAATAATTTGCTGGTTAAACATCCGACCTTGGCAAATCAATGGCATCGGAGTTTTGGCACTATCCTAAAACCGCTTGGAGTCGATCCAGAAAATATTCGTGCCGGATCCTCGTTTTATTGTTCAGATGAGGCGGAGCAGTTCGCCCGTGATTTTTTCAACAGCAATAGCCGTAAATATGTCGCAATTAATCTAGGTGCAGGTAAAGACATCAAACGCTGGCCAGTGGACAGGTTTGTGCAATTGGCAACTATGATTGCACACAAATATGACATGCATCCTTTGGTACTCAGTAACCCGGGAATGACCGAATTAGCCGACGAATTCGCGGATAAATATCAAGCTATTGGCCACTGCATCAAAGCACCTCTGGTGTATCTGGATAAAGATGCGGCATTAATGAAACGGTGCAAATTCGTTATCACCGCGGATACTTCAATTATGCATCTGGCGTTTGCCTTGAAGCTGCCGACACTCGTCCTGTTTACCCACACCAGGCCGGAGCATGTGTTACCAGAGGATTGCCTCTATCGTCACTGCTTTATACCTGGTGGAACAGAGGCGAATGAGTTTGGTCAGACTTTAGGTATACCGGATATACCAGTCGAGATGGCCATGTCGCTATTCGACGAACTGGTCATGGCCAATCGGAATACGATAGAATCAGGTTTAGATTCACTGAAGGGAACGTAATTCTAACTATGCATGTTTACTCGCAACGTGGCGCCTGGATGTCGAAGGCCGCACATCAGACACTCGCGCAACTAGAGCAGTCATCAGTGAAAAAGATCGCTGTGATACGGCATGCTGCCTTGGGGGATATGCTCTTGACCCGTCCCTTTTTGATCGAAATACGTAAATATTTCCCCAATGCACAAATTACCCTGAGCGTGGTATCGCATTATCAAAATGGAATACCCTATGACCTGATTGACCACCTGCACGTGGCATGCGGTAATGACCAACGGGAAATCTCCAGATTCAAACAATTGAGCAAGATGCGCGAGCTGGGCGAGCAGGATATTATTTTTGATGTGGCAGCTACACCGCGCTCGAAAATATTGTGTTTTGTCTCCAAAGCCAGACTCAAAATCGGTTTTCCATACAAAATCACGCAAAGGTGGCTGTATGATGCGACCATCTTGCGCACGGCTTTCAAATTTGAAGCGGAATTGATGCAGGACATGCTGCATTTGTTGGGGCATGTCTGCGAATTTCCACCACGCTTCGCGATGCCGGGCGAGGCCGTGAGTCGGGATAGACCATTCATCCTGTATTTTACTGGGTCGTCCAAACCTGAAAAATGCTGGCCGCTGGAGCGCTTCACACAACTCGTGGCTGAGATGGCTTCCCTTTATAAGGATACGGATCATTTGCTATTAGAGGGGCGCGCGAATTGGGAGAGTATCGATCCCATCCTCGATAAACTCCGTGATCTGGACAATGTCCACGGCCTCAAGAATTTGGACCTCGAGCAAATGACGGCCTATGTTAAGGGTGCCCAGGTGCTGGTTTCTAACGATACAGGTGTTCGGCATTTGGCCATTGCCAGTGAGACCCCAACCCTTGGCATTTTCTTCGACGATTACCCCTTTCGTTACTGGCCACGCTATGGCTTGCACGATATTGCGTTCAATCCCGATGCTAGTATCCCCTCAGTAGTGGTTTTGAGCGAAAAACTTCAGCGGATCTTGACCAGACTCCGTAACAAGTAGATGTCACACTGATGAATATCCTGGTCTTGTGCTTGTCAGATGGAAAAGGCGGACTAGAACACTACATCGCCAAGCTGGCTCATTATGTCAAGCAGACAGGACATTCTCTTACGCTATGTACAAAACGAGGAACTGATTTGGATAAGTTGCTCGCAGGTGAGCCGGGGGAAAAATTATATCTAGAAAGAATCTCCACCTATTTTCCGGTTTTATGTGCACGCAAGCTGGCCCGGTTTATTGATCAACATAAAGTAGATCACTTGTTTATCAATTGGGGTGCGGACCTACCATTGGCTGCGATGGCCAAGGCCATGTCTAAACAACAACCAAAATTAATCTATTCTCGGCACATGAAAATTCCAAAAGACAAACGGGATATCTATCATAATTGGGTATATTCAAAAGTTGATCTCCTGCTCACCATCACTGAACAAGTCCGCGCAGAGGCATTACGGCATTTACCTCTGCGCCAACAACAGATTAAAAACTGTTATCTCGGCGTGGCCAAGCCATCTGCGGAGCCGGACAACTGTCAGGCCGTACGCAAGTCGCTTGGTATGCCGGCAGATGGGTTTCTGGTTGCGCTGTTTGGCCGAATTGAAAAGGCGAAAGGTCAACATATCCTGATCGAGGCGACAAGGATACTCAAACAGCGGAATGTGCTGCTCCATACTGCGATTATTGGTCATGTTATGGATGATGATTATTATACCAATCTAGTCGAAACAATAAAGAACAACGACCTCTCTGAACAGATCACTTTGCTAGATTTTATTCCTGCACCAATGGCAATTATGCCTTGCTTTGATGTGATTACCCTGACAACCATTGAAGAAACCTTTGGCTTAGTGTTAGTGGAGGCGATGCGATGCGGTGTCGCCGTTATAGGCTCACGCGCTGGTGGAGTGAAGGAGATCATCGATGAGGGTATTTGCGGATTGATGTTTGAGTCCGGCAACCCGGAGGCATTGGCCGATGCCCTGCAAGACTTATACACAGATGTGGCAAAGCGCGAGAAATTTGCCATAGAGGGAAAGGCCAAAGCAGACAGGATGTTTGATCAAGACACGCATTTTAAACAGTTGATGCAACTGCTTTCGCAAGCATAAATCCGCAACGGATACGAAGCAGTCTTGGTCAGCCCCGCCGGACTATCGTGGATTTGCGAGTTGCAATTAAATAGTTAGGGCTGCTCAATGCGAAGATAGGACATACCATTGGCCTGATGAACTATCCGAGACTTATCCACGTCCTCGCTGAGTCTCTCGGTCAGCTCCATCTGCAGGCTGATGACACCTTGGTGTTTTTCGTTTTTGCGTACATACTTGTTCATTAACTTGAAGTAATCAGTCACGGCCACCGCGATTTTTCGCGAACCCTCCGGCAAGGCTGCTACATTATCGGACAAAACAATATTTATCCGCTTATCCTCGCCAAGGTTATTTACCAATATTTTGTTGAGTGTTTCCATGCTCCTGAAACTTGGCGAGAAATTCGCTGACTGGTTGATAACCTGTCCCTGATAATAAAAAAAGGTGGTAACCAGGTATAGATTAAATGCGAGAATGAGAACGCTGGCGAGGATAAAGCGTCGCTTGTTCGTTTCTTTTTTTATCGTTTGATAATGCCATGCAGGTAAAATATAAAGCACGGTTATGACCAGCATGACATAGCGTGTGGCGAAACTATGTAGTGTCAAGGCAAACAGTACAAGGGGGAATAGGATGATGCTGGATAGAAAAAACATTTTTCGCTGTTGACTTAATGCCGCAGCGGGGTTTCTCCAATTTTGTTTCAGAAAATCAAAAGTCATTTTGATGAAATGAAAATAAATAATGGAAGTATAGATTAGGCTGAGCAAGGAGAATGCCAGTAGGACGTATACCGAGCCAAACCAGCTGTTTGCATAGGCTACGCTATCTGCAAAATCACGCCCGGCCCAACCAGCGGGAATGCTGGTCAGCATGGCCAGTGGGCCGGTAATGATTTTAATTACCCCAATGGAACGGGGTGCCGATCCCGTCAGCATGTTTTGGGTGTTGGAGAAGTGGTGGTAGTACTCGCCAATCAGGTAAGGCAGGTATAGGGCAAGCCCGCTAATGATCCCTAATACCAACCATTTTTTATTCAGTGAAGTTTGGCTTACTACTAGCAGAAACACTATCACCGGAATATAAAAAATACCTATCATGTGAAACTGCGGAACTACGGCACTAAACACGCATACCCAGAAAATCTGTTGGGAGCGTTCATGGCTGAGGGTATTCCAGAGAGTAAGGAGTAACAGGCCGCCGATCACCGCCAGTGGTAGCGGATTCCACATGCCGACCGTGGAATAAATTGCCTGGGGGGACAGGGCAAAAAATAGGACAGACGCGAGCGCTAGACCGGGTGAAATAAACTGGCGGGCAATTCGGTAGAATAAATAAATCGAAATAGAGTTGAAGAGCGTCATCCACAGAAGAGCATAATTCACCGAGTCATTTCCCAACTTGAGCAACATCACCCAGAAGAGCGTCCATAGCGGGCCTGGTAACTGTCCATCGGCGAAGGCCGGTTGTGCCAGATAATAGGTGTGTGGTTCACCGGCCAAAAATCCGAGGGCATATTGGTAAGCGAGCATCTCATCGTTAATCGCCCAATACACATAACCTTCGCCGTAATACCAGGCGTACACGCGCAGTGCGATGCCCAGGCCGAAAATCGCTAACAAGGTCAGGCGGTATTCCAGTGATGCCGCATCATTGAATCGCCAGCTGTGCTTGGTAAGATAGTCCGGCACTGGTGTCTCTTTCTGATCTGTGTTTATCATTTGCCTGAGAACGTCCAGAATTTATTTAATACAAAATTCCAAGCCAGGACGATACCTGTGGTGAGGACTTGCGCCAGCAGATAATAAAGTTGAAGTTGGCGAATAAAGATAAACATCAGCAGGGTGTTGATGCCCGCGCCGAGGGCGGCGATGACCATGAACTGACTGGCGGCGACATGATGGGGTTTGTTGCTCTTGAACGTATATTTGTAATTTAGAACATAATTAATCACCGCACCGATGATGGCGCCGAACAGCGAAGAGAGCGTGGGGTCCTGGTGCAGGGCCTCTACCAGCAGGATGAGCGTCAGGTAATGGCCTGCGGTACCGACCGCGCCCACCGCGCCAAACAGCATAAATTGCAGCAGATTGTTCTTCAGCGTGGACAACGTCAGGATTCAGATGAGGGTTTTTGATTATGCGGGTGCTGGCGGCTGGTCAACACTTCATTGACGAAGTAGAGCGGCCGCTGTTTGGTCTCGGTGAAAATACGCCCGATATACTCACCGAGCACGCCGATGGCCATTAATTGCATACCGCCCAGAAACAGGACGATGACGATCAACGACGGATAACCTGGGACCGGATTACCAAACAGCAGCGTTTTGACCACCATGTATGCGCCATACACAAAGGCGAGCAGTGAGGTCAGCATGCCGATATAGGTGGCGAATTTCAGCGGTGCGATAGTAAACGACGTGATCCCGTCGATGGCGAAATTCCAGAGTTTCCAGTAATTCCATTTGGTCTTGCCGGCGAAGCGCGGGTCACGCTCATAATGTACCGCCTTTTGCTTAAAACCGATCCAGGCAAACAGGCCCTTCATAAAGCGGTGTTGTTCCTTGAAGGTATTGAGGGCATTGACTGCGCGGCGACTGAGCAGACGAAAATCACCGGTATCTTCGGGTAACTGCACGCTACCGACATTGCGCATGACCCGATAGAACAGTGCAGCGGTGAGCCGTTTTAATAGTGACTCACCCTCGCGGTGAGTGCGTCGCGCGTAGACAACATCATAGCCGTTTTGCCATTGTTTGATTAATTCGGGAAACAGCTCGGGGGGGTCCTGTAAATCCGCATCAATGACAATGATGGCATCCCCCTGGGCATGCGCCAGGCCGGCGCTCAAGGCAATCTCCTTGCCGAAGTTGCGGCTCAAATCGACGATACAGATACGTTCATCCTGGGCATGAATCTCTTTTAGGATCTCGAGGGTATTGTCACGACTGCCGTCATTCACATAGATAATTTCCCAGGCAAAGGGTAACTGGCTTATGACCGCGGATACGCGTTCATGAAACGATGTTATGACTTCCTGCTCGTTATACGCGGGTACAACGACACTCAGCAATGTTTGTGACACTTTCACACCCGTTTGTTAGTGATTATATCCTGTAGGCATTTATCCAGCATGGCATTAACCTCGTTGACCTGGATGCGCGCCATCGTACCTGCATCGCGCACGCGTATACCCCAGGGGAGTTGCGCGACAGGTTTGCCATATTTGGAGTGTACTGCCTCAGGGTAATGATTGACTACATATTCGGCGCTCAGGTACGCCCTGGCGCGATCAGGATTCGTGGTCGCATATAAGCCAATCACCGGTGTGCCCACCGCGGTTGCCAGATGCGCCGGACCAGCATCTGGGGCAAGCACGATGCTGGCAGAAGCGAGAATAGCCAGGAGTTGTTTGAGGTCGGTTTTGCCGATGAGATTCATGACCGGTACCTGTGCGGCCGCGCAGATGGATTCGCCATACTCTTTTTCGATGCGGCTGGGGCCGCCGGTGAGCACCACCACCATGCCGTGCCGCTGACTGGCGCAGTCTGCCACCTGTGCATAACCCTCTGTGGTCCAGTTGCGATAGGCCATACTGGAACACGGGCTGATCACAAGGATCGGTTTATCTGTGGGTAAATTTTCCTTGGCGTATGCTCGCGCTATATCCGGAATAGGGATATCCCAACGATAGATTTTTTCCCGGATACCCAATGCCTCGGTGAAACCAAAAAAGCTGTCGATGACATGTTGCTGTGGCTGATAGGTTATACGGTGGTTGGTAAACAGCCATTGCAGGTCTTTGGCCCGTTGCCGGTCGAAGCCCAGCTTCACGGGGCTGTTCACCAGCAGTGCGATCAGGCTGGCGCGCATGGACATTTGCATATCCAGCAAGGCATCAAACTGAACATTTTTCAATTGGTGATGTAATTGACGATACGCCGCGAGACCCTGATGTTTATCGAACACCAGAAACTCAATACCCGCAATATCTTTGACCAGCGCATATTCCAATTTGCCGATGATCCAATACAATCGGGTCGACGGCCAGAAATGCTGTATAGTCCTGACGATGGGCAGAGTATGCGAAATATCGCCGACCGCGGAAAGGCGTAGAATACACAGGGAGTTCGGTGCAGATTGAAATGGCAATTGACTATTCATGAATCCTACGATTTTAAACCAGCAGCAACATCATATCCTGTTTGACAGCGATAGCCTAAGTCAGATTGTACCCCAGTGGTTCACACCCGAGTACTGGCAGTCACGAGCCCGACTACAGACAGTGTCCGCCGGCCGTGGGCGTGCATGGTTTATTGAAGATGATGCGCAATCCATGGTGCTGCGACATTATCAACGCGGTGGTGCCCTCGCTGGGCTGTTGGGTGACAAATATCTGTGGCCGGGATTGTCAAACACGCGCGCCTGGCGTGAATGGCGCTTACTGGCAGAGTTATTTGCGCAGGGCCTGCCCGTCCCGCAACCCCTGGCGGCGCATGTCCTGCACAACGGGCTGTTTTATCGTGCAGATCTGTTGACGCGTACCATTGCCGATAGCCAATCGCTATCGGTTCGACTGCAACAACAGCCCTTGCAGGCATCCATGTGGCGAGCCATTGGTAAACTGATTCGGCGTTTTCATCTTGCCGGCGTTTATCATGCGGATCTGAATGCGCATAATATTCTACTGGATAAGGCGCAAGCCATTTACCTGATTGATTTTGATAAAGGTAAAATTATGCGCCCCACGGCAGACACTAGTAGCTGGCAACAGGCCAACCTGCAACGACTGCAAAGATCCCTGAATAAACTCTATGCACAGCAATCAAGCTTTGAATATACTGAGTCTGATTGGGATGCGTTGATGCATGGCTACAGAGCGTAGTCACAGAATTTTGCAGTCTTGCTGTAGCTCGTCCAGATACGCATGTGCCACATGTCGATGCTTCTCAATCAACTTGCCCCCATTCTTGCCCAGTTGCGCTAGACGCACGGGGTCATTCAACAAGGCGTGTAGCACATCTTTCAGAGCCAGTTGATCCGCGACCTGAATCGCCGCATCGGTAGCGAGAAATTGGGCGGCTTCCTGATGGAAGTTTTCCATGTGTGGTCCAAACACCACGGCCTTCTGTGCCGCCCCGACTTCAATGATATTTTGTCCGCCGAAGGTGGCAAACGAACCGCCCATGATGACCAGTTCGGCGCCCATGATAAAGGCCGATAACTCGCCAAAGGTATCGGCGATGTAGATATCCGTGGTTGCCTTGATGGACTCATCACGGCTGCGTACAGCAATCTCCGCGCTTAGCTCTTTTAGATCAGCCAGGATAGTATTCAGCCGGTGGATGTGGCGGGGAACGATCACCAGCAAGGGTTTTTCCGTATATTGACTGGTATCACTCACGGCTAACCAGGTTTGTGCGATGGGCTTTTCCTCACCATCCCGTGACGACGCCAGCAGCACATAGGGGCGGCCCAAGGTGATCCCGCTGGCGTGGCTTGGCGGGCTGGCGGCGTATTTTAAATTGCCCATCACTTTCATATACTCAGGACGCGCACCCAGTTTGATGTAGCGTTGCGCATCTTCCTCGGAACGCGCCAGTATCGCCGTACATTCTCGTATTGCCCTGCTCAACCATCGCAAAACAACGCGGGGGGCCTGCAGGGTTTTGGGTGACATACGCGCATTGATAATGAAATGCGGTATGCCTTTATACCAACAGTACTCGAAGAAGTTTGGCCAGATCTCGGTCTCCATGACCAGCACGCAAGCGGGATTCACGCGCGCCAGATAACGGTATGCCAACCAATGCCAGTCGATGGGCATGTAATGGATGCGGACCTTACCCGCAAACAGCATCTCGGCGGTGCGGTGACCGCTGGGGGTATTCACACTTAGCAGGATATTCAATTCGGGCCGGGTCTCAAGTATGAGATCCAGCAGTGGTGTCGCCGCCTTGACCTCACCGATGGAGGCGGCATGGACAATCAAATCCGCCTTGGCTGGCAGGCTCAGGCCGCAACGCTGTGCGAAGTATTCCCATTGTTTATGGCGCATGGCGAGCCAGGCGGTGTACATCAGTAAAGGTAGACACAGTAAGACATGCGCATAGGTATAACGGCGCATAAACTTGTCACGCCGGGGTTGATACACCTGGGGTTCACCGCGTGGCCGGGTCTTAAAGCGCCGGTGTCCCCATAGGTACTGTTCCGGCGCCATTCGTACGAATTTTTCAATCGCGGCGTTAATGCTGGTGGCATCTTTGACATCATCGCCAGTGGGAAAATCGCTCAGCATCGGAGCGAAGCGAATCACGTAGCCTTGATTGTCAGGTAGTCGTTGCGAATGTAAGGGGACGACAGGAGAACCTGCGCGTGTCGCCAGACGCGCCGACATGGTAAGGCTGGCCGTTTGTACACCCATGAACGGTGCGAATACCGAGCGCTCTATCCCGAAGTCCTGATCCGGCGCATACCAGACAGTCTCCTGTTGCTTGAGTAATTTCAGTGTGGTGCGCATATCCGTGCTGCGTACAAGTCCTTTGTGTCTTTTTCTCCGGCAGTGATTCATCACTGCATCAAATAGGGGATTATGTGCACGTTTGTATGTCGGATACACTTGGGTGACGTAACTGACTAGACGACCGCTGATATCCAAGGTTGTGTAATGACCACCGAGTAACATCACACCTTTACCGAGTCGGCTTGCCGCATGATAATTTTCAAGGCCTTCAACATGTAACAGCGGTCTGATTTTGTTATCACTCGCCCACCAGGACCAGGCAGATTCGAGTACCGCAATGCTGGCGGAATAAAAACTCTGTTTGACCAGGTGCCTAGTGGCTGCGTTGTCGAGCTGGGGAAAGGCCAGGCGTATATTGGTACGGGTGATGCGTCGGCGCTGAGGCATTAAGATGTAGGATAGCCATCCCATCCCGGTTCCCAGGCGCAACATGCCCGCATACGGAAGCAAGGTCGTCAAATACAGGAAGCCGATACCACACCAGGTCAGCCAGTACACCGGGTTGATAAAAAAACGAAGTTGTAGCAGGGTGGTGTGCTTGGCCATTTAGTGCGGAGTATCGCGTGTATTGAAAAGGGTTAACGGATCAACTTGGAAAGTTTACGAAATTGCGCGTGATTGGCGTCGCCCAGCCATTCGAATAATACCGATTCGCGATTGGTGATGATGGCGCCGGCCTGCCGCATGCGTGCCAGGGCGTTGTTGAAATGTTGCTTATCGCGAGAACAGACGCCATCCTGCACCACGAAGATCTGCTTGCCCTGATCGAGTAGTTGCATCACGGTCTGTAAGACACAGATATGTGTCTCCATACCGGTGATGACAATCTGCTGGCGGCTGGCATCAGCGAGTGACGGGCCGATGCCACTGGCTGCACAAGCGGAGAAACAGGTCTTTTCAAACGCCGGAGCTTGCCCGACAAATTCTTTTTGCAATTCAACATGGGTATGTCCCAGGCCTTTGGGATATTGCTCGGTATGCAACACCGGGATGGCCAGGGCCTGACAGGCGCGGATCAGGATTTGATTGGTACGCAGGACATTGGTAAGCACCTTGGGCTTCATGGCGCCGGCCAGTTTTTCCTGGATATCGATAATCAGTAGTTGGCTGGTGTTGGCGTGACAGAGTAAACCGGACATCGCAGTGGTCCTTTACTCCAACCAGTTGTTGATCAGTTTGACGTCTTCAGCATTGAGCGTGCCTGCCGCCTGTTTTAGGACCAGGGTAGCGAGGATATATGCATGGCGCGCACGAATATAGTCACGCTGGGCGCGAAACATTTCCCGTTGTGAATCGAGCACTTCAACGGCGGTGCGGGTACCGACATCAAATCCCGCCTGGGTGGCTTCCAAGGCAGTTTGGGTGGAGATCAAGGATTGTTTTAACGCAGCAACTTGACTCAAAGACGACAACACTGTCAGATAGCTGTTTCGGGTCAGGCGTTCAGTCGCGCGGCGTTGTTTTTCATACAACTCTTTACTTTGCATGTATAAGGCTGCGGTCTGGCGAGATGTCGAGTTTACTGCCCCACCGAGATAGAGCGGCAGGTTGAGCACCAGACCGACAGTTGTACCTTTATTCGAACGAACAAAGCCTCCACCTGAATCCGTGTCCGTATAATCCGCTTGGAGATCTAATGTGGGATAGTGCCCGGAACGTGCCACATTGACGGCTTCACGCGCGGCATCCATGGATTTTTTGGCGCTTAGCAACAACAAATTATTATTAAGTCCGCTTTTCACCCAGGTATCGATATTTTCCGGCTCGGGCGATACCATGACGTAATCAGGTTTTACCTTGGCGAGATTATGCGGCTCCTGATTGGTGAGTTCACGCAATATCTCGCGACTGGTGTCCAACAATCGCCGCGCCTCGATCTCGGCGGACACCGAGGTGTCATAGCGGGCCTGGGCCTCGTGCACATCGGTTATGGCGGTGAGGCCGACGTTGAAGCGTTGCTTGGCCTGATTGAGCTGTTGCGCAATGGCCTTGGTCTCTGCTTCGGCGAACACCACGTTCTCGGATTCGGTGAGGACATTAAAGTATCTTTCCGCCGCACGCAGAATCAAATCATGGGCGGCGTTGTTGTATTCGGCCTCGGCTTTGGCCACCAGGGCGTCGGCCTGGCTGATGGCATTGAATTTGGCGTTATCAAATATCGTCTGATTCAGTGTCAGAGAATAACTATCGGTACTGTATTTGCCCGATTCCGGGACATTAGCGACCACGCTGTCTCCATCAAACTCACGATGGGAACCCGACAAATTCAATTGCGGCAACACACCCGCCCAGGCCTGGGGTGATTGTTCCTGGTCGGCAAAGTATTGCGCCACTGCGGCCGCATAGGTCGGGTCGTTCTTCTTGGCCAGTTCATAGATAGTCCAAAGATCTTCGGCAAACGCCGCTTGTCCCACCATGCTGGAAAACACAAAACCCAAACATACACCCAAGATTTTTTTATCCATTTTCACATCCATTATCGAGCTGTTAATAGCGCGGCATCGCCGGGTCAATGTCGTTTGCCCAGGCCTCGACACCGCCTTCCAGATTTATGACTTTATCAAAGCCTTGTTGTTCCAGGTAGTATGCTACCTGACGGCTGCGAATGCCATGATGACAGATGACGACAATCTCCAGATCGGGATCCAATTCTTCAGCCTCAACGGCCAAAGGGATCTGGCGCATCGGGATTAAGCGCGAGCCAGCAAGGTGGCAGATCTGGAATTCCCAGGGTTCACGTACATCGATTAACAGTGCCGACGCGGTGTTTTCGGCCAGGTGTGTCTGTAGCTGTGCGGGCGTAAAGCGGCGCATGCGTTTACGTGCCGTGGAAATTACAGCACAAATCGATTAGGTTGTAGGGCGTTTCGTAAGGGTGGCAGGTCGGTCTCGAACAGCCCCCGTTCTTGATACTCGTGTTGTCCCACCCGGGTAATCAATTTTGCCTCCATCACCGGCGCATCGCCGACGATCACGAACAGCCTGCCACCGATGCGTAAGGATTCCTGGAAGATTTTCGGCAATATCGGTAATGAGCCAGTGAGCGCGATGACGTCATAGGGGGCATGCGAGTCCCAACCCTGGGCGGCATCCCCATGCTCGAGGGTGACATTGTGCGTGCCGTCGCTGGCCAGCTTGTCACGGGCTGCGCGGATAAATTCTTCATGGATATCCACGCTCTTCACGTGTCGGGCCAGCTTGGCGAGCAGGGTAGTGACATAACCTGTGCCAGTGCCAATCTCCAGTACCGATTCGTGGGGTTGGATGGCGAGGGCCTGCAGCATGCGGGCCTCCAGCTTGGGCGACATCATGACCTCGTTGTAGCCGATGGGCACGTTCATATCGGCAAAGGCCAGGTTCATGTAGGAAGCAGGCACGAATTCTTCCCGGGGCACATCGGCAATCAAATTCAAGACCTTCTGATCCAGCACCTCCCAGGGGCGGATCTGCTGTTCGATCATGTTAAAGCGGGCCTGCTCGATGTTCATCTCGCTCATGCTCTGATTCCTTATTATATGGTTGACTCGCGGCTCGCTAGAGTAGGCAACTTACCGTAGACAGGCAAGCTAAGCGGCGCTGAAAATCCGTGGGTATCGATAAGGAGGTTTTATTTGAACTTATGGCGCAAGATTCACCGGCAAGGCTCCCCACCCCCGCGAATAGATATGTAGAGAGCTGACCATGTTATTGAGCAGTTTTTGTACTTCCGCCGGGTCAGTCGCCAGTTGGGTGATATCCACATCCTGTACCCACTCCCCATAGGCAATCCCGATGGCGACGTAGCCTTCACGCAGCACGGCATTTAACTCCAGCGGTTGCGGGAAACTGAGGGTGAGCACGGGCGGTTCACTTAACCCGCCATCATCGATATCGACTTTGACGCGCTCCGTACATAAACCGCCAGCGTCTGTCTGGGCGCAGTAGTCGGCGCGCAGGGCGAACATGCGCCCGGCCAGGTCCGGAATCTCGGGCACGGTAGTGGGGTCATCACTAGATGCAGCGGCATAGGCAGGAGTGCCGTAGGCATCGCCGGCCATACGCACCAGGGCGACACGCACCCCGCAATAATGCCCCGGCGCCAGGGCAACATCGCCCAGAGGCAGACTGAATTCATCCTGGGTGACGATATCGATGAGATTGGGCTTGTCCAGCGCCCGCCCACCGACCGGCTCACTGCCATGTCCGGAATGGGCGTACGCCTTGCCGACCAGCGCATTCAGTAATACACCCGGCAAACGCGACAGGCTCGGACAGGGCACCATTTCGATGTTATCCAGCACCAGGTAAGCCCGATATATGGACAATAACTGCCCATGCTGGTCGCGGATGGTGTGATGTTCAAGTTGGTCCTGGGCATAGCCCCCGATCATCGTAGGACTGCTGCTCACCCCGGTGGCCTCGAGCGGCGTGCCGCCGGGCGCAGTCTCGGCGTGGACTTCTGCGAGGTGCAGGCTGATGCCTTCGGTCGTGGTGTTGGTATCCTCGCCCGGGCAACCGAGTAGGCAGACGCTGGCAAGAAGCAGGCCACCACGGGCTAGCAGGTGTTTAAAAGTCATAGATAACCCCCAGGCGATAGGTTGGGTCTTCATCCTGACGGCCGTAAACGTTTTGGATTATGGGAAGCTGAACACCGATATTCACTACCCAGTCTTCGTATGGTGTCCAGGCCAGTCCCGGCGCGGCCATGATCAGCGTGCCACCGGAGTTTTCATCGACCGCGCCGTAGTAACGGTCCTGGTCCTTGAAGCGGGCATCGAGGCCGAACTGCAAGGCGAGCTG
>Ga0316188_10000786_pt1 | contig 14495 bp, 12 predicted proteins | sample Phiworburrow1_MG_FD_204933 | JGI IMG/M metagenome (GOLD analysis project Ga0316188, IMG submission 204933) | Coastal sediment microbial communities from Maine, United States - Phippsburg worm burrow 1 | ecosystem: Environmental > Aquatic > Marine > Coastal > Sediment | place: USA: Maine...
CATCTTGTTGTTGCGGGGTGGAGCAGTCTGGCAGCTCGTCGGGCTCATAACCCGAAGGTCGTAGGTTCAAATCCTGCCCCCGCTACCAAAATTTGTTTTCTTGGTGGTATAGATGTACCGGATATATTGTTTCGGAGTTCTATCCAGGTACAAGAATTTTGGAAAGGCTCCGTTTACGGGGCCTTTTTGTTACTGATAAAAATAAAATAGTATTAAGTGGCTATCGAATGAGGCGAGATCTAACGCATTTGTGGGAATTATTTGAGCCGGTGGTAAACGGCATGGGATTTGATTTGATCGAGATCGAACATTTCCCAAATCCGAAACATGGTGTGTTGCGTCTCTATATTGATAAGCCTGAAGGCATAGTAATAGAAGATTGTTCTGAAGTGAGTCGGCAGATCAGTGCCCTTATCGATGTTGAAGAACCGGTAAGCGGTCAGTTTAACCTGGAAGTTTCGTCGCCGGGTCTTGACCGGCCACTGCGGAGACTGAAAGATTTTCAACGTTTTGTAGGCTCACTGGTCAAGATAAAAACGCTGAAGCCACTGGATGGGCAGCGAAATTTTAAAGGTAGGTTGCTACAGGCTGATGAAGCAGTGGTGGTCATAGAGACTGATTCAGAAGAGCTTAGTCTGCCAATGAACGTGATCGAAAAAGCGCGCATTGTTCCAGAATTTTAGCACTGGAATTTTCGTTAGTTAATGTTTTATAGCTGTACAGTGATTGTCAGTAACTGAATGTAAAAGATAATGATACAAGGGTCTGGTGTTTAGTACCTGGCTTTAAACGATTAGATATTTATGAGGGTTTAAAACCATGAGCAAGGAAATTCTCTACGTTGCTGATGCTGTTTCCAATGAGAAAGGCGTCGAAAAAGAGATTATATTTCAGGCCATTGAGGCAGCACTTGCTACTGCAACGCGTAAGAAATATGGTAAAGAAATCGAAGTACGCGTCGATATTGATCGCGCTACCGGTGAATATGATACCTACCGACGCTGGCTGGTAATCGATAACGATACGCCGATGGAAAATCCTCTGGGTGAAACCACGCTGGAAGCAGCGCAGATAGAACATCCGGAAATAGAAGTAGGCGATTACGTAGAGGAGCAGATCGACTCTGTGGAATTTGGCCGTATCGCCGCGCAGACGGCAAAACAGGTCATCGTGCAGAAAGTGCGTGAAGCGGAACGTGACCGCGTAGTCGAAGCGTATCAGGGTCATGAAGGTGAGCTGGTGATGGGAACCGTGAAGCGTGTAGAACGTGGTAATGTGTATCTTGACCTGGGCAGTGGTGTGGAAGGTTTTATTCCTAAATCAGACATGATCCCCCGTGAAGCAGTGCGTCCCGGTGATCGCTTACGTGGATACCTGAAAGAAGTACGCTCAGAGGCGCGCGGCCCGCAGTTGTTCATCAGCCGTACCGCCCCTGAATTCCTCGTTGAATTATTCAAACTGGAAGTGCCCGAAGTTGACCAGGGCCTGATCGAGATTATCGGCGGTGCCCGTGACCCTGGTTCGCGTGCGAAGATTTCTGTGCGCTCGCTGGACAAACGAATCGATCCTGTGGGTGCCTGTGTCGGTATGCGTGGCTCACGCGTGCAATCAGTATCCAATGAGATAGGCGGCGAACGTGTCGATATTATTTTATGGAATGATGATCCGGCGCAATTTGTTATCAATGCCATGTCACCCGCTGAAGTTCTTTCCCTGGTGGTTGATGAAGAAGCGCACAGCATGAATATCGCCGTCGATGAAGCCAAGCTTGCCATGGCGATAGGCCGTGGTGGCCAGAACGTCCGCCTTGCCAGTGAGTTGACTGGCTGGGAGCTGAACGTCATGACTGAGCAGGAATCCGATGCTAAAAATGCAGAAGAGAGTGCGAAATACTTCGACGTATTCACCAAGCATCTGGATGTCGATACCGAGGTCGCTGAAATTCTGGTGTCAGAAGGGTTTACCACCATCGAAGAAGTTGCTTATGTACCAGAGTCAGAATTACTGAGTATCGAAGAATTCGATGAAGATATCGTCGCCGAATTACGTAATCGTGCCAGTGATTATCTGCTGACACAGGCGATCATGACGGAAGAAGTGCTGGAAGAGAATAAACCACAGGAAGATCTGCTGACTATGGAAGGCATGGATATCGCGCTGGCGAATGCCCTGGCACTGAAAGGCATCTGCTCGATGGAAGATCTGGCGGAACAGGCGGTTGATGATTTGATGGAGATAGATGAGATGGATGAACAACGTGCTTCTGAATTGATAATGACGGCACGTGCTCCGTGGTTTGCCGCAGAAGAACAAGCTGAAAAATAACAAACGATTGAGAATAATCAATGGCTGAAGTAACAGTAAAACAACTTGCAAGTGTCGTTGGCACATCGGTAGAACGTCTGCTCGAACAGATCAAAGACGCAGGTCTGGATATTGATACGCCGGATTCATTGGTATCTGACACCGATAAAATGCGTCTGCTCGCCCATTTAAGAGGGCAGCACGGAAAAGACAGTAGCCTTGATGATGCTAACAAGCCGCGCAAGATTGCATTAAAGCGTAAAACCGTCAGCGAATTAAAAGTCGGTGGCTCAGGTCAGAAGACGGTTTCCATCGAAGTCCGTCGTAAGCGTGCAATTACGCGTCCTGTAGTGCCGGAAACTATGGCAAAAACAGAGGAAGGGGCGCCGCCACCTGCTGAACTGACAGAGCTGGAAAAACTGCGTGCTGATCAGGCGCGTCGAGAAGAAGAGCGTGAACGTGAACGCCTGATAAAGCTGGAGCGAGCTGAAAAGCGCGAACAGGAAAAACTGGCGGAAGAAGCGCGATTAGCAGAGATTCGTGCTCAATCTGACACGGAAGAAAAAGTAGTTCATAAAGAAGTTCATAAAGAAGGCCATAAGGATAAGAAAAAGGCCAAGCCTGAAAAAATAATGCTGACTCCTGACGTGTTAGAGGCATCAGAAGCACGCAGTCAGAAATCCACTTCGAAAAAACATAAAACTGAGCATCTGGGTAAAGACACTTTATACGGCCGCAAGGAGCTGCATGTTTCGAGTGATCTGAGCGGTAAGCGTCAAAAGAGAAAAGGTAAGTTAGCAAAGATAGCCTCTGTTGCGACAGATGCTAAGCACGGCTTTGAAAAACCGGTCGCCGCTATCGTTCATGACGTAACGGTGCCTGATACCATCACGGTTGACGAGTTGGCTAAACGCATGTCAATGAAAGCGTCAGAGCTCATCAAGAGTTTGATGAAGATGGGCGTGATGGCAACCATCAATCAGGTTATCGATCAGGATACTGCTGTACTGGTTGTTGAGGAGTTAGGCCATAACCCTGTTATCGTGAGTGAAGATGACTTCGAAAAAGCATTGCTCGCACGTGATACCTCAGGTCTTGTCTTGCTGCCACGTCCACCAGTAGTTACTATCATGGGTCACGTCGATCACGGTAAAACCTCTCTGCTGGATTATATCCGCTCTTCAAAAATTGCGGCAGGTGAAGCTGGCGGTATTACCCAGCACATTGGCGCTTATCATGTAGAAACGAGTAAAGGTGTTATTACTTTTCTGGATACCCCAGGTCATGCGGCGTTCACTGCCATGCGTGAGCGCGGTGCGAACGCGACTGATATCGTCATCGTTGTGGTGGCAGCTGATGATGGTGTAATGCCTCAGACTATCGAAGCGATCCAACACGCAAAAGCCGCTGAAGTGCCGATTATTATCGCTGTCAATAAAATAGATAAACCAAGCGCAGACCCTGAACGCGTGAAAAATGAACTGGGTAATTACGGTATCATTCCAGAAGCATGGGGCGGTGATAATATATTTGTGAATGTTTCTGCATTGACCGGGCAGGGTGTTGATGAGCTGCTCGATACTATCTCCCTGCAGGCGGAACTGATGGAGCTCAAAGCGGCTACTGAAGGCCTGGCGAAAGGCGTGGTGCTGGAAGCAGCATTAGACAAAGGCCGTGGTGTTACTACCACCGTACTGGTACAGGAAGGTACTTTAAGGAAAGGTGACATCATGCTCGCCGGTGAAGATTTTGGCCGTGTTCGTGCTATGTATGACGAGTTTGGTAATAGCATAGATAGTGCTGGACCTTCTATTCCAGCGGTCGTTATCGGTTTATCCAATACACCCAATGCGGGTGATGTGATGCAGGTGTTATCGGATGAGCGTACCGCTCGCGATGTCACGCAAAAACGACAGGGCAAAGCGCGTGATCTGCGTCTGGCGACTCAACAGGCGAATAAACTGGAAGACATGTTCGACCAGATGAAAGCGGGTGAGGTCAAGAAACTAAATATCCTTTTGAAAGCGGATGTGCAGGGTTCTTTACATGCCATCATTGATTCTTTGATGAAACTGGCCGCTGACAATGAACAGGTCGATGTCAGAATTATCGGTTCTGGTGTTGGCGGTATCAACGAAACAGACATCAGTCTGGCAGCAGCCTCTAATGCTATCGTCATTGGTTTCAATGTTCGTGCTGATGCCTCAGCGAGACGCGCTGCAGCTGAACGTGGTGTAGAGCTGAATTACTACAGCGTTATTTATGAACTGATCGACGAGGTGACTAAAGCGCTGACCGGCATGCTCAAAGCAGAATACCGTGAGCACATCATCGGCCTGGCAACAGTACAGGAAGTCTTTAAATCGCCCGTTTTCGGCCAGGTCGCTGGATCATTGGTGACAGAAGGCGTGGTCCGTAAAAACTCGCCTATCCGTGTATTACGTGACAACGTTGTTATTTTTGAAGGTGAACTTGAATCTCTTCGTCGTTTTAAAGATGATGTCAGAGAAGTTCAGAGTGGAACCGAGTGTGGTATCGCAGTGAAAAATTATGATGTGAAAGTAGGTGATCAGATCGAAGTCTTCGAACGCATAGAAGTAGAGCGCAAGCTTTAATCTCGAGCTGTTTTTAAATGCCTAGAGAGTTTTCACGTAGCCAGCGCATGGCGGAGCAAGTTCGCCGTGAGCTGGCAGAAATCGTACGCGATGAGCTGAAAGATCCGCGTATGGGATTCACCTCTTTTACTGAGGTGCGCATGAGCCGTGATTTAAGTCACGCCGTCATTTACTGTTCTGTTTTAGATCCTGAGCAACGAAAAGAAACTATCGAGATATTAAATCATGCAGTGGGATTTTTTCGTAAAGAAATTGCCCGTCGTATCCGTGCTCGCATTGTGCCTACCCTGAAATTCGTTATCGATGACAGCATTACCCGAGGTGCTGCCATGGATGACTTGATTAGTGAAGCTATTGAAAGCGATAAAAAGCATAGCGGCGAATTCATCGATAATGAAAATTCCGAAGACAGAGAGTGATTAGCTAGTGGCTAGACGTAAGAATAAAGGTCGCAACGTAAGTGGTGTGCTGCTGTTAGATAAACCGCAGGGCTCCAGTTCAAACCATGCATTACAGAAAGTCAAGAATCTGTTCGGCGCCGCAAAAGCCGGTCATACGGGTAGCCTGGACCCGCTGGCGACAGGCATGTTGCCTGTCTGTTTCGGTGAGGCGACCAAGATTTCAGCTTTTTTGCTTGATGCAGATAAACGCTATCATCTTAAATGCCAGCTCGGCGTGAGCACTACAACTGGTGACGCTGAAGGCGAAGTGACTGCAGCGCAGGATGTTTCCTCGATCACTGAGAACGATGTAAAAGCGGTTCTGCCAGAGTTTATCGGTGAGATAGAACAGATTCCGCCGATGTATTCTGCATTAAAACATAACGGTGAGCGTTTATATAAACTGGCACGGCAGGGTATAGAGGTAGAGCGTAAGCCAAGATGCATTACTATCTATGAGATAGATTTTATTTCCCTGGTGAAAGAAGAGCGGCAGGATGATGAGCCGCAACGGCTTATTCTTGAGCTGGAGGTGAGCTGCTCAAAAGGTACGTACGTACGTACGCTGGTCGAAGATATTGCGAAAAAATTACATTGCGGTGCGCATATAACTGCTTTGCGTCGATTGAGTGTTGGCCCCTATACCGGTCAAATGCTGACGATGGAGCAGTTAACGGTACTGGCGGAACAGGGCAGCGATGCACTTGATGCCTGTCTGCATCCGGTGGATAGTGGTGTTGCTGGCTGGCCGGATGTGCACCTGGGATCGGACGCGGCATTCTATGTTAAACAGGGCCAGGCAGTGATGGTGCCGCACGCACCGACACATGGCTGGGTACGAATTTATGATCGGAGTCAATTTTTAGGTGTCGGCGAGATTCAGGATGATGGTATGGTAGCGCCGCGGCGAATGATTAAACAGTGTGCCTGAACGGATATTGAGCAATTTATTCAGCCTCTTTGGAGAATATTTTTAGAATGACAGGTAACACACCAAAATTGACGAAACTGGGCCAAAAATGGCCAGAAAAATCTTTTATAAACAATGCTTTTGTGTCGCTTCAATAAGTGATAAAATCGCCATCCTTTTATTACCGACCAAATATTGGGTCTAATTAAGTTTCGGAGTATACATGTCTTTATCGACCGCAGAAAAAGGCGAAGTTGTTGACAAATATCAACGTAAACAAGGAGATACAGGTTCTCCTGAAGTACAGGTTGCATTATTAACAACCCGCATTGTGCAATTAACAGAGCACTTTAAAGAACACAAACACGATCATCATTCTCGTCGTGGTTTATTACGTATGGTTAATCAACGTCGTAAACTTCTTGATTATCTTAAAGCTAAAAACGTTGATCGCTATAAAGAGCTGATTTCTAGCCTTGGATTACGTCGTTAATAGTTTCTATTAGCCGCTGTCACTGTATGTCATCATTCAGTGTAATTTTAAGTATTTACCATGTATAAGACGCGTTTTTATTAGACCGGTGTCTGGGGAAGAATAAAGTGAAACCTACAGCAATAAAAAAATCATTTCAGTATGGCGATCTGACAGTAACGATGGAAGCGGGTGAGATTGCTCGCCAGGCATCAGGTGCTGTGTTGATAAGCATGGGAGATACAGTGGTATTCGTTACCGCTGTAGCGATGAAGGAATCTGAACCGAACCGTGACTTTTTTCCGATGACGGTCAATTATCAGGAGCGCACATACGCTGCGGGTAAGATACCTGGTGGGTTCTTCCGTCGTGAAGGCCGTGCCAGTGAAGCTGAGACATTAACCTGCCGCTTAATCGATCGTCCGATTCGACCCTTATTTCCTAAAGCTTTCACTAACGAGTTGCAGATTGTTGCTACTGTGGTTTCAGTGAGTGAAGATATTGATCCTGAAATTCCAGCCATCATCGGCGCATCTGCTGCATTAAGTATTGCCGGTGTGCCGTTCAATGGACCGCTGGGTGCTGCACGTGTTGGTTATAAAGACGGTGAATACCTGTTAAACCCGAATAAAGCAGCATTGAAGACATCTGATCTTGATCTGGTCGTTGCCGGTACCAGTCATGCGGTACTGATGGTCGAATCTGAAGCCAGGTTGCTAACAGAAGAAGTCATGTTAGGCGCGGTGATGTTCGGCCATGAGCAGATGCAGTCTGTGATCACCGCTATCAGTGAGTTTGCAGCAGAAGTGAACACGCCAAAATGGGAGTGGACAGCACCAGTTCCTGATGAAGCGCTGGCCGCCAAAGTGGCTGATGTCAGCACGAATGCGATTACTGATGCTTATCAAATTGCAGATAAACTGCAGCGTCAGGATGCGGTTAAAGCAGCGAAAAATGCTGCGGTAGCAGCACTTGCATCTGCGGATGGTACAGGCTGGTCTGAAAATGATGTGGTCGGTGCTTTCGGTAAGCTAGAGAAAAAAATCGTTCGTGGGCGCATCATCGCTGGCGAAAAACGCATCGATGGTCGTACTACCTCCGATGTTCGACAGATTACTGTTCGTACAGGCGTATTGCCCCGCACACACGGCTCGGCTTTATTTACCCGTGGTGAAACCCAGGCACTAGTTGTTACTACACTCGGTACTGCCCGTGATGCGCAGATTATCGACGCTCTCGATGGTTCTTATCGTGAACCATTCATGCTGCATTATAACTTCCCTCCATACTGTGTTGGTGAAACAGGCATGGTCGGTTCACCAAAACGCCGTGAGATCGGTCATGGACGTTTGGCAAAACGCGGTGTGATAGGTGTCATGCCATCTGAAGAAGAGTTCCCGTATACCATTCGTGTGGTTTCTGAAATTACTGAATCGAATGGTTCAAGTTCAATGGCTTCGGTTTGTGGTACCAGTCTGTCTTTGATGGATGCCGGTGTACCTATTAAAGCGCCTGTTGCCGGAATTGCGATGGGTCTTATCAAAGAAGGCGATAAATTTGCTGTTCTATCAGATATCCTCGGCGATGAAGATCATCTCGGAGACATGGATTTTAAAGTTGCCGGTTCAGAAAATGGTATCTGTGCTTTACAGATGGACATTAAAATTGACGGTATCACCAGAGAGATCATGCAAAAGGCATTGGAACAGGCCAAGGCAGGACGTAATTTCATATTAGGTGAGATGAACAAGGTTATCTCTGAAACCAAATCAGAAATGTCTCAGTATGCACCTCGTTATTTAAATATAAAGATCCACCCGGACAAAATACGTGATGTCATCGGTAAAGGCGGCGCCGTCATTCGTGCTCTTACGGAAGAAACCGGTGCGGCTATCGATATTGATGACGAAGGTAATGTGAAAATTTCTTCCAGTGATCTGGCTGCTGCAGAAGAAGCGAGAAGACGTATCGAGCAGATCACCTCAGATGCTGAAGTCGGTGTCGTCTATAACGGTACCGTGAAGAAAATTATGGATTTCGGTGCTTTTGTTGAAATCCTGCCCGGTAAAGATGGCCTGGTTCATATCTCACAGATCAGCGATGAGCGTGTAGAGAATGTAAGTGACAAGTTGTCCGAAGGCGATATCGTAAAAGTCAAAGTGCTCGAAATCGATCGTCAGGGTCGTATTCGCTTGAGCATGAAAGAAGTCGAAGAGGCAGTTGCTTAAACTTTTACTGATTTAGTAACCATGAGTATTTAATAAAAAAAGGAGTCATAGCTCCTTTTTTTATGGGTGATTGTCAGTCTCTGTTTATGGTTATAAGCTGTTATTTTTGCGATGAAAATTGTAATTAGAAGGCTGACAATTTAATTATATGCGCTAAACTTATTGAAACCATTACACCTTGGGGGAAAACATGGATATAACAATAAAAACCATTCGCGGTGTAGCCGTAAGTAATTTGCTCGTACTTGGTCTGGCTGCCTGTTCTAGTTCACCGGCGCCATGGACTCAGGCAGATGAATCACCATGGGGATCAAAGCGTGCGGCTGAAAGCCAGAATATTCCTGCTGATGAAGTAGTCACTGATACGACGTTGAATGACCCTGTATTACTGGCTGATCCAGTAGCAGAGCCTATCCTGATGCAGGAGCCGGATACTGCGCCTGCGCCAGAAGTGATCATGGCCGTGGTGGTGGAGGATCTGACGCCTGAGCAGGAAATAATGTCCCTGCCTGCGACTAATTATGCAGTTCAGGTTTATGCAAGTAAGACGGCAGAGAGTGTTGATAAGTTCATCAGTGAAAAAGGCCTGGATGGAATGAAGATGGTGAAAACCGATCGTTCAGGATCCATTGTCTATGTTCTGGTCGACATCTATGCTGACCTTGCAACTGCTAATGCAGCGGCTGTTGAGATAGAAACTAAAATAGGTGCAAAACCCTGGGTTCGTTCTCTGGCAGGATTGCAAAAAATCGTAGCCCAATAGTCAGTCTGTTTTTTAAAATAAGGCCGGAATCCCGGCCTTTTTTTATGCCTGAAATAAAATAGTCAGGTTATCTTTTGCTGAGGATTATACTGATTGGCTTGTCTTAATAAGAGCGAAATGGGTGCAGACCTCCCCACTATTTTCATGTAGTATTTGTGCTGTTTTTAGCACTGCCAGTAGAACTGGCATAAGGTTATATGGAATCAAGGTCAGTAATATCTCAGCTGTTTAAACTCGCATTTATAATGATGATGGTGATGGGTGTGGTCGCCTGCGGTCAGTCTATTTTAAATGCCAAGAAGGGATTCGCAGAAGATTTATCGTCTACAATTTTAGAATTTGATGATCCTGAAACGATCAAAAAAGGAGTATCTGCTTATTTGATATTGATTAGCAGTATGATCAAGGGTGATCCGGAAGATCCGGATTTGTTAGAGTCTGGTGCGCAGCTATATGCTGCTTATGCTTCGAGTTTTACCGACACTCCTGAAAGCAGGAAGGCACTTGCTGATCGCGCTTATAATTATGCCAGTCGAGCAATGTGTCTGCGGAATACTGGTTTTTGTAATGTGGCTAGCATGTCTTACTTCGAATATGAAAAGTTACTGGCCAGTATCGATAAAACACAGGCAAACCATTTGTTTATATTTGCCAGTAGTTGGGCGGGAGTTATCGAAGCGAACAGCTCGGACTGGAACGCCATTGCAGATTTACCAAAAGTCAAAGCGGGCATAGAAAGAGTGATCGAATTAGATGAAACCGTAAGCAATGGTAACGCGCAACTTTACATGGCTGTTTTAGAATCGTTTTTACCCCCGGGGTTAGGCGGCAAACCTGAAGTAGCAAAAGTACATTTTGATCGTGCAATTGAAATATCCAAGGGCACTAATTTGATGGCAAAAGTTTTATATGCTGAAAAATATGCGCGATTACAATTCGATCGCGATTTACATGATCAATTGTTAAAGCAGGTGATAGACGCAGGCCCAGGGCCTGAAGATCAGGTTCTGATTAACACTATAGCCAAACAAAAAGCCGCGGTTCTATTATCTGGAGCAGATGATTACTTTTGATAATGATAACTGTCGTCATTGAATGGAAGAAATAATGAGAAATAAACTTAAAAATTTTATATTGATATTGACCACTTTATCAATTGGTCTGTTAGTTGATATGGTTCATGCTGAGACGATTAAAATCGCCACGCTTTCACCAGATGGCACCTTCTGGATGCAACAGATGCGTGATGGTGCGGAACAGATAAAAGAAAAAACACAGGGCAGGGTAAACTTTAAGTTCTACCCCGGTGGTGTCATGGGTAATGATGAAAATGTTATCAGGAAAATGCGTATCGGTCAGTTACATGGTGGTGCAATTACAATAGGCAGCCTGTCTCAATATTCTCCTGATACTACTATTTATGGATTCCCTTTTTTATTCTCTAATCTTGATGAGGCTAATGAAATAAGAAAAACCAGCGACCCGATGTTAAGTGCTCTGATAGAGAAAAGCGGTTATGTGAATTTTGGTATCGCACAGGGCGGTTTTTCTTACCTGATGTCTAAAGAGCAGATCAATGGCTTCGATGACTTAAGAAAACAAAAATCATGGGTCCCTGAGAATAGTGATGTTGGGTTATCAGTGTATCGCTATGTAGGCGTTACCCCGATCTCTTTGCCGTTCTCCGATGTTTTGACGGGGTTACAGACCGGCCTTATCAATACCATCATAACTTCACCCATCGGTGCGCTGGCATTACAGTGGCACACCCATGTTAATTATGTAGTTGATCTTCCTTTAAACTTTTTATCAGCAACGATGATAATCGATAAAAATGTTTTCGATAAGCTGAGCGAGGCTGATCAAAAGGTTGTGCGTGAAGTTATGACAAACGTGTATAAGAAGATCGATGAACAAAACAGGGTAGATAATGATGCTGCAAAACAGGCATTGATCAATCGAGGAGTGAAATTCATCAAGCTAAGTGATGAAGAGAAAGTTGAATGGATGAAAGCGGGAAACTTTGTCATAAATGAGATGATTGAAAAGTATCACTATAACAAAGAGCTTTATGATGCGGTAATGGCCAAAAAACAAAGTGCGCCTAAATTGCACTAGCTGCATTCAACTTGAGCAGGGTAATTAACTTAGGTCGTAAGTGATGACAGTTCATAATAACAAAATCATTTCGTTTGTTAATAAGCTAGAGGATATCTTTCTTGTTATTATTTTATCAACGATGATCCTGCTTGCAGTGTTCCAGATAATTTCCAGGAATTTATTTTCCGAAGGTTTTGTCTGGATAGACCCTTTATTAAGAATGCTGGTTTTATGGGTCGGTCTGGCTGGCGCCGTGGTTGCCACGCGAAAAGACAATCACATCCGCATTGATGTGGTTACCAAATATTTCCCGCAGCATTACCTGTTTTACATTAAGCGTCTGGTATATTTATTTACCCTGTCCGTATGCCTGTTGATCTCATGGCATGCGGCACGTTTTGTTTACAGTGAATTTGAATACGGAACTATGGCATTTTCAGGCATGCCCGCGTGGATTACAGGGATCATCATCCCGGTTAGTTTTACCTTGATAGCATTTCGTTACGTTTTACTATTCTTCGCACCGGATGTTCATGATGCTGGCAGCGATACTGCAGGATAATCATGGTTGGAGCTTTCGTACTCATACTGCTTGTTATACTCGGTACGCCGTTGTTCGCTATCATTGCGACCAGCGCACTGATCGGTTTTTATTCTAAAGATATCGATCTATCAGTAATCGCCATAGAAATATACCGTATCTCAGATACCCCTGTGTTACTCGCGATTCCGCTATTTACCTTTGCCGGTTATGTACTGGGTGAAAGTAAAGCATCAGAGCGTCTGGTAAGGCTGACGGGCGCCTTGCTTGGCTGGCTCCCCGGCGGTCTTGCTGTCGTCTCATTATTTGCCTGTGCCTTCTTTACTGCGCTGACAGGTGCATCCGGGGCAACTATCATTGCACTTGGCGCTATTTTGTACCCTGCAATGAAACAGGCAGGTTACAGTGAGCGGTTCAATCTTGGTCTGATAACTTCATCAGGCAGTTTAGGTCTACTGTTCCCGCCCTCTATCGCCCTGATCTTGTATGGCGTAATTGCGCAGCAGATGGACCTCGAGCAGGCGGTGTCAATCGATGATCTGTTCATCGCGGGTTTGCTACCTGGTATGCTGATGCTGGTTTTGCTGGTTTCGTGGAGTATGTATAAAAGTATTGGAGACAGGATACCAACTACACCGTACGATTCAAAGAAAATTGTTTCTGCATTACGCGAATCGATATGGGAGATGCCGCTCCCTGTTATCTTAATCGGCGGTATCTATAGCGGTTATTTTGCCGTGTCAGAAGCAGCGGCTGTTGCTGTATTGTATGTGTTGATCGTAGATGTGCTGATATTGCGGGAAGTGACCATCAAGCAGCTGCCGACGATAATGCGTAATTCTATGGTGCTTGTTGGTGGCGTCCTGATTATACTGGCCGTCTCTTTGGCCTCGACAAATTATTTAATCGATGCCGAGGTGCCATCAAAGCTGTTTGCATTTATCCGCGAACATATCGATAGCAAATTAACTTTTTTGATATTGCTCAATATCTTTTTACTCATATTAGGCATGATGCTCGATGTTTTTTCTGCTCTGGTTATTATCGTGCCGTTAACGTTGCCGATAGCAGTCGGTTATGGCATTCACCCGATACATTTCGGTATCATATTCTTAGCGAACATGCAGATTGGCTACTTCACACCACCAGTCGGAATGAACCTTTTTATTGCTAGTTATCGTTTCAATAAACCGATCACTGAATTATATTATGCGACGATACCATTCATGTTGATTTTATTTGTTGCGGTGTTGATCATAACTTACTGGCCAGCGTTGACCATGTCTATATTAGACTTTCGGCACGGAACATAATCTTTTCCATTAAAATATAATTATGGAATTACTAAATCAAAATGTCAGTTGCCCGTATTGTGGTGAAAGCATCGAGTTATTGGTTGATGATTCAGTGAGTGAGCAGGACTATTTTGAAGACTGTTCCGTATGTTGCAGTCCGATTCGTATTCAACAATACATCGATGTTGAAGGCAACTGCCAGATAACCGTTTTGCGAGATGACGAATAAGCCATATCTGCCCATTGCCTGTGCAATGCATGATGAATATGAAATTGCCATCATGCGTAGGAAAATACTTCATCTAAAATGGGTTGCTGATAACGGAGAAGTGCACAAATGCGAGGTCCTGCCTATAGATATTCTGGTGAAAAAATAAAGAAGAGTATTTGCTGGCAGTGAAAGTTGATGATGAGCAGGAGCTCTGTATCAGACTTGATAAAATTACTTTATCTGATAAATAGCTTCATGGGCTCATGTTTTCCAGCCACCACTGGGGTAGCAAAGCCACTGAATCAAGCACGGCATCTGGAGATATTTCCAGATCAAGATCTGTGGCAGTAAATTTTCCAGTACGCACGAGTATCGCTTTTAATCCGGCGTGTTGTGATGCTTCGATGTCGCCTCGTATGTCATCACCAATCATCACAATATCATTTTTCTGACCGAGTAAGTTGACCGCGGTTTGATAATATTCTGTTGCCGGTTTACCGGTAATAACCGCATCGATACCGCACGCATACTCAAAGGCTTTTATCATGGGGCCGACATCTAACTGCAATCCAGAAGGTGCGCGCCAGTACCGTGTCATGCCCAGTGCAATCAGTTT
>Ga0316188_10000787_pt1 | contig 14488 bp, 17 predicted proteins | sample Phiworburrow1_MG_FD_204933 | JGI IMG/M metagenome (GOLD analysis project Ga0316188, IMG submission 204933) | Coastal sediment microbial communities from Maine, United States - Phippsburg worm burrow 1 | ecosystem: Environmental > Aquatic > Marine > Coastal > Sediment | place: USA: Maine...
AAGGCGTCAAGGTGGAAACGCCGACGCAAACCGAAATCGTCATCAAGGGCGCCGACCGTCAGTCGGTCGGCCAGGTGGCCGCAGAGGTGCGGGCCATCCGTCCGCCCGAGCCCTACAAGGGCAAGGGCATCCGCTACGCCGATGAGCGCGTCAGCTTGAAAGAGACGAAGAAGAAGTAAGGACCGCGATCATGTTGAACAAGAAAGAACAGCGCCTTCGTCGCTCCCGCCAGACCCGAGTGCGCATCGCGCAGCAGCTGGTGGCGCGGCTGACGGTGTTCCGCTCGAACCTGCACGTTTATGCCAGCGTCATCTCCGACGACGGCAGCAAGGTGTTGGCCAGTGCCTCCACGGCCGAGAAGGCGGTGCGCGAGCAGTTGGGTGGCGGCGGCAAGGGCGGCACGACGGCGGCTGCGACCATAGTCGGCAAGCGCATCGCCGAGAAGGCCAAGGCCGCCGGCATCGAAAAGGTGGCCTTCGACCGATCGGGCTTTGCCTTTCATGGCCGTGTGAAAGCCCTGGCAGAAGCCGCGCGCGAAGCCGGCCTGCAGTTCTAAGCGCTGACAGCGCAAGAAGGAAAGATCTATGGCGAAGTTTCAACCTCGCGCCCAGACCGAAGCCAACGACGACGGTCTGAAGGAAAAGATGATCGCGGTGAACCGTGTGACCAAGGTGGTCAAGGGTGGTCGCACGCTGAGCTTCGCGGCGCTGACTGTGGTCGGCGATGGCGATGGTCGCATCGGTATGGGCAAGGGCAAGGCCAAGGAAGTGCCGGTGGCGGTGCAAAAGGCGATGGAAGACGCGCGCCGCAACCTGGTCAAGGTGTCGCTGAAGAATGGTTCGATCCACCACAACGTGCGTGGCGAACACGGCGCTGCTAAGGTGCTGATGGCGCCTGCGCCGGCTGGTACCGGCATCATTGCCGGCGGCCCGATGCGCGCAGTCTTCGAGGTCATGGGCGTCACCGATATCGCCGCCAAGAGCCTGGGCTCGTCCAACCCCTACAACATGGTGCGTGCCACGTTGGACGCGCTGAAGCGCCTGTCCACGCCGGCCGAGATGGCGGCCAAGCGCGGCAAGTCGGTCGAGGACATCCTCGGCTGATCGAAGGCTAGTGGAGCAAAACATGTCTGACAAGAAAACCGTCAAGGTCAAGTTGGTGCGCAGCCCGATCGGCACCAAGCAGTCGCACCGCGACACCGTTCGCGGCCTCGGCCTGCGCAAGCTGAACAGCGAGTCGGTGCTCGAGGACACGCCGGCCGTGCGCGGCATGATCAACAAGATCGCCTATCTCGTGCAGGTGCTTTGAGCACCGCACCACCAACGGGTATCAACATGCAACTCAACACGATCAAACCTTCCGCCGGCGCCAAGCGCGCGCGGCGACGCGTCGGCCGTGGCATCGGCTCGGGCCTGGGCAAGACCGCGGGCCGCGGGCACAAGGGTCAGAAGTCGCGTGCCGGTGGCTTCCACAAGGTGGGCTTCGAAGGCGGCCAAATGCCGATGCAGCGCCGCCTGCCCAAGCGCGGTTTCAAGTCAACCACTGCGCCATACAACGCCGAAGTCACGCTTGCCGACCTGCAGCGCCTGGGTGCCGCCGAGGTGGACGTGCTCACGCTGAAGCAGGCCGGCTTGGTGGGCGACAAGGCCCGCGTCGTCAAGGTGATCAAGTCGGGCGAGCTTTCGATCAAGGTCGCGCTCAAGGGCATTGGTGCGACCGTCGGTGCCAAGGCGGCGGTCGAGGCGGCCGGCGGCTCTGTCGCCTAACCCCCGCACGAGCTGAACGAAGACACGCACTGTGGCAACTTCCGCGAACCAACTGGCCAAGAGCGGCAAATTCGGCGACCTGCGTCGCCGGCTGCTGTTCCTGCTCGGGGCGCTCGTCGTCTATCGGCTGGGTGCGCACATTCCCGTGCCGGGTATCGATCCGACGCAGTTGCAGCAGCTGTTCAAGAGCCAGTCCGGCGGCATCCTGAACCTGTTCAACATGTTCTCGGGTGGCGCGCTGTCGCGCTTCACGGTATTCGCGCTGGGAATCATGCCGTACATCTCTGCGTCGATCATCATGCAGTTGATGACCTACGTCGTGCCTACGCTCGAGGCCATCAAGAAAGAGGGCGAAGCTGGGCGCCGCAAGATCACGCAATACACGCGTTACGGCACGCTGGTGCTGGCGTTGTTCCAGTCGTTGGGTATCGCGCTGGCGCTGGAAGGCTCGCCGGGCCTGGTCATCAGCCCGGGCTTCGGCTTTCGCATGACGGCGGTGGTCAGCCTGGTGGCGGGAACGATGTTCCTGATGTGGCTGGGCGAACAGATCACCGAGCGCGGCCTGGGCAATGGCATCTCGATCCTGATCTTTGCCGGCATCGTGGCCGGGTTGCCGAATGCCATAGGCGGGCTGTTTGAACTGGTGCGCACCGGTTCGATGAGCATCATCGCCAGCCTGTTCATCATTGCGGTGGTCATCGTCGTGACCTTCGTCGTGGTTTTCGTCGAGCGTGGGCAGCGCAAGATCTTGGTCAACTATGCCAAGCGCCAGGTCGGCAACAAGGTCTATGGCGGCCAGTCGTCGCATCTTCCGCTGAAGCTGAACATGTCGGGGGTGATCCCGCCGATCTTCGCCAGCTCGATCATCTTGCTGCCGGCCACGATCGTCGGCTGGTTTGCCACTGGCGAGGGCATGCGCTGGCTGAAGGACATCTCGGGCGCGCTGTCGCCGGGGCAGCCGATCTACGTGCTGCTGTACGCGGCGATGATCGTGTTCTTCTGCTTTTTCTATACCGCACTGGTCTTCAACAGCCGTGAGACGGCGGACAACCTTAAGAAGAGCGGCGCCTTCATTCCCGGCATCCGACCGGGTGAACAGACGGCCAAGCATATCGACCGCATCCTTTCGCGCTTGACGCTGGTGGGCGCGATCTACATTACGGCCGTTTGCCTGCTGCCTGAGTTCCTGGTGTTGAAGTACAACGTGCCGTTCTACTTTGGCGGCACCTCGCTGCTGATCATCGTCGTCGTGACGATGGACTTCTGGGCGCAGGTGCAGAGCTACGTGATGAGCCAGCAGTACGACTCGCTGCTGAAGAAGGCCAATTTCAAGACGAGTTGAGAGTCGAGCAACGAGGCAAATGTCCAAAGACGACGTCATCCAGATGCAGGGCGAGATTCTCGAGAATCTGCCCAACGCCACCTTCAGAGTGAAGCTGGAGAACGGTCATGTCGTGCTCGGCCACATTTCGGGCAAGATGCGCATGCACTACATCCGCATCCTGCCCGGCGATAAGGTCACGGTCGAATTGACGCCCTACGATCTGAGCCGTGCTCGCATCGTTTTTCGGGCCAAGTAGTGGAAGAACAGGTTTAGGAGAAGAGCATGAAAGTCGCTGCATCGGTGAAGAAGATGTGCCGCAACTGCAAGATCATCCGCCGCAATGGCGTGGTGCGTGTGATCTGCACCGACCCGCGTCACAAGCAGCGCCAGGGCTGAGCCTGCCGCTGACCGATAGGATTTCGAAGGATTCAAGATGGCACGTATCGCTGGTATCAACATCCCGCCGCACAAGCATGCCGAGATCGGGCTGACGTCGATCTTTGGCATCGGCCGGCCGACGGCGCAGAAGATCTGCGAAGCGGTGGGTATCGCGCACTCCAAGAAGATCAAGGACCTGAGTGACTCGGACCTCGAGCGCATCCGCGACGAGATCGGCCGCCTGACGATCGAAGGCGACCTGCGGCGCGAGATCTCGATCAACATCAAGCGGCTGATGGACCTGGGCTGTTACCGTGGTTTGCGTCATCGCCGTGGCTTGCCGCTGCGTGGCCAGCGCACGCGCACCAACGCGCGCACCCGCAAGGGTCCGCGCAAGGGTGCCGCTGCGCTGAAGAAGTAAGCCTGAGACCGAACGCTGAACAGGAATTCAAGACATGGCCAAAGCACCTGCCAACACCGCCGCGCGGCGCGTGAGCAAGAAAGTCCGCAAGAACATCGCGGACGGGATCGCTCATGTGCACGCGTCTTTCAACAACACGATCATCACCATCACCGATCGCCAGGGCGGCGCATTGGCTTGGGCCTCGAGCGGCGGGCAAGGTTTCAAGGGCTCGCGCAAGAGCACACCCTTTGCCGCGCAGGTGGCCGCTGAAATGGCCGGCCGTGCCGCGCAGGAACAGGGCATCAAGAACCTGGACGTGCGCATCAAGGGCCCGGGCCCGGGCCGCGAATCGTCGGTGCGTGCCTTGGCTGCATTGGGCATCCGCATCAACTTGATCTCGGACGTCACGCCGATTCCGCACAACGGCTGCCGTCCGCAGAAGCGCCGGCGCATCTGAGGCGCAGCGTCAGTAGCGCAAGCCTAGGATCGCGCCGCGCGCTATAATTTACGGTTTTCCCCAGCGCGTCGAGCCGTCGGCCTTCAGCCGAGGAATGCGTCGCTTTCCCGAAGTGCTCGGCGACGAGCCGGCCCTTTTCCATAAGCCCACCGTCTGAGCGACGACAAGAAATCGCCAGACTTGCGCGGCGTGCCATCCGGGCCGGCCGCGTCAAATCGATCTTGAAGGACACCTCGTGGCACGTTACCTCGGACCCAAGGCCAAACTGGCCCGCCGTGAAGGCACCGATCTCTACTTGAAGAGCGCCCGTCGCCCGATCGGCGACAAGGCCAAATTCGACAGCAAGCCCGGCCAACATGGGCGCACCAGCGGCTCGCGCACCAGCGACTTCGGCCTGCAACTGCGCGAAAAGCAGAAAGTCAAGCGCATGTATGGCGTGCTTGAGCGCCAGTTCCGTCGCTATTTTGCCGAGGCTGAGCGCAGGCGCGGCAACACCGGCGCGAACCTGTTGTCTCTGCTGGAGTCGCGGCTCGACAACGTCGTCTATCGCATGGGCTTCGGTTCGACCCGCGCCGAAGCGCGCCAGTTGGTGTCGCACAAGGCGGTCACCGTCAATGGGCAGGTCGTGAATATCTCGTCGTACCTGGTCAAGGCCGGTGATGCGGTGTCGATCCGCGAAAACGCGAAGAAGCAACTTCGCGTGCAGGACGCGCTGAAACTCGCCGAGACCATCGGCATGCCCGACTGGGTGCAGGTGGACGCTGCCAAGATGGAAGGTGTCTTCAAGAAGGTGCCGGACCGCGACCAGTTCGGCGCCGAAATCAACGAATCGCTGATCGTCGAGTTGTACTCGCGCTGACGATCGGCAATCGGCCGGGGGCTCGGTGGCCCGCGGTTGCACATGCGCGTGCCGTATCGCCGGGCACGGCGCGTTGCGAATACTGGCCCCGGCCGTTGTTCATCAGCCTTATCGGTGTAACGAGCCGAGGGTATTGAGAGGACCTTAGACTGCAATGCAAACCAATCTTCTGAAGCCCAACAAAGCCATCCAGGTCGAGCCGCTCGGCGGCAACCGCGCAAAGGTCACCCTGGAGCCGTTCGAGCGCGGCTATGGCCACACGCTGGGCAACGCGCTGCGCCGCGTGCTGCTGTCGTCGATGGTGGGCCACGCGCCGACCGAGGTGACGATTGCCGGCGTGCTGCATGAGTACTCGACCATCGACGGCGTGCAGGAAGACGTGGTGCACATCATGTTGAACCTGAAGGGCGTGGTCTTCCGCCTGCACAACCGCGACGAAGTCACGCTGGTGCTGCGCAAGGAAGGCGAAGGCCCGGTCACGGCCGGCGACATCCAGACGCCGCACGACGTCGAGATCATCAACCCCGAGCACGTCATCGCCCACTTGTCGCAAGGCGGCAAACTGGACATGCAGATCAAGGTCGAGAAAGGCCGTGGCTACGTGCCCGGCAACCTGCGTCGCTTCGGCGATGAGCCGACCAAGTCGATTGGGCGTATCGTGCTCGACGCTTCGTTCTCGCCGGTCAGCCGCGTCAGCTACGCTGTGGAGAATGCGCGAGTCGAGCAACGCACCGACCTGGACAAGCTGGTCATGGAGATCCAGACCAATGGCGCCATCTCGCCCGAAGAAGCGATTCGAGCGTCGGCGAAGATCCTGTGCGAGCAACTGGCGATCTTCGCGCAGCTCGAACACAATGGCCTCGACAGCTTCGCCCAACCCGCGACGCGCGCCACGCCCAACTTCGATCCGATCCTTCTGCGTCCTGTGGACGAGTTGGAACTCACGGTGCGGTCGGCCAACTGCCTTAAGGCCGAGAACATCTACTACATCGGCGACCTCATCCAGCGTACCGAAACGGAGCTGTTGAAGACGCCGAACCTGGGCCGCAAGAGCCTGAACGAGATCAAGGAAGTGCTGGCCTCGCGCGGGCTGACGCTCGGCGCCCGGCTGGAGAACTGGCCGCCTCAGAACCTGGACAAGCGCTGAAGAACCTGCTCTAGCGACATCACGACCGCGGGGCGCTAGCCCCGCAGCCGGTGCAACCCCAAGTACCTGATCCGGCTTGGGTTCAATAAAGAAAGGAACCGCACCATGCGCCACCGCAACGGACTACGCAAACTCAACCGCACCAGCGAGCATCGCCAGGCGATGCTGCGCAACATGTGCAATTCGCTACTGCAGCACGAGGCGATCAAGACTACGCTGCCCAAGGCCAAGGAACTCCGACGCGTGGTCGAACCGCTGATCACGCTGGCCAAGGAACCCACACTGTCGAATCGCCGCTTGGCTTTCGACCGCACGCGCGATCGCGACGTGGTCACCAAACTGTTCAGCGAACTGGGTCCGCGCTACCAGGCGCGTCCGGGTGGCTATACGCGCATCCTGAAGATGGGTTTCCGCGTCGGCGACAACGCGCCGATGGCCTTCGTCGAACTCGTCGATCGCCCGGCGCCCGTGGCCAGCGAGGCCGCGGCTGAAGCGAAGCAGGACTGACCTAGCGTCGGGCCCTGAGATGCAGGCCTGAGTTGATGAGGGGTGGTCGAAGGTCGGGGACCGCGGCGTGTTATAATCTTTGGTTCTGGCGCGGGGTGGAGCAGTCTGGTAGCTCGTTGGGCTCATAACCCAAAGGTCGCAGGTTCAAATCCTGCCCCCGCAACCAACATGCCACAGCCCGCCTCTTCTCGAGACCGGGCTGTTTTGCATTTCAACGGGTCATTGCTCGAACGGCGCTGATCGCTGTTGCGGCTCTCTAAAATCGATGGACTGTCCGCCGAGCGCGGCGTTGCCGAAAGGATTCACAAGTGTTCATTTCCGAAGCTCTTGCCCAGACTGCGCCGGCGGCCACTGGTGGCGACACCCAGTCCAGCCTATTGAGTCTGCTGCCGCTGGTTCTGATGTTTGTGGTGCTGTACTTCATCATGATCCGCCCGCAGATGAAGCGCCAGAAGGAACACAAGGCCATGGTCGAGGCCATCGCCAAGGGCGACGAGGTCGTCATCGCTGGCGGGGTGTTGGGCCGCGTCGCCAAACTTGGCGAGACCTTCCTTCATGTCGAGGTGGCCAACGGCGTCGAATTGCAGGTGCAGCGTTCATCGGTGGTGCAGGTGCTGCCCAAGGGCACCTTCAAGTAAGACGACGAACGACGACGGGCGGGGCACGCAGCCGCCCCGCGACTGCGCGGGCCGCCCGGCCGGTTGGCGGGGACATGCCCGCCAAGTGAGGAACCTCGATGAACCGCTATCCGCTGTGGAAATACGTGATCCTCGCGATCGCGCTGCTGGTCGGGCTGATCTACACCGCGCCCAACTTCTTCGGCGAGGCGCCGGCCGTGCAGGTGTCCAGCGGCAAGGTCACCGTCAAGCTGGACGCCGGGTTTGCGGGCCGCGTGCAGCAGGTCCTGGAGCAGGCCGGGCTGAAACCCGACTTCGTGCAGTTCGACGGCAAATCGGTCAAGGCACGCCTGGCGAGTACTGACGAGCAGATCAAGGCCAAGGACGCGCTGAGCCGGGCCCTGAACACCGACCCGGCCAACCCCAGCTACATCGTCGCGCTGAACCTGCTGTCTCGATCACCGGCGTGGCTGGCGTCCCTGCACGCCTTGCCGATGTACCTGGGGCTCGACCTGCGCGGTGGCGTGCACTTCCTGATGCAGGTGGACATGAAGGCGGCGCTGACCAAGCGCGCAGAGGCCCTGACCGGCGACGTGCGTACGCTGTTGCGCGACAAGACCATCCGCCACTCGGGCATCAACCGTGACGGCGACAGCCTGGAAGTGCGTTTCCGGGAGCGCGCAACCCTGGTCGCGGCGCAGACGCTGCTGAGCGACCAGTTGCCGGACCTGCAATGGGACGAAGCCGTCGATGGCGGCGGCGACTTCAAGTTGCGCGGCACGCTCAAGCCGGCCGCAGCGAGGTTGGTGCAGGAGCAGGCGCTGAAGCAGAACATCACCACGCTGCACAACCGCGTCAACGAACTCGGCGTGGCCGAGCCGGTGATCCAGCAGCAAGGGCTGGACCGCGTGGTGGTGCAACTGCCAGGCGTGCAGGACACGGCCAAAGCCAAGGACATCATTGGGCGTACTGCCACGCTGGAAGTGCGCATGGTCAACGAAAGTGCCGAGGCGCGCGAGGCTGAGCGCGGCGGCGCGCCGGTGCCCTTCGGCAGCGAGCGTTTCCTCGAGCGCAATGGGGCGCCGATCATTGTCTTCAGGCAGGTGATCCTGACCGGCGAGAACCTCACCGACGCGCAGGCCGGCTTCGACGGCCAGTCCCACGAGCCGGCCGTGCACCTGACGTTGGACGCCAAGGGCGCTCGCATCTTCCGCGACGTGACACGCGAGAACATCGGCAAGCGCATGGCCATCCTGCTCTTCGAAAAGGGCCAGGGAGAGGTCGTTACCGCGCCGGTGATCCGCAGTGAGATCGGCGGCGGGCGCGTGCAGATCTCCGGCCGCATGAGCACCACCGAGGCCGCAGACACCGCGCTGCTGCTGCGTGCGGGCTCGCTGGCTGCGCCGATGGAGATCATCGAGGAGCGCACCATCGGCCCGAGCCTGGGCGCCGACAACATCGACAAGGGCTTCAACAGCGTGATCTACGGTTTTGCCGCGATCGCGCTGTTCATGTGCGCCTACTACGGCTTGTTCGGCGTGATCTCGACACTCGCGTTGACCTTCAACCTGCTGCTGCTGGTGGCGGTGCTGTCCATGTTGCAGGCGACCCTGACACTGCCAGGCATGGCCGCCATTGCCTTGACGCTGGGCATGGCGATCGACGCCAACGTGCTGATCAACGAGCGCGTGCGCGAGGAACTGCGCAATGGATCGCCGCCGCAGCTCGCCATCCAGACGGGCTATGAGCGCGCCTTTGCGACCATCCTCGACTCGAACATCACCACGCTGATCGCCGGCGTGGCGTTGCTGGCCTTCGGCTCCGGCCCGGTGCGCGGCTTCGCCGTCGTGCACTGCCTGGGCATCCTGACTTCGATGTTCTCGGCCGTGATGTTCTCGCGGGGCTTGGTCAATCTTTGGTATGGGCGGCAGAAGCGCCTGAAGTCGGTGTCGATTGGGCAGGTCTGGAAGCCCGACGTACAGAGCGCCGGCAAGGCCTGATCGCAGAGCGAGGAGTCTTCAGATGGAATTCTTCAGGATCCGCCGCGACATCCCCTTCATGCGCCATGCCCTGGTGCTGAACGTCATTTCGCTCGTGACTTTCCTGGCGGCGGTGTTCTTCTTGGCCACACGCGGGCTGCACCTGTCGATCGAGTTCACCGGCGGTACGGTGGTCGAGGTGGCCTATGCGCAAACGGCCGACATCGGAAAAGTGCGCGCCACCGTCGAGGCGATGGATGCTGGCGACACGCAGGTGCAGAACTTCGGCAGCTCGCGCGACGTGCTGATCCGACTGCCGCTGCGCGAAGGCGTCAAGCAAGGCGAACTGGTGGGCCGCGTCTTCGCTGCGCTGTGCAGCAGCGAAGGGGGGGTGGTCGAGTCTCGCCAGGGCGTCAGCGACAAGGGCGAAGCGGTCAGCAAGCAGGTCTGCGCCGCTGGTTCGGCCGAGCCGCTCACCTTGCAGCGCAGCGAGTTCGTCGGCCCACAGGTAGGCAAGGAACTGGCCGCCGACGGTGCGAAGGCGTTGGCCTTCGTCATCTTCGGCATCATGATCTATCTGGCCATCCGCTTCGAGTGGAAGTTCGCCGTCGCGGCCATCATCGCCAACCTGCACGACGTCATCATCATCCTCGGCTTCTTCGCCTTCTTCCAATGGGAGTTCTCGCTCGCCGTGCTGGCGGCTGTGCTGGCGGTGCTGGGCTACTCGGTGAACGAATCGGTTGTCATCTTCGACCGTATCCGCGAGACCTTCCGGCGCTTTCGCAAGCTCGATACCAAGCAGGTCATCGACCATGCCATCACCAGTACCATCAGCCGCACCATCATCACGCACGGCTCGACGCAGATGATGGTGCTGTCGATGCTGATCTTCGGTGGGCCCACGCTGTACTACTTCGCGCTGGCGCTGACCATCGGCATTTTGTTCGGCATCTACTCATCGGTGTTCGTCGCTGCGGCCATCGCCATGTGGCTGGGTGTGAAACGTGAAGATCTGGTCAAGGCGGGCACGAAGGAAATCGACCCCAACGATCCCAATTCGGGGGCCGTGGTATAGAGTGAACTGCCGCCCGAGGACTTGAATCCACACCGCCCCATGGCTCGCAGCGCCGACCACGCAGAAATCGCCGAACAGGCGCGACGCATCTACGCCGAGCAACTGGTCAAGGGCCTGCCGGCAATGGTCAACTCGCTGGCTGACAGCGCCGGCCGGCTGCTCGAAAAGCCCACCGAGCATGCGAGTCTCATGCGCCGCCGCAATCTGGTCCACGAACTGCAAAAGGGCGCAGCGACCTGGCACAAGACCATGGTCAACAGCCTGCGCAATGCCTGGTTCAACAGCGTATCGGCCGTGTTGCCGCACGATCCGCCACCGACCTCGACCCAGGCGGAGCCGCTGTCGCTGGTCGATGACGACACCATCGAACGCGAGATCCTCACGTCGCGCCTGGCGCTGGCGGTGATGGACCAGGCTGCCAGCGAATTCAACGATCTAAGGGCGCGCATGTCGCTGCTGGAGCGACGCGAAGAACTCGAAGCCCAGGACATGATGCGCCCGCACGTGCTGGCGCGCATCGTCGTCGATGCCTGGCACTCGGCCGGTTGCAGCCTGGACAGCTGGCGCGAACTGCAGCTAAGTGTGCACGAGGAAGTGGCGGCGCTGATCGAAGAGGCGTACCACGAGACCAACCGCTGGCTGGTCGGTCAGCAGGTGTTGACCAATGTGGACTTGCGCCCTTTCATCCGCCGCTCGCGCAACGTGCCGGCGCCGACCACGATGTTTGGCGGCGGACCCACAACCGGCGGTGGCGCGGGCCAAAGTTCGGGTTTTGATGCGATGCAGGGGCACGGTGCAGCGTCCGGGACTCGCAGCGGCCACGAGTCCGGCAGCGACGGCCAGTCTGGCTCCGGGCGCGGCGGGGTCGGCGAAGAAACGCGCTTGATGACCCGGGCCAGCCCGCTGGCGCGCAGTGGCGAGCATTCCGAGGCGGTGCTCGGCCGCCTCAACCGTCTCGTCGGCCGCCATCTGCCATCCTTCGCCGATCCCAGCCGGGCGCAGCGGCTCTCGCCGGCGCTGGCGCAGGCCATCGAACTGGCAGAGCAGGGTATCCGCAAGCGGATCATCTCGAGCACCCGCCGCGGCGGCGAGCCGACAGTGACCACGCCGGCGCTGATGGAGGAACTGCACCAGCGCAAGCAGGCGTTGAAGCAGTCGGCCGCCACGCCGGAGGAGCGGGCCACGATCGAAATCGTCGCGCTGCTGTTCCAGAGCATCCTGACCGAAGAGCGCATACCGGCCGCAGTGCGCGTGTGGTTCGCTCGGCTGCAGATGCCGGTGTTGCGCGTGGCTGTCACCGAGCCGGATTTCTTCGCCACGGTCGACCACCCGGCGCGCCGCCTGATCGACCGCATGGGCGCCTGCGTAATGGGCTTCGACAACAGCGCACGCAGCGCTGGCGACGATCTGGAAAAGGAGATCAAGCGCGTGGTGCAGGTGGTCGAGGCCTATCCCGACACCGGGCGGCGCGTGTTCCAGACCGTGCTCGGCGAGTTCGAGAAGTTCCTCGAGCACTACTTCAGCACCACCAACGAGGCCACGCGCAAAGGCGTGTCGCTGGCGCAGCAGGTCGAGCAGCGCGAGACGCTGGCCGTGCAGTACACGATCGAACTGCGGCGCATGCTCAACGAGGTGCCGGTGCAGGAAAGCGTGCGCCTGTTCCTGTTCCAGGTCTGGGCCGACGTGCTGGCCACCTGTGCTGTGCGCTACGGGCCGCAGGGCGAACAGACGCGCAACATGAAGCGCGCTGCCTCCGACCTGATCTGGTCGGCCAGCGCCAAGGTCACCCGCGAGGAGCGGGCCGAGGTGATTCGCCGCCTGACGCCGCTGTTAAAAACGCTGCGCGACGGCATGTCGGCCACGGGCATGGACTCGGAGAAGCAGGAGGAGCACCTTCAGATCCTCAACAACTCGCTACAGGCGGCGTTCACCGCGAAGGCCGCAGTGATCCCGCCAGAGCGCCTGCAGGAACTGTCGGAGCGGCTGGAATCGCTGGAGGAGCTGCTGCCCGATGCAGCCGACGTGACCATCGATGATTCGATCGTCTTCGACCTGTCAGGCCACGAGAGCGACGAACTCGAGGTGGTGGCCGAGGGTGGATCGATGCCGACACCAGCGATGATTGCCTGGGCGCGCGAACTGCAGGTCGGCGGCTGGTACATGCTCGACTACCGTGGCCGCAACGAGGCGGTGCAACTGGCCTGGCTGGGCCTGCGCAAGCAGCTGTCGATGTTCGTCACGCCGCAGGGGCGCTGCGTGCTGTTCCAGCAACAGCGGCTGGCGTCGTTCCTGCAGGCCGGGCTGCTGCTGCCGGCGCAGGATGAAAGCTTGAGCGTGCGAGCAACGCGCAGCGCGCTAGCCAAGCTGGACGTGGACCCGACTCGGCTGTTGAACTGACTCGCCGCGCGGTCAGGGCGGCGCGTCACCTCAAAGGGGCCACGCATCAGCGGCCCGGTGTGCGGCCCCGCCCGGTCTTCAGTGGATCAGACGCTCTTCCGGGGCGACGAAGAGTTCGTCGAGGATCAGCGCGTCGGGCTCTTCGCCCAGGCTCCAGAAGACCATCAGCACGATGATCTTCAGGTCGTCCAGCTCGATCGGGCCGTTGCCGATCGCGGTGGCGCGATCGACCACCATCTCGCGCATCGTCGGTGGCAGCACGCCGGCGGATTCGAGGAAGCTGATGAAGCCGATCGATTCCTCGCCGAGCAGTTCGCGTTCGGCCGCGGAATACACGCGAAGGCTCAACTCGCCCTGGCGTCCGGTGCAGGACTCGGCGCTGGTGGCCAGGCCGTCGAGCCACTTCAGCGCGTCCTGGATCTCTTCCGACTCGAAGCCCACCGCGGACAACTTGCGCGACAACTGCTGGTGGCTCGGGCAGGCATCCGGGCGCCAGTAGTTTTCGTACAGATAAACAAGCACGTCGAACATGAAACCACTATAGCTCAGCGCCGCCAGCGCGGTGGTGGCCGTTACCGGTCGGCGCATCAGGCCGACGTGCGTCGCTGGTACAGCCCGCCGGGCAGGCGTGCGACGCGGTCTTCGAGTTCGAGCTCCAGCAGCCGCGCGCTCAGGGCCTGCGCGCTGAAGCCGGTGCGCGCACACAGCGCGTCCAGCGTCACCGGGTCGTAGCCCAGTGCTTCAAGCACTGCGTCGCCATCGCGCACGCTACCGGCTGCGGCCGATGCGGCCGATGCGGCCGGCACGGGGGCCGGCGCACCGAACTCCTCCAGGATGTCGGCCGCGCTTTCCACCAGCTTGGCGCCCTGGCGGATCAGCGCGTGGCAACCGCGCGACAGCGGCGAGTGGATCGACCCGGGCACGGCAAAGACCTCGCGGCCGGCCTCGGCCGCCAGCCGCGCAGTGATCAGCGAGCCAGACTGCAGCGCTGCCTCCACCACCAGCGTGCCGCGTGCCAGGCCGGCGATGATGCGATTGCGGGCCGGGAAGTTCGCGGCGACCGGCGGCATGCCGGGCGCGAATTCGCTGAGCATCGCGCCGCTGTCGGCAATGTGATGGGCCAGCGCACGATGCCGCGCCGGATAGACACGGTCCAGCCCGGTGCCGACCACGGCGATCGTGCTGCCCGGCCCGAGCAGGCCGCCCTCGTGCGCCGCACCGTCGATGCCGTGCGCCAGGCCGGAAACGATCGTCCAGCCCTGTTGGCTCAGGTGCGACGCGAAGGCGCGGGCGTTGTCCACGCCCTGGGCGCTGGCATTGCGGCTGCCGACGATGGCCAGCGCCTTTCGCTGCAGCACCTCGACCTGGCCCTGCACGTACAGAAGCATCGGCGGGTCGGCGGTGTGCAGCAGCAGCGGCGGGTAGGCGTCGTCGGCGATGCACAGCACGTGCCGATGGCCACCGCCCTGCCACCATGCATGCGCGGCCTGCAACCGCTCGGCCAGATGTTCGGGCTCGGTGCCGACCGCCGTGGCCAGCGAAGCGCCGACCACTTCACGCAACGCCGCCTTCGACGCGG
>Ga0316188_10000789_pt1 | contig 14481 bp, 11 predicted proteins | sample Phiworburrow1_MG_FD_204933 | JGI IMG/M metagenome (GOLD analysis project Ga0316188, IMG submission 204933) | Coastal sediment microbial communities from Maine, United States - Phippsburg worm burrow 1 | ecosystem: Environmental > Aquatic > Marine > Coastal > Sediment | place: USA: Maine...
AAATAGCCCTGCTGTATCAGGTAGGGCTCGATGACATCTTCGATAGTATCGCGCTCTTCTCCGATCGCAGCCGCCAGGTTTTCCACCCCAACCGGCCCACCATTGAACTTTTCAATGATGGAGAGCAGCAAACGCCGGTCCATTATATCAAATCCTAGTGGATCTACTTTCAATAATTCCAGTGCTTTTGACGCGATTTCTTTATTTACCTTGCCATCGGCTTTCACTTCAGCATAATCGCGCACGCGCCTTAACAGCCGGTTCACAATACGGGGGGTTCCTCTAGCGCGTTTCGCGATCTCTGCTGCACCGTCAGCATCTATCTGTACGTTCAGGATATCCGCTGAACGCCTGACGATATGGCTCAAATCATTCATTGCATAAAAGTCGAGACGTAACACGATGCCGAAACGGTCACGCAAAGGTGACGTTAACGACCCCGCCCTCGTGGTGGCACCGACCAGGGTGAATGGCGGTAAATCAATTTTGATCGAGCGGGCTGCAGGCCCTTCACCGATCATGATATCCAGCTGATGATCTTCCATCGCCGGGTACAGCACCTCTTCCACAACCGGGCTTAATCGATGAATCTCATCAATAAATAACACATCATGCGGCTCAAGATTAGTCAGCAAGGCAGCAAGGTCACCCTGCTTTTCCAGTACCGGCCCCGAAGTAGAGTGCAAAGCGGCGCCCATTTCATTGGCCACGATATGCGCCAGTGTAGTTTTGCCCAAACCCGGGGGGCCAAAAAACAAAATATGATCCAATGCTTCGCCACGTTTCTTTGCCGCCGGAATGAATATCTCCAGCTGTTCGGTAACCGCCGGCTGGCCACGGTAGTCTTTCAGATATTGTGGGCGAATGGCCCTGTCAATTGCGACTTCACCTTCAACACGTTCAGCTGACAATACTGGATTCTCGCTCATCTATCTAGGCACTCCCCTGTAAAGCAGCTCGTATAATTTCTTCAGTTGATTTACCTTCTACATCTAGCGCTCTTATCATCTGGCTTGCCTGTTGCGCCTTGTAACCCAGCGAGATCAGTGCACTGACCGCATCATTGACAGGACTGTCCTGTGTCTCTGCTTTTGCCGCAAGACCCGGTAACCTGCTCGAAGCTTCTTTATCCAGACGATCTTTCAGCTCTACCACCAGTCGTTCGGCGGTTTTTTTACCTACGCCAGGGAGACGCGTTAGTGTTTTACTATCTCCCTCGATAATGCAGCGCGCAAACTCCTCGGCGCTGATGCCAGACAGAATGGTGATCGCAAGCTTGGGGCCCACACCACTGATCCGTATCAGATTACGAAACATCAGCCGCTCCGATAAAGAATAAAACCCGTATAACAGCTGGGCATCTTCACGTACCACCATATGGGTGTGCAGCGTGATGGTTTCACCACACTCCGGCAAGTGATAGAACGTCGACATCGACGCTTCGAGTTCATAACCGACGCCCTGAACATCAATTAAGATCATCGGCGGCAGCTTGTCCAGCAGGATCCCCCTCAAACGTCCTATCATCGTGCTGTCATCTCCAGCGGCCACCACGCACCTTGCTGCCAATGCCGAGTGCTTTGATATGCATGTGACTGGCATGGCAGACAGCGATGGCAAGGCCATCAGCCTCATCACTTTGTGGTACAAAGTCCAGTTTCAGTAAAATTCTCATCATCTGTTGAATTTGCTGTTTATCGGCAGAACCATTTCCCACCACTGCTTTTTTCACCGCTCGCGCAGAATACTCTCCAACATCCAGCTGTGCATTGATACCTGCACAGATCGCAGCCCCCCGCGCCTGGCCGAGCTTGAGCGCAGAATCCACGTTTTTGTTCACAAATACCTGTTCCACACCCATGGTCTCTGGTTGCCATTCATTGATGATGATACTGATTTCATTGAAAATCGAACCTAAACGTTCTGGCAACTCATCACCCTTTATCGATATAAAGCCACTGGTGACGTAATGATGTCGCAGACCATCACTATCGATTACACCATAACCTGTACATCGAGAACCGGGATCAATACCAATAATGCGTGTTTTAATTGTAGACATTAATAATAGACACGGGAAAGATTCAATAACCTATGCTGACAACTGCGCCAAAACTTCATCAGAAAAATCGGCATTTGTATGCACATCCTGCACATCATCCAGATCTTCCAGGGCATCGATAAGGTCCATGATTTTTTCAGCATTCTCCAGATCAACATCGATCATAGTAGTTGCCCGCTGCACTACTTGTGCTGCTTCAGGCACTAAACCTGCTGCGTCCATGGCATCCTTAACCAAAATAAAATCTTCGAAAGCCGTGGTCACTTCAATGGCACCATCTTCACTAGTCGTAACATCTTCCGCACCTGCTTCCAGCGCAGCCTCCATTATGGCATCCTCATCACTACCTGCAGGGTAAACCAGTACACCGGTACGATTGAACATGTAGGCGACAGAACCATCAGTTCCTAAATTACCACCCGCCCTGGTAAAAGCGTGACGCACTTCTGATACGGTGCGATTACGATTATCAGTTAAACAGTCAACCATGACAGCGGTACCAGCCGGTCCGTAGCCTTCATAGCGTATTTCATCATAATTTGTATCGTCACCCTCGCCTGTCCCACGTTTAATGGCCCGATCGATTGTTTCTCTAGTCATATTGGCGGCAAGAGCCTTATCTACTGCAAGGCGTAGACGAGGATTAGTAGCGACTTCACCACCACCACTGCGGGATGCAACGGTAATTTCTCGAATCAGTTTAGTGAAAACTTTGCCGCGTTTTTTATCCTGGGCAGCTTTGCGATGTTTGATATTCGCAAATTTACTGTGACCAGCCATAATACTTCCCCGTTATTCGTCTATTCTCTGGCGCATTGATGACCACATGGATTATGCGCAGTCTACCACTGCGGAGACCAGTCGGTTAAGCCTTTAGGCTGCTCGAAGTGTGTTTTTTCAGCAAGCTGCGGATGATTTCAGACAGTGATCAAGACGAGATAATGACAGCTCAGGCGAGCCCGGCGTCAAATATCGGTGTCGTTGTATCCTGGTCAAACTTGCCCGTCTGCAGAAAAATAATCACCTGAGAAGCTACATGCGATGACATCAGCATACCAAGGTGACTAACCGGCATGATAATGGCGTCAGTCGCACCTTTGAGACGCGTCTCTTCAACTGAAACGGTACCATCATGCGGTAATTCCGGGCCGCCAGCCACCAACCCGATACCGATCGGAAAGTTGCCTGCGATGACACCGATATCCTGCCAGCCCTTCCATGGCGGCACGTCACCGGAGAGGCCATTGACATGGCTTTGGCCGAGCATCCAGCGCGTCATCGGGTTAGAGTTTATACGCTTACCTACGACACTGCCATTTACCGGGGAACCCAGCAATACTACACGCCCGGGCCTGGCAAAGGGAAACAGGTCATATAAATGCAGGGTAATAATGCCACCATAGCTATGTGCCACGATATGCACCACCGGGGCGTTGATTTGTTCGATGAACTCGTGGAGCTTGATGGCTATTTTCGCGGGCGGCTTACCCCATATATGATAATTGAAGAGATGACAATCATAACCGGCCGCCGTTAACCGCTGACGTAGCCTCAACAGATCAACACCCGCCACACTCCATAAACCATGCACTAATACAACTGCTTCACGCATAGCTGTTCGATATGGTACGGTTAGGGTGAGACGTCCAGCATTCGATCAAGCGCCAGTTTTGCCTGCAGGGCAACATCGGCAGGTACTTTGACCTGATTGACCACCTGTCCAGCCACCAGGTTTTCCAGCACCCAGGCCAGGTGTGGCGGATCAATGCGGAACATGGTCGAGCACATGCAGACGTTTGGCGACATGAAATGTACATTTTTACCTTCATGTTTAAACTGCTCATGTAGTCGATTCACCAGATTTAATTCTGTGGCTACCAGCCAGCGCGTGTTCACCTCAGCGTTAGCGATAGTATTGATGATGTATTCAGTGGAACCAATGTAATCAGATTTCTGACAGACTTCAAATGGACTTTCAGGATGTGAAATAACGATAGTTTCCGGGTATTTTGCTTTGAAGTTGTCGATCTGTTCAGGCTGAAACATCTGGTGCACGGAACAGAAACCTTTCCACAAAATGATCTTTGCATTCTGGATCTGCTCGACCGTTAGACCACCACGGGGCATGTCGAAATCCCACACCACCATTTCATCCAGCGGAATACCCATCCTGAAACCCGTGTTACGCCCCAGGTGCTGATCCGGGAAAAACAGCACTTTCTCACGCTGCTTAAAACTCCAGTCAAGCACATGCCTCGCATTGGTCGAAGTGCAGACGATACCGCCATGCTGGCCACAGAAGGCTTTCAGATCGGCCGCCGAGTTTATGTAGGTGACGGGGGTAAACATCTCGTCAGGATCTAAAACTTCGGAGAGCTCCTGCCAGGCGCGTTCGACATTCTGCAGATTCGCCATATCCGCCATCGAGCAGCCCGCGGACAGATCGGGCAAAATCGAGATCTGCTCAGGCCGGGACAGGATATCAGCCACCTCGGCCATGAAGTGCACGCCGCAGAAGACGATAAAATCTGCTTTTGAGGACGCCGCCTGTCGGGACAGCTTCAAGGAATCTCCGGTAAAATCAGCGTGGCGAAATACTTCGTCACGCTGATAGTGATGCCCCAGGATAACCAGGCGCTCGCCTAAAGTTTCACGAGCACGCAGGATACGTGCATCGCAATCTTCATCGTCCAGTAAAGTATAGGGCTGTATAGCGAGTGCACTCATGACATTACCGATGCGTGGTTAAGCACGCGTCGCTGCGGGTTCCACTTTCCGCAGCTTTAGATTCAGCTCACGCAACTGTTTTTCTGAAACCTCAGCCGGGGCAGAGGTCAGCAGGCAGGCTGCTGTCTGAGTTTTAGGAAATGCCATGACATCACGGATCGAGGTTGCGCCGGACATCAGCATCACCAGTCGATCCAGACCAAAAGCAAGGCCGGCGTGCGGTGGACAGCCGTATTTGAGCGCGGTCAGCAGGAAGCCAAATTTTTCATCAGCCTCTTCCTGCGTGATTCCCAAAATTTCGAATACAGCGTTCTGCATATCCATCTTATAGATACGCTCAGAACCGCCACCGGCTTCAGTGCCATTGAGCACCATATCGTAGGCGCGTGACAGCGCTTTTCCGGGATTGGCTTTAAATTCTTCGATTGAGGTAACAGACGGTGCGGTAAACGGATGGTGCAACGCGGTCCACTGGCCCTCGCTGTTTTTCTCAAACATCGGGAAATTAACCACCCATAAAGGACGCCAGCCGGCATCGATCATGCCGTTATCCATGCCCAGCTTGACGCGTAAGGCACCCATGGATTCATTTACCACGCTGGTTTCACCGGCACCAAAAAACAGGATATCACCCGACTGGGTGCTGGTTTTTTCGATGATGGCAGCAATCACCTCATCAGGTAAAAACTTGACGATGGGTGATTGCAGGCCCTCGCGACCGGCAGCGACATCGTTCACCTTGATCCATGCCAGGCCTTTGGCGCCATATCGCGCGACATGATCGGTGTAATTATCGATATCTTTGCGTGATAGCTCCGCACCTTTTGGTAAGCGCAGCACCACGATACGACCTTCAGGGTCATTTGCCGGTCCTGAGAATACTTTGAATTCAACATCCTTCATAACATCAGCGAGGTCAACAAGCTCTAATGGGATACGCAGATCCGGCTTGTCTGAGCCAAAACGCAACATGGCTTCACTGTGATCCATGCGCGGGAAAGGATTCGGCAGATCGACATGCAACACTGCTTTAAACAATCCGCGGATCATTTCCTCCATGATATTCATCACTGCATCTTCATCCATAAAGGTGGTTTCGATATCGACCTGGGTAAACTCCGGCTGGCGATCGGCGCGCAGATCTTCGTCGCGAAAACAACGAACGATCTGGTAGTAACGATCCATACCGGACATCATCAACAGCTGCTTAAACAATTGCGGAGATTGTGGCAACGCAAAAAAACTACCCTGATAGGTCCGTGATGGCACCAGATAGTCGCGAGCACCTTCCGGCGTCGCCCTGGTCAGCATCGGTGTTTCGATGTCCCAGAAATTATTCTCGTCGAGAAAATTACGGATGTATCGTGTCACCTGAGTGCGCATACGCATCCGCGCCTGCATTACATCCCGGCGCAGATCAATGTAGCGATAACGCAAGCGAATATCATCATGCACATCGGCATCATCAAGCTGAAACGGTGGCGTTTCCGAAGCATTCAATACTTCCAGGTCCAGCCCAAGAATTTCAATATTACCCGTGGTCAGTTCAGCATTTGCCGTTCCCTGCGGGCGTAAGCGTACACGGCCAGTAACACGTAAGACATACTCATTACGAACACTTTCAGCAGTCTGAAATACTTCTGCTCGGTCTGGATCAAAAACGACCTGTACCAGTCCTTCGCGATCACGTAAATCAATAAATATAACACCGCCATGGTCACGGCGACGATTCGCCCAGCCACACAGGGTGACTTCCTGATCCAGGAGTTTTTCAGTTACTTCTCCGCAATAATGACTGCGCATGTATTAATCCAGTATGTTGTATGAAAATGTTTCATGGCTCGCCCGCTGCATAGACGTAGCCATCTGTTTCCAATTAGTTAAAAATTTCATTTTACCGTATTTAGCCCTCACTGGCTTCAATTCTCCCACAGAGTTCTGTTTTGTTATTAAATTTAACTTTTAACCTTTTTACTCTTAGTTGAGTCCGCCGGGGTTTTACTCTGCGAAGGGCTCTTAGTTTTATCCTCAGCCTTAGGCTCTTTCTTGCTTTCTGTCTTCACATCGCCAGCGACATTCTTTTTATTACCCGATTTAAAATCCGTTTCATACCAGCCGCCCCCTTTCAGACGAAAGGCTGTTGCCGAGATCTTTTTCTTCATGGTTGATTTGCCACATTCCGGGCATTTTTTTAGTGGTTTATCGCTTACTTTTTGCAAAACTTCTTCTTCATGCCCACAATTTGTGCACTGATATTCATAAAATGGCATAGTTGACCTACCGGGATAATATAGCTGACCGCTAAACATAAGCGTGCGATTATATATGCCGATGTATTACTGCATCAACACCCATAATTAGCTCAAGCCCGTAGATTACATTTGCACCATGAACACATTATCTAATAATTTTCAAAAACCAGTTCTAATTACCGGCTGCTCAAGCGGCATCGGCTATTGCGTTGCCCATGGCCTGAAACAACGAGGTTACCGTGTCATCGCCACTGCAAGACGTGAAGAGAGTGTCACCCAGCTTGGCAGCGAGGGCTTTGAAAGCTTGAGACTGGATTTATCAGATAGTGATTCCATCCAGCAGGCGTTCAACGAGACGATGCAGCTCACTGATGGCAAATTGTATGCGCTGTTCAATAATGGCGCATTCGGACTGCCTGGCGCGGTGGAAGACCTGAGTAGAAAAAATCTGCAATACCAGTTTGACACTAATGTATTTGGCTGGCTGGAGCTCACCAACCTTGCAATCCCGGTAATGAGAAAACAGGGGTCTGGACGCATCATACAAAACAGCTCGGTACTGGGTTTTGTTGCCATGCCATTTAGAGGGGCATATAACGCCAGCAAATATGCCATTGAAGGATTAAGCGATACGCTGCGCCTGGAACTGAAAGACACCGGCATTTATGTCAGCCTGATCGAACCCGGTCCTATCGTAAGCCAGTTCCGAGCCAATGCAGTAAAAGCCATGCAACAGCATATTGATATCGAACACAGTGTGCATCGTGAGAAATATCTAGGCGTGTTAGCTCGACTGAAGAAACAAGGGCCGGCAGCACCATTCACCCTGCCACCAGATGCAGTATTAAAACGCGTTGTTTCAATACTCGAATCAACAAAACCAAAACCTCGCTACTATGTAACATTCCCGACCTATTTATTTGCCAGTCTCAAACGTATTCTTAGCCATCGACAAATGGACTATCTGCTGGCAAAAGCCGGTGGTGAAGGTAAACGATAAAAACCACCAAAAAAAATATTGCGGCAATAAATTGCAGTAAGAAAGTACAGTAATAGCACACTTAAAAACTGACTCCATTAATTAACCAGGCAACACCACCGATACACGGCGTCACTGCTTGTTATTAAATTGTACCCGCTGAGTAATGAAGAATAAGCATACAGAATAGTTAACTTAAAGGATCAAAGCTTATAATAAAAAACATATGTTATAGAAATAAGCAGAGTTTAGACTATATATAAATACGATAGAACTAATATACTGGTCGATATCTTATAAATATAATAGTCAGACGGTAATAAGGAAATTATGTCAGATCATGAACAGAGATCCTCTAAAACTAATCATCGCGTTAGGCTTTGCTGGCGTTCTCGTGCTAATGGGCTTAATCAGCTTCATATCGCTGTCTCAAATGAACGCCATCACCGAACAGATGAGTGCTCTTCTCGAAGAGACTAACGCAAAAAACACTGCTGCCAGCAGTATGCGTGACAGCATCAGGTTACGCGGTGATGCACTCTACAAAATGTATTTAACTGATGACTATATTGACCGAGAACAATACCGCCTACTGCTATCTGAATATGGATTAAATTACAAAACTGCCAGGGAAACGCTTTCCTCATTCTACATGAGTGCGCGTGAAGCAAAGCTGCTGGATCAGATAATCAAGCAATCACGAATAGCAAAACTATCAAATGATACTGCAGCTGACCACTTACTATCCGACATACCCGTTACTGACATAAAGAATGACCTGCGTCTCGCCAATGAAGCAAGGCATGAGATGCTAGTGAGTCTCGATGAACTGGTTAATCTGCAGGAGGAAATCACACGTACGACTATCCATGATACAAAAAAATACCAGGAATCGATAAGTAACATTATATTGTTTCTTTCATTAGCTGCTTTTTTTATAGCATTATTTATTGCGCTACTTGTTATCAGAGAAACGTCGAAGAAAAATCATGAGATACGTTTTCAGGCAACACATGACGAATTGACCAAACTGGCTAACCGCAAAGAATTCAATCATCGATTAAAAGAAGCATTTAAAACTGCTATAGCTAATCGTGAGAATCATGCATTGTGCTTCCTTGATCTGGATAATTTCAAAACAGTCAATGACAGTTGCGGGCATAAGGCTGGAGATGAATTATTAGTTCAACTAACCCGTATTATAAAAAACAATATCCGCGGCCATGACACGCTTGCTCGTCTGGGCGGTGATGAGTTTGGACTATTACTAGAAGGCTGTTCGCTGAATAAAGCAATCGAGATTGCTGAGGGTATAGTCAACCTGGTAAAAAATTACGAATTCGTCTGGTATGATAAAGAATACCATGTTGGTGTAAGTATCGGCTTAGTGATGGTCAACAGTGAAACAGCGAGCATAGAAAAAGCACTTTCACAGGCGGACATCGCTTGTTATGCCGCCAAAGATATGGGGCGTAGCCAGGTTCAGGTCCATGGATCAGATGATGCGCATGCGAAACAAACACAAAATGAATTAAGCTGGATCTCTAATATCAACGATACAGATTCTTCTAGCCATTTTTCGCTGTATCTGCAAAAGATTGAAAGTCTTCAAACAGATCAGTCTCCGCCAATGTATGAGGTGTTGCTACGGATAAATGATGATGAAGGAACACTGATCTCACCGTGCAATTATATTGCTGCGGCTGAACGCTTTAATTTTATGAAAGATGTCGACTATTGGGTTATAGAACAGTCATTCAAACAACTATCTAATCTGTACCAAATAATCCCCAATTGTGATGTACGTCTATTTATCAATATATCGACTAACGCATTAAGCAGTGATGAATTCCCCGATTTCGTCATTCAGCGATATAATAAATATAATATTGCGCATGATGCTATCTGCCTGGAAATCGCAGAGATTGACGCCGTAAAAAATATCAATCAGGCAGCAGAAATAATTTCTGCACTCCATAAATACAACATCCTGTTTGCTCTTGATAATTTTGGTTCTAGCATATCATCTTTCCCTTATCTAAAAAACCTGCCTGTCGATTATTTAAAAATAGACGGCGAAATGATTAAAAACATCTCACATAACACGACCGACAAAGCCATGGTTGCCGCCATCAATCAGATTGGCAAGGTAATGAATATCAAGATCATTGCCAAACACGTGGAGAACGTATTCACGTTAAACCAGATAAAAGATATCGGCATTGACTTTGCGCAAGGATTTTGCCTGGATGAACCTAAACTGATTAGTGAACAGGTTGAAGGCATCCAAAAATTAAAGAAACAACAGACCATTTTGCATTAAAAAATGAGTGCTGACGTACGAAGGTCACCAGATTATTGCTCACTGTTAACTGCACTAGCGCAAGATCCCATCGAAACTTTTCTGTTACATATAAAAAAAGCGGAGAAAACCCCGCTTTTTTAAAATGCTTTTCTAGAGCATGTCATTTTGACTTAACTTGCTTTCTGAATCCTCTCTACCGATCCAAACTGCAACTGTGAACCGTCAACGGTTACATTGATAACATCACCTGGCATATAGTCACCACGCAAGATCATCTGTGCTAATGGATTTTCCAGATATTGCTGTATCGCCCGTTTCAATGGACGCGCACCATACACTGGATCAAATCCTGCCTCACCAAGCATATCTATGGCTTCATCTGAAATCTGCAGGGTAAAATCCTGTTCATGCAAACGCTTATCAAGATGCTGCAACTGTATTTTTGCGATCTCGCGAATCTGCTCTCTAGCCAGCGGATGGAACACGACTGTCTCATCAATACGGTTAATAAACTCCGGTCTAAAATGCTGTGAAACGATATCCATGACCACTTTTTTCATGGCTTCGTAATCTTTTTCAGCTGCCATTTCCTGAATTTGTTGCGAACCCAGATTTGAAGTCATGATGATGACAGTGTTTCTAAAGTCAACTGTACGACCCTGACTGTCAGTCAGGCGACCATCATCCAGTACCTGTAATAAGATATTGAAAACATCGGGGTGCGCTTTTTCGATCTCATCTAGCAGGATCACTGAATAAGGTTTACGTCGTATGGCTTCGGTCAGATAACCGCCTTCTTCATAACCAACATAACCCGGTGGCGCGCCGATCAATCTTGATACTGCATGTTTTTCCATGTATTCAGACATATCAATTCGAACGATAGCGTCAGCACTATCAAACATGAAGTTAGCTAACGCTTTGGCGAGTTCTGTCTTACCAACACCGGTAGGACCAAAAAACATGAATGAACCGTTTGGCTTGCTCGGATCAGACAGGCCAGCGCGTGAGCGACGAATCGCATTAGCAACCGAGACCACAGCTTCTCGCTGACCAACGACCTGCTTACCGATCACTTCTTCCATCCGAAGCAGCTTCTCCTGCTCACCTTCCAGCATCTTGCTCACAGGAATACCGGTCCACCTGGCCACGATCTCAGCGATCTCTTCGCTATCGACTTTATTACGGAGCAACTGCGAAGTGTGGTCACGCGCCAGTTCGGCACTTGCCACCTGTGCAATCTGTGATTCAAGCTCCGGGATCAAGCCATACGATAGTTCAGACATACGGCCAAGATCGCCTGCACGACGCGCTGTTTCAAGCTCAAGTTTTGCCGCTTCCAGTTCTTCTTTCAAATTCGAAGAACCCTGGACAACCAGCTTTTCCGCGATCCATTGTTCTTCATAATCACTGTATTCTTTTTCAAGACTTTCTAGCTCCTTCTCCAGATTTTCCAGTCGCTGCATAGTGGCTTTGTCCTTGTCTTTTTTCAGTGCTTCACGTTCGATTTTCAATTGCACGATTCGTCTGTCGAGTCGATCCATCACTTCAGGTTTGGAATCCAGTTCCATACGAATACGGCTGGCAGCTTCATCGATCAAATCGATAGCTTTATCAGGCAATTGTCGATCACTGATATAACGATGCGAGAGAGTCGCTGCTGCAACTATGGCCGGGTCAGTAATTTCCACACCATGATGGATTTCATAACGTTCCTTCAGGCCACGCAGGATCGCAACGGTATCTTCGACACTGGGCTCATCGACCTGTACTTTCTGGAAACGGCGCTCAAGCGCGGCGTCTTTTTCGATGTACTGGCGGTATTCATCTAAGGTAGTCGCACCTACGCAATGCAACTCACCACGTGCCAGAGCAGGTTTTAACATGTTGCCGGCATCCATAGCACCTTCGGCTTTACCGGCACCGACCATAGTATGCAATTCATCGATGAACAGGATAACCTGTCCTTCCTGGTGTGATAAATCCTTCAATACCGCTTTTAAACGTTCTTCGAACTCACCGCGAAATTTTGCACCGGCAATCAGGGCACCCATGTCGAGCGACAGTATGCGTTTGCTTTTTAAACCTTCGGGAACTTCACCGTTTAAAATACGTTGTGCTAAACCTTCAATAATGGCGGTCTTACCGACGCCTGGCTCTCCGATTAATACCGGGTTATTTTTAGTGCGGCGCTGCAATACCTGGATGGTACGGCGAATTTCTTCATCCCGACCGATCACCGGATCAAGTTTACCCTGTGCTGCACGTTCACTTAAATCTATAGTGTATTTTTCCAGTGCCTGACGATTCTCTTCGGCATTAGCATCATCAACCGTCTCACCACCACGTACACGTTCGATCGCCTGTTTGATCTGATTGGTATCCGCGCCGACAGATTTCAATATTTCACTGGCTGCGGTCTTTGCATCTACCACAGCCAGTAAAAACAGTTCGCTGGAAATGAACTGATCATTTCTTTGCTGCGCCAATTTATCGGTCAGGTTTAATAGGCGAACGAGTTCGTTCGAAAGCTGAACATCACCCTGATGTCCCTCTACCTGTGGTAACCTCGTGAGAGCTTCATTCAGTTTTTCTTTTAGTTTATTGACACTGACACCGGTGCTCGCCAGTACCTGGGCAACGGTACTTGAATCCTGTTCAAGTAACGCCATGATGACATGGGTCGCTTCAATGAACTGGTGATCGCGCCCGATAGCTAATGATTGCGCATCCGATAACGCCGCCTGAAATCGTGTAGTTAATTTGTCTGTTCTCATAAATATTGCTCTGTGATTTTCAGTTGAACCCTGATTCTGTATTAATCACTATATGAGGACATAAAACATACATTCAAGCATTTATCCTGCGCATTCCGTAAAGATAGGGATTTAATTGATAAATATCAAAAAAGCCGTGTAAAACAGGCTCCTATAACTTTCCTCCAATCACTGATAATAGATTACTGAAACCAGATCAGGCTGGCCATGCGCCCCGTATTCTGCTGTCTGCGGTAAGAATAAAACCGGTGGTTTTCACGGTATGTGCAACAATCACCACCTGCTATCTTAGCAATGCCGACCGACTCTAACTCAAGACGTGCCAGTTGATAGATGTCACATAAATAATGACCTTTTGTCGTTGCCTCAAAAGCTTCTTTGTTCGCTTCATTTTTATCAGCAAAGGCATAAAATACTTCTTCACCCACCTCGAACGACAGCGGGCCGATTGCCGGACCAAGGCTCACCAGTATTTCACTGGCGGGTGACTTCATCGCCTTTACCGTATTACTGATGATGCCTGCATGTAAGCCACGCCAGCCGGCATGCGCGACAGCCACTTCAGTCCCTGCCTGATCACAGAAAAAAACAGGTAAACAATCTGCAGTTAACACGGCGCATACCAACCCTTTCATACTAGTGACACTGGCATCCGCCTGCTTGTCCGACTGCCCGACTGTAACTTCTTCTACACGAATAACCTTGTTACTGTGCACCTGGTCCAGCCAGGCAGGCTCAGAAGGCAATTGCAGATCATCGGCCAGTTTTACTCGATTATCCCTGACCGCCTGCTCCTCATCACCGACATGCGTCGCCAGGTTAAATTCACTGTAGTCGCCAGTACTCACACCACCTGTGCGAAATGTTGTAACGGCATGCACGTTATCAGGTCTGTGTACCCAGTTTGCAGGCAAGTACCCATCCCGGTTCGCCGGGGCAGCACGGTCCTGATTACTCACCACCTCATCATTTATGCTCATGGGCTTTGGCATCGGCATGCAACAGGGCTATTAAATGCTCCATATCATCCGGCAAGACCGCTTCAAAAGAAACCTCTTCACCATGTTCCGGATGAGCAAAACTCAGCTTCCAGGCATGCAGCGCCTGGCGCTTAAAACCTTGCAAATATTCAATCAACTCGGAATTTGCACCTGCGGGTATTCGTTGGCGGCCCGCATATACGGGATCGCCTACTATCGGATGCCGCAAATAACTCATATGCACACGTATCTGATGGGTACGCCCTGTTTCCAGTTGGACTTTGACGTGGCTATGTTCGCGGAAACGCTCTAGTAATCGATAATGAGTTATCGCTTCTCGACCATTTTCTCTTACCGCCATCTTGATACGGTCCTGTGGATGGCGACCTATCGGCTGGT
>Ga0316188_10000790_pt1 | contig 14478 bp, 16 predicted proteins | sample Phiworburrow1_MG_FD_204933 | JGI IMG/M metagenome (GOLD analysis project Ga0316188, IMG submission 204933) | Coastal sediment microbial communities from Maine, United States - Phippsburg worm burrow 1 | ecosystem: Environmental > Aquatic > Marine > Coastal > Sediment | place: USA: Maine...
GACGGTATGCGGCGCATCTATTACCGGCCAGCCCGTTTTGGGGTTTAAAATATGGCTGTAGCGAATACCATCTTTCAATAAGTAGCGATGGGCATCACCACTGGTTGCAATAGCACCTTTATAGAGCTGAAACATCGAATAGGCTTCATCTGAACCAGTAATCAAACGACCTACCGACCAGTAAGCATTATTTCTACGCAATGTTGTCACTGCCAGATCACCACCAAAATTCACCAGCACACTTTCTTTTGTCATTTGCCGAGAAATCTGTACACAACGATCCACCGCGTACTCTTTTCCAATACCACCGAGATCGATTTCCATTCCTGCTGGCAATGTGACGCGATCACCGTCCCACTCAACTTTCTGCCAGCCGATTCGATTTAAAATTTCATTGACTTCATCTTCTCTTGCCAGATTATCACTGCCATCAAATGTCCATAGCTGACGTAATACACCGGAAGTCACATCAAAAAGGCCATCGCTTAATTGAAATAACTCATCGGCAAAATTCAGCAAGCGAGCAGTCTCTTCATCAACGCTAATGGCTTTACCCATTGAATGATTTATGCGATGAATGATATTGTCTTTTTTGTAGCGGCTGAACTTGTCTTCTATGCGCCATGCTTCATCGGCAACAGCAGTAAGTATCTGCAGCGCGAGCGTTCTGGTGTCTACTTCGATTAAAACATCACAGGGACTGGCCATAGCCATGAACGTCCCTTTCCAGAAATTATTTTCTTTTTTTAGTTCTGTTTTACGCATATTTAATATTAAGTATATGCTTATTTTAAAAGCTAACTAACCATACTGGCGCAGAGAAATATTGTTAATGTTTACTACGCTACAGGCGCAGCAATAAAAATAAATCTGCGACTGTTCACCTCTGCGGTGAAATAAATATTTTATTTCGGCCTGGGCACAAACGCGACTTCATCGCCATGCTCAATCAAAGTGTATGGCTCAGAGAATTGTTTATTGACCGTTACCTGCAATCGATTATCTGTAAAAGGCTCTTTCCAGCGTTCACCGCGTTTTCGCATCCAGCCGAGCAAAGTCTCAACATTAGTCACAGAATCAGGTATTTCAAGCTCCTCTTCATCCTTGCCTGCAATTTTTGCCAGCTCAATAAAATAAAGCAGTTTTATTTTCACCTTACCGTGTTGATCTTTAATCCGACTATCACCCCTGCTCAGTCCATGCTGTTCAAGGCGTTTTAAATAATTCTGCCAGTTAACCTCGTAGTTTTTGCCTAACTTATACAAAGTATCCCAGGAGTAGATGCCGGTATCATGACCATCATCAAATGAGATACGCAAAGCATAAGTTCCCTGTGGGTCCAGCAACGAAATATTGACCATTTCCTTGCCATGGACGGGTTTATTCATCACTTTGACTTCAGCTGCGGTAGAGAACACACGCAGGTACTCGCATGGATAGTTAAATCGAAAACCATCAGAATAAGCGATTTCGAGCAACCGGGACTTCTGATGGAGGTTGATTTCTGTCGGGTTGATATGAGTATTTTCTGTTTCTAATTTGTTTTCTGACATAATTTAAAAAAGACTGCTGTGTACCGAACCTAAATGACCGCTTAAGCGAATTTAAACAGGCTGCATTCTACCTGTATTTTTATTTGTTCAGACTTATTTCGCGTAAGGATAATGATTCTCACTTAAGAAACGAAGCATAAAATACCTAACCCTTTGTTTTTTATATGATATAAACGAGCGCCACCAGCCATAAATAAAACTTATTGTAACCTCAGTATTATTGTTTGGAAATTCGCAGTGATAGGACTAATCTGCACGCCTGTAAATGTCTTATTAAATTGCTTTTATAGTTGCTTTAGACATAAAATATGTCCCCCAACTTTTTTGCCAGTTGCCATTTTTACCAGACTTCTGGCAAGTTTGGATGATTTATAAGACTTCAGTCGCCAGTCATCGAGCGGCCATAAAAAGATTTTAGCTTTCAAAATCGAGTTTATTTTGGGAGCAAACAGGCGACATCCCTGACATTTGTAAGGGTGCTGCCAACTAACTATTTCAATTCTAAATGGCTGCCTGTCAGTCAAAAAGATGATGAAAAGGTAGACGTCAGATCAGGTAGAACATTGTTTTCAGTGATGCTACTCAATCGGACAAAACTATCGCAATTGCAATTGCATAAACTTTAAAAACTCTAGGAGTTAAAACAATGCCTACTTTTGTACGTACTGAAAAGTGTGATGGATGTAAAGGTCAAGATCGTACAGCTTGCATGTACATCTGCCCACACGATCTAATGAAATTAGATAAAGACGGTTCTGAGACTGGCCATGCCATGAAGTCTTACAACCAGGAACCTGAGCAATGCTGGGAATGTTATTCCTGCGTTAAGATCTGCCCTCAGAATGCTATCGAGTGTCGTCACTATGCTGACGTTGTACCACTGGGCGGTTCAGTTCAACCACTACGCGGTACTGATTCTATTATGTGGACTATCAAGTTCCGTAACGGCAACATGAAACGCTTCAAATTCCCGATCCGTACTACTGCTGAAGGTTCTATTGATCCTTTCGCTGGTAAACCAAATGCTGACATGGCTAAGATTTCTGATAATGGATTCTTCAACCACAATGAGCAGAACGGTTACCGTGCAGGCGATCGCAGCGAATTAATTAATCTTTAATTCTTTCAATAATTTATAACAGAGGTTTTTAAAATGGCCGAATTTGGTAATCCTGAAATCGTCGAAGAAGAAGTTGATATTCTTCTTATCGGTGGTGGTATGGCCTGTTGTGGTACAGCGTTTGAAATTCCACGCTGGATAGAAGCATCAGGCGCTAACCTTACAGTTAAACTGGTTGATAAAGCCGCTATGGACCGCTCTGGTGCCGTTGCTCAAGGCTTGTCTGCTATTAACACTTACATTGGTCCTGAACAGGATCCTGCTGACTATGCCCGTATGGTTTCTAACGACCTTATGGGTATTACTCGTGATGACCTGGCATACGACTTAGGTCGTCATGTTGACGAATCTGTTCACCTGTTCGAAGAATGGGGCCTCCCAATCTGGAAAACAGACGAAAATGGCGAGCGTTTTGACGGTTCTAAAGGTATGACTCCATTGAAAGATGGTGGTAAACCTGTACGTTCTGGTAAATGGCAGATCATGATCAACGGTGAGTCTTACAAATGGATCGTTGCCGAAGCAGCTAAAAAAGCGCTAGGTATCGAAAACATTTCTGAGCGCGTATTCATCGTTAAACTGGTCAACGACAAAAATGATCCTAGCCGCATCGCTGGTGCGGTTGGTTTCTCTACTCGTGACAACAAAGTTATCGTTTACAAAGCCAAAGCAATTCTTCTTGCTGCTGGTGGTTGTGTAAACATCTTCCGTCCACGTTCTGTTGGTGAAGGTACTGGCCGTGCATGGTACCCAGTGTGGAACGCAGGTTCTACCTACTCTATGGCTGCTGAAGCAGGCGCTGAGTTAACACTGATGGAAAACCGTTTCGTACCTACCCGTTTCAAAGACGGCTACGGTCCTGTTGGCGCATGGTTCCTGTTGTTCAAAGCTCAGGCAACTAACGCTTTCGGCGAAACCTACATGACTCGCAACAAAGAACTGCTGGATGACTACCCTCCATACGGTCAGGCTGCTGTCCCTGCATCTTGCCTGCGTAACCACCTGATGCTGAAAGAGATGAAAGAAGGTCGTGGTCCTATCTGGATGGACACTGTGACTGCTCTTGCTAAACTACGGGACACCCTGTCTCCACGTGAAGTAAAACATCTGGAAGCTGAAGCATGGGAAGACTTCCTCGACATGTGTGTTGGCCAATGTGGTATCTGGGTTGGTGAAAACATTGAGCCAGAGAAGAAAAACTCTGAGTTAATGCCTACCGAACCATACCTTTTAGGTTCTCACTCTGGCTGTTGTGGTATCTGGACTTCTGGTCCTACCGATGTTGGCGCGCCTACTAGTGAAACAATGGACGGCGTACCTGCACATTTACCACAGGGCTGGAACTGGGGCTACCGTGGTATGACCACGGTTAACGGTCTGTTCACAGCTGGCGACGGTGTTGGTGCATCTGGCCACAAATTCTCTTCAGGCTCTCATGCTGAAGGTCGTATGTGTGCTAAATCTATGGTTAAGTACTGCCTGGATAATGCAGATTTCAAACCTGAGCTGGACACTTCTGTAGAAGATCTGGTTGCTGAAATCTACAAACCAGTTAGAACCTACCTCGAGCATAAAGACTACACCACAGCTATCGATGTTAACCCTAACTACATCACTCCTAAAATGCTGCAGTTCCGTCTGCAGAAAATTATGGATGAGTATGTTGCAGGTGTTGCCACTTACTACACAACCAATGCAGAGATGCTGAAAGTTGCTGGTGAGAAGCTGGACATGCTGAAAGAAGACGCTGAGAAAATGCGTGCGAAAGACCTTCACGAATTACTTCGTGCATGGGAAAACTACCACCGCATATTAACAGCAGAAGCTCACATGAAGCACATCGAGTTCCGTCAGGAATCTCGTTACCCAGGTTTCTACTATCGTGCAGACAAAAACTTTGTCGACGAAGAAAACTGGCATTGCTTCGTTAACTCAATCTATGACAAGAACACCAAAAAGTGGACATGCTTCAAGCGTGCACACGTTGATTTGGTAGACAAGTCTAAACTGTTCAAGTAATCCTTAAGCAGTTGAGTTAAACCAAAATCCGGGCGCCTCGCGGTGTCCGGATTTTTCAATTAAGGGTAATTGATAAATTATCCTTAATTGAAAAATAGAGAAATATATTAACTACCGGTGACACCATGAGCGACAAAGACAATTTTACTTTTGAACTGCCCCACTCGAGTCCAGTAGAGCCCATCCGCCTGGAACTGGAAGATAAATTAAAATTTCGCTGTCATCGCGGTGTTTCCTGCTGGAACGAGTGCTGCTCACGTGCAGACGTGACGCTTGCGCCCTACGACATTATCCGCTTAAAGAATTCTCTCGGCATGGATTCAACCGAGTTTCTTAAAAACCATACCGTGCCTTTTGAACTTGATGCACATAGTGTCCCGGGCCTGAAACTGCGCACCGACGACAGTGGCGCCTGCCTGTTCATGAAAGAGGAAGGTTGCTCGGTCTACGAAAACCGGCCAACTGCGTGTCGTTACTACCCGTCAGGCTTGCTGTCGATGAAATCCATCAGCGAAGCGACTGATGAGCAGCACTTTCTCTTGATCAAGGAAAAACACTGCAAAGGCCACGAAGAAGACCAGGTACAGACCATTGCGGAATACCGTAAGGAACAGGGTGTTGAGGAATATGATGTTCTCAATCACCAGTGGTACCAGATCATCCTGAAGAAAAAATCGACCGGCCCAACAATCGGCAAACCTTCAGAGATGAGTTTACAGATGTTCTTCATGGCAAGTTACGATGTTGATCGTTTCCGCCGATTCGTGATGAGTGATTCATTCATCAAAATGTATGACCTGGACGATGAAGAGTACGCAGTACTGGAAAAGGATGATATCGCATTGATGAATTTTGGTTTCAAACTCATGAAACAGGTGTTCTTTGGCGAGTTGACGATCAAAGAACGTGAAGGCGCCTGGGAAGAACGCGTTAGAGAACGCAAAGAAATTCTGGAATACCGTAAACAGGCAGAGATCGCAGAGCATCAACGCAGACAGGAAGAAGCGCGCTCAGCGGCGCTGGATTCCGGTAAAGACGATTAAACTGGCTGAAATGAGCAGGGTTACAGTAGGCATACTCTCAGATTCTCACGGCTACCTTGACCCGAGAATCGAGAATACGGTTAATCAGTGTGACTACATTGTTCACGCTGGTGACATATTCAATGCCCAGATCATTGAGCAACTGAAACCAAAAGAAAAACTCATCGCTGTTGCAGGAAACAATGATTACCCTGCTGCATGGAAGGAAGAAGAAGCAGATATCGTCAGCGCCCTGCCCGGCATCAGCAAACTCGAATTACCCGGTGGACTTATCATTGTCGAACATGGACACCGTCTGGGCAATAAACCTGATCACGGTCAGTTGCGGAGCGACCATGCAGACGCACGTTTGATCGTTTATGGACACACCCATCATCGAGTTATTGATCAGAGCGCAGAACCCTGGGTGGTCAATCCTGGCGCCTCTGGCAAAGTCCGTACCCATGGCGGTCCATCCTGCCTTATACTCAATGCCAGTGAATCTGCCTGGTCATTTCAAACGGTGCTGTTTGCGGAAACGGCAGCAGCTTAAAAAGTCATCAGTTTTTTAGTTTTTTTCAAAACTTTTATCAAACGCCAACTTTTCATTCAAGCCTTAATATAAATCCAGCCCTTCTCCAGCCGCTCGGGAATTAGTTCTCTGGCCGTTTTATCGGCTTTCACACCTGGCATGAGAACAATTTCGACGCCTTCTTTTTGGTGCGCCTTGGCAACAGAACGCTCACAGGCAAAAAAGGATACACCCTCTTCATCAATCATTTTCTGTATTCGCTGAACATAAGGCGATACGCCTGGCCTCAGGATATTGATGCCAGTTTTATTGGTGATGATATCAAGTTTCATTGGAGTGTTGGCTTTACGATAAGTCGCCAGTAAGTGATCAGCTTCATTCAAAGCTGCGTTAACGACCTGTAAGTCACCTGAGTCAATGTGCAAAATAATCTTGCGCTGCGTATGATCGACGGCAACCTGATTAGCCACATACTGAAATGTATTTTCAGCGGAAACGGCATTGATCGCATTTGGACTGTACTCATAAGTTGACCAGCCTAAAATCACACCGACGGTCAGAATAACCGAAGCCGCTATTGCTCTTGTATAATTTGAAACCGGTTTTTTTTGAGAAGCGCTTTCAAAACGTGAGGGAGGCACTTCACTGTAGGCATAACCGACCAGCTCGCGTACCGCTTTTAACTGGCACACACGTTCGCGTAGTGCCTTATCTTCGAGCAAAGCTTCACGAATTGCATTCATTTCATCTGTGTCTAGTTGCGCATCGATAAACAGGTTTAATCTGTCCTCGGTAATGTCCTTAATATTCATTATTTAACCCTCCGTAATTTAAATTCAGCCAGCTCGTCTGAACCAAATTCAAGTAACTGTTGCTTCAAGGTCTGTCGCGCTCGAAATAGACGACTCATCACCGTGCCGATAGGGACGCCGGTAATGTCTGCTATATCCGCATAACTAAATCCGGCAAAATCAGCCAGCGTCACAACTTCCCGCAATGGCAGAGGTAATTGCTCAACTGAGGCACGAACTCGTTTAACTATCTGAGACTGCTGATAATTATCAGTATGCTCCGCCTGTTCGTCGTCATACATTTCAACAAATTCAACATGCCTGCCTTTGACGCGTAAGTAGTCCTGCCAGCAATTGAACAATATCCGATATAACCAGGTATCAATAGTTTCAACATCACGCAGACTGGCGGCATTTTTGATTGCTTTATAGATGGTTTCCTGGACGAGATCGTCTGCCAATGCAGAATCATGGCACCATGAATAAGCGATGCGGTAAAGCTTGGTACGCCGCGCCGCAAATTCAGTTTTCAGTGAAAAAGCCGCAACAAGATTTTTAACTATTTTCATATAAATCCCCGATAACTTATCTATAGACGCTGCAGCAGACAGAATATTCTGAAAATTAATTGTGAATATTTTGGCACACTCTAGCGTCTGTTACCTATTGAAATAATGCAGAAGTAGCCATAAGCCTAGATGAAGGTGCAGCAGGTATATGAATCATTTTATAAATAAACTCAATCTAATTATTATCTGCATCTGCCTGCTCCCGCTTACAGTCGTTAATGCATCCGCTGCTTACGATATATCACTCAACAGTATAGATGATAGCAGGCATAAACTCTCTGATTACATAGGGCATGGTCAATGGGTTGTATTGAACATCTGGGGCACTCGCTGTCCACCCTGCCGTGAAGAAATGCCTGAACTCGTAAGTTTTCATGATACACATAAAAATAATAATGGCATTGTAGTTGGAATCGCCATTGATTTCCCAAGTTACGGTTATGCAAACAAAGTCGAAGTTACAAATTTTGCTGATGATTACCTTATCGACTTTCCGTTGCTTTTAAGTGATGCAACTATCACCGATAAAATTGGCTTAGGCAGACTGGATGGGCTGCCGAGCACCTATCTTTTTGACCCGGACGGCAACGTTGTCGGCATGCAGGTCGGTGCTATCACAAAAAAAATACTGGAAGATTTTATCGAAAAATTAATGCTGGAATCCCCGAACAGCAAAAAATAATCAAAACCCGGGGAACCGAAACATTGAAGAGGAAATAACATGAAACAATTGAACATGCAAATCATATCAGCGTTTTTCATGGGCCTGTGCCTGTTGATGACAGCAACAGTCCACGCAGATGATCGATACGGCAAACAGAAAGTGGTTTATCACATCAATTACGATGATCCGAAAACTCAGGCTAGCGCACTTGGTAACATACAGAATCATATCAATGCGGTAGGTGCTGAAAACCTTGATCTCAAGGTTGTCCTGCATGGAAATGGTCTGTCACTATTACTTGATCCAGATGCATTAGCAAATTTACCAAAATTCAAAAATGCTAACGCTAATGAAACGATGACTGCAAAAATTGATAATTTAAAAAGTCAGGGTGTGTCATTTAATGTTTGCGAAAACACCGTTAAAGGTCGCAAAGTAAATATCGAAACAGACCTTCATAATGTCGACAAAAAAGACCTTGTTCCAAGTGGCGTGGCAGAACTCGCAAGGTTACAGGGAATGGGTTATTCCTATATCAAACCGTAATCAGGTTGTACTTTCTTAAGCTGTTAATGCAAAAAACCGTTATTTATACAGGTCGCCACGATATAGACTGAATACAATTATCTGTTAACAATTAAAAATGAATAATTTTGTCAGTACCCCGTCTTGTATAAATAACGAACATTAAAAAGTTATTAAATCATCAAAAGCAAAAAGAAAAAAACCTGAAACCTGGAGACCTTTATGAAAAAAATAACATCATTGCTTTTACTTTTACTAGCGGCAACTTTTAGCTATCAAACTTTAGCCGCAGAAGGTGACAAACCTTTTGCAGAAGAAAAGATCGTACTACAGATCAGTGACCCTGATCCCTTCAAACAAACCCTTGTTCTTAATGTGGCATCAAATCTCATCAAACATTACGGCCAGGATAAAGTTGATGTAGAAATTGTCGCCTTTGGTCCAGGATTACGTTTGCTGTTCAAAGACAACGTTAACACCGACCGAATCAAGGGCCTGACAGATAGCGGCGTTAAATTTGCCGCCTGCCAGAACACCATAGCCAGTATGACTAAAGTTTTAGGTCATGCACCGGAATTAAACAGTAGTGCTGTACCCGTTTCCGCCGGAGTGGTACGTATTATCGACTTAGAAAATCAGGGATTCAAACTGATTAAACCATAACAAATCGTACCAATAAAAATAATTCCTTTCGGGAGGATGAAATATGAATCTTAATAAAAAATTATTAGTAAAAACGATTGGCGCGACTTTGCTAACCTGCGCCACAGCATCACAGGCAGCAAACTGGTTAATGCTGCAGGGCACAGAGCCAGATGGCCAGTCTGAACAGGCCAATGTATGGGGCTTTATCCAGGTGCAATATCAAAAAGATAACAGCGACCCTAATGCTACAGGTGGATATATTCCGCCAAAATTGATCGGTCCCGATCTGAACTCGCAGCAAGCATTCAATGTGAACCGGGCACGTATCGGTGTCCGCGGAACCGGCCTGCCATTAGACAGTAGCGTGAATTACTTCATCCTTGCCGAGTTCGGTAATAATGGTATTACCGCAGCAAATGACAGTCCACATATAACTGACGCCAGCATCACTGTAAGCAAGATTCCTGGTGCGCGTATTCGTGCCGGTCTGTTTAAATACCCGGGTGCTGAAGAAGGTCTACAGGCAATCCACGTATTTGATTACATCAACTTCACTAGCGTAACCAACCAGTTATTACTGGAACGTTTTCCTAACAACAACGGCGCATATGAAGCACAGGCCAATCTTCCACCAACAACCCTGCCTGCACAAAATAGTATGAGTGCCTTTAACTCACCGGTCGGCGCTTTCCGTGATGTAGGTATACAGGTATTTGACACCTTCAAGGTCAATGACTGGGAACATAGCTATGCCGTAATGATTGGTAACGGCAACGGTCTGAACTTTGGTAATCAGGATGAGAATTATGACACTTACCTGTACTGGTCATCTGAACTCGTATTCGGTGGCAAAGGCGGTCGCCGAGAAGGACTGAAGATGTTTGCCTGGAACCAGTCTGGTAAACGACTGTTAGATAGTACTCCATGTGCAGATCCTACTGCCTGTACAGCAGCCGATTATAATCCTACAGAACATGATCGTGACCGTAGCGGTCTCGGTGTGAAATATCTGAAAAAACCATTCCGTGTGTCAGCGGAGTATATGCAGGGTGAAGGCATGATCTTCGTAGGTCAGGATAAATCGACCTTCGATATTAATACTGCAGTAGCCGGTGGTAATGGCGCAGATGGTAAAGCAGATGGTTACTACCTGGAGGGAGGCTGGTATATCCCAAGCACAGACTGGGAAATCGACCTGCGTTATGATGTCTACAATCGTCTGACAGATGATGTTGCATTCACGGGTGGCCCTAATATCGGCAAAACATTTGAAATGAAATTCGAAACCATTACATTAGGCGCACAGTACCACATCAACAAGAAAACTCGCATAAATATGGAGATAGCTGATCGAACATTCGAAGCAGTTGATTGGGCCTCGGCCACTGGACCTAATGATAACCTCGATGGTGTTAGCACCCGCTATGGTATTCAGTTAACACATATATTTTAATTTAAATAATGGATTATTGATGTAAAAACCTGCATTACATTTCATGCTATGTATCTAGGCTTTATGGGGTTCGAAAGAACCCCATTTTTTATTCTTTAAAATATTTTAATATGCTAGTGATCAGCCTATAAGGAGAAACTCATGTCTTATAAAACATCATATTTTAGCTTCTGCTTTATGCTATTAGGCAGCATGCTAAGCACTCAGGCTATAGCTCAAACATCGGACGAATCCGTTTCGAACGGTCTGATAAAAATAAAAAGCGCGTACAGTGTAACGGAAACGATCAACCGCCTCGAAAGCGCACTAGAGAAAAAAGGCATGACCATTTTCACACGCATAGATCACGCTGCCGCTGCAGAAAAAGTCGACCTACAACTGCGCCCGACCGAACTATTGATCTTTGGCAACCCGAAAGTCGGCACACCATTGATGCTCTGTTCACAGACAGCCGCGATAGATCTACCGCAAAAAGCGTTAGCCTATGAAGACGAGAACGGACAGGTATGGCTGGCTTACAATGATCCGGCCTACATGGCAAAGAGACATAACACTCAAGGCTGTGATCAGGCGATTCAAAAAGTCAGCAACGCATTGGCTAACTTTACAAAAGCTGCAGCAGAATAAATTATTTTATTACAGAGTCACAGCGATCGCAGAGGAAAATATTTATTGTTAATTGCGCCCAATGGCGCTGTTAACCGATAGGTCTCTGTACTCTTTGTGTTTCTATGATCTGATTTTTATTTTATAGCTGTCAAATAATCAGGCAGCACTCTCCTGTTCTCAGGATTAACAAATATTACTGTGTTAGCTGCCGAGAGATTACCAATCTTCGGTTCTTTACTGCATATGCAGCTCCCTACCTTGATTTAAATACACACTTATGCCTTCGATGCCTATTGTCAAAATGGCTAAATACCATGACAAATAGACGCTTACCTGTAGAACATAAGTCATGCTAATATATCGCCTAGAATCTAGATGAAATCAATACTATTACGAAGGAAACATCTTTATGAAAATATATCGTCGCACGCTAACCCTGTTTTTGTCGTTATTAATGCTTGCTGTATCCTTTGGTCAGGCTCAGGCCGCTATAATTGCAAATAATCAGGTTATTGAACAAATTGAGCTGGCCAGTGACAAAGCAGCCCTGCTACAGACGATCAGTCGCATGGATGTACAGGAACAACTGCTTAACATGGGCGTCAATAGTGCTGATATCGAAAGTCGCATAAACCAGATGACCCAGGAAGAAATCGCACAGCTAAACCAGCAGTTTGACGAGCTACCTGCAGGCGGTGACATACTTGGCATCATTGTCCTGATATTCATTATCTTTGTGATTACCGATGTAATTGGGGCAACCGATATATTCCCGTTTATTCATCCTGTTAACTAATCAATAACAATGAATGAAAGTACTGAGTTTGCTAGCATGTCTGCTGTTGCTAAGCAGTTGTACTTCAACACCACAAAGTAGAGAAATTCGGACTAACGGACCAGGTTCACTGCCATTGTCAGTTGAGCTGACAGACACGCCATTTTACCCACAGACACAGTACCAGTGCGGCCCTGCCGCACTGGCTACGGTATTGCAGGCTCATGGTGTTAAAACCACAGTTGAAATATTATCATCCCAGGTCTACATCCCTGAACGCGAGGGCAGCCTGCAGATTGAAATGACTGTGGCAACACGACGCCATAACATGCTGCCATACCCATTAGCGCCCCGTCTGATGGATCTGCTCACTGAAATAGCTGCGGGTAATCCTGTACTGGTCCTGCAAAACCTCAGTTTTGATTGGTACCCGCAATGGCATTATGCGGTTGCTGTCGGTTACGATACAGACACTCAGGAAATCATCCTTCGCTCCGGAGAAACAAAACGCTGGGTCACACCTTTTAAAGTATTTGAGCGCACCTGGCAACGTGCTGACTTCTGGGCGCTGGTCATTGTGCCCGTTGGTGAAATACCCAGCACAGCAGAACCCTTGCGCTACCTGAAAACAGCCTATGCCTTCGAGGAAACAGGAAACTCAGAACTCGCGCGAAAAGCATATCGATCAGCGAGCAGGCAGTGGCCTGATATTGCAGTTACCTGGTTGACGCTGGGTAACCTGGCTTTTGCGATGCAGGACTGGGCCGAAGCCGTTGACGCATTCAGGTCGGCATCGATTCTTGAACCCGAGGCGGTTATCAGCTGGAATAACCTGGCTTATGCGCTTCATGCCTATGGCTGCAGCTCACAGGCACAAGCGGCCCTGAAGTGCGGTTTAAAATTCGCACCTGATGATAAAAACCTGCAGGATTCATGGCACGATCTGGCTGGAGATCCTGTTAGTAGCGACCAGGCCGATTGCCCGATTATTCAGTGTTACTGAAAAGTTGATCTAACTACACCCTACTGAATAACAGAATCTCAAAACAAAGACACAGCGATTCTATAGTTTCCCCGGGCACGCTAAGATAAAAAAAAGGTTTCTCAGTCACCGCTGTGTCTTAACAACTGATCCAGCATTATTCTGATGATGGGCGTGCTGTCATGATCTGTAGTTAGAAACAACATTTACACCAGTGCCTCATTTTAAAGCAGACAAATAATCAAGCAGCAGTTTTCTGTTCTCAGTATTAACGAAAATATTGCTGTGCTTACTGTCGATCAACTGAAAGGCCTTCGGCTCATTGGCCGCTTCATATAATCTTTCTGCATGATAGATATCGATCATCTCATCAGTTTCACTGTGCATTATCAAAACCGGTGTCGGTGAAATCAAACCGATGGCATCCAGCGGCCGGTATGAATTATCAACCGTGAATGAAAGCGGCCATTGCAGCATCCAGAACAACCAGCTGTTAGATAAAACATCCTGAGTCACATCATGATAATCACTAAAGGCTTCTATCGTTACCAATGATTTTATCCTGTCTCGATAGGCGCTATGTGCGACTGCATATATTGCCATGCTGCCACCCAGGCTGTGGCCCATGATGATCAGCTTTTCATCATCAGCAAGCTGCTTCACGGTATATTCAATCATCAGTGCCATATCACTGATCGTGTCATCGAGGTCAGCCTTACCCTCTGACTGTCCATACTCCCGGTAATCGAATATATAGACATTGTACCCCTCTTTAGGTAACCAGAAGGAATTTGGCAATTGCGTACTGACATTGTCACCATTACCATGGAAAAAGAGGATGCTTCCTACTGCCTCGCGTTCGGCAGCTAATTTCCAGCCATGCAACTGGATACCGCCAGCCACATCAATGTAGATGTCTTCATACTGCAGGTTTACCGCATCGGGTGTTAAAGGATAAGTTTTCATCGGTACAAACAGGAAATTACTGCATGCAGTCAAAAACAATATGGAAGTAAAAATATAGAATCGAGGCATTTTTATCACGAAATACGATGAGTTAAAAACGATGCTGAAAATAGCACACTCCATAATAACAATCTAATAAACACTACATCCTTTTCAATATAAGCTTGTTATTATATTCTGCATCAGGTAAAAATGGCGTTTGATTTTTATAACAGAGACATCCTATAGCTTCACTTAAACCTTGTGGCCATGA
>Ga0316188_10000791_pt1 | contig 14475 bp, 14 predicted proteins | sample Phiworburrow1_MG_FD_204933 | JGI IMG/M metagenome (GOLD analysis project Ga0316188, IMG submission 204933) | Coastal sediment microbial communities from Maine, United States - Phippsburg worm burrow 1 | ecosystem: Environmental > Aquatic > Marine > Coastal > Sediment | place: USA: Maine...
AACTGGCATTTTTTTGCTTTGAAAAGTGTAGGGTTAATCATTGATGAAATCATCTATTATAAATTGTGCTGTTACTAGGCACTGAGAAATGAACCTGATAATTAATAAAAAGTATTAGTATGAAAGTCGCTTATATATCTCCACACAAGGCAATTCGGTTTCATACAGACATGGCAAGATGATATTTCCTCAGCTTGAGGAAGGTCTACATGGTGTTGAATTTGTTGCTATGTTTTTCTTTGAAGATAATACCTATGTCTTACAGAAGGGCAATCCAATTGGCGTACGTCTCGCTAAAGTTGCTGCTGCTAAAGGTATGTTATTAATGGCATGTGATCAATGTGCCTATGAGCGTGAGATTGACGGTATGTTAGTAGGTTGTGTGACAATCGCTTGCTTTCCTAATATTTATGGTGCCTTATCCGGTAATCTGCCCGATCAGGTTATTACTTTGTAACGGACAGATTTGTAACTTTACAGCTGTCACTTATATTGAAAATGATTTCATCTATAGATACATCAATTGAAATAAGACGTAGCCGATGAACATTTTCTATATCGGTTCATCAGGTGTCTTGTCTCTGGCTCCATTTAAATATCTCAACTCATCGCAGCATTCGATCGTCGCTGTCGGTATCAATAACCCTGTTATCTTTCACCACAAGATAATTGCGTTTGAACATGAATCACTGGCACTTTGCGCAACGCAGCAGGCAATCCCGGTAATCGATATTGCGCAGCCATACCAGGCAATTCGCCAGCAATGTGCTGCACTCTCCGTCGATGTTATCCTCATGTCCTGCTATAATAGGCGGCTGTCAGCTGAACTGATCGAGATAGCCGGAACTGGCTGTTTTAATATGCACCCATCTCTATTGCCACATTACCGTGGACCAGAACCGATTTTCTGGCAGATGAAGGCAGCAGCTCAGACCGGAGTCAGCTGGCATCGAGTGGTTCACGACCTTGATGCTGGCGATATAGTCGCTCAGCAAAAAGTTTTTCTCGAAGAGGGCGATAGTTATTCAGATATAAACCTGAAGCTGGCCGATGCCGGTGCAAAATTGCTGCCCTCGTTATTAACCAGCCTGTCTGCCGGAACGCTTACTGAAAAAAAACAAAATCCTGAGTCGGCGAGTTATTATCCATATCCCCAGGCGCACGATTTCGTAGTCGATACTTCATCGTCGGCACAGCAGGCTTACAATTTCATGCGGGCTACCCAGGCCTTCGGCCAGCCTTATCGTTGTCAGATCGGGAACCATTGCTATCTGCTCGCTGAGGCACTTGATTATGATAATAATGAAAGCTTGCAGGAAGCAGAAGTGAAAGCAAACAGGCTCTATATACCCTGTAAAGAGGGTGTATTAATTGCAACATACGCTGCTAAACTCTAAATTAATCCGATTACAGGCTACCTCCTATGTCAGAACAATATCAGCTGGTCGAAACACGATTACAGGAAAAGCTCGAGAATGGCACCACACGCTGTAATTTGTGCCTGTGGCGGTGCAAGATCAGCCATGGCCAGCGCGGCTTCTGTCAGGCCCATGTAAACCGTAATGGCACCTTATACAACCTTTCTTATGGAATCCTGTCATCGATCGATATCGATTACATTGAAAGCAAGCCGGTAAAACATTATCGCCCCGGCACCAAAGTGATGTCGGTCGGCAGTTATGGTTGCAGTTTTCGCTGTGGTGGCTGTCATAACCTGGACATTTCCTGGGGCGTGCAGGCGCTTGATGATCTTGCAAAAGGACAGTCGACCGAAGTCTGGGTGACGCCGCAGAAACTGGTTGAATCTGCAATCAGAGCGGGTGTGCAGGGTATCGCCTTTACCTATTCTGAACCGGCGGTCTGGCTTGAATATGTGCTTGATGTCTGTGAACTGGCTCATCAGGCAGGTCTATACACGGTATACGTCTCAAACAGTTATATAACCGATGAGGCTCTGGAGCTGCTTGTTGGCAAAGTGGATGTGCTGTGTTCTGACATCAAGAGCATGTCTGACGATTTTTATAAGGAGATCTGCCGTCCGGCTAAGGTTGAGCAGGTACTGGCTTCGATAAAAAAGGCACAGCAACTCGGTATCCATGTCGAAACACGGACCAATATCATACCCGGTAAAAATGACGACCCGAAAGAGCATTATGATATTGCCTGCTGGATACGAGATAATCTTGGCGCAGACAGCCCCTGGCATGTGACACGGTTTTTCCCTGCCTACAAGCTTAGCCATGTGCCAGAGACACCTGAATATATGTTATATGAAGCCGAAGCACAGGCTAAACGTGCAGGATTGAGCCGGGTTTACGTGTATAATAATAAGGGCTGTGACTGTGCCACTGAAAATAAACCTGTCGAGGTTTACCTCAACAGCACAGCTGAAGAATTACACCAGATCAAACAATGTGCGGCGAGCTGCTGTGGTGATGACGGTGTGTTATTGAAAAAATACGAAGAAAAAAGTTTAGAGGTCAATGATGGCAAATAAAGTCCAATGTGTAGTATTAAAAGTCGAAGCTGAAGCACTGGATGCGCCACCACATCCAGGCGTACTCGGTCAGCGTATATTTGAAAATGTCTCAAAAGAAGGCTGGAAGCAATGGCTGGAGCGATTGACTACGATCATCAATGAGAATGGTCTGAATACAGCAGATCCGAAAAATATCCAGCTGATCGAAAAACACATGCTCGGTTTCTTTTTCGATGAAGGTGACTATGGGCAGGCACCCGCTGGTTTTAAAGCCGGTGGCGGTGGTAAGAAATAAGGCGGGTGAAATCAGGGTGCAACCTGTTGCATCCCTGTTTCATCTAATGTTTCATCATCTATCGTCTCAAACGCATGTTCGAGACGATAGACATATAAATTAAATCTTTTTTGAAATTTAAAAAATCGACTAGATAATTTTAAATACCGGCCGTGTAATAAACTTGAGGTGCGCATATGCTTCTCTGATGGCTGAAGTCACCTTCTCAGCCGTATCAGCCGTCGCAAAAATATAACCCAGGTATTGATTGCCCTCCGGTAACGGTACAAGTTCGTGACCTTCGCTGATAATGATATCGATCTTGTCTATACCTTCGACTCTGTTGGCTTCCAGTAAACCTTCTACGCGTTTTAACAAGCCGTGTTCTCTTATCGGGATCATCATCACGCCGCGTGCCTGATCAGGCATGGTTGCTTCGACCGGCTGCTCGATGGCGAGCATGATGGCCAGTTCTTCGATGCCAAAATTTTTATTATCCAGTATCCGCGCGCAGTCACCGCCGATGGTGCGTGATGCTATTTCCAGTATCCAGACATTGTTATCCTTATCGATACGGCACTCTGCATGCACCGCGCCTGTGGTCAGACCATAGGCATTACATGCGTTCTGTAAAACAGATTTAATCTTTTGCTGCAGGTCGCTGCTCAGTGACGACGGGGTAACATAGATGGTCTCTTCAAAATAAGGGCCAACCAGCGGGTCGGGCTTATCAAAAATGGTAATGGTATTGAGTTCGCCCCTGTACAAATAACCTTCATAGGCAATTTCGATACCATCGATGTATTCTTCGATCAAAACGTGGGACTGTTCAAATTCACCCTGAGCGGTGACTACTATCGGTCTTAAGCGTTCACAGGCAAGCAGAAATTCGTCCTCATTATCTGCCCGGATAACGCCACGGCTGGCTGACATATTAAGGGGTTTTAACACACAGGGCCAGGGCAGGCCGGCCATCTGCTTTTTTATCGGCCGGCTTAAATCCAGTAGACAATGTATCGGCACCGGGCAGCCAGCCAGAGACAGCTGAGCCCGGGCCAGGTCTTTTCGATGAGAAAATTGTGCAGCCTGTGGCGGATTGTGTGGCAGATTTAAGTCTTTTGCGGTATGCGCGGCCAGTTCGACGGTCTGATCATCACTGCCCAGGATGCCAGCGAATGGCTGAACCTGGTTCGCTTTTAATATTTCACTTATCGCTGATTCGATATCGTCAAAATCTATGTGAATACCGTTGGCGACTTCGGTGACCAGGGAGTGTTTACCCTGCGAGGCAATGGTCACTTCGAGTCCGAGGTTTTTTGCCGCTTTGATGTAAGGCGCAATGCGGTAACTGTTATGGTGTGCTATCAGTAATAAGCGTTTACCGGCAAATTGAGGGTGGAATGGGGGCATGTTCTGATGGAGCATGTTTTATTTAGAATTAAAAAAGGTGAGCCATAAGATATGGCTCACCCATGTTACTTCTGGAACGTTAGCTAGTGAAAACTATTAGCCGCAACCGCCGCCGCCTGCAGAGCCGCAGCCGCCACATGAACCGCCGCTTTTGGTATTTGCGAACACGTTTTTGAAGACAAAACTCGCGCTGGTGCCGTCATTTTGATAGTCGACCTCAACACCTTCAAGAAAGCCCAGAGCAACAGCATCAATATGAACTTTGAGGCCGTCTTTTTCAAAAGTGGTGTCAAATTCAGTGGGTTGCTCGACAAATGTCATGCCATATGACATGCCGCCGCAACCGCCACCAGAAACAAATATGCGCACGCCGTTCACACTGTCTTCATTTTCAGTTAGAGCGATGAGTTGTTTGACCGCTTCATCAGAAACTTTAATTTGATCAGTCAGTTGTGTGTTAAATTGAATCTGAGACATGGAAGTTCTCCTGCGATAATTACATAATGTTTAAATATTATCACGAATTTAGCATAATTTCTTCTTATTATATCCTTAAAAAACAAATAGATATTAGGCCGATCATAAACCGGTTGCAGGATGGTTTTATGAATCAGGTAAACATCTAAACCCCGTACCCAAAGCGTATGTTTTCCGGGTCTGTGAATGTTAAATAAAGGCAAGGCATATTGTCTGTGCCTGAAATATATTTTCATTTTTACTCTACTATACTTACAGAAATAAAGTTGTTAATAACCCCGAATTTATTTGTTGCAAATTAAGAAATAATTGTATGGATCGTAAGGTAAATGTGGCCTTCCTGAAAATAGGGATGTATGTGTCTAATCTTGACCGTCCCTGGATTGATACGCCATTTTTATTGGAAGGTTTCACTATCAGAACTGAAGAAGACCTCTCAATATTAAGTCAATATTGTTCTTATGTATTCATCGATACTGATCGAGGTATCGGTGCGGCACACTATATAGAAGAGGCTCCTCGCTTAAAGACTAACGCTTACCTGGAAAGGTTTTTACAGGATAATAATAAAAAAGTTCATTACGAAAATACCAGGGGAACAAAGGAAGAGTTGCCTTCAGCACAAATAGCCCTGGGGAATGCTAGTAACAAGGTAGCGCACATCATGGAAGATGTGAAAGAGGGAAAAAATTTAGATGTCAAAGCTGTCCGTGGTGTTGTTGAGCCAATACTGGATAGTATCATCAGAAATTCCGAAGCCTATATGTGGCTTTCTATGATGCAGAAAAAAAATGCATACAGTTATTCGCATGCGGTTGATAATTGCGCTTTATCCATCGCTTTTGGTCGGCATATGGGGCTGCCTAAAAGTGATTTAATGACTTTAGCAGTCGGCCTGTTGATGATGGATATGGGAAATGTACATATCCCGGATGTGATTTTAAATAAGAATGGAAGACTGACTGAAGCTGAATACAGAATTGTTAAAAGACATGTCGATCATGGAGTAGAGATTCTAAAATCTACAAAAGGGATGAATGAAGATATTATTAATATTGCGCTCACGCATCATGAACGTTTTGATGGTAGCGGTTACCCGAATGCCTTATTAGGCTCACATATACCTGTTTACGGACGCATGGCAGCTATCATAGATTGTTATGATGCAATGACCAGTCAGAGGCCATTCTGTGCAGCAAGGTCGCCATATTCTGCACTGCAAAATATATATAACTGGCGTGGTAGCGCATTCCAGCCTGAGCTGGTCGAACAGTTTTTACAATGCATGGGTGTTTACCCAACGGGCTCGATTGTTGAGATGACTAATGGAGAGGTCGGTATCGTACTCGAGCAAAATGTCACACAGAGGATGCGACCAAAAATCATGTTGTTACTGGATGAAGATAAGACACATTTAATAGAGTATAAAACTATTGATTTAGCTAAACAATTTCAAGACTCCACTGGCTATCCGCTAAATATTTACCGGGGACTGGATCCAGGTGAGTACGGAATTGATCCTACAGAATATTACCTATAAGAAAACGCATAGATTAATGAAATCTCGACAGAATTTTTTTAAAATATTTGCTTCAAAAATCGACAATAGTGGAAATAATATTGCACTCATCATCGTTAAAATCCGCCGCTTTAAGGAAATAAATACAACATATGGTTTTAGGAAGGGCGATGCCTATCTCGATTATGTTGAAGAACATATTAAAAAAATTCTGCGACCAGCGGATATCATTGCCCGCATTGGTGATAATGAGTTCGGTCTGCTTCTGCCTGATTTGAACAATACTTCTCATGCGTTATTGGCTGCGAATAAAATCATTTCTGAATTCAAACATGCTGTTGATATCAATGGTTCGAAAATATCGCCAAAACTTGTCATGGGTATCGCTGCAAAACCGGATCATGGTAATTCAATGGATGAATTATTACATGCAGCCACTTTGGCTTTGCAGCTAGCTGAAAAAAATAATGAAGATTATTTATTGCACCAGGTTTCAAGCAGTGATATGCCACCAAGCTTGATGCTGGAGAATGAAATCCAGTTTGCACTGGATGATGATGAATTCACCTTGTTCTGTCAGCCTAAAATAAATCTGGAGAGCGGTAAATTATATGGTGGTGAATCGTTGATTCGCTGGAACAGTAAAAAATATGGTTTCGTTAATACACAGTATTTCATCGATATCCTGGAAGGCAGTAGTTCATTGATGCCGGTAACCAACTGGGTATTGAACGTAGCATTAAGGCAATGCCTGCTCTATCAGAAAATTTTTCCTGGCTTTAGTGTGGCCGTCAATCTCTCGCCTTCGTTATTAACGAATCGCAGCATCGTCGAAGTGGTTTCAAATGCTGTCAATATCTGGTCTGTTTCTCCGTGCAGCCTGATATTAGAGGTTACCGAAGGAGCGATGATGATGAACCCTAAAAGAAGCCTGGAAATTCTCCACGAATTTCACCAGCTTGGCTTTGGTGTTTCTATCGATGATTTTGGCACAGGTTACTCATCATTAGCATATTTGAAAAATCTCCCGGCAGATGAAATTAAGATTGATAAATCTTTTGTCATGAACATGGCAACTGACAAAAAGGATTCGAGCATCGTCAAAGCAGCAGTTAATCTGGCGCACACCCTGGATTTAAAGATAGTTGCTGAAGGTGTTGAAGATGAAAAAACATTAGATTTATTAACAGCCATGGGATGTGATTATGCCCAGGGATATTACATGGCAAAACCGATGCCTTCTAATGATTTGATAACATGGATACAAGCTAGTAAATGGGGTTAATTTAAATGAGTCGGGCAATGATAACGGATTAAAATCCATCCGTGATTTGTATCATCCAGTCTGCTGGTGATGCAGCAGTGAATACATACTGGGAACTAATATCAAGCTGACAAATAGTGAGAAACTGAGTCCCCAGACTATAACAAACGCCAGCGGTTGCAACATTTCAGAACCTTCGCCAAAACCAATAGCAAGTGGCAGCATGCCGAACACAGTGGTCAAGGTGGTCATCAGGATGGGTCGTAGTCTTAAAGCTGCGGCTTTTGTTACCGATTCATTTAACAGCCCGGTTTTTTCCCGTTCTATCTCGATCTGCTCGACGAGTACGATGGCGTTATTAACCACGATGCCTGTCAGCATGATCAGGCCCAGCCAGACAGGCATGGACAGGCTCATCTCAGGGTTGATCAGTAAACCAAACGCAACGCCAATCGCAGCATAGGGGATACTGATGATGATGATTAATGGATTGAGCATTGACTCATATTGCACGGCCATCACAACGAAAACCAGAAAGATTGCAAGAAATAGCAGCAGCAGGCCGTTTTCCTGGCTTTCCTCAAGCGTTTTATTGGTGTCATTGTCATACAGTACGTAACCTTCAGGCAGCTGCAAATCGGCCAGTTTATCCATGGCTGTTTTTAAAACTTTGCTGTGATCAGCATTAACATCATATGACGCCGATATTTCGACGATGCGCTGTTGCTGACTTCTCACGATACTGCTGGCCGTTGGCGCACGGCTGATAAAGGCGATATCGCCAAGGCGTATCGCATTATCATTTTTATAAGCAACCATCAGATTTTCTAATGCATTCGGATCATAGCTATCGACATGCGGTAGCCGGATGCGGATATCAAAATCTTTATCGTTTTCGATATAGTTGCTGATGATCTCGCCATCAAGGGCCATTTTTAAGGCTTGACCAACCACGGATGCGTCGATACCAAATTCTGCTGCACGTTGCCGGTCAATCCGGATATTGAGTTCGACTTTGACTTCTTCATAGGAGTGGGTGAGATTGGTTAAGCCGACCACCGGTTCCAGCAGACTGACGGCCTGATCGCCCAGCTCTCTTAAAGTATCCAGGTTCTCTCCGCGGATATGGATGCTGACATCATCGCTGCCGGTAGCGAGCTGCAAACCTCGGATACCGGTGACCCGCAGCGTTACTTTAAAGCCCGTCAGGTTCAGCGCATCAATCTTTGTTTTCATCTGTTTCGCCCACAGATCGCTCGATACTGTGCGCTGATCCGAGGCGACCAGCTGTATTTTGATGGAGCTGCGATTACTGTTTTCATTTTCGGATCGTCCAAACACTGATCCCCCTGCGGTGGTGAAAACAGCGATGACTTCTTTTTGCTGTAGCAGTAGATCCTCTATCTGGTCGACAGCGTTGTCCATTTCTTCAAGCTGCATACCGGCATCGCCGGTTATCGATAACGAGACGTTGCCTTCATCGATATCGGGCAATTCGATACGTTTAGTGATGCTGATCTGGTATACGGCAAAGGCAAAAAGCAGGCTAAAGATGAAGAATATCTTTATAGGATGATTGATAAACAGGTGGGCATATTTATTATATTTGACTTTAATATGATCTACCAAGTCATTAATTTTATTCTGTTTAGATTTTTTATATTTAATTTTTGCGCCAAGTGCCGGGACTAATGTCAGTGCTACTACCAGAGATGCCAGCATCGCCGAAGTGATGGTGATGATGAGTTCCTGAAACAATAACCCGGTCATTCCGCCGATGAATAAAAACGGCAGCAAAGCACCGAGATTAGTGCTGGTTGAAGCTACGATAGGGCTGTTAACTTCGATAGCAGCAGTCACCGCGTCGTCGTCAGATACTTCGCCTTCAGCCTGGTGACGGGTAATATTCTCCAGCATCACGATCGTGCTATCGATCAATAAACCCATGCCCAGTGCCAGACCACCAAGTGTCATAATATTCAGTGTGAGATCGAAGATCTGCATGATGATAAAAGTCACCAGGATGCCGATAGGGATGGCGGTGCCGATGATCAGCGTTCGTAACAGGCTGCCTAAGAACAGGTAGATTACGACCATGGACAGCAGGGCGCCACTGACGGCTGCCATCGAGGCGTTATTGATCGAGTGTTTAACAAACAGGGATTGATCTGAAACGATGGCCAGTTCAATGTTGTCAGGAATGACATGCTGTGCCTGCAGGTTATTGATGCGGTGATTGACTTCATTGACCACTGCAACGGTATTTGCCTGCGGCTGTTTCTGTATAGAAAGTTTTACCCCGGGCACTTTGTTTAATCGGATACGTAGTCGCTCGTCTTTATGTTTATCAATGACATGTGCAACATCATTAACACGAATTGTATCATCTATATCTGTCGTGTCTGACGCTATTGTTTTACTGGTCTGCAGCGGCAGCTGTTTTAATTCCTGTAGTGAGCCAAAGCGACCCTGGGAGCGCGTGGTGATTTCCTGGCGCCTGGCAATCATTCTGCCGCCCGGTGAATCGGTATTCTGCTGCTTGATCTGCTCGGCAAAGTCCTGCAATGACAGGCCGATGTTGGCCAGCTTTTCCTGGTCAGGGATGATCTGGATTTCTCTTTCCAGGCCACCGCCGATTTCGACCGCGGCAACACCCGGTAGATTTAAAAACCATTTGGAAAAGGTGTAATCAGCCCAGGTACGAAGTTCCACGGAATTGAGTTTGTTAGAACTGATGACCAGTTCCATCACCGGGATCTGCGATGGGTCGCGTTTGTAGATCACCGGGGGTTCGTCATTTTCAGGTAGAAATCGTTTGGCCCGGTCAAGACGGATGCTGGCGTCACGCAGGGCATTGTTGATATCGACGCCATAGGGAAAACTTAAGTCGACCGAGCTGCGGCCTTCGGTAGTGACCGAATTAACCGAAGTGGCATCTTCGGTTATGGCGAGCTGTTCCTCCAGCTGCCGTGTGACGCGGTCTTCCATGATACTTGCCGGTACGCCTTGGTCACTGATGCGGACACGCACTTCAGGCGCAATGATGTGCGGTAATAAGTTGATGCCCAGCTGCTTGAGAGAGAACAGGCCGAGGATGACCACGGTCAGTGTCAGCATGGTGACGCCAACAGGGTGATGGATTGACCAGGCGGCAACCCCGCCTGTGCGGAATCGTTGCTTCATTATGGTGTTGCAGTATCCGCCTGTGACTGAGCCGGGGTGCTGCTCTCAGCACCAGAGATGGTAACTTTTTTACCATTGCGTAAGCCGAGATGACCTCGGCTGACTATTTTATCCCCGGCTTTTAATTTCGATAAAACTTCAGTTACCTCTCCGAATTGCAGGCCCTGGTCAAAGAAAACTTTTTCGGCGATAGTTGCACCTTTGTCATTCTCGATCACGCGGTAGACATAGGCACCTTCCGGTTCGTAGAGAATGGTATGTACCGGAATAACGAGGCGCTCGGTCGCTTTAAGATCGATATCTGCGCGCGCGAACTGTCCCTCCCTGGCGCCCTCAGGTACCGGGTTGAGGATCAGTTCGATGACGCCTTTATGGGTGCCGGGGTTGATGGTCGGATGGATACGCAGGATCTTTGCATCAAATTTCGTATCACCCAGTGCATCGATACTCAGCTTCACAGGCAGCTCGGGTTGTACCAGCGGAATCCAGCGTTCTGCGAGGGTGGCATTTAGCTGTAAGGTCGATGGATCGATGATGGTGAGAATATGTGACTGCTGTGGCAGCAGGTCACCGGGTTCGAAGAGACGCGCACTGATGACACCATCGATCGGCGCCCTGATAGTGGTGCGCTGCAGACGTGTGAGCTGGCGCTTTTCCTCAGCGATTGCCAGGTCGAGCACTGTTTTTGCCCTGGCGACTTCTTCCTCCGTGGAAATATTTTTCGGTAACAGTTTTGTCACTCGCGAAAGGTCAACTTTTGCCTGTTCTCTGGATGCAGATGCCTTGGCGACATCGGTTTTCAATATTTCGTTATCAAGTTGTACGAGTAAAGTGCCCTTTTTGACGAAGTCGCCTTCATGGAAGGGCAGTTCGGTAATTAGTCCACTTTCTTCATTATATAAGCGTATCCTTGTAACCGCTTCCAGGGTACCGGAAACCGTCTGTTGTAAAAAAACCGGCTGATTTTCTGCGATAACAACCTCGACATTGTGTAACACCTGTTTTTCACGATTATTGCTGATTTCATTATCGCCACTTCCGCCACAGGAGGCCAGGCTCAGGCAGAGAAAAATGCCTGAAAGCAATGTGTCTGAGGTAAATGGGCGGGTAAATAACAATGAAATGTTAAACAAATTTTTCGATATAATCATGCTCCGAACTTTAACCTAATCTGTATTAAAAAACTTGAAATTAAATGGTACTTCGACCGACAGCTGAACCTCATGGCAACCGCAAGGATCTGCAGAATATTAGACGATTATTTCCCTATATATGGGATTTCAAGGGCAGGGTATTCATCTCATTATGCTGCCTCGTACTATCCAAGATTGCCATCGTCGGCATGCCGTTAGTTTTAAAGGAAATTATCGACGGCCTGGACAGTCGGCAGCTGGTCACCATGGATAACCTGCAAACGACGGTCCTGACTTTACCTCTGGTGTTGTTACTGTCTTATGGTGCGTTGCGCCTTATGGCCAGCCTGTTCAATGAACTGCGTGACGCCGTTTTTTCACGGGTGCGTTACCATGCCATGCGCGGTATTTCACGACGTGTACTCAAACATTTATATTCGTTATCGCTGTCCTATCACCTCGATAGAAAAACCGGCGGCATCACGCGGGATCTGGAACGCGGTACCAACAGTCTGAGTTCCATATTAAATTACCTGGTATTCAACATTATTCCTACGGCAGCGGAATTCACCTTTGTCGCTATCATCCTGCTGGGTAAATACGAACCGCAGTTTGCCGTGATCACTTTTGCCACCGTGCTGCTTTATATCGTGTTCACCCTGATGGTGACCAACTGGCGCATGCATTATCGCCACGAGATGAACAGCCATGAATCAAAAGCCAACAGTTTCGCCGTCGATGGCATGCTCAATTATGAAACCGTCAAGTATTTCAATAATGAAGAATATGAACTGAAACAATATGACGATACCCTGGATCAGTGGGAAAGCGCTGCGGTAAAGAGCCAGACTTCCATGTCGCTGTTAAATTTCGGCCAGGGGGCGGTGATCGCTATCGGCGTCACCCTGATGATGATCTACGCCGCTGAGGGTGTGGTTGCAGGCAATATGACGCTCGGTGACCTGGTGCTGGTCAACACCATGATGCTGCAGCTGTTCGTACCGCTAAATTTCCTCGGCATTATCTACCGTGCCCTGAAATATTCGCTCGCCGATATGGACATGATGCTGAAGCTGCTCGACACAAAACGCTCGGTGGAAGATGTGCCTGATGCCGTTAATCTAAAAGTCAACAATGCACATATCCGCTTCGAGCACGTCTCGTTTCAATATAATAAAGACCGCAAGATATTGCGGGATGTCACGTTCGAGATTCCACCGGGCCACAAGGTTGCGGTGGTTGGACCATCCGGCGCGGGTAAATCGACAATCGCGCGTCTGCTGTTTCGTTTTTATGACGTCACATCAGGAAGCATTTCTATCGACGGTCAGAACATCCATGAGGTGACACAGGAAAGTCTGCGCAACAATATCGGCATCGTGCCGCAGGACACCGTGTTGTTCAATCACTCGATAGAACACAACATCCGTTATGCAAAACTCGAGGCGACGGATGAAGAACTACAGCAGGCGGCAAGACATGCCAATATCCATGATTTCATCAGCAGTCTGCCTGAGGGTTATCAGACGATCGTCGGCGAGCGTGGGTTAAAACTGTCCGGTGGCGAAAAGCAACGCATCGCCATCGCTCGCGTGATCCTGAAAAACCCGCGCATCCTGGTGTTCGACGAAGCGACATCATCGCTCGATTCCCGTTCCGAGCAGCTGATACTGGAAGCCATGAAAGCTGTTGCAGAAAAACACACCACGCTGGTGATCGCACACCGCCTCTCCACCATCATCGATGCGGACAATATCATCGTGCTGGATAAGGGTGAAGTGGTCGAACAGGGCAGGCATCAGCAGCTGCTGGAAAAACAGGGCTTATATGAACACCTGTGGCGGTTACAGCAGGAAGAAGAAGCTGAAGAAGCGCTGCTGGCCTGATATTCCCTCATAACAGAGATATCCAAGATTATGCGTGATGTTGTCTTAAAATCCGAACCTGTCGAGCTTTACAAGATATTAAAATTCGAGGCCATGGCACCTAGCGGCGGTGTCGCAAAACTGGCGATCGAATCGGGCGATGTTCGGGTCAATGGCGAAGTGGAAACACGCAAACGTAGAAAGATACATGCTGGCGATGTCATCGAGTTTAACGGTGAAAAGATCCGTACAGTTTTAGCTGACTGATCCTCTGTACGTTGTAGCAGGTATCGTTTCCTGTATCCAGGTAAATATCCGGAGTTTTTTATGGGCATGCTGATTAAAGGAAGACTGGTCGAGAACTGGCTGGAAAAGGAGATCGACGAAGGCGAATTTAAACGCATGGAATCCACATTCCGGCACTGGGTTACGGCAGACGGTAAAGCCGGTCCGACGGGTGGGGACGGTTTCAGGGCAGAAGCAGGCCGCTATCATCTCTATGTCTCTCATGCCTGCCCGTGGGCGCACCGTACCGTGATCTTCAGAAAACTGAAAAAGCTTGAAGATGTCATCGGCCTGTCAGTCGTCGAACCGGACATGCTGGAGCAGGGATGGACCTTTGCCGAAGATGGCGAATATATCGATCATCTTTACCGTTATAAATACATGCATGAAATCTATACCCGGGCCGATAAGGATTATACCGGTCAGATCACGGTGCCGGTATTATGGGATAAACAACGCAACACCATCGTCAATAACGAATCATCAGAAATCATCCGCATGCTGAATTCCGCCTTCGATGCTTTTACCGATGTGAAAACAGATTTTTATCCTGTAGAGCTGCGTCAGCAGATAGAAACGATCAATC
>Ga0316188_10000792_pt1 | contig 14462 bp, 14 predicted proteins | sample Phiworburrow1_MG_FD_204933 | JGI IMG/M metagenome (GOLD analysis project Ga0316188, IMG submission 204933) | Coastal sediment microbial communities from Maine, United States - Phippsburg worm burrow 1 | ecosystem: Environmental > Aquatic > Marine > Coastal > Sediment | place: USA: Maine...
CTGGCCGGCGACCCGCAACGCTTCCTGGAACGCAGCGCGAAGATCCAGTGGGGCGTGATGGTCTGCGTCTACGGGCTGAGCCACGCGCCAGCGCTGCTGCTGCTCGAATTTCCGCACCAGGCCGGGCGCGGCGCCTTCCTGGTCCTGTTCCTGGTGGCGGTGGCGGTGACGGCGCAACTGGTGCAGGCGGGCTTCGGCCGCTGGTTGCGCCAGCGCCCGGTGGCGCGCCAGATCGACCGCTCGTTCTCCACCCGCGGCTGGCTGCTGGGCGCGGGCGCCGCCGGACTCGCCGGCGCGGCGCTCTACTGGAGCACACCCTTCAAGCCGCCCCAGGCCTTGGCGCTCGGGTTCATCACGGGCGGCGCGGGCACGCTAGGCGGGCTGGTGATGAACGCCCTCAAGCGCGACGCCGGCGTTCGCGCCTGGGGCAACCGCAGTTCGGTGACGGGCGCGGTGGGGCTGCTGGACCGGATCGCGGTGCTGTGCTTTGCCGCCCCGGTGTTCTTCCACTCCGTGCGCTGGTACTTCGACATCCGATGATGCGCATCCTCGGCATCGACCCCGGCCTGCAACGCACGGGCTTCGGCGTGGTGGACGTCGACGGGCCGCGGCTGCAGTACGTGGCCAGCGGCGTCATCAGCACGCTCGAGGCCCCGCGCGGGGACCTGCCCGGCCGGCTGAAGCTGATCTTCGACGGCGTGCAGGAGGTCGTGCGGACCTACGCGCCGCATTGCGCCTCGGCCGAGATCGTGTTCGTCAACGTCAATCCGCAGAGCACGCTGCTGCTCGGCCAGGCCCGCGGCGCGGCGCTGGCAGCGCTGGTGGCCGGCGACCTGCCGGTGGCCGAGTACACGGCGCTGCAGATGAAGAAGTCGATCGTGGGCCACGGCCTGGCCAACAAGTCCCAGGTGCAGGAAATGGTGCGCCGGCTGCTCACGCTGCCCGGGCTGCCGGGCAAGGACGCCGCCGACGCCCTCGGCCTGGCCATCACGCACGCGCACGCCGGCGCGTCGCTCGCGCGGCTGGAAGCGGCGTCGCCGCTGCTGCGGCGCCAGCACGCGCAGTACCGGCGCGGGCGCGCCTACTGATTCCGATTCCGCGCCCTACACTCCGGGCCATGGACAGCTCTGCCGTGCTCAGTTCCTGGCTGCCGATAGGACACGACGGCTTCGAGGGTTTCCTGGCCCTGCCGCCCGCCGGCGCCGGCCCGGGGCTGCTGCTGTGGCAGGAGATCTTTGGCGTCAACGCCCACATCCGTGCCGTCGCCGAGCAGTACGCGCTGGCCGGCTTCGTGGTGCTGGCGCCGGACGTCTTCTGGCGCCAGGCGCGCAGGGTGGAACTGGGCTACGAAGGCGACGAGCGGCAGCGCGGCCGGGATCTGGCTGCGCGCCTGCAGGCCGATACGCTGCAGGCCGACATCCGGTCCGCCGTCGACGTGCTGCGGGCGCTGCCGGCCAGCGCCGGCCGCAAGACCGGCTCGGTCGGCTACTGCCTGGGCGGCAGGCTGGCCTACCTGAGCGCGGCACACACGGACCTCGATGCCGCGGTGGCCTACTACGGCGGAGGCATCCACGACCAGCTGGCGCTGGCGCCCCGGATCCGCGGCGCCATGCAGTTCCACTACGCCGAACTGGACGATCACATCCCGCTGGACGCGGTCGCCAAGGTGCGCGATGCGATGGCCGGGCAGGCCGCCGAAGTGCATGTCTATGGCGGCGCCCGGCACGGCTTCAACTGCTGGGCGCGGGCGACCTACCACGCTCCCAGCGCGGCACTGGCGCTGGGCCGCAGCCTCACCTTCCTGGCCGAGCGCCTGTTCTAGGCGCCCAGCGCCAGCGCCACGCGGTAGGTGACGAACGAGGCCAGGTAGGCCAGCCCGAAGAGGTAAGCCGCCATCCCGAGCGGCACCTTCCAGCCGCCGGTCTCGCGCTTGACCGCCGCCAGCGTGGCCAGGCATTGCGGCGCAAACACGTACCAGGCCAGCAGCGACAGGGCGGTGGCCAGGCTCCACTGGTGGGCGATGAGCGGTGCCAGCGCCTCGGCGGTGTCGTTGCCCGTGGCCGACAGTGCGTAGACCGTGCCCAGTGCGCTCACCGCCACCTCGCGCGCCGCCAGTCCGGGCACCAGCGCGATGCTGATCTGCCAGTTGAAGCCGATCGGCTCGAACACCTTGGCCAGCCCGTGGCCGAGCCGGCCGGCCAGGCTGTACTCGATCGGTGCGCCGGTGGCGCCCGCCGGCGGCGCCGGGAAGCTGGCCAGGAACCACAGCGCGATCGTCAGCGCCAGGATGATGCCGCCGACGCGGCGCATGAAGATCACCACGCGCTGCCACAGACCCAGGGCCACGTTGCGCAGTGCGGGCCAGTGGTAGGCGGGCAGCTCCATCATCAGCGGGCGCACCTGCCGGCCGGCGCGCGTGAAGCGCTTGAGCACCCAGGCCACGGCCATGGCGCCGAAGATGCCGGCGCCGTAGAGCGCAAACAGCACCAGGCCCTGCTGCTCGACGCCCCCGGCCAGCCGGCGCGCCGGGATGAAGGCCGAGATCAGCAGCGTGTAGACCGGCAGCCGCGCCGAGCAGGTCATCAGCGGCGCCACCAGGATCGTCACCAGCCGGTCGCGCGCGTCGGCAATCGTGCGCGTGGCCATGATGCCCGGAATGGCGCAGGCAAAGCTCGACAGCAGCGGGATGAAGGAGCGGCCGGAAAGCCCCACGCTGCCCATCAGGCGGTCGAGCAGAAAGGCCGCGCGCGGCAGGTAGCCGGACTCTTCCAGCACCAGGATGAAGGCAAACAGGATGATGATCTGAGGCAGGAACACCAGCACCCCGCCGGCGCCCGCGATGACGCCGTCGACCAGCAGGCTGCGCAGTGGGCCGGGTGACAGCGCGCCGCTCACGGCATCGGCGATGGCCGCGGTACCGGCCTCGATCCAGCCCATCGGCGCCGCGGCCCAGGCGAAGACGGCCTGGAACATCAGGAACAGCACCGCCGTCAGCACCACGGGCCCGAGCAAGGGGTGCAGCAGCACGCGGTCGATGCGGTCGCTGGCGGTGTGCGGCACCAGCGCGTCCAGGCCCAGGCGCTGCAGCACGCCGCGCACGCGGTCGTGGTCGGCCGCCGGTGGCGGCGCCTCGCCGACAGCCGGCACGTGCCAGCGGCTGCGGTCGTCGAGCAGTTCGCGCAGCGCGGCGTCGCCGCCGGCCTTGACGCCGACGGTGGGCACCACCGGCACGCCAAGTTCCTGCGCCAGCGCGTCGGGGTCGATCTTCAGGCCCCGCTTGTGCGCCAGGTCGGCCATGTTCAGGGCCACCACGCAGGGCAGGCCCAGCCGCTGCACCGCCAGCACCAGGCGCAGGCTGCGCCGCAGGTTGGTGGCGTCGACCACGCAGACTGCCAGGTCGGGCCGCTTTTCGCCCGTCGCGGTGCCGTACAGCACGTCGTGCGTGACGCGCTCGTCGGGCGAACGCGGATGCAGGCTGTAGGCGCCCGGCAGGTCGAGCACGCGCAGCGACTGCCCCGCGGGCGTGGTGAGCTGGCCCTCCTTGCGCTCCACCGTGACCCCGGCGTAGTTGGCGACCTTCTGGCGGCTGCCGGTCAGGAGATTGAACAGCGCCGTCTTGCCGCAGTTGGGATTGCCGACCAGCGCCACCAGCGGCCCGCCGCGGTGGACGTGAATGACGGCGGTGCTCAAGTGGCTGCCCGGACGCGCACGCAGGCGGCTTCGGCCTGGCGCAGCGCAAAGGTCGACATGCCGACCCGCACGACGAGCGGGTCCCCGCCCGGGAAGCCGCGCGCCAGCAGCGACACCGTCTCGCCGGGGATGAAGCCCAGTTCCTCCAGCCAGCGCTCCCAGTCCGGGGCCAGTGCCGGCGCCGTCACCTCCGTGATCAGGTGCGGCTGGCCCAGGGGCAGCGCGTCCAGGGCAAGGCGGGTGGCTGGGAACATGGAGGCAGCATGACGTGCCGGAACGATCTCCGTGACCTGCATCTTAATGAGGATCATTCTTGTTTACAAGATGACCGGTGGCGGTGCGGCGCGCCGCAGGCAGAATCGCACACGATGAATGCCCCGCACGCCGCGCTGCCGCCCGACGACCCGCAGCGGGTCGAACTGCACGACGAGGTCCACGCCCGCCCGCCGGGGCGGGTGCGGCTGCCGGCGCTGGTGCTCTACGTGGCGGTGCTGCACGACGGCGTGACGAGCCGGGAACAGGCCGAGCACCTCAGGCGCCTGCCGGGCCGGCCGGCTGTCGAAGACGGGGATCTGGCGGCCAACTTCGTGCGCCTGCGCGGGGCCGGCTTTTCGCTCAGGTGGGAACGCCACACCGAATTCACGCGCTACTCGCTGGTGCAAGCGCTGCCGAAGCAGGCCATGCTGCCGGCATGCGAGCCCGAACTGCTGGAGGGACTGGCGGTGCCGGCGGCGTGGCTGCAGTCGATTCCGGGGCGCACGCTGGTGGCCGTGCACCTGGTCATGCTGGCGACCGACATGACCGACCCCGAGGCGGCGCTGGACCGAGCCCGCCACTGGTTCGGCGACATGACCGTCGTGGCGTCGCTCATGGGCCATGGGCATTCGATGGTGGTGACAGACTTCCGGCTGCGCGAGTCGGGCTTCTCGCGCATGCTGGTGCTGGCGCATCCCGGCACCACGGACACGCGCGCCGGCCGTGTCGCAAAGCGCCTGCTGGAGCTCGAGACCTACCGCCTGATGGCCTTGCGCGGGCTGCCCCTGGCCAAGCAGCTGGGGCCGCCGCTGTCGCAGGCCGAGCTGGCATTGGCGGACATCACGCAGCGGCTGGACGCCAAGCAGGACGGCGACGAAGCCTTGCTCGACCGGCTGGTGGCGTTGGCCGCGAACGTCGAGCGTGCCACCGCCGAGCACATGTACCGTTTCTCGGCCACCGAGGCCTACGCCGCGCTGGTGGCGCAGCGCATCGCCGAGCTGCGCGAGCGTGCGGTGCCGGGCACGCAGACGATCGGCGAATTCATGCAGCGCCGGCTGTCGCCGGCGATCGCGACCGTGGCCGCCACCGGGCAGCGACTGGTGACCCTGTCGCAGCGCATCGAACGCGCCGGCGCGCTGCTGCGCACGCGCGTGGACATCGCCACCGAAGCTCAGAGCCAGCAGCTGCTGGCCAAGCTCACGCGCGGCCAGGAACTCCAGCTGCGGCTGCAGAGCACGGTGGAGGGCCTGTCGATCGCGGCGATCTCGTACTACGTGATCAGCCTGGTGCTCTATGCGGCCAAGGCGGTCAAGGCCGCAGGCGTGCCCTTGAACCCGGAGATCGCCGCCGGCGCGATGATCCCGCTCGTGTTGTGGGGCGTGGCCCACCTGACGCGCCGCCTGCACAAGCGGCTGCACGCGCCGGAGGCCTGACCGCGCAGACCTGCCCGGCAGGTCCGGCCCGGTTTCGGCATGACACCGGTCAGAGCATGAGCGCCAGCCGCTCCAGGATCAGCACGGCGAAGAAGGCCAGCGCCGCCAGCACCGTCCACTTGACGATCACCAGCCCGCGCCGGCGCCACAGCACCTGCCCGGTGCCGACGTACATCGCAAAGCACAGCACGCCGGCAAACAGCAGCAGCCCGACGACGAGCCGGAAGAACGTCATCCGCCCGACCCCATGAGCCGCGCCGTCACCAGGCCGGCGCCAGTTCGGCCAAGCCGCGCGGCGCCTTGCGCTCGTCGTCGAAGCTGACGATGTCGTAAGCGGTGGCATCGGCCAGCAGGGCGCGAAGCAGCTTGTTGTTCAGCGCGTGCCCGCTCTTGTAGGCCACGTAGCTGGCGAGCAGCGGCTTGCCGACGATGTGCAGGTCGCCGATCGCATCCAGGATCTTGTGCTTGACGAACTCGTCGGCGTAGCGAAGGCCCTCGCTGTTCAGCACGCGGAAGTCGTCGACGACGATCACGTTGTCCATGCTGCCCCCGCGACCCAGGCCGCGCGAGCGCATCATCTCGACGTCGCGCGTGAAGCCGAAGGTGCGCGCGCGCGCGATCTCCCGCTTGTACAGGCCCGACGCCATGTCGAAGTCGACCCGCTGTCCGGTGGCGTTGACGGCCGGGTGGTCGAACTCGATCTCGAAGCTCAGCTTGTAGCCGGCATAGGGTTCCAGCCGGGCCCACTTCAGCGTGGCGCCCTCGCCCTCGCGCACCTCCACCGTCCGCTGCACGCGCAGGAAGCGCTTGGGCGCGTCCTGCAGCTCGATGCCGGCGCTCTGCAGCAGGTACACGAAACTGGCCGCCGACCCGTCGAGGATGGGCACCTCCTCGGCCGTGATGTCCACGTACAGGTTGTCCAGCCCGAGGCCGGCGCAGGCCGACATCAGGTGCTCGATGGTCTGCACCTTCGGCGCGCCCGGGTCACCGCCCGGGCTGACGGTGGATGCCATGCGGGTGTCGCACACCGCCTCGGCCGACACCGGGATATCCACCGGCACCGGCAGGTCGGTGCGCCGGAAGACGACGCCCGTGTCGGGCGGCGCCGGGCGCAGCGTCAGTTCCACTTTGTGACCGCTGTGCACCCCGACGCCAACGGCGCGGGTGATCGACTTCAACGTGCGTTGGCGCAGCATGGGGCGGATTGTCCGGCAAATCCTGCGGGCCGTCGCAACCCCAGCGTGCGGCGGGGCAGGCCCTGGCTCTACAGTGCAGGAGCCATTCCACACTCACCCTTGCGCGGCTCGGCAGCCGCGCACTCACAGGTCTCCAGCAACGTGGCTCACAAACTCGATACGCGTCAGCGTTCCGACATCCCGGCCGAGTACCGCTGGGACTTCACTGCCATCTTCCCAGGCTGGGACGCCTGGCAGGGCGCCCTGACGGCGCTGGAGGCCCAGATGGATGCCTTCGCGGCCCTGCAGGGCACGCTGGCGCAGGGGCCGGACGGGCTGCTGGCGGCGTACCGGGCGCAAGACGAGATCGGCCAGATGCAGTACCGGGTCTACCGCTTTCCGCAACTGCAGCGCGACGTCGACACGCGCGACCAGGCGGTCGCCGGGCGCCTGCAGCGCGTGAACGCCGTGTTCGCCCGCTTCGACACCGCGACCGCGTGGTTCACGCCCGAGCTGCTGCGCATCCCCGAGGCGCAGGTGAAGCAGTGGATCGACCAGACCCCCGCGCTGGAACCGTATCGATTCCCGATCCTGGATGTCTACCGGCGCCAGGCCCATGTGCTGGACGAGGCGGGCGAACGCCTGCTGGCGCTGGCCGGGCGGTCGAACCAGACCCCGGGCAATGCGTTCCAGGAGCTGTCCACCAGCGACATCAAGTTCCCCACGGTGACCCTGGCCGACGGGCAGGCCGCGACCCTGACCCCCGGCAGCTACCACGCGCTGCTCAGGTCGGCGCCGCTGCAGGCCGACCGCGCCAAGGCCGCCGCCGCCTACGTCGGGACCTACGGCGCCACGGCCAACACCTACGCCGCGCTGTACAACGGCGTGCTGCAGCGCGACTGGTTCCTGGCCCAGGCGCGCGGGTTCGACAGCACGCTGGACGCGGCGCTGCACGACCACGACATTCCGCCGGCCGTGGTCGACACGCTGGTGCAGGCCGCGCGCGACGGCAGCGAACCGCTGCGGCGCTACGCCCGCCTGCGCAAGAGGCTGCTGGGGCTGGAGAGCTACCACCCGTACGACGCCTTCGTGCCCCTGGTGCGGAGCGACAAGACCTACCCCTACGAGGCTGCGTGCGAGCTGGCCCTGGCATCGGTGGCGCCCCTGGGCGAGGACTACGTGGCCAGGTACCGTCAGTTCGTCGGCGGCGGCCGGATCGACGTCTACGAAAACGATGGCAAGGTCGGCGGCGCCTACAGCGCCGGGGTCTACGGCGTGGGGCCCTTCCAGCTGCTGAACTACAACGACACCCTGTCGTCGGTGTTCACCTTCGCGCACGAGGGCGGCCACGCCATGCACACGGTGCTGGCGTACGAGTCGCAACCGTACGTGACCTCGTCGTACACGATCTTCGTGGCCGAAGTGGCGTCGACCACCAACGAACGCTTCCTGCTCGAACAGCTGCTGGCCCGCACGCAGGACCCGAAGGAGCGCTTCCTGCTGCTGCAGCATGCGGTCGACCAGATCGTCGGCACCTTCTACACGCAGTCGATGTTCGCCGACTTCGAGCTGCAGGCGCACCGGCTGGTCGAGCAGGGGCAGCCGGTCACCACCGAGGTCCTGAACCAGATCTACGTCGGCCTGCAGCGCGCCTACTACGGCGACGCCGTCGAGATCGACGACTTCTACCAGTGGACCTGGGCGCGCATCCCGCACTTCTTCAACTCGCCCTACTACGTCTACCAGTACGCCACCTGCTTTGCCTCGTCGGCCCAGCTGTTCGACGCCATGACGACCGGCAGCGAGGCGTCTCGCCTCGAAGCCACCGAGCGCTACCTGGACCTGCTGCGCGCAGGCGGCAACGACCACCCGATGCCCCAGTTGCTGCGAGCAGGGGTCGACCTCACCAAGCCCGCGACCGTGCAGGCGGTGATCGACCAGATGGACGCACTCGTCACCCGCATGGAGACCGAGGCGGCCCGACTTCTGTGACGAAGCGCGCTGTCTCGCTCAACTGAGACCGCTTCTCATTCAGTCAACTGGCGCGTGCCAGCACGCAACAACGCCGCGGGAGATCGCAAACGCGCCTAGGGTAAAGCCTAGGTTTCTTGTGCCAACGCGTATGTCGATCATTGCATAGCGATTTTCGGAGCGAGGCGCTCCGACGCGTCCCAACGACCCCGGAGACCCCGCATGCAAAAGAGCCTCCACATCAACCCGGAGAAGTGCACGGGTTGCCTGCAGTGCGAGATGGCCTGCAGCTACGAGAACTACGGCACCTTCGCCACCGCCAAGTCGCGCATCAAGGTGTTCGACTTCCACGACACCGGCCGCAAGGTGCCGTACACCTGCACCCAGTGCGACGAGGCCTGGTGCCTGCACGCCTGCCCGGTGGAAGCCATCACGCTGGACAAGCTGACCGGCGCCAAGGTCGTCAACGACGCCACCTGCGTGGGCTGCAAGGTCTGCACGATCAGCTGCCCGTTCGGCACCATCAACTACGTGCAGGAAACCGGCAAGGTCCAGAAGTGCGACCTGTGCGGCGGCGAGCCGGCTTGTGCCGACGCCTGCCCCACCGGCGCCATCACGTACGTCGACGCCAACTGGACGGGCCTGGACAAGATGCAGGCCTGGGCGGACAAGCTCGGCAACCAACCCGCAGCCTGAAGGAGTACACAACATGGCATGGGCAGGCAAGATCCTCCGCGTCGACCTCACGGCCGGCACCGTCAAGTCCGAACCGCTGAACATGGCGTGGGCCAAGGAATACCTGGGCTCGCGCGGACTGGGGTCCAAGTACCTCAGCGAGGAAATCGACCCCAAGGTCGACCCGCTGTCGCCGGGCAACAAGATCATCTGGGCCACCGGCCCGCTGACCGGCACCATGGCGTCCACCGGCGGGCGCTACACCGTCATCACCAAGGGGCCGCTGACGGGTGCCATCGCCTGCAGCAACTCGGGCGGGTACTGGGGCGCCGAGCTGAAGATGGCCGGCTGGGACATGGTCATCTTCGAAGGCAAGTCCGCCAAGCCGGTCTACCTGTACGTGAACGACGACGTCGCCGAACTGCGTGATGCGGCGCACCTGTGGGGCGGCACCGTCTGGCACACCGAGGAGCAGCTGAAGAAGGACCATCAGGATCCGCTGCTGCGCATCTCCAGCATCGGCGGCGCGGGCGAGAACCAGGTGCTGTTCGCCGCCGTGGTGAACGACCTGCACCGGGCGGCCGGCCGCTCGGGCGTGGGTGCCGTGATGGGCAGCAAGAACCTGAAGGCGGTCGCGGTGCGCGGCACCAAGGGTGTCGGCAACCTGGCCGACCCCAAGGCCTTCATGAAGGTCACGGCCGAGAAGAAGAAGATCCTGCACGACAACGCCGTCACCGGTCAGGGCCTGCCGACCTACGGCACTCAGGTGCTGATGAACGTCATCAACGAGATGGGCGCGCTGCCCACGCGCAACCACCGCGACGTCGCGTTCGAGGGCGCCAAGGACATCTCGGCCGAGGCCATGGCCACGCCGCGCGCCACGGATGGCAAGAAGCCGCTGGTGACCAACCAGGCCTGCTTCGGCTGCACGATCGCCTGCGGCCGGATCCAGAAGATCGACCAGGGCCACTTCACGGTGCAGAACAAGCCGCAGTACTGGGGCGCCAGCGGCGGCCTGGAGTACGAGGCGGCCTGGGCGCTGGGGGCGGCCAACGGCGTCAACGACCTGGAGGCGCTGCAGTACGCCAACGTGCTGTGCAACGAGCATGGCATGGACCCGATCTCCTTCGGTGCCACCGTCGGCGCGGTGATGGAGCTGTACGACATGGGCGTGCTGACGAAGGAGCAGATCGGGGTCGATGCCAAGTTCGGGTCCGCCGAGGCGCTGGCCAAGTTTGCCGAGATGACGGCCACCGGCGAGGGCTTCGGCAAGGAGATCGGCCAGGGCTCGGCGCGCCTGACCAAGAAGTACGGCCACCCGGAACTGTCGATGAGCGTCAAGGGCCAGGAATTCCCGGCCTACGACAGCCGTGGCATCCAGGGCATGGGGCTGACCTATGCGACCAGCAACCGCGGCGCCTGCCACCTGCGCAGCTACACCGTGGCGTCGGAGGTGCTCGGCATTCCGGTCAAGACCGACCCGCTGACCGCCGAGGGCAAGCCCGAGCTCGTGATCGCGTTCCAGGACGCCACCGCCGCCTTCGACTCGGCCGGCATCTGCATCTTCACCAGCTTCGCCTGGGGCCTGGCCGACGTGGCGCCCCAGGTCGCGGCAGCCTGCGGCCCCGAGTTCACGCTGGAGAACCTGAGCAAGATCGGCGAGCGCATCTGGAACATGGAGCGCGACTTCAACAACCGCGCCGGCTTCACGTCCAAGGACGACAGCCTGCCGCCGCGGCTGCTGAACGAGCCGGCCAAGACCGGCCCCGCCAAGGGCCTGGTCAACAAGCTGCCCGAGATGCTGCCCAAGTACTACGCGCTGCGCGGCTGGGACGGTGACGGCCAGCTGAAGAAGGACACGCGCGAGCGACTTGGTCTCTGACGGCCGAGCCCCGCGCCTGGCGGCCAACGGCGGGCGGTTCGCGGACCGCCCGCCTTTTCTTTGCAAAGGTGGAACCATGAGACACGTGATCCTGGGTGCCGGACCGGCCGGCGTCATCGCCGCCGAGACGATCCGCAAGCACGCGCCCAACGACGAGATCCTGCTGGTCGGCGACGAGCCTGAGGCGCCCTACTCGCGCATGGCGATCCCGTACCTGCTGATGGGCAACATCGAGGAGGCCGGCACGCACCTGCGCCACGGAACCGGTCACTACGGCAGCCTGCGCATCCAGGTCCAACGCGGCCGGGCCACCCGCCTGGACAGCGCAGCGCGCAAGCTGACGCTGGACGACGGCAGCACGGTGGGCTTCGACAAGCTGCTGGTTGCCACCGGCTCGACGCCGGCGTCGCCGCCGATCCCGGGCATCGACGGGCCGGGCGTGCATGCCTGCTGGACCCTGGCCGACGCGCGCGCCATCATGAAGCTCGCCCAGCCCGGCGCCCGCGTGCTGCAGATGGGCGCTGGCTTCATCGGCTGCATCATCATGGAGGCCCTGGCCGCACGCGGCGTCAAGCTCAGCGTCGTCGAGATGGGCGATCGCATGGTGCCGCGCATGATGGGGCCCACCGCCGGCGGCATGATCAAGGCCTGGTGCGAGAGCAAGGGCGTGGCCGTGCATACCGGGGCCCGGGTCGATGCCATTGAACGGGACGCGAGCGCGGCGATGAAGGTCAGGCTGTCCAGCGGCGACGTGCTGGACGCCGATCTCGTCATCAGCGCCACCGGCGTCAAGCCCAACATCGGCTTCCTGGCCGACAGCGGCGTCACCTGCCTGCTCGGCGTGCTGACCGACGAGCACCTGCAGACCAACGTGCCGGGCATCTACGCCGCCGGCGACTGCGCCGAAGCGTTCGACAAGATCAGCGGCAAGACGATCGTCAGCGCCATCCAGCCCAACGCCGCCGAACAGGCGCGCGTGGCCGCGCTGAACATGGTGGGCCGGGCGGCTGCGCTGAAAGGCGTGACGCAGATCAACGTGCTCGACACGCTGGGGCTGATCTCCGCCAGCTTCGGCCTGTGGGATGGCGTGCCAGGCGGCGAGCATGTGGAGTTGACCGACGCTGCGGCCGGGCGCCACCTCAGCCTGCAGTTCGACGGCGACAAGCTGGTCGGCTGCAATTCGATCGGCTGGACCGGGCATGTCGGCGTGATGCGCGGACTGGTCGAGGGCCAGGTCAGCCTGGGTGCGTGGAAGGACAAGCTCAAGGCCGACCCGACGCTGCTGATGGAGGCCTATCTGGCGCGTGCGCAGGCGCAGGACGCACACGCGCTCGCCTAGATGCAGGTCACCTTCAAGCTGTACGCCAGCCTGGGCGAGTACCTGCCGGCCGACAGGCGGCAAGGCAACACGATGCCGCTGACGGTGGCGCCCGACGCCAGCGTCGCGCAGATCATCGAGCCCTTCCAGTTGCCCATGAAGTTGGTGCACCTGGTGCTGATCAACGGCGTCTTCGTGCCGCCGCAGGAGCGCGCCACACGCACCCTGGAGGAAGGCGACGTGCTGGCCATCTGGCCACCGATCGCGGGCGGCTGAATGCCGCCGCTGCAGGCCTTCGAACCCCGGTTCGAGCGCGAGCAGGGCTGCACCGAAGCCGAATGGCTGGGTTGGCTGCCGGGCGCGGTGCGCGACCATGCCTGGCGGCGCACCGGACCGGGCCAGGCTCAGGTCGAGATCGACGGCGGCAGCCTGCACCTGCAGTGGCAGGAACTGCCGCCGCGCCGGATCGCGCTGATGTGCATGCCGCGCATGCGCGTCGAGTACCGCTTCGAGGGGCTGGACGCCCACGCGCGCAGCCGCTTCATGCAGTACTTCGACCTCTACATGCAGCGCGGCGGCGGCTGAGCGACTGCCGACAGGCCGCTGCGGCGCCCGTCGCCCCGCATGAAGGCGCCCTTTCCGAGCGTCGCAGCACGACAGCGCTGCGGCCGCGGGGTCGCCGCTCTCAAGTTCAGCCGCCGATGGCCGATGCCATGCAGGGGGCAGTCGCGTTCCGCGGCCGCCCGACCGGGCACCCGGAGCCGCCTTGCCTTGCAACGACTCATCGCCATGCCGGACCCTGGCCTTGCGCCGGCCCCGCGCCCCGGCGCGGGGCCGGTCGTGGCGTGTCCGCGCGATCGCGATCTTGGTGCTGCTGGGTGGGACGAACGTCGCCATGGCCTGGCAGGCCGAGGCCATGTCACGCACCGCCGCACGGTTCGGGCCCCGGGTGCAGGCGGGCCTGGCACCGCTGCAGTCCATGCTGGCCGGGCTGCCGAATGTCGATGCGGGCGAACGGTTGCGCCGCGTCAACCTGTTCTTCAACCAACGCGTGGCGTACCGTCCGGACAGCGAGGTCTGGGGCGAGATCGATCACTGGGCCAGCCCCCTTGAGATGCTGGACCGGGCTGCGGGCGACTGCGAGGACTTCGCCATCGCCAAGTACCTCAGCCTGGTCGGCACCGGCATGCCCGTGGAGCGGCTACGGCTGGTCTACGTGCGCGCACGCACGGGGACTCCGGGAGAGCCTGCGGCCGGCAGCCCGCACATGGTGCTCGCCTATTTCGCACGTCCCCGAGCCGACCCGCTGATCCTGGACAACCTGGGTGGACACATCCTGCCGGCGTCGCAGCGGCCGGACCTGTGGCCGGTGTTCAGCTTCAACGCCTACGGGTTGTGGCAGGGCGTCGGGAACATTCGCGCCGGCAACCCTCTGCAACGGCTGACGCCGTGGCTCGCGGTGCTGCAACGCGCTCACGCGGAGGGCTTCCTGTGAGCGGCCGAGTGGAACGACACCGGGAGGCCTTGTGTCACTGACTCGCCAAGCCACCCTCCTTCTGGTGTCCATGCTGTGCCTGGCCGTCCTGGGCAGCCTGTGTCTGCACGCGCTGAACTTGCAGCGCGTAGTGCAGCAGCAGCTCTCGGCGCAAGGCCGGGACAGCGCGGCGTTGCTGGCGCTGGTGCTGTCGGAGCAGGGCGGCAACGAGACGCAGATGCACGCGGTGGCCGCCGCCAGCTTCGATCTCGGCCCCTACCAGCGACTGACGTTGCACGGCAGCGACGGCCGCACCTGGTTCGACCTGCGCGCTCCGCAGCGACCGGCCCATGTGCCGGGCTGGCTGACGCAGGCGTTGCCCATCGACGCCGCACCTGGCAGGGCCCTGGTGACCGACCGAGAACGGGTGCTCGGCCAGCTGGAGATCCTGCCCCGAAGCAACTGGGCGCACGAGTCGCTGGCGGCGGCCTTGCAGCAGGCCGCCGCACTGCTGGCCGCGCTGGGTGCGCTGATGGCCGCCGCCGGCGCGCTGGCGCTGCAGGCCTGGCAGCGTCAGCTGGACCTGTCG
>Ga0316188_10000793_pt1 | contig 14459 bp, 8 predicted proteins | sample Phiworburrow1_MG_FD_204933 | JGI IMG/M metagenome (GOLD analysis project Ga0316188, IMG submission 204933) | Coastal sediment microbial communities from Maine, United States - Phippsburg worm burrow 1 | ecosystem: Environmental > Aquatic > Marine > Coastal > Sediment | place: USA: Maine...
CACATCGTGCTGGAGGCCGCGCGAGCGGGGGCAACCGTCACTGCCGTGGCACGTAACGAGTCGAAGCTCGATGCTCTGCGCGACGACGCGCGCAAGGCTGGCATTGCCGGCGTTGAGACCGAATGCTGCGACTTCACCCTGCAATCCGACACCGGGCGTCTGCTGCGACGGCTCGAGGCGTCCGGCCGCAGGATCGACGTGCTCGTCAACAACGTCGGCGTCCTGCTCGACGATCTCTCGGTGACTGCGGAAGGTCGCGAAAGCTCGTTCGTCTCGAACCTGCTGAGCCATTACCAGTTGACCGAAGGGCTCATTCGCAAGGGGTTGCTGGCCGGCCCGAAGGCCACGGTGATCAACATGACCTCGGGTGGCGGTTACAACATGCCGCTGATGGTTGCGATGCTGAACGTCACCGACCCCGCGCGGTACAACGGAGTGTTCGCGTACGGCTTCCACAAGCGTGCGCAGATGGTGCTGAACCAGTACTGGCGCGACACGTATGGGTCACGCGGCATCGCGTTCTACGTGATGCATCCGGGCTGGGCCGACACGGATGGCGTGAAGCGGTCACTGCCGCGGTTCCGCAAGATCCTGCGGCCGATACTGCGCGATGCAGCCTCGGGCGCCGATACGGCGCTCTGGCTGGCCGGCACGCGTCCCGCACAGCCTGAGCACGAACTCGTGTGGTTCGATCGTGCGATCCGCCCCGCGCACGTCTATGACCGGACGCGGACGACGAAAGACACGCCACAATCGCTGGTGGCGTATCTCGAATCCGAACTCGCGCGTCAGCCGGCCGCGAGCGCCTGAGGCCAGAGGTGGTCGCCGGTCACCCATGACGCGTGGAACCCGGCCGCGACACGGCCGGGCAGCTTCACGCGCGCGAGCGGGCCGGCCGTGATCCGCTTGGCGTCGAAGATCCAGGCCTCCGAGCGGTAATCCTTGATGTTGGTGGCCAGCGTGATCGCGTAGCCGCTGTCTTCGTCACCACCCCGCGTGCTCGGCGCGAACGGCGCCTCGCTGGGGAACCAGCCCGCCGGGTAGTCGTAGACCTCGCGCGTACCCTTGTCGTGGTCGTACTTGACGAGGCCTTCGAATGCCATCGTCTGCAGGTCGGTCGGGATCAACTGGTGGTACGAGTACCGCGTCTTGACGCCGTAGCGTTCCGTGTCGGGCAGACAGAACTCGACGTTCAGGTCGTCGATCTGCTGCTCGCTCCTTTCGCCCGTCTTCAGGTTCATGCGCCAGCGGCGCAGGTGACCCTTGTAGCGCAGGTAGGCGAGCATCGAGGCGAGCGGGCCTTCCTGCGGGTCGCGGCGGATGGTGGGGTCGGGCTGGAAGCAGCCGTCCATCGTGATCCAGTCCCCGTCCTCCCAGGCATTGACCATGTGCAGCACGTAGCCCGGCTCGAATTCGAACCAGCGCACCTGCTCCTGCGTGCCATAGCGCGGAATCACGCCGAAACGCGTCGGCAGGTCGCGCCTGAACTGCACCACGCGGTGACCGGTGCGCTTCAGCACGTCGAGGTCGTGAAACAGCGGGAAATCGTGCAGGATCGTGTAATTCGGCGTAATCGTCGTGTCGTGCGGCAGGCGCGGGCCTGGCAGGTCGATGCGGGCGCGGTGCCTGACCTTGCCGTCGGCCGAGATCACGTAGTACGTGAGCCACGGCTGGAAATCGGCGTAACCGTAGTTGATGAACTCGCCGGTGCGAGGGTCGGTCTTGCCGTGCGCGTTCATCGGCGTGTCGAGACCGCCGGAGAAGTCCTGCTCGCCTTCGGTCTCGAGCGTCAGCGGATCGAGGGTGTAGACGCGGCCGGCGTTGTACCAGGCCGAGAGGATCTTGCCGTTGTGGAAATTCAGCGTCGTGTTCGAGGTGTCCTTGCAGTAGTCGGGATTCATCGACTCGACTTCATGCCCGGCCACGCGTGACAGATCGTACGGGCCCATGATGCCGGACAGCTCGACCTTGCCGCGCTCGATCTCGTCGTGCAGGGCGCGTGTCTGTACCCACTTGCGGATGTAGCTCGCGCGACCGTCGCGGAAGTACACGCCATGCACCATGCCGTCGCCGTCGAACCAGTGATAGTCGCCGCGCGGCTTGAACACGGGGTTCGGGCCGTTGCGCATGTACGCGCCGTACAGGTCCGCGGGGATCTCGCCTTCGGCTACCTCGAGATCGACGGCGGTGATCTCGGAGACGACGGGCGTGTAGGGGCCATGCAGGTAGGGGTTGTCGATGCCGTCGACCCACGTCGGTCGGTCCGGCGGGTCCTGCGTGGTGATATCCGTGTACTTGCGCATCATGCGTTTCCTCTGGAAAGTCGCTGTCGACCGGGCCCGGCACCAGAGTACTATAGTGCAAGTCATAGGGGGATTGTGAAGTGTCGAATGTCGCCACCGGGAGCAGGGTCGAACGCCTGCGAGCCCTGACAGGGGGAATGCGGCTCCCATTGATTGCCGCACCGATGTTCCTGGTCTCGGGCCCCGGCCTGGTCCTCGCCGCATGCCGGGCTGGGATCGCGGCGGCATTTCCAACGCCCAACGCGCGTTCGATCGCCATTCTCGAGGACTGGTTGCAGCAGGTCGTCGCGGGTCATGCCGAGGCATGCAAGGCGGCGCCTGGCAAAGTCGGTCCCTGGGCGCTGAACCTCGTCATGCACAGTTCGTACGACCGGCTGGGTCCCGAACTCGAACTGGTCGATCGTTACCAGCCGCCACTCGTGATCACGGCGCTGGGCAGCCCGGTCCGGGCCATCGAGCATGTCCATGCTTACGGCGGCACGGTATTCGCCGACGTCAGCAGCCTCGCTTTCGCCCGCAAGGCCGCCGCAGCGGGAGCCGACGGCCTCGTGCTCGTCAGCGCCGGGGCGGGCGGTCACACCGGCAAAGTCTCGCCATTCGCTTTCGTCCAGGCCGTGCGCGAGTTCTACGACGGCATCATCGTGCTGGGCGGCAGCATCGGTCACGGCGGCGCCGTGCGCGCTGCGGAGCTGCTGGGTGCGGATCTCGCCTATGCAGGTACGCCGTTCATCTGCGCGCAAGAGAGTCTTGCTGCGCAGGAGTATCGCGACATGGTGGTGCGTGCGTCGTTCGAAGACCTGGTGATGACCAAGACGTTCACGGGTGCGGATGCCTGGTACCTGCGCGAGAGCATCGTCGCGGCGGGCCTCGATCCCAACGCCCTGGTCGGCAAGGACAAGATGGATTGGAACAATTCCCAGGGCCAGCTCAAGGCCTGGAAGAACATCTGGTCGGCCGGGCAGGGTGTCGATCATATTCGCGCCATCGAGCCAACCGCGGCGATCGTCGATCGCTACGCGGCTGAATATGCCGCGGCCCTGCGCAAGCCCGCGTTCGGTTGCGATCCACGATGAAGAGCTTCGATCGCAAGCGGCTGGTCGGCAGCTGGCAGCTGCAGCGCTGGTTCATCACCTACGAGGACGGTTCCGTCACCGAGCCACTGGGGCCCGGGGCAACCGGGCTGCTCGTCTACACGCCGGACGGGTGGATGAGCGCCGCGATGATGGCGGCGGGTCGCCCACGGCTCTCGCGCGGCAACCCGCGTCTGGCGCCTGAGAATGAGCGGGCGGCGGCTTTCGACACTTTCTTCGGCTACTGCTGTCGCTGGCGCATCGTTGGTCAGGTTGTGGAGCACCACGTGACGATTTCGCACAATCCGGCGCTGGTCGGTACCGTGCAGGCACGCAATATCCACATGCGCGGCCGGACCTTGACGCTGTCGGCCGTGGAAGCCGTGCCCGGTGGGCTGCGGGTGCATCGCTTGCAGTGGCGACCGGCACGGGCGCGAGAATCTGCGCGCGGTGCCTTGCGCGGCAAACCCGCAGCCACGGCAAGCAGCAAGACAGTCAATAAGACCGCTGGCGGCCGGGTGGCTGCAAGGAAATCGCAATGAGCAAAGCCGCGCTCGAGCTGTTCGACAGGCATGAAGCAGCGCTCCGCGCCGCCGGACTGGCCTGCCGGGAACGCAGCTACTTCACGCTGTTCCCCGAAACGCCGGATCGGCATCGCGGTGGCGCTGCGGCATCCGAGGCGGGCATTGCCGCCTTTCGTGCGCAGCTTGGGCAGCCTTTCGTGCTCGATCAACCCGGTACCGTCGGTCGCATTGGCGGCGAGATTTCTCCGTACACGCTCGAGCCGCTCGGCATCGATTACCCGCGTGCCGACATCGACGCCTTGTTTGCCGCCGCGCGTTCCGCGATGCCGACCTGGGCAGCCGCGACGCCACGGGCGCGGCTCGGCGTCTGCATGGAGATCGTCGATCGGTTGTACGGGAACGTGTTCGAGACGGCGCAGGCCGTGATGCACACGGCCGGCCAGAGCGGCCCGATGAGCTACGCGGGAAGCGGCACGAACGCGCTCGATCGCGGCGTCGAGGCGATCGCGTATGCGCAGGCTGCGATGTCGGATGTGCCCGCTGAGGCGCTGTGGGAGCGACGTTTTGGCTCGACGACGATCCGCCTGCGCAAGCGCTACCAGCTGGTCCCGCGCGGTGTCGCGGTGTGCTTTGCCTGCGCCACGTTCCCGACCTGGAATGCCTACCCGGCCATGCTTGCGAGCCTCGCGACGGGTAATCCCGTGATCGTGAAGCCCCACCCGACCGCGATCCTGCCGATGGCGCTGGCCGTGCGCACGTTCCGCGACGTGATCGCCGGTGCCGGATTCTCGCCTGACCTGGTCACGCTGTGTCTCGACACGGCCGAGGTTCCGGTCGGCAAACTGCTGGTCAAGCATCCGCAGACTGCGATCGTCGATTTCACCGGCAGTGCGCGCTTCGGTTCGTGGGTCGAGGCGAACGCCCACCCGGCACTCTGCTATTCGGAGACGTCGGGCGTGAACACGGTCGTCGTGGAATCGGTGGATCAGCTCGAGCCGGTGCTCAAGAGTCTCGCCACGACGATGAGCCTGTTCTCGGCGCAGATGTGCACGTCGCCACAAAACATCTACGTGCCGCGCGACGGGATTCGTCATGCCGGCGGCCGCATCGGTGCGGATGAGTTCGGTTCGCTGCTGGCGCAGGCGATGGCTGCGATCGCGGCAGACCCGAAGCGCGCCGCGCCGATCATGGCGGCGATCCAGGCTTCGTCCACTCCTGCGCTCATCGACCAGGTGGCCGAGGAGGGTTCGCGTCGTGGCAGGGTCCTGCTGGCCTCGGCGCCGTACGCGCACCCCGAATTTGCACGGGCTCGCACTCGTACGCCCCTGCTGGTCGGTATCGATGCCGGCGCCAAGGACCTGTACGGTGAAGAGCGCTTCGGGCCGATCGGCTTCGTGATCACGACCGACGACCGCGATGCCGCGCTGGCGGAGGCAGCCGCGGACGCACGTGCTGGGGGCGGAATCACCGCGTTCCTGTATTCCACGGACGAGCAGTACACCGAACGCGCCGTCGCGGCGTACTCGGCGGCGGGTGCACAGCTCACCTGCAACCTGACCGGGCCCATGCCGCTCAATTTCGCCGCGGCATACAGCGATTACCACGTAACGGGACTCAATCCGGCGGGCAACGCGACGCTGACGGACCTTGCTTTCGTGGCTGCGCGGTTTCGCATCACGCAATCGCGGGCGCCGGCGACCTGACGTAACTGCAGCCATGACGGCTCCGACCCGGTGGCGCGGGCCGCACTCGACCTGCACGCTGCACCGCAAGCAACGGTGCTTGCCTATACTGGTCGGCATGGCGGAAACCGAAGCGCTGATTTACATCGAGTCGGACAGCAAGCTGGGCCTGCAGGCACAGATCCGACAGAAGCTGGTGGAGTCGATCCACCTGGGTATTTTCAGGCCTGGTACGCGCTTGCCGTCGTCGCGCAAGCTCTCGCAGCAACTCGGCGTCGCTCGGAACACGGTCGTGATCGCGTGCCAGCAGCTGGTCGCGGAAGGTCTGCTCACGAGCCGGGCTCGCAGCGGTCTCTACGTCGCCCGTCGCCTTGCAGCGCCGGCTTATTCGCCGCATGCGCCGGGCGAGCGGGGATCCATCACCGGGCCCTGGCAACAGTGGCTCAAGTCGCGCGCAAACCCGGACATTGCGCGCATCGCTCCAGCCGACGCTCGCGACTATCCGTTCTGCTTTCTCGACGGCCAGTTCGATACGTCGCTGTTTCCGGTGGCCGAGTGGCGCGAAGCCGGCCGCTATGCGCTTGGGAGCGGCGACATCGGTGTCTGGTCGGCGGCGACGGCTGGGCTCGACGATCCGATGCTGATCGAGGAACTGCGCACCAAGATCCTGCCGCGGCGTGGGATCAACGCGCGTGCCGATGAGATCCTGATCACCGTCGGCGCCCAGCAGTCGCTGTACCTGCTGGCCGAACTGCTGGTCGACGCCAGTGTCGCGGTTGCCATGGAAGAGCCCGGCTACCCGGAGATGCGCCATCTCATGCAGCGCCGCGGCGCGCCGATCGTGCACCAGCCGATTGACGGCGAAGGAATGCTCGTCGACGCGACGCTCGATGGCTGCCGCATCGTCTACGTGACTCCCAGCCACCAGGCGGCGACGGGCGTCACGATGTCGCTTGAGCGTCGTCGTGCCTTGCTGGAGAAGGCCGCGCAGCGCGACATGCTCGTTGTCGAGGACGACTTCGACTGTGAGAGCAACTACAAGGGCTATCCGCACCCGGCGCTGCGCGGCATGGACCGCGAAAACCGCGTCATCTACGTGTCGTGCCTGTCAAAAGTGCTGGCGCCTGGCCTGAGCCTCGGGTTCATGGTGGCCGCGCCCGAACTGATCGCCGAGGCGCGCAAGTTGCGCCGGCTGATGGTGGGGCAGCCGCCGCGCAACAACCAGCGTGCGATGGCGCACTTCATTCGTCTCGGTCATTACGACGCGCTGACGGCGAGCCTGCATCGAACGTTCGGGCAGCGCTGGGACGCGCTGCGCCAGGCCCTCAACTTCTATTTGCCGCCCTGGGTTGCGCTTGCGCCAAGCAAGGGTGGAACAGTGCTTTGGGTGCAAGGCTCCGACGACCTCGATGTCTCGCGCCTGGTGGACGAGGCGGCACGGCGCGGCGTGCTGGTGGAGCCCGTCGATCATTTCTATGCGCTGTCGCGGCGACCGCTCAACTGCTTCCGCATGGGTGTATCCGGGATTCCTGCACATCGCATCCGTGAAGGCGTGGCGCGGCTGGCCGCCATCGTCCGCGAGTTCACGGCGGGCGCCAGAGAGCACCTCGACCTGTGCGTCGGTCGGCGACTCATGCGGAGCGACCTCCGTGAGAACTTGCCGGGAGCCGTGATGCGAACCCAACGCGTGTACGGCGAGCCCGTCGAGATTCACCTGCATGCGGACGGGTCGATGACCGGGCGCGCCGGATTCGCCGGAGAAGACCGCGACTACGGCCGCTGGTGGCTTGACGGCGACCGCTACGTGCGCCAGTGGCAGCGCTGGTCCTATGCCGAACCCGCCTCGTATGCAGTCGTGCTCGACGGCGGACGGATCAAGTTCTATCTCGAGTCGGGGTTCATCGAGGACACGCTCGCGTTCGAGCCGGCGACCGACTAGTCGGCGGGCGGCAAGCCCATCTGGCTCCATCGCTCGAGTCCAACTGGCGCTATGTGCCCCTTGCGGTTTGGCCTAGCCTCCGTGAGCCGCGTCCAACGACGTGGGGGGTAGGCACGATGACGCACTTTGCGGTGGCCGGGCTGCAGCTCGAACTGACGGCACAGGACAACCTGGAGATTGTCCGCGCCGAGATGGAGCGCCTGAAGCGCCGGTTCCCCTGGGTCGACATGGTCGTGCTGGGCGAACTGTCACTGCGTGGACCCCAGACGTCCAACGCCGAGCCGCTTCCAGGGCCCCTGGAACGGTCGCTCTGCCAGATCGCGCGCGACCTGCGGCTCTGGTTCGTCCCGGGCTCGATCCACGAACGCGACGGTGATCGCATCTACAACACGACGCCCGTGGTCGATCCCAGCGGCCAGGTCGTCGCGCGTTACCGCAAGATGTTTCCGTTCCTGCCTTACGAGCAGGGCATCACGCCCGGGACGGAATTCGTCGTGTTCGACGTGCCGGCGGTCGGACGTTTCGGCGTCTCGATCTGCTACGACATGTGGTTCCCGGAGACCACGCGAACCCTCGCCTGGATGGGGGCGGAAGTGGTGATTCATCCCACCATGACCAACACGATCGACCGCGACCTCGAACTCGCGATCGCGCGCACCAACGCCGCGGTCAACCAGTGCTGGTTCGTCGACGTGAACTGCGCGGGCAGGCTCGGCAACGGTCGCTCGCTCGTCGTTTCACCCGACGGCAGCGTCGTGCACCAGGCCGGCACCGGCTACGAAATCGTGCCCGTCGAAATGGACCTCGGGCTGGTGCGACGCAGCCGACGCCGCGGCCTGCTCGGCCTCGGCCAGCCGCTGAAAAGCTTCCGCGACAGCGACGTTGCTTTTCCGCAGTACCAGCCGGGGCAGGCGGCGTCGCCGAGCCTGCGCCGCCTGGGCGCGATGGCAGTGCCGGGCCCAGCGTCGACGGACGAGGAACTCGGTTGAGTCATCTGGACCAATCGGTCGTCGGAATCTGGTCCTATGGGCCACCCGGCGGCTCGTCTATTTTCAGACCAACACGGCGATCAAGCCGGACAGTTCCGCAATGACAGGGGTGGCGTCATGAGCAACGAGATTCGATCGAAGGGCAACGTCCTGGCGTTCGAGGTGCGGCGGTGCCTGCATCGTGCGCGGCCTGGCCGGAGTTTCATCGCGATGACGGTGGCTGCCGCAGGTCTGCAATGCGCAGTGCCGGCCGCCATTGCGCAGACGAAGCCTGCGCTCGAAGAAATCGTCGTCACGGCAACCCGCCGCGAACAGACGGTGCAGGAAATTCCGTTCAATATTTCGGCGGTGTCGGGCGATACGCTCGAACGAGCCAACATCAACGACTCCATCGAGGCGCTGCGAACGGTGTCGGGTGTGACGGTGCAGGACCGCGGTTATCGCAACTCCGGCGTCACCAACGGCATTGTGATACGCGGAATCAACGTCGATTCCGGCACCAACGGCGATGTGCCGCTGGCGGCGCCGCCGACCGTGGCCACCTACGTCGACGATACGGCGCTGTTCGGCAACTTCGTGCTGAAGGACATCGAGCGAATCGAGGTGCTGCGCGGGCCGCAGGGCACGCTGTACGGTTCCGGCTCGCTCGCTGGCAACGTGCGCTACATCATGAACAAGCCCGATCCCAAGGATTTCGAGGGTAGGGCGAGCGTCAACTTCGGCGTAACCGAAGGGTCCGACGGCTACAACTTCAACCCCGACCTGATGCTGAACGTGCCGCTGACCGAGACGATCGCGTTTCGCGTCAATGCCGGCATGATCGACAACGACGGCATCGTCGACTACCCGAACGTGTATCGCACCGATGCCAACGGCGACCCGGTGGTCAACGGCGACGTGCTCACGGCTCTGCCGGAGTACCGGCGCGTCAAGGACGTCGATTCGGTCGACATCAAGTACGCCCGGGCGGCGTTGCGTTTCGAACCGAGCGAGAATTTCAGCGCGCAGCTGTCCTACCAGTGGCAGGACGACTCAGTCGGCGGTCGTCGGCAGGTGACCCGCGGCGACAACCTCGTCAGCGGCGGCAAGTATGGCGACTACGAGTTTGGTGCCGTCCAACTCGAGCCTTCCGAGCGCGAGGTGCAGCTGGCCGCACTCGAACTCGAGGTCGGCCTCGGCTTCGCGACCCTCACGTCGAGCACGTCGTACTACGAGCACACCGGCTCCGGCATCAGCGACAACTCGGGCGTGTACGCGCGCAACGGCTGGTTCGCGTTCTATGGCAGCTCGCCGCGGCCGATCGCGCAGGCCGAGCGCTTCTACGACGACACGGCGTTCGCGCAGGAATTCCGCCTGGTCTCGAAGGGCGGCGAGTTCGTCGACTGGACGGCCGGCCTGTATTACGTGGACCAGAACTACGATCTGGGCCAGAACAGCTACCTCGTCGGCTACATTCCCTACCTGAATGCACTGGACTGGTACGGGCTCGCGCCGTACAGCACGAACCAGGATTTCCTGTTCCGACGCAACCAGGGCTACGAGGAAGTCGCGTTGTTCGGCGAGGCCACGATCAACTTCACCGACGATCTGCACCTGACGCTCGGCGGCCGTTACTTCGACAACTCGGTCGACGTCGACGCCGTGGTCGACGTGCCGATCTATTCATCGCCGACGAGCCCGCCCGGCACTGCCTCGGAGAAGATCGACGACGACGGCTTCCTGTTCAAGGCCAACTTCGCCTGGGATGTCACCGACAACACGATGCTGTACGCGACGTATTCGCAGGGCTACCGCCATGCTGGTGCGAACGCAGTGCCGACCACCGGCAAGTACGCCGAGAACCCGGATTACTTCACGTTCAATTCTGACTCGGTCGATAACTACGAACTCGGCTACAAGGGCGTGACCGACCAGTTCAACTTTGCGGTCTCGCTGTATTACGCGGACTGGCAGGACCCGCAGCTGAACACGGCCACGTCGAACTGGGGCTTCTTCGCCGCCATCAATGGCGAGTCGGCCCGTACACAAGGCATCGAGGTCGAGGTGTCCGGTGCGATCACCGATTCGTTGACGTACAGCGTAGGCTACACGTATGCCGACGCCAAACTCACCGACGACGTGTACCAGCCGGCCGGCAATTTCTACGGCGGGCCGGTGTTCACCGACAAGGTCGCCGCGGACGGCGACCGCCTGCCCGGCACCGCGAAGCACGTGTTCAACGTGGCGCTCGGCTACGACATGACGTTCGCCAATGGCATCGCCATGAATGCCGTGCTGAGCGGCTATTATCAGTCCGATGTGTTGAACAGCATCGGCGACGACAATTGCTTGACCGTCTACGCCGCCTCTGGCAACTGCCGCGACAGCGCCAATCCCGCCTCGGCGTTCTACGCACCCGATTCGATTTTCTCGCGCAGTTACGCCGAGATCGATTCGTTCCAGCTGTGGAACCTGAGCGCCAGCTTCAGCCGCGACGACTGGGGCGTTTCGCTCTATGTGAAGAACCTGTTCAACGATGAAGGCACCACCGGCGCTTTCCCGTTCCTGGCGGGTGGCTCCAACACCGCCCCGAGCCAGAACTATTACGGCAATAACTCGCGTGACTACATTGCCTTGCCGCGCACGTTCGGGATGGCGCTTACCTATTCGTTCTGAGGGAGCATGACTGCGGCCGCGCCACGCACCCGGGAGCAGATGGCGGATCGGGTCGCCGGCTGCATCGAAGCCGGTGACCTGCGGCAGGCGCTGGAGGCGAGCCGGGACCTCAGTCGTCACCACCCGGACTATGCGTACGGGTGGTACCTCGCGAGCTGGTTGCTGCGCAAGACGCGGCGCTTGCCCGACGCGTTGCGGACGATCGATCGCGCGTTGCTGCTCGAGCCTTCCGACCGGTTCAGGTTGCATCGCGCGCGTTGCCTGCTGGAAGCCGGGGACATGGCGGGCGCGGCAGCGGCTGCCGGCGATCTTCGGGGCCGGCCGTTGGCCGACGCCGTGCTATATGGCGAGCTCGGCACGCTGCTGTACCGTGTGGGCGATCATGCAGGCGCGCTGGAGCAATACTCATCTGCCATCGAGCTCGACCAACGCAACCCGGAGTTCCATTTCAACCGGGCCGCGGTGCGTCGCTACCTCGGCGATGCGGTCGGCGCCGAGCAGGACTTCGACGCGGCGATCGAGCTGCGCCCCGACGAATACGAGGCGTACAACGGGCGTGCGCAGCTGAGGAAGCAGGCAGCCGCTCACAATCACGTCGCGCAATTGCGCGACATGATTGGCCGTACTCGTTCACCTGCCGGGCTGGTTCAGCTGCACTACGCGCTCGCGAAGGAGCTCGAGGACCTCGAGGACCACGCGGCTTCGTTCGCGAGTCTGGCGGCCGGCGCTGCGCTCAAGCGTTCACTGATGCGTTACGACGTCGCCACCGATCTCGGCATCATCGACCGGATCTGCGACGTATACACCGTCGATCGCTTCGACGGTCACATCGAGGGTTGCGACAACGCGGAGGCGATCTTCGTGATCGGAATGCCACGCACCGGCACGACGCTGGTCGAACGAATCCTCGGCAGCCATCCGGAGGTCTGCGCCGCGGGCGAACTGAACGAGTTCGGACTCGAGTTGACGCGGCAGGTGTCGGCGCTGGCCGCGGGTCGAGCGCTGTCGCGACTTGATTTCGTCGATTCGACGACGCGCATGGATTTCAAGGAACTGGGTCAGCGTTACCTCGAGCGCGTGCGACCTTATCGCGACGGCCGGCCGGTGTTCATCGACAAGCTGCCGTTCAACTATCTCTATGCCGGGTTGATCCACCTTGCGTTGCCCCGCGCGAAGATCGTGAGCGTCAGGCGAAATCCGCTCGACACGTGCTACGCGGTTTACAAACAGTTGTTCAAGGATGCGTACCCGTTTTCGTACGACCTCGCGGAGCTCGGCAGGTATTACGTCGGCTACGTTCGCCTGATGCGGCACTGGGACGCCGTCATGCCTGGGGTGGTGCTGACCGTGCATTACGAGGACCTTGTTGCCGATGTGCGCGGGCAGGCCCGGCGACTGCTGCACCATTGCGCGCTCGGCTGGGACGAGCAGTGCGTGCGCTTCCATGAGAATGCGCGGGCTTCGACGACTGCGAGCGCGCTGCAGGTTCGCCAGCCCCTGTATGACACGTCCGTCGGACGCTGGCGTCGCTACGCGGAGCAACTGGAGCCGCTGCGCCGGCAACTCGAAGCCGAAGGCATCGCGTGCGATCGCTGAAGTCCACGGGTGCTCTTGCGCGCATGCCGCTGTTCGCGCTGGGGATGCTGGCGTCGCTTGCGGTGCAGGCCGAGCCGATCGGCGACGGCCGCACGGAACTGCGGGTGGCGGAACTGCTGGCAGGTTTGACGCCATCCGGACCCTGGCGCATGGACGCATTTGCACCTGCGGTGGTCGATGCGCCGCAGGCGGCCAGGGCCGGCAGCTTCGGTCGGCTGGTGCTGCGAGCCGGTTCGCTGCCCGCCGGGTTTCGCGTCCTGCATGACAGGTACGGCGCGGCGGATGCACCTTCGGCTCCGGTGCGCCGGCTGCCGTCCCCGCTGCAGGTCGATCTGGTGCAGGACGGTAACGCTCTGATTCCCGAGTCGCGGATCCCGATCGCCGGATCACACCCGTATTGGGAGTTCGCCTTCGGCGTGGGCCGAACCTGGCAGGAGCCCGAAGACGGCGAATGGACGCGCGCGGCGCTGCCGTTCAGCTTGATGGAGGTCAACGAGAACTGCCTGCACCACGGCGTGCTGACGTTCGTCTTCGCGCCGGCGGGACGCATCTCGCACGTGGCGTATCAAGTCAGCAGTGAGACTTGCGCCTATTTCAAGGCCGATCTCTGGGGCTTCCTGCCGGCTGAGTTGCTGGAAGTCAGGTTGCCGGATGCCGGCCGTCTGGTCGAGGCCCGCCGGGCGGAACTTGGCGGTCGTCTGCCGCGACGTACGCTTGCGCAGCTGGCAGTCGATCATCCGGGTTCCAATCCCGCGGAGTTCGGCCATCCGGCGGAGGTGACGCCGTCGCAGATGTCGACCTGGGGCGTGATCGTCGACGGCGTCCACTATAGTGGCGGGTGTCCCACGCGTGCAGGCGAGAATCCGTTCTGTGAAGAGCTGGTGCTGCCGTCGTACTCGGTCGCAAAGTCGGCGTTCGGCAGCCTCGGGCTGATGCGACTCGAGAGGCGTTTCCCCGGTGCGCGCAGTCAAAAGGTCGTGAATTACGTTCCCGAGTGCGCGGCCAGAGGCGACTGGAGCGGCGTCACGTTCGGCAACCTGCTCGACATGTCGAGCGGTCACTGGACCTCGGCCGCAGCGTATGCGGACGAGAACTCAGTTGCCATGTCGAAGAACTTTTTCGACGAACCTCGGCATGCCGGAAAAATAGCCTATGCCTGCAACCACTCTCCTCGGCACGAGGCGGCGGGTCGAAGTTTCGTGTATCGCACCAGCGACACCTACGTGCTCGGTGCCGCGCTTGCGGCTTTCGTGCGACAAAAGGTGGGGCCGCAGGCGGATCTGTTCGACGACGTCCTCTGGCCGGAGGTCTGGCGGGTCGCAGGGCTCAGCCCCGTGGCAGACTTCTCGCGGCGCACCCGCGACCACGTACGACAGCCCTTCGTCGGCTTCGGCCTGACGCTGTTGCCGGACGACGTTGCGAAGCTCGGGCGGTGGCTCAATCCCCTCAGCGCGTCGGCGCTGGAATTGCTGGACGGGCGCATGTTGCGATCCGCGCTGCAGCTCGATGCCGCCGATCGCGGTCTTGCGACGACCGCGGACGGTGCGTTGCTGTACAACGATGGCTTCTGGGCCGTGCGCATCGATGACCTGCCGGGCTGCGACGCTCCGGTGTTCGTGCCATTCATGTCGGGCTTCGGCGGCATCAGCATTGTGTTGCTGCCAAACGGCGTTACGTACTACTACTTCAGCGACGGCAACG
>Ga0316188_10000794_pt1 | contig 14459 bp, 14 predicted proteins | sample Phiworburrow1_MG_FD_204933 | JGI IMG/M metagenome (GOLD analysis project Ga0316188, IMG submission 204933) | Coastal sediment microbial communities from Maine, United States - Phippsburg worm burrow 1 | ecosystem: Environmental > Aquatic > Marine > Coastal > Sediment | place: USA: Maine...
CACCGAACCCGATGTCCTCAATGCGATTTACACGGCCCCCGCCTGGGGCGGTCATGCTGCAGGCGTGATCGTGCTGATTGGCTTTATTTTATTCCTTGCACCGTATCCACCCAACAATTTCAAGCGAATGATGCGTCACCCTCAGCTGATTGGTTTTGCGTGTTGGGGTGTGGGGCATTTGCTGGCCGTTGGCACGGCACGCTCCATCGTGTTGTTCGGCGGCCTGACGGCCTGGGCCCTGATCGAGATATTCTTGATCAACCGGCGGGATGGTGCATGGGTGAAACCTGAAAAGGCGCCGGTTAAGAACGACGTGGCCATGGTGCTGTTCAGTGTGCTGGTTTACATGGCATTCCTGTACACCCATCACCTGTTGTTTGGCGGTACAAACCTGATCTGAGGCCAGTGCCGCGGGGTCAGCCTGTAACGCCACTGCCTGGCAGATATTCTTCATGCCACTTTTCGGATAACTGAACGCCTGCGGAATTTCCGCAGACATTGACATGAAGTTTTGCAGACAATCCTGCTTTTGAAGCAATGAATTGACCTGCATCATTTGTTTTTGTGCCCATGTATCGCATTATCGCCCACGGTCTTGGACTTGCGACAAAAGCGACGTGTAGGTATGCTTGCGCGCCGCAGTGCAGCTTGCATTAAACAGGGTAATAATGAATAGAAAAATACTGGTCGCAGGAAACTGGAAAATGCATGGGTCCAAGACCATGGTGCGTTCCCTGCTTGAAGGATTGCTGGCTGGCAGCTCATCGCGTGGCAAGGCCGACTTGGCCGTATTTCCCCCATTTCCATACCTGCCGATGACGGAATCCATTCTTTCCGGAAGTCATATCCTGTGGGGCGGGCAGACCCTCAATCCCAACGCACAGGGTGCCCATACCGGTGAAACCAGTGGCAATATGCTGGTGGACATGGGTTGTCGTTACGTGCTGGTGGGTCATTCGGAACGTCGCTCGATCTACAACGAAAGCGATACAGACGTCGCCCAGCGTTTCAAGGCCGCACTCGATGCAGGGCTGGAGCCGGTGTTGTGTGTCGGCGAAACACTTGAAGAGCGTGAACAGGGTCAAACCGAGGCTGTCGTTACACGTCAGCTGGATGCTGTTTTGCAAAGTGCTGGTGTTGAAGCTTTCAGTCGGGCCATCATCGCCTACGAGCCGGTTTGGGCGATCGGCACCGGATTGACCGCTACACCGCAACAGGCACAGTCTGTACATGCATTTATACGTGACAAAATTACGGCTCTCAATGTTATAATAGCCGATCAACTACGAATCCTATACGGCGGCAGTGTGAAAGGTTCCAATGCCGCCGAATTGTTTGCCCAGAGTGATATCGATGGCGGACTCGTTGGAGGGGCTTCACTGACAGCTGAAGACTTCCTTGCAATTTACAACGCCGTTGCTTAGACGGGCGTTCAAAAAACGGAAAAATATATGCAGGTTTTAAACATATTTCATGTACTCATCGCAATTTCGATGGTTGCTTTTATCCTGATACAGAAAGGTGCCGGTGCGACCGCCGGTGCTGCCTTTGGTAGCGGCGCTTCTGGCACGGTGTTCGGGGCCCGTGGCGCGGGTAATTTTTTGTCGCGCACTACCTGGGTATTGGCGACGCTTTTTTGCCTGATCAGCCTGACGATGGCGGTGCTGGCTTCCCGCGCGGGAACGACGCCCGAGACAGATCTTGGCGTGGTAGCAACGACCCCCACAGCATCGGAAGAAACAGCCAGTCAGGCGGCTCCGGATTTACCCATAGTGATAAAATCTGCCGATCCTTCAGACGTACCCTCGATGGAGTCTGTGATCGTGCAACCTGGGACGGATGTCAATGCGGGTGATATGCCGGCGATTGAATCCGACCAGGCGTTAGAACCTGCAACGGATGGTTCTGAGGAAGAAAAATCAGGCTCCGATGGGACCTGAAGTAAAGAAAAGAATAGCCCAAGTGGTGGAATTGGTAGACACGCTATCTTGAGGGGGTAGTGACGTAAGTCGTGCCGGTTCGAGTCCGGCCTTGGGCACCATTTTAAATGGACGGTATGGGACTGTCCGCTACGAATTGAGACTGCAGTATGCTTGCACAATACTTGCCAATTCTGATTTTTCTCTGCATATCCTCGGTTATTGGTGTCGCACTCGTAATCATCGGAGGCTTATTGGGTCCCACGAGGCCCAACAGTGAAAAGCTTTCTCCGTATGAGTGTGGTTTTGAAGCCTTTGAAGACAGCCGCACGAAATTCGATGTTCGTTACTACCTTGTAGCAATCCTGTTCATTATTTTCGATCTTGAAATTACATTCTTCCTGCCCTGGGCGCTGGCCCTGGATAAGCTGGGAATGTTCGGCGTTGCGGCCATGTTTGTTTTTGTTTTGGAACTGGTCATTGGCTACTTTGTGATCTGGAAAAGAGGCGCTTTGGAATGGGAATGATGGATATTATGTACCCGGGCAGGGGAACGGAGCTCGGTGAAGTTGACGACATCCTCAGGCCGAATGCCGACAGCAATCCTTTGCTGGCCCGCGGCGTGGTGACCACCTCGCTTGACGCATTGATTAACTGGGCGCGAACCGGCTCGATGTGGCCGGTTACTTTCGGCCTGGCCTGTTGTGCGGTTGAGATGATGCAGGCTGGCGCCGCCCGCTATGACCTTGACAGGTTCGGCGTCATATTCCGTCCAAGTCCACGGCAATCAGATGTGATGATTGTCGCAGGGACGCTGGTTAACAAAATGGCGCCCGCAATGCGCAAAATCTATGACCAGATGGCGGAACCGAGATGGGTTATTTCCATGGGTTCCTGCGCTAATGGCGGTGGCTATTACCATTATTCCTATGCGGTCACACGCGGTTGCGACCGCATTGTGCCGGTTGATGTATATGTCCCGGGTTGCCCACCCACGGCCGAAGCCCTGATTTACGGTATTTTGCAGTTGCAAAAGAAAATCCGCCGTACCGATACGATTGCCAGGTGACATGATGATTGACGTGTCCAACAGCCTTTCCGATGAACTTGTCGCCTGTTTCGGCGACCAGATCACTGTTTCCAGCCCAACGACCGGTATGGTTACCATCCAGGTCCCGGTCAATGACTGGCTGGAGGTGGCGCAGACCCTGCGTGACAACGCCCGATTCGCATTCAACCAGCTAACCGACCTGTGCGGTGTCGATTACCTGGGTTATGGCCAGGTGGAATGGGAAACCACTGATGCCACACACGAGGGATTCAGCCGTGGTGTTGAAGGTATGGGTCCCGGCCGTTTCGATTGGAAAAACCGGCCCGAGGCCAGCGAGGCTGAACAACGTTTCGGTGTGGTTGTCCACCTGCTCTCTACCCGGCAGAACATGCGTTTGCGTATGAAAACCTTTGCTTCTGATGAGGGCTTGCCCATCGTGCCGTCACTGGTTGAGATCTGGAATTCCGCCAACTGGTATGAACGCGAGACTTTTGACCTGTTTGGCATTATTTTCGAAGGACATCCCGATTTACGGCGGATTTTGACTGATTATGGCTTTACCGGTCATCCGTTCCGTAAAGATTTTCCACTGATTGGCAACGTAACTGTTCGCTATGACGAGGAGAAAGGCCGCGTGGTTTATGAACCGGTAGAGATCGAGCCCCGTGTGCTCGTACCACGTGTCATACGTGAAGATTCACGCTACAAGGCAGATGATATTGATAAGGCGGCAGATGAAGCACTTGACTCACTGGCGGCCAGGGCTGAATAGACATGGCTGAAATTCGTAACTACACGATGAATTTTGGGCCGCAACATCCGTCGGCCCATGGTGTTTTGCGCCTGGTTCTCGAACTGGACGGTGAAACGGTTGTGAGGGCGGATCCACATATCGGCCTGTTGCATCGGGGCACCGAAAAGCTGATTGAAAGCAAGCCGTTTAACCAGTCGATCGGGTACATGGACCGGTTGGACTATATGTCCATGATGTGCAGCGAACATGCTTATGTGCGTGCGATTGAGCAGTTGCTCGGAATCGAACCACCCGTGCGAGCCCAGTACATTCGTACCATGTATGACGAGATCACCCGTATCGGCAACCACATGCTGTGGATTGGTTCGAGCGGTATTGATCTTGGTGCGATGACGATCTTTTTGTACGCATTCCGCGAACGCGAACAGACCATCGATATGTACGAGGCGGTATGCGGCGCCCGCATGCATGCGAATTACTACCGGCCGGGCGGCGTCTATCGCGACCTGCCGGACACGATGCCGAAATACAAGGAATCACCCTGGACCAAGGGTAAAAAGCTCAAGCAGAGAAATGAATGGCGCGAGGGCTCTTTGCTGGATTTCATCGAGGCATTCGCAAAGGATTTTCCGTCCAAGGTGGACGAGTATGAAACCCTGTTGACCGACAACCGTATCTGGAAGCAAAGAACCGTGGGTATCGGTGTATTGTCGCCCGAACGGGCACAGCAGCTGGGTTGCACCGGCCCCATGTTGCGCGGCTCGGGTGTGGAATGGGACTTACGCAAAAAACAACCCTATGCGATGTATCACGAGATGGACTTTGATATCCCCGTGGGCATCAATGGTGATTGTTATGACCGCTACCTGGTTCGTATTGAAGAAATGCGCCAGTCAGCCCGCATCATCCTGCAGTGCGTTGACTGGTTACGTGCTAACCCGGGTCACGTCATGTTGAAGAATTTCAAGGTCATACCTCCGACGCGTGAAGAGATGAAGGATGACATGGAAGCCCTGATCCATCATTTCAAATTGTTTACCGAAGGTTACAGCGTACCCAAGGGCGAGACCTATGTGGCCGTTGAAGCACCCAAGGGCGAGTTTGGCTGTTACATGGTTTCAGATGGCGCCAACAAACCGTTTCGTGCGCATTTGAGGGCGCCCGGCTTCGCACACCTTTCGGCCATGGATGAAATGGCGAAGGGACACATGCTGGGCGATGTGGTGGCGCTGATGGGTACCATGGATATCGTATTTGGTGAGGTAGACCGCTAATGAGTCATAAAGCTGAACACATTGCCGGCAAAAAGGCGCTGCTCAATGAGGGCACCCGGGCAAGTATCGATCATTGGGTGGCCAAATTCCCGCCGGAACACAAGCGTTCTGCGCTGATCCAGGCGTTGATCGCTGCACAGCACCAGAATGGCGGCTGGGTTAGCAAGGACATGATCGAAGCGGTTGCAGATTACCTGGAACTGCCGCCGGTCTGGGCCTTCGAGGTAGCCAGTTTCTATTCAATGATCGATCAAGAACCGGTGGGCCGGCACAAGGTCAATATCTGCACCAATATTTCATGCTGGCTCAACGGGGCCGAAGACCTCGTCAGCCATGTTGAGAAGAAGCTGGGTGTAAAACTGGGTGAAACGACCGCGGATGACCGTATCACGCTGGTGGTTGAAGAAGAGTGCCTCGCCGCTTGCTGCGGCGCACCGATGATGGTGGTCGACGGTCACTATCATGAAAATCTCGACACCGACAAAGTCGATAAAATTCTGGATGGGCTCAAGTAATGGCTGACCACAACGTCGTATTCACTACGCTTGATGCTGAACAGCCATGGTCGATGGAAACCTACCTGGCCATCGATGGTTACAAGGCATGGAAAAAGATCCTGGCCGAAAAAACCGACCCGGCGGTCATCATTGATAACGTCAAATTGTCGGCCTTGCGTGGACGTGGCGGCGCAGGCTTTCCGACCGGATTGAAGTGGAGTTTTATGCCGCGCTCCGCACCCGGCCAGAAATACATCCTGTGCAACTCCGATGAATCAGAGCCGGGCACCTGCCATGACCGGGACATTCTCAGGTTTAATCCCCATGCCGTGATCGAGGGTATGGCCATTGCCGGTTATGCAATGGGTGCTACCGTGGGTTATAACTACCTGCGTGGCGAGTTCCACCATGAGCCGTTTGAACGTTTTGAAGCTGCTCTCAAAGAAGCCTATGCCGCCGGACTGCTGGGTAAGGATTTAATGGGCAGCGGTGTTGATATGGACATTTACACAGCCCTGGGTGCCGGCGCCTATATCTGCGGCGAAGAAACCGCGCTGATGGAATCCCTCGAAGGCAAGAAGGGCCAGCCACGATTCAAACCGCCTTTCCCGGCTAATTTCGGGCTGTACGGCAAACCCAGCACCGTCAATAATACCGAATCACTGGCCTCGGTGCCGCATATCATGCGCAACGGTGGTCAATGGTTCCTCGATATCGGCAAGCCCAATAATGGCGGCCCCAAGGTGTTCTCTGTATCCGGTCACGTCAACAAACCCGGCAATTACGAGGTTCCCCTGGGCACGCCTTTCAGTGAACTGCTTGAGATGGCTGGTGGTGTACGCAACGGGCATAAACTCAAAGGCGTGATACCGGGTGGTTCATCCATGCCGGTATTGCCGGCCGATGTAATGATGGAAGTCACCATGGATTTCGATGCACTGGCCAAGGCGGGTTCAGGTCTGGGTTCTGGTGCGGTGATCGTCATGGATGAAACCACCTGCATGGTGAAAGCGTGTACCCGTATCTCCCGTTTCTATCACATGGAATCCTGCGGGCAGTGCACGCCCTGTCGCGAGGGAACCGGCTGGATGCACCGTGTCCTGCAAAGAATTGTCGATGGTAAAGGTGAAATGAAAGATCTGGAATTATTGCGTTCAGCAGCGGGGCAAATCGAAGGTCACACCATCTGTGCCTTTGGTGAGGCGGCTGCCTGGCCGGTGCAGGGTTTCCTGCGGCAATTCTGGCATGAATTTGAATACTACGTGGAACACGGCCGGTCCATGGTTGACGATCAGAAGGGGAAAGCTGCATGAGCACGCAGCCCGAAGCAGTGGTGCAAATGGTCAACATCGAAATTGATGGCCAGGCCATGCAAGTACCTAAAAATTCGATGATTATCGAAGCCACGGACAAGGCCGGAATCAGTATTCCGCGGTTTTGTTACCACAGCAAGTTAAGCATCGCAGCCAACTGCCGCATGTGCCTGGTGGATATTGAAAAGTCACCCAAGCCGATGCCGGCCTGTGCCACACCGGTCATGGATGGCATGAAAATCTTTACGCAATCGCGCCGCGCGATCGATGCACAGCATGGCGTCATGGAGTTCCTGTTAATCAATCACCCGCTGGATTGCCCGATATGTGACCAGGGTGGCGAGTGCGAACTACAGGATCTGGCGGTCGGTTACGGCCGCTCTGCTTCCCGTTTCAGCGAGCGCAAACGCGTGGTTAAAGACCACGATATCGGGCCGCTGGTGCAGACAGACCTGACCCGTTGTATCCAATGTACGCGATGTGTGCGTTTTCTGGATGAAATTGCGGGAACCCAGGAACTCGGCATGTTCGGACGGGGCGACCGTTCGGAGATCGGCACCGCCCTGTCACAGGGTATCGATTCTGAATTATCCGGGAACGTGATAGACCTGTGCCCGGTAGGTGCGTTGACCAATAAGCCTTTCCGTTTCTCGGCCCGCGCCTGGGAGTTGATGGCCCGGCCATCACTGTCAGCACACGATGGTGTGGGCTCGCATCTTTGGTATCACACGCGCCGTGGGCGGGTTTTGCGGGCAGTACCCAAAGACAACGAATCCACCAATGAAACCTGGTTGTCGGATCGCGACCGTTATTCTCATTTTGGTCTCAACGCGGATGACAGGGTTCTCGAGCCCATGGTCAAGGTCAATGACCAATGGCAAAACGTTTCATGGGACGAGGGCATACGTGTTGCTGCAAAGGCCCTGCACAGGTCAGTTACGGCCCATGGTGGTGCCGGCCTGGGTGTGCTGATGTCAGCAAGTGCATCAACGGAAGAGCACTTTCTCGCCCGCCGCCTGGCGCACGGTCTTGACTGCCCGAATATGGATTACCGCCTGCGGGAACAGGATTTCAGTGACGGCAATGCATTTAACCAGCCAGCATCTTTCCAGGTACCAATGGCAGCAATCGATGGTGCCCGCACGATCCTTTTGATCGGCAGTAATATCCGCCAGGAAGCACCCATCCTGGGTCAGCGTGTCCGCAAGGCGTGGCGCAACGGCGCAAAGGTGGCTGCACTGAACCCGGTCGACTGGAACTTCCATTTTGAACTGGCGGATCAATTGATCACGGCGCCACAACATATGGTTACCGAACTGGCGCTGTTGGCCGTGGCGGTTTCCAAGGTAACCGGTATAGAAATTCCCGGGTTCCTGCAAGCTGCAATCAGCGGTGATCAGCCTGGTAAATCACATGTGGCGATGGCTGAAATGCTGCGGGGCGACGGTCTTAAGACCCTGATCCTGGGGCAGGCCGCCATGGCGCACGAACAGGCTTCCTGGTTACGCCAGTTGTCAACCTGGATTGCCACCGCAAGCGGTGCGGTTCTCAATATACTCCCGCATGGTGGCAACTCCACCGGTGCCGCGATGGTGGCCGGCGCGAGTAAGGCGGGTCAGGGTCTCAATACCCGTGAAATGCTCAGCACACCGCTGAAGGGCTATCTTTTGTGGGATATTGAGCCCGAATACGACCTGGCCAACCCGGCGCTTGCTATGCAGACGCTGGCATCGGCAGACAGCGTGGTGGCGGTATCCGCATTTGCCGGTGAAGGTCTTAAGACCGTGGCGGACGTAATATTACCGCTGGCGCCACTGGCTGAATCCGAGGGTTTGTTTTATACGCTTGACGGTCAGTCTTTTTCGGCAGAGGCGGCAGCCAGCCCTTCAGGCCAGGCCAGGGCCGGCTGGAAAATTCTACGCCGGCTGGGTGCCAAACTTGAGTTGGATGACTTTGCACAGGTGGATCTCACTTCGGTTCGTGACGAGATGCTTGCTGAAATCAGCCATCCAGGCAAGACCACGGGTGAATTTGAGCTGGCTGCGCCAGCAGCAGGTGCGGGTCTTTACCGGGTCGGTGATGTTGCAATGTACGGTGTAGATGCGTTGTGCCGTCGATCCGTATACCTGCAACAGACGGTGCACGCCGAAAACAACTTCGTTGGTCTGAACCCCGACGATGCCGGCCACAAGGGTCTCGCGGACGGTCATGAAGTCAAGGTCAGCCAGGGTAACGGGCACGTGATACTTCCGGTACGTATATGCAGTGAGTTGCCCACGGGCGCGGTTTGGGTGAAAAGCGCAACCGATGTCAGTGTTGCGCTCGGTGACAGTTTCGGACCCATTAGCGTGGAGGCAGCCTGATGCTTGAGATGCTCGAAACAGTGTATACCTGGATACAGTCCCAGTACCTGATCTGGACGCTGATCAAAATCCTGCTAATCACCATTCCAATCATCACCGTGGTGGCCTTTTACACGTACTTCGAACGCAAGGTCATCGGCTCCATGCAGATTCGCATCGGGCCTAACCGGGTTGGCCCATTCGGATTGATACAGCCGTTTGCCGATGTATTCAAGCTGCTGCTGAAGGAAGTGATCCTGCCGACCAATTCCAACCGGTTTCTGTTTCTTTTGGCACCGATCATCGCACTGGCGCCTGCCTTGGCGGCCTGGGCGGTCGTACCGTTCAACGATTTCCTGGTGTTGTCGGACATCGATGCGGGTCTGATCTATGTGCTGGCGCTGACCTCGCTGGGTGTGTACGGCATTATCATTGCCGGCTGGGCGTCCAACTCAAAATACTCCTTCCTCGGCGCAATGCGTGCCGCAGCACAGACGGTGTCCTATGAAATTGCGATGGGCTTCTCGCTGGTCGGTGTACTGATCCTGGCGGGTTCACTGAACCTACGGGAAATTGTACTGGCGCAGCAAGGCAGCATTTTTGACTGGTATTGGTTGCCGTTGTTTCCATTGTTCATCATCTACATGATTTCGGGCCTGGCAGAAACCAACCGCGCACCCTTTGACCAGGCCGAGGGTGAGTCAGAAATCGTGGCCGGCTTCCATGTTGAGTATTCGGGTTCGACGTTTGCAATTTTCTTCCTGGCTGAATACGCCAACATGATCCTGATTTCCGGCCTGACCGCTATTTTGTTTGCCGGCGGCTGGCTGTCCCCGTTTGAAGGTTTGCCGGTAGTGGGTGACACCTTCCTGGCCGAGGGCAGCATCTTCTGGTTCCTGGCCAAAACGGTTGTCTTCATGTTTATGTTTTTGTGGTACCGGGCAACATTTCCCCGTTACCGTTACGACCAGATCATGCGTCTGGGTTGGAAAGTGCTAATTCCCATAACACTGGTCTGGGTGATGGTCGCAGCCTTGATGACAGTTCTCGGAATCGTGGTGAAGGGGAGCTGACGATGAAACGAATCATCGAATATTTAAAGAGCCTGCTGTTGCTCGAGTTGCTGAAAGGCCTGAGCCTCACCATGCGTCATATGTTTCGTCCGACAATTACCATTAATTACCCGGAAGAGAAAACACCCAAATCGGTCAGGTTCCGCGGACTGCACGCCCTGCGGCGTTATCCGAACGGCGAAGAACGCTGCATCGCATGTAAGCTGTGCGAGGCCGTGTGCCCGGCTTTGGCGATCACCATCGATTCAGAACAGCGTGCAGACGGCACCCGCCGCACAACACGTTATGACATCGACCTGTTCAAATGTATCTTCTGCGGCTTTTGCGAAGAATCCTGCCCGGTTGATTCAATCGTAGAAACCGGGATTCTCGAATATCACATGGAGAGTCGCGAAGAGGGCATCATGACCAAGGAAAAACTACTGGCAATCGGTGATCGTTATGAATCCGAGATTGCAGAAAACCGTAACAGGGATGCGGCCTACCGATGATTGTCCAGCAACTGATTTTTTACGTTTTCGCGCTGACCCTGGTGTCGGCAGCCGTAGCGGTAGTCACCGTGCGTAACTCGGTTTACGCCGTGTTATTCCTGGTGCTCGCATTCTTCAGTGCTGCTGCGATCTGGATGCTTTTGGAGGCGGAGTTCCTCGCCATCATATTGGTTGTGGTGTATGTGGGTGCCGTCATGGTGTTGTTCCTGTTCGTCGTGATGATGCTCGATATCAACCAGGAGCCACTCAAGGAAGGCTTCATTCGCTATCTGCCCGTTGCCGTGGTGGTCGCCATCGCCATGGCCGTGGAGTTATTGATGGTGCTGTGGAGCAGGGGACGCTTTGGTGTTGAAATGTTTCCGGTGCCGCAGCCCAACCCCGTTGGTTACAGCAACACACGCGAACTGGGTGAATTGTTATACACCAATTACCTGTTGCCGTTCGAGGTCGCCGGTGTGGTTCTGCTGGTCGCCATCATTGCAGCGGTCGCCCTGACATTGCGTACCCGCCCAGGTATAAGAACGCAGGATGTAGGCGCACAGGTCAGAACCCGCCGCGACGAAAGTGTCAGGCTGGTAAAAATGAAATCAGAGAAGCCGCGGAGCGTTTGAGGAATCACCATGTTGACACTTGCTCATTTTCTGACCCTTGGCGCCATACTGTTTAGCCTGAGTATTGCCGGAATTTTTATTAACCGGAAGAACATCATCATTCTATTGATGTGCATAGAGCTTATGCTTCTGGCGGTCAATATGAACTTTATCGCATTTTCCCGTTTCCTGGGCAATCTCGACGGACAAATATTTGTATTCTTCATACTGACGGTGGCGGCAGCCGAGGCGGGTATAGGTCTCGCCATCCTGGTTGTGCTTTTCCGTAACCGGCAGACCATCAATGTTGCCGAACTGGACGATCTGAAAGGATGAACATGTCGTTGCAAACCACACTGCTGCTGATACCGCTGTTGCCATTGGGTGGCGCGATCCTGGCGGGATTTTTCCGTAACCAGATCGGACGGGTGGGCTCACATACAGTTACGATTCTTGGTGTCGGCCTGTCATTTGCCCTGTCAGCATGGCTGCTTTATCAACAGGTCAACGGCACGCTGGGTACGGTTAATGTCACCGTATACACGTGGATGGTCTCGGATGGCATTCGCTTCCAGGTCGGTTTCCTGATTGACCATCTGACCACATTGATGATGTGCGTGGTTTCATTCGTTTCATGGATGGTGCATATCTATACCATCGGTTACATGCGTGATGACCCCGGCTACCAGCGTTTCTTCAGCTATATCGCGTTGTTCACTTTTTCGATGCTGATGCTGGTCATGTCGAACAACTTCATGCAGTTGTTCTTTGGTTGGGAAGCGGTCGGCCTGGTGTCCTACCTGTTGATCGGGTTCTGGTTTAACAGGGAGTCCGCGATCCGGGCAAATCTCAAGGCCTTCCTGGTGAACCGGGTGGGCGACTTTGGTTTCCTGCTGGGTATTGCCGCCATACTTCTGACCTTCGGCACACTCGATTATGCAGAGGTTTTTGCACAGGCCGGTGGCGCGATTGACCAGGTCATTTCAATTCCCGGCGGCATGGAATGGAACATGCTGACGTTTATCTGTGTGTGCCTGTTCATCGGCGCCATGGGTAAATCGGCGCAAGCGCCATTGCACGTGTGGTTGCCAGATTCCATGGAAGGCCCGACACCGATATCCGCCTTGATCCATGCAGCCACCATGGTGACCGCCGGTATATTCATGGTGGCGCGGATGTCACCTTTATTTGAGTTAAGTGAAGCGGCGTTGAGCTTCGTCATGCTGATCGGTGCGGTCACCGCCCTTTCAATGGGGCTGATCGGTATCGTGCAGAATGACGTCAAACGCGTCATCGCCTACTCCACCCTGTCGCAACTGGGCTACATGACGGTCGCGCTGGGTGTTTCGGCCTACTCGGCGGCCATATTTCACCTGATGACACATGCGTTTTTCAAGGCGCTGCTGTTCCTCGGCGCAGGTTCCGTGATCATCGCCTTGCATCACGAGCAGGATATGCGTTACATGGGTGGCTTGCGGAAATATATGCCGGTCACCTGGCTGACCGCCTGGATCGGTACGCTGGCGTTGATCGGTTTTCCGTTTTTCGCCGGTTTCTATTCCAAGGATGCGATTATCGAGGCGGTTGCGGACTCGCACCGCTGGGGCAGTGGCTTTGCCTACTTTGCCGTGCTTGCGGGTGTGTTGGTCACGGCCCTCTACAGTTTCAGGTTGTTATATCTCACCTTCCATGGCAAGGAACGGTTCGAGGTGGTTCACGATGCCGGCGAGCACCCGCCATCCGGGCAACTGGCGCACGCGCCGAAGGAGTCACCGCTGGTGGTGACCGTGCCGTTGATCCTGTTGGCGATACCTTCCATTGTCATAGGCTGGATGACGATAGAGCCCGTCCTGTTTGGTGGATGGCTGGAAGATTCCATCTTTGTGCTCGAGAAAAATGATGTTCTCGCCGAGTTGGGTGAGCATTTCCACGGCGCCACGGCGATGGCCATGCACGCGGTTTACACACTGCCTTTCTGGTTGATGGTTGCAGGTTTTACAATCGCGACCGTTATATATCAATTCCGGCCGACGATTGCGGATGCGGTCCGCGACCGGCTTCCATTTGTGTACCGCCTGCTCGACCACAAGTACTACTTTGACGAGTTCTACCAGAAGTTCTTTGCGCAAGGCAGTGTAATGCTGGGCCGGAATCTGTGGAACAAGGCAGATGCAGGCTTTATTGATAACGGTATCGTCAACGGATCAGCCCGGGTGGTTGAGTGGATAGCCGCGCGCGTTCGTCGCTGGCAGACCGGGTTTCTGTATGACTACGCCTTTGCCATGATTATCGGACTGATCGGAATATTGGCAGTCTGGGTAACAATGGCGCCTGGACGATGAATGGGACAATGAACGGATTTCTACTCAGTATTTTGATCTGGTTGCCCATACTGGGCGCAGTGGCAGTGATGGTCGCCGGTGAACATCGGCCGGCAATGGCGAAAGGCCTGGCCCTGCTGATTTCAGCAGCGACTTTTGTATTGGGTCTGCCCCTGTTCTTTTCATTTGATACCTCAACTGCGGCGATGCAGTTTGTTGAGCACAGGGCATGGATTGAGACCTTTAACATCAATTACTACCTGGGCGTCGACGGTTTTTCCGCCCCATTGATTCTTCTAACCATGCTGTTCGGTGTATTGGTTGTGATTGCCGGTTGGCGATCGATCCAGAAGAACGTCAACCAGTACATGGCGGCTTTCCTGGTTATGGAAGGCCTGATGATCGGTGTGTTTGCCGCACTCGATGCTCTGCTTTTCTATGTATTTTTTGAGGCGATGCTGATTCCGATGTTCCTGGTGATCGGTGTTTGGGGGGGGCCGCGCCGGGTCTATGCAACCATCAAGTTCTTTTTGTATACGTTCCTGGGCTCGGTCTTCATGCTTATCGGCTTGATATACCTGTATATCCAGTCCGGCACCTGGGATATCCTGGCCTGGCATGCAATGCCACTGAGCCTGACCGTCCAAAAGTGGTTGTTCATCGGTTTTCTGGCAGCATTTGCCGTCAAGATCCCGATGTTTCCGGTACACACATGGTTGCCCGATGCGCATGTTGAAGCGCCGACCGGCGGTTCCGTTGTGCTGGCGGCCATCATGTTGAAAATTGGTGGTTATGGTTTTATCCGGTTCAGCCTGCCGATCACTCCGGATGCCT
>Ga0316188_10000795_pt1 | contig 14458 bp, 16 predicted proteins | sample Phiworburrow1_MG_FD_204933 | JGI IMG/M metagenome (GOLD analysis project Ga0316188, IMG submission 204933) | Coastal sediment microbial communities from Maine, United States - Phippsburg worm burrow 1 | ecosystem: Environmental > Aquatic > Marine > Coastal > Sediment | place: USA: Maine...
ATACCATGCTGCGGGTCGGTGATTTACCGCGCTCCATCGATTTCTATACGCAGGTTCTGGGTATGAAACTGCTGCGTCAGAAAGATTATCCCGATGGCCAATTCACCCTGGCCTTCATCGGATATGGCGATGAGTCTGCCAACACAGTTATTGAGCTAACCTATAATTGGGATACCGACAAGTATGATCTAGGCAATGGTTATGGTCATATCGCCATCGAGGTGGATGATGTCTATCAGGCCGCCGATGACATCAAGCAACGCGGTGGCAAGATCCTCCGTGAGGCCGGGCCGATGAATGCCGGTACGACGATTATCGCTTTTGTTGAAGACCCGGATGGCTATCCCATCGAGCTGATAGGTAAGAAACATTAACCCACGATCCTGATTTCTTTCCGGATTCGTCATCTAATTCGGCGTTAAACCACGCTGACTTCATTAACGCAAGGCTGCGACAAATTGTCGCGCGACGCTGTGTCACATTTTCCTGTCTGAGTAAAACCCTTATTATTTTCCTCCCATTGAGGTGATTGATTAAATAAATTTTATAAAGGGAGGCGCTGATGATGTCTGTATCAGCAAGATTTTCGCATGGGGGCAAGCTGGTTCTGCTTGTGTTGTCTGGTTTGTTAACAGCTTGTGGTGGTGGCGGCGGTAGTAGCGCTCCCAATACGACGACAGTAAATGGTTCCGTCGTTGCGGCACCGGTGAGTGGCGCGAGTCTGGTGGTCACCGATCGCAGCGGTAATACGCTGGCGGGCCCGGTCACGACCACAGCCGATGGCCACTACAGTATCGATATTGCAAATTCGGATCTATCCAGCGAAATGATCTTTCAGGCGACGGGTGGTTCCTATGCCGATGAGGCCAGCATGGCAGCGACGAGCGCAGGTATGCTAGCCGCTTATGTACCAGCAGGTAGCCTGACAGCAGGCATGGCCGTGCATCTTACTCCCGCCTCGACCATGCTTCGCGAAATGGTCATGACACATGCGATGACTTACGCCAGTGCACAGACGGCGTTTGCAGCGGCATTCGGATATGATGCAGATCCCTTCATCGCATCGGCGGATGCGACCAACCCGGCAATGGGTGCGACGCAAGCGCAGTTGCTGGCCGGCCTGCGGGCAGCGGCGTTTAGTCAGTTGACCCAGGATTTAGGTTTAACCGCAGGCGAGCAGTTCGATCTCTTGAACGGGCTGGCACAGGATGTAGCCCATGGCGATTTTAATGGCGAAGACATGTCTGGCCCGATTGTGGTCGGTGCCATCACCTTACCCGCCGATATCCAAAACCACTACACTCAGGCGCTGGTGAATTTTCATGGCAGTGTTAACGATCAGACTGGACTGACCAATAGTCAGATCGGCAGCTTGATACTGGCCAAGATGGCTTTAACCAACACCTATCAGATTGAATATATGCCCGGCATGATGGATGCCATGCAGGGTAAGACCATGTTCATGCTGCGGATCACCCGTCGCGACACCGGCATGCCGGTCACGGGCCTGACGGTTTCATTGATGCCGATGATGCACATGGACGCACACATGCATAGCACACCACAGGATGGTTGTGCCGAGACAGGCACGGCCGGGACCTATGCGTGCACGCTGTATTATCTGATGGCATCAAGCATGATGAACAATATCTCCATGGGCTATTGGGAAGTGATGGTCATGGCGGGGATGGGTGAATCCGCCACTTTCTATCCGAGTGTCATGATGGCCATGGGTGATACCGCACGCGCAACCCTCAAGGGGCAGGCTGACATGATTGACGGCATGATGATGCCGGAACAACGCAGCTATTTTCTGTTTAAAGACGGGCTGTCGGGCAATACTGGTAATCATACCTTTGACATGTTTATCGCCGCCAATGAAAGCATGCTGAGTTATCCGGCTGTATCTGTGAACACGGTGCTCAACAATGGTGACACGACGTACGAACTGACGGTGACCAGCATGACCGTGGAAGTCTCCACCAATCAGACCGACTGGATCATGGCCAGTGATAATGGTAACGGTCATTGGTCTGCCACAGGCATTAACGGTTTGACCGATGGCAGCGCCGGCACACTCTATGTACGTGTCATGGTCAACGGTGAACAAAAGACCACGGATGGGATGGCCCCGATGGGTGATGGCAGTAACGACTATGCCATGTTCACAGTCACACCCTAAGCGTTAGCCCTTCGTTATGAAGTATCGTCGCACAGTGGCCCTGTTACTCGGGGCCACGTGTTTATCTGCACCGACTGTCTGGGCTGCCTCGTGTTGTGGCGGTGGCTCGGCCACCTCGATGATCATGCCCAAGTTTGCCAAGGCAATGATCGATGTATCCCTCGATGCAGAAAACTACAACGGGTACTGGGATGCCGATGGTAACTACCGTGAAGACCCACCGGGTTCTGATCTCAATCAGTATCGCTTAAATCTCGGCTATGCCTACCGTCTGGCCTCACGCTGGCAAACCAGCGTGGTGTTGCCGTATGTCTGGAACAGCAATCAATACGCGGGCCTGTCTTCGAATACACAGGGTCTGGGCGATATGAAACTCAACCTGGTGTATGAGGCCTTCGATGGCATCAAGTGTGTGTGGAAGGTACGCAAGCCGGAAGATTTAATTCCTGCCGTTTATTATGGCCTGTCACTGACGGTACCAACCGGTATCTCGCCCTACGATGACGTGGACAACAGTTTTGATATCACCGGACGCGGATTCTACCGGCTGGATGCCAATGTATTGTTGGACAAAACGATTTATCCCTGGAACGTCTCATTGTTGTTCGCATATGGCAAGTATCTCGAGCGCAGTGTCAATCGTGAGTATGGCAATTACGTAGAACCGTATTCCAAGCAACTTGGTGATCGGGTGCAGGCCACGGCAACCTTCGGCTATACCTATTTTCTTGAAGAGATGGATACGCTGACTTTCTCACTGGCCTATTCGTATCTGCAGGAAGATGCCGGGACCATCGACGGGCGCACCGATCCCTCCTCCATGATGGAAAAGAATTCCATTGCCACTACCGTTGCCTACTCCACGATGGATCGTGACTGGGTGGTGAAGGGTACCTGGAGTCACAGTGAACCAGACAGCGGATGGGGCAAGAATTTTCCCGTCACTGATATCATTACCATGGGGGTGAGTTATGTCTTTCGCTAAGCTGATACTGTTTGCAATGATACTTCAGTTGGCTGCTTGCGGCGGTGGTGTGACGGATGACCTGTTGCCGTCCGGCGAAGATAAGCGTCCCGACGTAGAACCAGGTAGTGTTGGCACGCAGGTTGGACAACTGTCGCCTGACTTTAACGTGCAGGACACGCTCGATAATTCGCATATGCTGTCTACCGAGTTGGTTAGTGCCGACGCCGTGGTGCTGTATTTTACGATGTGGTGCCCCATTTGTGATTCCCATACTAGCCATATGCGCAGCACGATCATTCCAGACTTTCCGAATGTGCGTTTTTTTCTGGTCGATTATGTTAGCGGTTCCATTAGTGCATCACGCGCGGCACAATTGTCGAACGGCTATGCAACCTCAACGGTATTTGTCGATACCCACCAAACCTTGTTTAATCTGTACAACGCCTCCATGGGCACGGTCGTGGTTATCGACAGCACAGGCATCGTGCAGATGAACGAGGATTACAAGGACGGCGTGAAACTGCGCCAAACTCTGGACGCCTTGCCATGAGGGTATTGATAACCATTGTGTGTGTTTGCTGTGTCACAGCATCAGTATTGGCTGCGGAGTTCGAGCGTGGCAAGGCGATTTTTACGCAGAAATGCGCCAGCTGTCACAAGCTGCCAGTGACAGGCACACGTACGGAACGACAGTGGAGCCTGCTTGTCGAGATAATGCAACAAACCATGGCCAACAAAGGCGTGACACAACTCTCGGCGCTGGAACAGCGCGAACTTCTGAGCTACCTGGCCAGTACCGCGCCATCAACCAGCAGCGAAGCAACAACCTTGGCAAAAGCGACCTTTACTGCCCACTGCGCCCTGTGTCATCAATTGCCGGAACCCACGATGCTAAGGCCCAAACAGTGGCAAGCCATCCTCATCACCATGCAAACGCGCATGCAGCAGGCGGGCATCCCACCATTAACGCAGGCGCAGACAGACTTGATTCTTGACTACCTGTCACAGGCGGTGAGCGAATAATGCGTACCCGTGTGCGAATCACCTTACGGTTGTTGCTTCTTCACGCAGCCATACTTGGCTTGCTGAATGGTGTTGTCGCTGATGAGGTGGCGATTAAGATCATCCCTGTTAGTGAGCGCAGGCCCGCGCCAGACGTCATACTCGAAAACCTGCAAGGCACTAACAGTAGTCTGACGGAGCATAAACATAAACTGGTGTTACTAAATTTCTGGGCGACCTGGTGTATTCCCTGTCGCCAGGAGATGCCGAGCATGGAGGCCCTTTGGCAAAAGTATCGCGCACAAGGATTGGTGGTGATGGCGGTCTCCATCGATGAGGGGCCGCACCAACGCGTGGCTCTATTTCAACAGAAGCTCAAACTGAGTTTCCTCATTCTGCTGGACCCCAACGATAAGGCAGGCAGTGCCTATGAGGTATCCGGGTTACCGACCAGCTACCTGATCGATCGCCAGGGCAACATTATCAGCCGGATTGTCGGCAGCTTGAATTGGTCTAGCCCCGCGACCGAACGCGTGATTGAAGAGTTGCTTTAAGCGTCAGTCTCACGCGACAAAATGCCGCAGGGACGCCAGAATAAAACTGCTATAATGGTGGTTTTCTGGCCAGACAAGAAAACTGCATAATGTATTTTGATGAAAGATCAAAGGGTTATCTAACCCACGACAATCTGCGCCTGCTGTTCCGTTTACGGAATATTGCCATCGCCGCACAGAGTGCTGCTATCTTATTGGCGATCGTTTATCTGAAAATGGACCTGCCCTTATGGGCGCTGCTGGGTACCGTCGCCTTCCTCGGTCTGTTCAATATCTATACCCGTATGATCATCCGCCAGCATCGCCCCGTTTCCATGCTAGAGCTGGTCGTGCAACTCAGTGTCGACATTGTGGTCTTGACCGTGCTGTTGAGTCTATCCGGTGGCGCGTCCAATCCGTTTGCGATTTTGTATCTGCTGCCCCTGGCCATTACCGCGATCATGTTACCGGCACGAGTGACCTGGGGCCTGGCGATCTTTACGGTGATTTGTTACAGCCTGTTGCTAGTTGTGTATATCCCCATGCCACACGCGCACAGTGAGATGAATGCCTTTAACCTGCACGTGGTGGGCATGTGGCTTGGCTTTGTGTTAAGCGCCGGCGTGATTGCCTATTTCATTGTGGGTCTGCAAAAAGTGATTCAGAAGCAGGCCGAGGATTTGACCAAGGCCCGCGAAGAGGCTTTCCAGAGCGAACAGCTTATCAAGCTCGGTGTGCTGGCCGCGAGCACGGCGCATGATCTGGGAACGCCGTTGAATTCAATGGCACTCTTGTTGGAAGACATCGAATACGAGGAAGCCAAACAATTTCCCGAGCTGCTACAAAAAACCAAGGTGATGCGCCAGCAAATCGAGCGCTGCCGTCAGGCCCTGGCGACCTTGAACACATCGGCGGGCAGTGTCAGCCTGCAGGGCGGGCGGCAAATCCCGCTTTCTGAATATCTGCACAACTTATTACACAACTGGCAACGCCAGCACCCCAACACACAAATCAAATTGAATCTGGACAAGGTCGCCGGTGAGCCACATATCATGGCCGATGAAGTGCTCAATCTTGCTCTGACCAGCATCATCGACAATGCCATCGAGGTCTCACCAGATTGTATTGAGATCGATGCCAGTTTTATCCAGACCCAGTGGGATATCACTATTCGTGATTACGGACCAGGTCTGACCAGTGAGAACAAACATAACATCGGCAAGCAGGGTTATACTACTAAGGCGCACGGCCTTGGTTTGGGCCTGTTTTTGTCGCACACAGTAATTGAACGCCTGGGTGGTGTGGTGCGTTTATATAATCATGATCAGGGTGGGCTGTGTACTCACATCCAACTGCCTGCAAAATTTGCCTAGGGTTGTTATGCCAAAGACCGTATTAATCGTTGATGATGATGAGACATTTTGTGAGGTCCTGTCCAGGGCAATGCAACGGCGTGGTTTTGAAGTTTACACGGCGCATACTGCGCTTCAGGCTCTTGAGTGCGCTGAGCAATATCAACCCGGATATGCGGTAGTGGATTTACGCATCGGTGATGACTCAGGTCTGAACGTGGTCGAGTCACTCAAACATAAATTTAGTGATATCAAAATGGTGGTGTTGACCGGCTATGCAAGCATCGCCACGGCCGTAGAGGCGATTAAACTTGGTGCCATGCAATACCTGACCAAACCTGCCGATGCCGACGAAATCGTTATGGCCATGAGTCAGCAGGATGGTAACGCCAGTACCGTCATTCCTGAAAAACCCATGTCCGTCAAACGTCTGGAGTGGGAACATATACAAAGCATATTAACCCAGCACGATGGTAATATATCGGCAACCGCCCGTGCTCTGGGTATTCATCGCCGCTCCCTACAGCGAAAACTGCAAAAACGACCCGCAAAATCCTAAATTGACATCGCAGCAGGGGCTTGTCCATGCTGGCGCGAAGACTATTTTTATCTCAACTTGGTGATTTTTGCAGGCGAGATCACACTTTGTAGTAATCTGCGCCACTATCGCCCGGCAAATTAAGCAATAGCTAAGCTTCCCCACTTAGTATGGATCGCTCAACAATCCCCACTTGATTGACACGGGGCTAATCGGAAGGTCGTTGTTAGCAAAATGAAAAAAGTTCTTATTCTCATATTGATGCTGGTGAGTGCAAACGTGTTCGCGAGTGACATTCCCCGCATTCCGGTGCAAACCGATACGCAACCCATTCTTCTCCAGGACCTGAAAGGTCAGGTAGTCTATGTTGATTTTTGGGCTTCCTGGTGTGGACCCTGTCGTAAATCGTTTCCCTGGTTAAACCAGATGCAGCAAAAATACGGTGCCAAGGGTTTCAAGGTCATCGCCATTAACGTTGACAGTGACCGCGAATTGGCGGCTGCGTTCCTTAAAGAGAACATGGCGAAATTTACCATTGGCTACGATGCCGCCGGTGAGCTTGCCTCGGCGTTTCAGGTGCAGGGTATGCCCAGCTCATTCATTATCGACCGTAAGGGCGTGATTCGACACGCGCATGTAGGTTTTCGTGAGAAAGAAATCAATCTTCTGGAAACACAGATCCAAGACTTGGTCACGGAAGATCACCTTAAGACCTCAGCTAAAGAGTAGTATTTATGATGAAGCCAATCTTCTCTATGGCTATTTTAGCCATAGCCCTGAGTCAAACTGCCTGTTCCATGCAACCTGTACAACCCTGGGAGCGGGATAGTTTGGCACAACGCAAAATGCAACTCGTCCCCTATCCAAACGATGCGTTCCTTGACGAGCACATATACTTCAGTAAAGAGGCCTCACGCGGTGGCGCCGGTGTCGGTGGCGGGGGTTGTGGATGCAACTAAAAAACAAACACAAGCCAGTCCGTAGAGGACTGGCGCTGGCTACGGCCTCCTTGTTAGGTGTGCCGGTGGTCAACACGGCGAATGCGTTGCAGCCTTCTAGTGAATGGGAGGTGGACACCTCAATATTGTTTTATGCAGAGACGGACCGCGTCAGCCTGGCTGAGCCGATTATTCGCGCGCGTAAGGACATAGGTGATGATCAATTCCTAACGATGAAACTCGTCTTGGACACTTTGACTGGTTCATCTGCAAATGGTGCGGTTGCCACAGGCAGTGCACAGACCTTTACCACACCATCCGGGCAGGGTACCTACACGGCGGGAGCCAATGAAACACCGCTGGATGACAGCTTCCATGATACCCGTGTTGCCTTAAGTGGTGAGTGGGAGCGTCCGCTGGGTGCATCGACGCGCGCGATTTTCGGAGTGAACGCCTCAACCGAATATGATTATCAATCGATCGGCGTGTCTGCAACATTTAACTGGGATTTTAATCAGAAGAACTCGACCTTAACCGCGGGGCTTGCCTATAACGCGGACACCGTCAACCCGGTGGGTGGTGCACCGGTGGGATTCACGCCCATGCCGACCTTTCCCTCTGTCAAGGCAACCCAGGGCACGGGTTTGAGCAAAGATGTGGGAGACCTTATTATTGGCTGGACTCAGATTTTAGGCCGTAAGGATCTCATGCAGGTTAATTTTGTGTATGGGAATGAGAGTGGCTACTTAACGGATCCCTATAAAATCCTGTCCGTGGTCGATGGGACCACTGGCGATACCAACAGCTACGTCTATGAACAACGTCCTGATAGCCGCAGCCGGCAAGCCTTTTTCTGGCGTTGGTCGCACATGTTTGAGGAAGATGTATTTCGTATCTCTTATCGCTATTACACGGATGACTGGGGTATCGCCTCGAATACGGTCGATATGCACTACCGTTTTGAAATCAATCCCAGGCACTACCTTGAACCACATGTGCGTTATTATGCACAGTCCGCGGCAGATTTTTATCACACCTCTCTCATCGATGGACAAAGCTATGACAACGCTAGCGCGGATTATCGACTGGCGGACATGACCGACACGACCATTGGTTTGAAATATGGAGTCAGTCTGAGCAATAAGAGTGAATTCAGTATTCGCGCAGAACATATGTTACAACAGGCCGACCCCTCGCAGGTGATTGGCAACCAGAGTGCGCAGGACCTGGTGCCGGATGTTACGGCGAATATGTTGACATTTAATTATACTCTCCAATGGTAGTCGCTGAGCCCGGATTACGTTAGCACAGGATTGTGCTAACGTAGGGCCATGTCATCCCCCTCCCTCGAATACAAGCAGGATCACTGGGTTGGCCGTTTTCAGGCCATGGCCAGCCCCTGTGAAATCCTCATCGATAGTGATGACCAGCTATTGGCAGCGCAATTATTGCAGGCGGCGCAAGACGAGGCCTTGCGCATAGAACACAAGTTTAGCCGCTATCGCCAGGACAATATCACCTATCAGATCAATCAGTCGCATGGTCAAGCGGTCGAGGTGGACGAGGAAACGGCATCCTTGCTGGATTATGCACAGCAATGTTATGAACTTAGTGATGGTGTGTTCGATGTCACTTCCGGGGTTCTGCGCCAAGCCTGGAAGTTCGATGGCAGTGATCGTATCCCGACCCAACAGCAAATCGATACGTTGTTAAGTAATATCGGCTGGCCGAAGATTAGCTGGCAGCGGCCGGTCATACGCGTCCCGGCTGGCATGGAGATCGATTTGGGCGGTATTGGTAAAGAATATGCGGTCGATCGCACAGCCTTGCTCCTGGAACAAATCGCACCCATTAGCATACTGGTTAATTATGGGGGTGACCTGATGACGACCAAGGCGCGGCGCAACGGTCAGGGCTGGATAGTTGGTGTTGAATCCACAGCGATGTTCAAAAAGAAAAAAAACAAAACGCTAACCAAGACAGAGTTTGAATTGTTGCAGGGTGGTATTGCCACCAGTGGCGACACGCGTCGCTATTTATTGAAAAATGGTATTCGCTATAGTCATATTCTGGATCCGCGAACCGGCTGGCCGGCGAAAAACGCCCCGCATTCGGTGACCGTGGCGGCGGGGACCTGCACCGAAGCGGGCATCCTCGCGACTTTGGCGATGTTGCAGGGTAAGCAGGCGGAGGCTTTTCTCAAGGCGCAGGAGGTGCGCTTTTGGTGCCAGCGTTAGCGCAATTAATTACGGCGAAGTTTGTCCGAGACGGCTATCGGAGTAGGATATTTGAACACCACAAAGTAAGTCGAAAACACAAATGTGATGAGGGTGGCGAGCTGGATGAGGGCGCTGGCCTGGGCGCCAATCAGATGTAACTGCAATGCCAGCACCATGATCAGGAAAGAGAATTCGCTGCCCTGGCCGAGGCGAAAGCCGATCTCCATGGCCTGTTTGTTGCTCTCGCCTTCCCGTTTCAAGATCCAGGCAAACACCAGCGGTTTACCTATCAGGATCGCCAGGGCCAGGACCAGGCCAGGTAAGATGACATGCGCCAACTGACTGAGGTCGATCGTAGCGCCGATCGCAAAGAAAAAAATAATCAAAAAGAAATCGCGCAGGGGTTTGAGGCTCTCCGAGATAAAAAACGAAATACGATGCGTGGCAATGGCTACCCCGGCAATAAAAGCGCCGATCTCATGGCTCAGGCCCAAGTAACTGGCCAGCTCCGCCATACCCAGACACCAGCCTATGGCGAGGAGAAAGATATACTCCTGAATTTTATCGAAACGGCGGATGAGCCGAATCAGGATGAAACGTTCCATCAGATAAGCAAAGACCGAGATCCCGATGAGGGCCACGATCAACATACCCAGGTTCAGGCTTAGGGAATTGCTACCGCGGCTGGCTTGCAGGACGATTAACAAAATAATCGCGATGAAATCCTGTAGCAACAGAATACTGATCATGATCTCACCGGTATGCCGGTGATGGAGTTCAGTCGTGGGTGTCAGTTTTAAACCGATAATGGTACTAGAGAACATCAAGGTCGAACCGATGATGATGGATTCCTTCAAATCAAAACCAAAGGCATAAGGTATCAGCGTACCGAAGATGGCGAAGACCAGGGAACTAACCAGGGTTACCACGGTTGCCTCGCGCATCAAGGCAATCAGCTTTTGCGGGTGTAAGTTCAGCCCCAGCAGGAATAACAAAAACATGATGCCAATATCCGAGAATTTCTGCAGCAAGGGTGCGTCACTAACCCAGCCGAGCAATGACGGACCCATTAGCAGACCCAGCACGATGTAGGCGACGATCATTGCCTGGCGTGCGAACAGGGCCGCCGTGGCAAGCATCGCGGCACCGGTAAAAATCAAAAAGATATTGAATAAAATCGGGTGACTTTCCATCAACCGATACTGACTAAAATTGTTCAAATAGGCAAGGCGGCGTACAATGGCCCGATGAAAATTACTGGCAACATCCGCAAGCTGAAGGTGAGTTTAATCGACCCGGTACGTTATCAATTACCCATCGCGGACCAGTTGGTTGACATGAATCCCCTCATCGGCAGTGAAATCGAGATGCACTATGAGGGCGTGATCAACTGTATCAATTGTGGGCGCAAGACTAACAAGAGTTTTAATCAGGGCTATTGTTTTCCCTGCATGCAAAGCCTGGCCGAGTGCGATAGCTGTCTGATCCGCCCCGAGTTGTGTCATTACCACCTGGGCACCTGCCGGGAACCGAGTTGGGGCGAGGAGCATTGTTTTCAGGACCATTTCGTCTATTTGGCCAACACTTCGGGCATCAAGGTGGGGATTACGCGCCAGACCAATGTGCCGGCACGCTGGATGGATCAGGGAGCGACTCAGGCGCTACCCATATATAAGGTTAAGGACCGGCTGACGTCCGGCAAGGTCGAGATGATCATGAAACAACACGTGGCGGACAAGACTGCCTGGCAACGCATGCTCAAGGGCGATGCCGATGATATTGATCTGGCTGCAGAGCGCGATCGCCTGCAGGCCGAATGTGCACGGGACATCGATGGCGTGCGCGCGGAACAGGGCGAGGATGCGGTCACGTTTCTGGGTAATGACCAGGTCATTGAGATTCATTACCCGGTGACGGCCTATCCGCTCAAGGTAACCTCGCTCAATTTTGACAAGGCCCCCCAGATTCAGGGTATGTTGCAGGGCATTAAGGGGCAGTATATGATCTTCGACAGCGGTGTGTTGAACATTCGCAAGTTCTCTGGGTATAAAATTACCCTGCAGGCATAAACAATAGAATGCGTAATCCATTACCACAACTTCGAAGACTTCAACGTTATGGCCTGTTCCTGGGCCTGTTGTTGTTGCTGGGTCAGACCGCGAGTCTGTTGCATGCCCATGATCTGGATCAACACACCAATAACGTGCATTGTCATCTGTGTCTACATAGCACCGCCCATGACCACGGCCTGATCGGTTCTCTCACAATCATTCCCGTCATTGCCCTGCACGGGACGATCATCAGTACACGAGTGCAACAAAGCTTTAGCTCGATATTTTCTGCAAACTACCAGTCCCGCGCCCCGCCCCGTATCTCCTGATCCCTTTTTAGTTTCGACTTAATTCGCACGTATTATTACGTGCCGTGATCTATCTGTAGGAGAATGCAATGAGGTGGAAACATTCCTGTTTTATATTATGCGGCCTATGTCTTGCGACAACTGCCGGCGCCGAAAATAAAATCAGCGCGAATGAATTTAATCCTGCGATTAGCCTTATCTTAAGCGGCAGTTATTCGCAATATTCCAACGACCCCGACACTTATTCGATTTCTGGTTTTGCGCTGGCCGATGATGTCAACCCGGGACGAAAGGGTTTTAGCCTGGACGAGTCAGAGTTGAGCATATCCGCTAACATCGACGATATGTTTTACGGTTACTTCACCGTTGCTTTGGCGGCTGAAGGCAGTGCTGAAGTGGAGGAGGCCTATATCGAAACCCTGGGACTGGGCACGGGTTTCACCATTAAGGCCGGACGTTTTTTTTCCGGCATCGGTTATTTGAATCAACAACATTCGCATAACTGGGATTTTATCGATCAACCCTTAGTGTATAAGGCGTTACTGGATAATCAGTTAGGTGACGATGGCATCCAGTTGCGCTGGCTGGCCCCGACGGATGTCTATCTAGAATTCGGCATGGAGGCCTTGCGCGGCGATAGTTTTCCCGCAGGCAACGGCGCAAACGACGGGCGCGGGACCATCACGCTGTTCGCCCACGTCGGCGGTGATGTAGATTTGAGTAATAGCTGGCAGGCAGGGCTGTCATATATACAGGCCAAGGCCGATGACCGTCAGACCGGCGATCCGGTGGAGACCTTCAACGGCGAGACCAAAATCGCAGCCATGGATTTTATCTGGAAGTGGGCGCCCAACGGCAACAACAAGGAAACAAACCTCAAATTACAAGCGGAATACTTTCTGCAAAATCAGGACGGTAGCTACAATGGTTTAGCGTATGACGAGGACCAGAATGGTTACTATCTGCAGGCGGTCTATCAATTTATCCCAAAATGGCGAGTAGGCCTGCGTTACGACTCCCTACATGCCGATGACCCCGGTGCAGCGTTTGCCGGGACGGCACTAGATACCCAGGGTCATCATCCCGAACGCTGGAGCAGCATGCTCGACTGGTCACGCACCGAGTTTTCCCGTTTGCGTCTGCAATACAACCGGGATGATTCAAACCCCGATACCGATAACCAAGTTTACCTGCAGTACATCATGAGTCTGGGTGCCCACGGGGCACACCGCTATTAATTTACCCGAGGTGATGTGATGAAAAAAGTTTTATATATACTCATTTGTTGTTTCCTCTCAACCAGTGTGCATGCGGGGTTGAATGTATTTGCCTGTGAACCGGAGTGGGTCGCGTTAGCGAGTGAACTCGGTGGTGACAAGCTCAACATCTATCAGGCAACCAGCGCCTTGCAGGACCCGCATCATATCGATGCGCGCCCCAGCCTGATCGCCAAAATGCGCCACGCGGATTTAGTAGTGTGCACTGGCGCCGGCCTGGAAGTGGGTTGGCTGCCCCTGGTGATTCGCCAATCCGCGAATGACAAAGTCCTGGAAGGCCAGCCGGGGCATTTCGCCGCGGCCATGCAGGTCGAGCGTTTGGACATCCCGCAAAATGTGGATCGCAGCATGGGTGATGTGCACCCGGAGGGAAACCCTCATGTCCAGCTTGACCCCGTGCGCATGCTTAAAATCGCCAACGCGTTGACCCAGCGTTTGAGCCAAATCGATCCGGCCAACGCAGCTTGGTATCAGCAACGCCATGAGGTGTTTAAAAATAAGTGGCAGACGGCCATTACCTACTGGGAAGCCAAGGCCAAGCCGTTAAAAGGCCAGGCGGTCGCCGTCTATCATAAGGACTGGGTGTACCTGTTCGCGTGGCTGGGCATGCAGTCCGTGGCGACCCTGGAACCCAAGGCCGGTATCGCACCGAGTGCGGGGTATCTTGCACAACTCAAACAGGAATTAGCACAATATCCTGCCAGTATGGTGATCTATGCCAGTTATCAAAACGGCAATGCCGCGCGCTGGCTAAGCGATGAGATGCATATTCCTCTGGTGGAGCTGCCCTTCACCGTCGGAGGTAATGCGCAGGCCAAGGATTTGTTTACCCTGTTTGATGACACCCTGCAACGCATGCTAAAGGCGCAGGAATCCAAAAAATGATTGATATCTCCATTTTGTTACCCGCGTTTATTACCGGCATGCTGGTCTTACTCACCCATGTCCCCCTGGGGCAACGCGTCTTACAGCGTGGCATTATCTTTATTGACCTGGCCCTCGCGCAAATTGCCGGGCTGGGGATCGTGCTGGCCTTTGTGCTCGGTTTTGAGCCCCATGGCTATGGCGTGCAGATAGTCGCCACCAGCAGC
>Ga0316188_10000796_pt1 | contig 14452 bp, 10 predicted proteins | sample Phiworburrow1_MG_FD_204933 | JGI IMG/M metagenome (GOLD analysis project Ga0316188, IMG submission 204933) | Coastal sediment microbial communities from Maine, United States - Phippsburg worm burrow 1 | ecosystem: Environmental > Aquatic > Marine > Coastal > Sediment | place: USA: Maine...
TCAGCGACCCCTCGCTTTTGCCGGCCTGTGGGATATCTGGGAAGACAATATTACGGGTGAGGCTATAGAGAGCTGCACGATCATCACTATCCCTGCTGCGCACCAGATGACACGAATCCATGAGCGTATGCCTGCTGTATTAGAGCGTGAGATCTTTGATACCTGGCTTGATCCTGAGTTTAACAATACAGACGTCTTGCAGGATATCTTGATTACACCTCAGGCAGATGTCCTGGAGATGTACCCGGTGTCGAGTTATGTGAGCAATTCAAGGAATGATGGCGAGGAATGTATAGAGCGACTCTAGGGCAGGGGGAAACAGGATAAAAGAAAAGGGCCGCAATCATTTGATTGCGGCCCTTTTGAATGTATGTGGTGCCGAAGGCGAGACTCGAACTCGCACGTCCTTTCGAACACACGCCCCTCAAGCGTGCGTGTCTACCAATTCCACCACTTCGGCAAGCGTTGTATTTATACTGATATGACCCTGCGCTGTCAATAGGCTTGACGCGCTATTTTGCGTCTTCTGCAGGGGCTGACGGCGGTATGCTCGGAGTCGGCATTGCGGCCGGTGAGGAGGCCGGTGCAACCTGGTCGGGCATCAAGCTAGTAGAACCCGGCTGACCCCAGAAAATCGCCAGAGCCAGGCTGGTCAGCATGAAGATCACTGCCGCCCCGGCGGTCATTTTACCGATAAAGGATTGGCCGCCCGAAGCGCCGAAAATCGTGTTGCTGGCGCCGGCACCAAAGGCTGCGCCGACTTCCGCGCCTTTACCGCCCTGGATCAGAACAATGCCGATCAGGGAGAGGCAGACCAGAATGTGAATTGTCAAGAGTATTAAGTTCATGATGTCCCCTTAAGGTGTCCTTCTCTTCTCAGAAGGACGGCACTTTAACATAACTGTTTTGCAGAGAAAAGCCCGAATTTGAGTTTTTTAGCCTGACGCAGGCCGAATTATGCCTGCGCTTGAAAATTAACGATCCGGGCAAAATCCCCGGCCTGGAGGCTTGCGCCGCCAACCAATGCCCCATCGACGTCAGGTTGAGTCATCACTCCGTCGACGTTGTCCGGGTTGAAAGTTAACGATCCGGGCAAAATCCCCGGCCTGGAGGCTTGCGCCGCCAACCAATGCCCCATCGACGTCAGGTTGAGTCATTAAGCCGTCGACGTTGCCCGGCTTGACGCTGCCGCCATAAAGGATGCGCGTGGCGTCGGCGGTCTCCTGGTCGTAAAGCTCGCACACCAGGGCACGGATGAACGCATGCGCCTCCTGGGCCTGTTCATCGCTGGCCGTCACGCCGGTGCCGATCGCCCAGACCGGCTCGTAGGCAATCACGACGCTTGCCATCTGTGCGGGACTCAGGTTCTTCAGGCCGCAGCGGACCTGCCGGCGCAGCACATCGAGCATCTGGTCGCTTTCCCGTTCTTCAAGGGTTTCACCGATACAGAGGATGGTACCGAGAGCGGTTTCGGCAATGGCGTGGGCCTTGCGGTTGACCGCATTATCGGTTTCGCCGAACAGTTGACGGCGCTCCGAATGACCGATGATGATGTACTGGCAGCCGACATCTTTGAGCAGGGGTGCGGAAACCTCGCCGGTAAAAGCACCCTGGGGTTCGGGATAGCAATCCTGTGCCGCCAGCTTGATGTTGCTGCCGGCAATCGCTTCCGCAACTTTGCTCAATGCCGTATAGACCGGCGCGACGACGATTTCCACCTTGCTGTTGCCGGCAACCGCCGGGATCAGTTCGTTGACCAGCGTGGTCGCCTCGCCGAGAGTTTTGTGCAGTTTCCAGTTGCCTGCGATCATCGGTGTTCTCATAAAAACTCCTTGAAAATCCGGGATGCGTAACGCGGGACGCGAAAAAACTTAAACTTCGACAATTCTACTGTAATCAACGTTTAAGGGAAGGGGCTCTTTTGATTTTCGCGTTCCTCGTCCCTTGTACCGCGTTCCGCCAAAGCTACGCTTTGGCGTCCGTCAAAGCCGCCAGGCCGGGAAGCTCTTTGCCTTCGAGGAATTCCAGGGAAGCTCCGCCACCTGTGGAAATGTGCGTCATCTTCGATTCAACGCCGGCTTTGATGACTGCTGCGACCGAATCGCCGCCACCGACAATCGAACGGGCCCTGGATTCGGCCAGGGTTTTGGCGACGGCCATTGTGCCGCTGGCAAAGGCATCGAATTCGAAGACCCCCATCGGGCCGTTCCAGACGACCATGCGGGCGTTCTGCAATGCGCCCGTGTAGGTTGCAATCGTCGCCGGGCCGATATCCAGCGCCATCCAGTCGGCGGGAAAGTTGGCGTCACTGCAGATTTTATGCTCAGCGTTGGCGCTGAACTCTGCAGCGACCACGTGATCCTGTGGCAGCAGCATGGTGACATCCTTTTCAGCCGCTTTTTGCAGAAGTTTTCCAGCTAGTTCGATACGGTCCTCTTCAACCAGAGAACGGCCGGTCGGACGGCCCTTGGCGCGCAGGAAGGTGTAGGCCATGCCGCCACCGATAATCAGCGTGTCGACTTTGTCCAGCAGGTTGTCGATCACAGCGATCTTGTCACTGACCTTGGCTCCGCCGATGATCGCAACAAAGGGATGGTCAGGGTAGGCGAGGGCCTGGCCGAGGTACTTGATCTCCTTCTCCAGGAGGAAGCCGGCGGCGGCGGGCTGCAGGAAGTGGGTAACTCCCACTGTTGAGGCATGGGCGCGGTGTGCGGTGCCAAAAGCGTTGTTGACATAAATGTCGGCATTTTCGGCCAGGGCCCTGGCAAAGTCCGGGTCGTTTTTTGTTTCGCCGGCATGAAAGCGCACATTCTCCAGCAGCATGACATCGCCATCCTTCATCTGGTCAACCATGCGCTTGACGTCGGGACCGATGCAGTCGGGGGCCATCTTGACTGACTTGCCGAGATACTGGGCGAGACAGGGGGCCACCGAGGCCAGGCTGAACTTCGGCTCCGGGCCATGCTTGGGTCGGCCGAGATGGGAGGCCAGGATCAGGCGCCCGCCGTTGCTGACGATGTGGCGGATCGTCGGCATCGATGCTTTGACGCGGGTGTCGTCCGTGATCTGGTTGTTCTCATCGAGGGGCACATTGAAGTCAACCCGGCAAAAGACCCGTTTGCCCTGAAAGTCGATATCCCTGATGGAGAGCTTTTTTAACATAAGCTAGTCCTGTTAAGTTTTAAAAAAGGGCAGGTTAATAACCCGCCCTTGATGTGTTGCCTTAATTTTTGGCTATGAGTTTAACCAGGTCGACAATCCGGTTTGAATAGCCCCATTCATTATCGTACCAGCTCATGACCTTGACCATGTTGCCGGCTATGACGGTGGTCGTTGCAGCATCAACGCTCGAGGATGCCGGGTTGCCATTGAAGTCGATGGAGACCAGTGGTTCCTCACAGAATTCCAGGATTCCCTTGAGGGGACCGTTGGCCGCAGCTTTGAGGGCTGCGTTGACTTCTTCAACAGAGGTGTCCTTTTCGGTTACAACGACCAGGTCAACCAGCGAGACGTTCGGTGTTGGCACACGAACGGCAAGACCATCAAGCTTGCCTTTGAGTTCCGGCAGAACCAATGAAACTGCCTTGGCGGCGCCGGTGGTGGTCGGAATCATCGACATGGCTGCAGCGCGGGCACGGCGCATGTCTTCGTGCGGCAGGTCGAGGATGCGCTGGTCGTTGGTGTATGCGTGGACGGTGGTCATCAGACCTTTGACGATACCGAAGTTCTCCAAAAGCACCTTGGCGACCGGTGCCAGGCAGTTGGTGGTGCAGGACGCGTTCGAAATAATGTTGTGGCGAGCCGCATCATATTCACTGTCGTTGACGCCCATGCAGACGGTCAGGTCGACCTCTTTGCCCGGAGCGCTGATAATCACTTTTTTCGCACCGGCCTGAATGTGTTTGCCAGCGTCCTTACCGTTGGTGAAAAAGCCGGTCGATTCGATCACAACGTCGACACCGAGTTTTTTCCACGGCAGGGCCGCCGGATCACGCTCGCTGTAGACCTTGATGTTTTTACCGTCCACCTGGATGCTGTCATCCGCAACCGAGACATCCGCAGCGAAAATGCCGTGGATCGAATCATATTTGAGCAGATGGGCGAGAGTCTGAGGGCTGGTGAGATCGTTAATCGCAACAATTTCGAATTCCGAGCTGTTCTGCGCCGCACGCAGTACATTTCGACCAATGCGACCAAAGCCGTTAATGGCTACTTTTACAGACATTTATTTGTCCTCCCAGGTGTGGTTTTTAAAAAAAAGAATATGCCTGACGGATGACCGTTCAGGCAGAAATATTTTCAACGTGTGAATGATAACTAATCACCCCATGCTGGTCAACCGTTTTTAATCATTTTGCGGGTCAATGATGTTGCCCTTGCGGCGAGGTGTGTGGTATTTAATGCGAGTTTAATAAGGTCTTTATTCTGTCCTTGCCAAGACACGGCAATCTGCAATCAAAGATGTTCGGGGGCTTCCCCTCTCAATTATGAAAAATTCTCTGGAAAGACGCATCCTGATCTTCAGCCTCCTGGCGCTGATCCTCACTGTTGCTATCAACACCGGGCTCAATGTTGACACTTTCCGACGCAGCTATCGGGACGGCATTCTGCAGCGCGCCCAAACTTTTTCCGAAGCACTGAAAACCCAGATTGAAGCCGTGGTTAATCTCGGCCTGCCGCTTGATGATATTTCCGGGATCTCGGAGATCTGCCAGGCGACCGTAGAGAAAGACCCGGAGATCTCCTATTGCCTGGTTGAAACCTCTTCGGGGGTGCCCCTCTACCACAACAATGCCGGTTATCCGGATATGTCGTCGGTAAAGTATCTGGACAACCTGTCTTCTGAAATTGCCGTCCTCGAATCACCTGGGCAGGGCAAACTGTACGATTATGCCACGCCGATCCTGGATTACGATGACAAGGTCGTTGGCCGGGTCCGGATCGGTTTCCAGAATGCTGTCCTGACGCAGCTGGTTATGGACCACCTGGCCTCCACGTCCCTGGTGCTGGCCGCTGCCTTGCTGGTCGTATTCCTGGTCATTGTCGCCTTCACCCGTTATGACCTGGTCGGACCTATCCGTCGCCTGTGCGATATGGCGGAAAACCTTGCCTCGGGTAAATTCGACACCAGGGCGCCCGTACTGAAAACCAAGGAGTTGGCGATCCTCGGCAACACCCTGTCTGACATGGCTAATTCCTTGCGTGAACGTGATGCCGAGCTGAGCCGCAACTACCGGGAGGTGGAAGAGACCAATCTCGAGCTGCAGAAATCTTATGAGAACCTGGAAAGCATCAGCTCTGAATTGGGCCGCAGCCGGGAGATGTACCGTTCCCTGCTTGACGACGCAAGCGACGCGATCCTGGTTTGCGATGAAGGCGATACCATCGTCATCGCCAACAAGACGGCAGAACGTTTCTTCGGTATGTCAAAGGCAAGGATGGAGAAGAGTAACTATTTCTCTTTTCTCGAAAGCATCAACTGCCGTGACATTGAACATCAGTTTGAACACCATCAGACGATCGTCCCGGGGCAATCGGGCGAAACTGAAATCAGGTTCTGGCGTGCCATGGACAACTGCAGTCTGGTTGGCCGGGCTTCAGCCTCGGTAATTATTGACAAGGATAAACGCCGACTGGTCCAGATCATCGTCCGTGACGCAACGCAGGAAGAGGAAGTCCGGCAGAGCCTGGAGCGGACCGCCAGTGAAATGGAAAGACTCAACCAGATGAAGAACTCTTTCCTTGGCTTGGCCTCGCACGAACTCAAGACCCCTCTGACGATCATCATGGGGTACGTCGAGCTTTTGCTCTCCGAGCGGGAGCAGCCACTTGATGAAGATACGCTCAAGCTGATCCGTCATATTTCCAAGGCCAGCGACCGGCTCTCCGAAATCGTCCGTGATATAGTCGATGTCTCGATGATCGACAGCCGCACCATCGACCTCGTCAGCCGGTATGTTGACGTCAACATTCTGGTCGCGCGCGCAGTCAGCAATCTGGAGCCGTTCATTCACCAGCGCGAGCAGGTGCTGAGCCTCAACCTTGCCAATGACCTGCCGCTGATCAAGTGCGATTTCGAGCGGATCGTCCAGGCGATCGGTAACGTTCTCAACAACGCGATCAAGTTTACGCCGGACAAAGGCCGGATTATCATTGAGTCCAAGCTGGTCCTCAGGCCGAGGCAACCGGAGAAATTCGCGTCGGCTGGTGCGGATGGGTCGTGTGCCCTCAGTAATGAGAAGGTCCCCTATGTCGAGATTGCGATCCACGACAGCGGCATAGGTATTGCCGACCTGGAACAGGAGGCAATCTTCGAGAAGTTCTATGAGGTTGGAGAAGTTGAAGAGCACTCTACCGGAAAGGTCGCATTCAAAAGCCGCGGTGCGGGCCTGGGTTTGAGTATCGTTAAAGGGATCATCGATCTCCACGGCGGAGCCGTATGGGTTGAAAGCCCCGGTTACGATCCGGACGTCATGCCTGGCAGCACATTCTATCTGTTGCTCCCGGCAAACAGCCCGACCGCCTGAGAAGTACGCTGTCATCTTCTTGCAGAGGGCGGTGGGTTATGCTTCTGACTTGCATCCTTTGCTCTTGTGCGTTATTTATCCGGCCAAAAATATCCGATCCTGGGTCACTGTATCAGAATGAAGGTTAACTATGAAAATCTGCCTGCTGGCCAGTGGCAGCAAGGGCAACTCGATACTGGTAGAATCAGGCCAGACGCGCCTTTTGATCGACGCCGGTCTGTCTGCACGGGAAATCCGCCGGCGCCTTGAACTCGTTGGTGTCGACGCCGAAAGCCTGACCGCCCTGCTCATAACCCATGAGCATACGGACCATGTGCGAGGCCTGGGCCCTCTCGTCCGTCAGCTCGGCATCCCTGTTTACCTGCAATCCGATCTGGCTCGCAAATTACCGGATGTTGGCAAACAGGAATGTGTCCGCGAATTTGTTGATGGCGAGGATTTTGCCATCAATGACCTTAGTGTCAGGCCGTTTGCAATCACCCACGATTCTCTGGCCCCGGTTGGTTTCACGTTCACTGGTGAGCTGGGTAAAATCGGCGTTGCAACTGACCTGGGAACCGTGACCAGGCTGGTGACCGACTGTCTGCAGGATTGCCGCGCCCTGGTTCTGGAAACCAACCATGATGAGGAGCTGCTGCGTGACGGGCCTTATCCCTGGAAACTGAAGCAGCGTGTGCGCAGCAACCACGGCCACCTTTCCAACAGTGCCGGCAGCGCCCTCTTGCATGACCTGATCTGGGCGGGGCTGGAAACGGTTTTTCTCAGTCATCTGAGTGAAACCAACAATCGTCCCGAACTGGCGTCCGAGGCAGTCAGGCAGGTGTTGCAGCGGCAGAACACCTGTGCCCCGCAGCTGTTGCTTGGCAGGCAGGATAAGCCGGTGATGTGGGATGCGAGGTGAGAGGTTAGAAACAAGGGCCGCGGAACGCGGTACGCGATTAAAACTTTAAGGAACACAGCCCGATCTGGGAAAATATAGCTTTAAAATGGGTTGAGACTTATTAACCAGCATTTATATTAGGCTTTTGGAAGTTATCGCGTCCCGCGTCCCGCGACTATAAGGAGCAAACAATGATTCCACGTTACACACGACCGGACATGGCGAAAATCTGGGAACCGGAGAATCGCTTCAAAATCTGGCTTGAAATTGAAATCCTGGCCTGTGAGAAACAGGCCGATCTCGGGGTGATTCCCGCTGCAGCCGTCAAGGTCATCCGTGAGAAGGGCGATTTTGACATTGACAGGATTGATGCCATCGAAGCGGAGGTCAAGCATGACGTGATCGCCTTCCTGACCTCTGTCGCTGAATACGTCGGCCCTGAAGCACGCTTTATCCACCAGGGCATGACGTCTTCGGACGTCCTCGACACCTGTTTTTCCGTACAGATGGTGCAGGCTGCTGATGAACTGATTGCCGATCTCCTCCTGGTTCTGGGGTCAATCAAGGAGCGTGCCCTGGAGCACAAGGATACGGTCTGTATCGGGCGTTCGCACGGTATCCATGCCGAGCCGGTCACTTTTGGCCTGAAACTGGCCACCTGGTACGCGGAAATGGATCGCAACCTGACCCGTCTCAGGGCCGCCCGGGAAAGCATCGCCACCGGCGCCATCTCCGGGGCGGTCGGCACCTTTGCCAATATCGACCCTGCCGTGGAAGAATATGTCTGTGAGAAGCTGGGACTGAAGCCGGAGCCTGTGTCTACCCAGGTGATTCCGCGCGATCGTCACGCCGAATTCTTTGCCGTGCTGGCCCTCATTGCATCGTCCATGGAAAGGATTGCCGTGGAGGTTCGCCATCTCCAGCGCACCGAGGTCCTTGAAGTCGAGGAATTCTTCAGCAAGGGGCAGAAAGGGTCTTCGGCAATGCCACACAAGCGCAACCCGATCCTGACCGAGAACCTGACCGGCCAGGCCCGCTATATCCGGGCCTTTGTCATCCCGGCGATGGAGAATGTGGCCCTGTGGCACGAACGTGACATCTCGCATTCCTCGGTGGAACGCTACATCGGCCCGGATGCGACCGTCGCCCTTGATTTCTCCCTGCGTCGCCTGAGCGGGCTTATCAAGAATCTGGTCGTCTATCCTGAGAACATGTTGAAGAATCTCAATCAGATGCGCGGTTTGGTTTTTTCACAGAAGATCCTGCTGGACCTGACCCAGGCCGGCGTGTCGCGCGAAGAGGCCTACCGCATGGTGCAGCGCAATGCCATGAAGGTCTGGGAAGAGGGCAAGGACTTTCAGGAGGAGTTGCTCGCCGACAGTGATGTCGTGGACGCGCTTGGCGAGGCCAAGATCCGGGAATCCTTTGATCTGAATTATCATCTGAAGCATGTGGACACGATCTTCAAGAGAGTTTTTGGCGAAGGTTGAAAGGTCTGTTAACGCAAAGATTTAATGAAAGAATGACTGAAAGGCGCAAAGAGGGGACTTTAAAACATTATCCTTAATTATTTTGTTTTAGTTTTTCTTAGCGTCTTTGCGCCTTTGCGTTAAATATAAGTTTGTTTTGATTTAGGTCTATTTGCAAGAGGAGTAGTGATGGCCTGGCGAATTGTAGTCGGTCTTAAAGATAATGTCCGTGACGCGCGCGGCGAGCGGGTGAAGAAAGAAATTCGTGAGCATCTCGGTGTTGAGCTGCTTTCAGTTCGCACCCTGGATGTGTACACGGTCGATGCACAGCTTACGGAAGAAGAAGTCGCTGCTGCTGCCGCCGGCCCGTTCAGTGATCCGGTGATCCAGGACTATGCGGTCAACAAACCGCTGGCCCACGATTTCGATGTACTGATTGAAGTCGGCTTCCGCCCCGGTGTCACGGACAACTCCGGCCGCACGGCACGCGAAGCGATCCAGTACATCACCGGCCGCCCCTTCGCTGGATCCGAGGCGGTTTACACCTCGGTCCAGTACCTGCTCAGTGGTGAGGTTGATGTTGCCGTCGCGGAACGGATTGTCTCCGGCTTTCTCGCCAACGGTCTGATCCAGCGCTGGACGATTGTTCCGGCCAATGAATTCGATCGTGAGCGGGGCCTGCCGGTGGTCGTACCGAAAGTCGATGTCGGCAGCCACCAGGTCAAGGTCCGTGAGATCGATCTGGACGTTGCCGATGATGAACTGATCCAGATCAGTAAAGACGGTATGCTGGCGCTTACCCTGGCAGAGATGAAGATCATCCAGGGTTACGTCGCCGACCCGCAAGTCCTGGCCGGTCGCCAGGCCGCCGGCCTTGGTGCAAAGCTGACCGACTGTGAGCTTGAGGCTCTGGCTCAGACCTGGAGTGAACACTGCAAACACAAGATTTTTGCCGCGGAAATCGACTACGAGGACACGACGACAGGTGAAAAGCTGACCATCGATTCGCTGTTCAAGAGCTACATCATGCGTGCCACCAGCGATATCCGGGAACGGGCCGGGAAGAACGATATCTGCCTCTCTGTGTTCAAGGACAACGCCGGCGTTATCCGGTTCACCGACGACTGGAGCATCGTCTTTAAGGTTGAGACCCACAATTCCCCGAGTGCCCTTGACCCGTACGGCGGCGCCCTGACCGGCATCGTCGGCGTCAACCGTGATTCGTTCGGCACCGGTATGGGCGCACGACTGATGTTTAACACCGATGTCTTCTGCTTTGCCTCGCCATTCTATGACAAGCCATTGCCGCCCCGACTGCTGCATCCACGCCGCATCTTTGACGGTGTGGTCGAAGGCGTCGAGCACGGCGGTAACAAGAGCGGCATCCCGACCGTCAACGGTTCGCTGGTTTTTGACGAGCGTTTTGCCGGCAAGCCGCTGGTTTACTGTGGTACCGGCTCGATCATGCCGGCCATGCTCAACGGCCGTCCCTGTCATGAAAAGCAGGCATTGATCGGCGACCGCATCGTTATGACGGGAGGGCGCATTGGCAAGGATGGCATCCACGGCGCCACCTTTTCCTCTGAGGAGCTCCATGCAGGATCGCCTGTGACTGCGGTGCAGATCGGCGACCCGATCACCCAGAGAAGAATGTTTGATTTCCTGATCATTGCCCGTGATCGCGGCCTTTACAATTCGATCACTGACAACGGAGCCGGCGGGCTGTCGTCGTCAGTCGGTGAGATGGCGGAAGACACCAACGGCTTCGAGCTGCACCTGGATCGGGCTCCGCTCAAGTACAACGGTCTGCAACCCTGGGAGATTCTGATTTCCGAAGCGCAAGAGCGGATGACCGTTGCTGTACCGCCGGACAAACTCGATGCATTTCTGAAGCTGGCCGACGAGATGGATGTCGCAGCAACCGACCTTGGCCAGTTTACCGATTCAGGTTATTACCACTGTCTCTATCATGGCAAAACCGTCACCTGGCTGCCGATGGAGTTCCTGCATAATGGTGTGCCGCAGCTGCAGATCCCGGCGCGCTGGGTGCCGCCGCAGACGAGTGAGCCGCAGTTGCCGTTGCCGGATATTGAATCGACCATCAAACAACTCCTCGGCAGTCTCAATATCTGTTCGAAAGAGAGCGTGGTGCGCCGGTACGACCACGAGGTGCAGGCCGGAACAGTGGTTAAACCGCTGACTGGTGTCGTCAATGATGGGCCCTCGGATGCGGCTGTGGTCCGGCCCCTTGCAGACCGTTTCGATGGCGTCGTGACCGCCCATGGCATCTGCCCGCGCTTTTCCGATCTCGATACCTGGCACATGACCGCCAACGCCATCGATGAGGCGCTGCGCAACTATGTCTCGGTTGGCGGCAACATCGAGCATGTTGCCGGGCTCGACAATTTCTGCTGGTGTGATCCGGTCAAAAGTGAAAAAACTCCGGATGGCGAGTACAAGGCGGCCCAGCTGGTCCGCTCCAACCAGGCTCTCTACGAGTATTGCCTGGCCTTTGGTGTGCCGCTGATTTCCGGCAAGGACTCGATGAAGAACGACTACCATATTGGCGACACCAAGATATCGATTCCGCCAACTCTGTTGTTCTCGGTAATCGGCAGGATCGATGATGTCCGCCAGGCAACGACCATGGACGCCAAGCGAGCCGGCGACCTGGTCTACCTGCTCGGCCGGACGGAAGATGAACTCGGTGGCTCAGAATATTATGCGCTGCATGGCGAGCTGGGCGCCAACGTACCGAAGGTTGATGCGCAAAGCGCCATGCTCCGCTACCGCACCGTCAATGCCGCACAGCGGCAGGGGTTGATCGCCTCCTGTCACGATCTCTCGGATGGTGGCCTGGCGGTGGCACTGGCCGAAACCGCTTTTGCCGGCGGCCTCGGCATCGATGCCGCCCTTGGCAAGATCGATGCTCCTCCAGGGTTGAGCGATGCGACACGACTTTTCTCCGAATCCGCCAGCCGACTGCTGGTCACCGTCAAACCGGAGCATCAGGCAAGGTTCGAGGCCCTGTTCGCCGGCCAAAGTTACGGCCGTATCGGTGAGGTGACTGCATCGACCAACCTGCGCATTACCGGTGTCCACGGTGAGCCGTTGGCCATTACCTCTATCGACGATCTGAAAGCGGCATGGCAGGCGCCGCTGAAGGAGATGTAAGCATGGCCAAGACAGTCAAAGCGATTGTGATTGCCGGCAACGGCACCAACTGCGAACGCGAAGTTGCCACGGCCTGCGAACTGGCCGGTGCCGAATGTGATATTGTCCATATTGCCGAACTGCTCGCCGGTCGGGCCAGGCTCGACGACTATCATTTTCTTAACCTGGCCGGCGGTTTTCTCGATGGCGATGACCTTGGCAGCGCCAAGGCCGGCGCCAATCGCCTGAATCAGGCCGCAGTCTGTAATAGCCGGGATTCGCTGGCCGACCAGGTCCAGCGTTTCATTGCCGACGGCAAGCTGATTATGGGGGTCTGTAACGGCTTCCAGCTGATGACCAAGATGGGCCTGCTGCCGGCCCTCGGTCGGGATTATCGCACCCAGTCGGCGACCTTGACATTCAACGATGGCGGCCGCTTCGAAGATCGCTGGTGCTATCTCAAGGTTGAGCAGGAGTCGCCCTGCGTGTTCACCCGTGGCCTCGACGGCATCTACTTGCCGGTCCGCCATGGTGAAGGCAAGTTTGTCGTGCAGGACGACCAGGTTCTGGCACAGATTGAAGCAAAACACCTGGCCGTTGTAAAATACAGCGATGCCGGCTACGCGGCGCCGGTGATGGATTATCCATTGAACCCGAATGGTTCTGTTGCCGCTATTGCCGGGGTCTGTGACGAGACCGGACGGCTGTTTGGCCTGATGCCTCATCCGGAAGCCTACCTGCACCGGACGCATCATCCGCGTTGGACCAGAGAGCCCGATTTACCTGAAGAGGGGATGGGGCTGTGGTTGTACAAGAACGCTGTGAATTATATCCGTGAGGAATTGCTTTAACCCCCGGGACGCGGAACGAGGGACGCGGAACGAGGAAAACAGACAACCTCTAATTGGTTGTTGCGGAGAATTTAGCCCATATGTTCGACAAGTTTCAGGATGAATGTGGTGTTTTCGGGGTTTTCGGACACCCGGAAGCGGCCAATCTGACCTATCTCGGTCTTTATGCTCTGCAGCACCGCGGTCAGGAAAGTTGCGGCATTGTTTCCGGAGACGGCACGGACCTGCACGCTTATCGCAACATGGGGCTCGTCTCCGATGTCTTCAAGCGCGATTCGATCTTCGATGATCTGCCCGGACGCAACGCGATTGGCCATGTCCGTTACTCGACGGCCGGCAGCAGCGACTTCAAGAATATCCAGCCGATCATGGTCGATTATGCCCGCGGCAGTATCGCCGTGGCGCATAACGGCAACCTGGTCAACGCCCAGGAGATCCGTAATAACCTCGAGCATGCCGGCTCGATCTTTTCCACGACCTCCGATACGGAGGTCCTGGTCCATCTCTTGGCAAAATCACAGAGCGATCTGTTGGCAGACCGGGTAGCAGAGGCCCTGATGGCCGTCAAGGGTGCCTACAGCATCCTCTTCCTCACCGAGACCCGCATGGTCGCCGCCCGCGATCCGAACGGCTTCCGGCCGCTGGCGATCGGCAAGCTTGGCGAGGGGTATGTGGTTGCCTCGGAAACCTGTGCTTTTGACCTGATCGAGGCGGAGTTCATCCGCGAAGTCGAGCCGGGTGAGATGATCGTCATCGACAAGCACGGCCTGAAATCCTTCAAGCCCTTCAAGGAGACCCAGCCTTCCCCCTGTATCTTTGAATTCGTCTACTTCGCCCGTCCCGACAGTATTATCTTTGGCGAGCAGGTTTACAAGGTGCGCAAGGAGTTGGGTCGGCAGTTGGCCCGTGAACATAGTGTTGATGCTGATGTCGTAATTGCCGTGCCCGACTCAGGCGTTCCTGCGACCATCGGTTATGCGGAAGAGTCCGGCATCCCCTTCGAACTTGGCCTGATCCGGAACCACTACGTTGGCCGCACTTTCATCGAGCCACAGCAGTCGATCCGACATTTTGGTGTCAAGTTGAAGCTCAATCCCGTCCGTGATGTCATTGAGGGCAAACGTGTTGTCGTCGTCGACGATTCGCTGGTACGTGGCACCACGGCACGCAAGATAGTCAAAATGATCCGCGCTGCCGGCGCACGCGAGGTCCATATGCGTCTCTCAAGCCCGCCGACCAGCTTCCCCTGTTATTACGGTATTGATACGCCGTCCCGCAAGGAACTGATCTCGTCCTCACATACGATTGAAGAAATCAGCCGCTACATTACATCTGACTCGATCGGTTACCTGAGTCGGGAAGGGATGCTCGCTGCAGCAGGCGTTCCGGCTGACGCCCAGAAACGTTTCTTCTGTGATGCCTGTTTCAGTGGCGACTACCCGGTCAAGTTTCCGCGCCTGAAGGCGGATAGCCAGTTGGGGTTGTTTTAGAGAGAGGTAGAAAAAAGTGAAAAGTGAAAAGTGAAAAGCGAAAAAAACTACAAATCAATCGTCTTTGACAAGTCTTTAACAT
>Ga0316188_10000797_pt1 | contig 14447 bp, 14 predicted proteins | sample Phiworburrow1_MG_FD_204933 | JGI IMG/M metagenome (GOLD analysis project Ga0316188, IMG submission 204933) | Coastal sediment microbial communities from Maine, United States - Phippsburg worm burrow 1 | ecosystem: Environmental > Aquatic > Marine > Coastal > Sediment | place: USA: Maine...
CTCGATAGGCTCGTCGTCACTCGGCAAGCGCCCTCAACGGCCCAAGGGAGGAAGACATGGATGCATGCTCTATGTCCACTGGAACTGTTCGGCGAACCTGCCTGGCATACGCGCGCTGCACGAATGCGCGTCGTGCGCAGCGGTTCGCCATCGCTGCGATGGTCTTCGCCCTGGCTTGCGCAGCGGGACGCGCGGACACTGAGCGCGACAGCAGTGCCGGCGCCATCGAACGGCCGCCGGCACTCATGCCCCAGCGCGGTGTCGCAACGGGCTTGGCACTGGCGGGCCCGTCAGGCGGGTTCGATCGGATGGCGAGCCGTGGCATCGAACCCTCCAGCCGCGTGGCCTACGACCCGTTGTTGTCCGAATCGGGCAACGTGTGCACCCCAGCCGCCGCCGGACGTCCGCCCCTGCTTCGGGCGCTGGTACTCGCGCAAGCCGAGACCCGGCCCTTCAAGCCACAGCCCATGCAGGCCGCGGGCGGCGACGTACCGCTGTATGACAACCTGGGCACTCTGTCCTTGAAGGTGGGAACGCGCGACGCAAAGGCTCAGGCCTACTTCGACCAGGGCATCCGATGGGCCTTCGCGTTCAACCACGCCGAGGCTCAGCGCGCCTTCCAGACCGCGCAGAAACTGGACCCGAAGTTCGCGATGGCCTGGTGGGGCGAAGCCCTTGTGCTCGGGCCGAACATCAACGCACCGATGATGCCCGAGGCGGTCGCGCCGGCGCTGGCCGCGCTCGCCAAGGCAGTGGCACTCGCACCCGGCGCGCCGGCGAAGGATCGTGCGTTGATCGCGGCTCTGCAGAAGCGATACTCGGCCGACCCGAGCACCGAGCGCGCCGCACTCGACCTGGCCTTCGCCGATGCGATGAAGTCGGTGGCCGCCAAGTATCCGGACGACGACACGATCCTCGCGCTCTACGCCGAGGCCGTGATGGACACGCAGGCCTGGGACTACTGGGAGGCGGGGGGTGCGAAACCCAAGGGCCGCGCGGGCGCGCTGCTCGCGGCGCTGGAGAAGGTGCTGGCACGCAACCCCAATCACCCGGGAGCGATCCACCTCTACATCCACGCGGTCGAGGCGTCGACGAAGCCCGATCGCGCGCTGCCACACGCGCGACGGCTGGCCGAGTTGATGCCGGGCGCGGGACATGTCGTGCACATGCCGGCCCACATCTACTACCGCGTCGGCATGTACAAGGAATCGCTGGCAATCAACAAGCGCGCGATGGCCGTCGACGAGCAGTACTTCAAGACCTCGCCCTCGGACCCGATGTACAAGTCGGCCTACTACCCGCACAACATCCACTTCGTGCTGGTCTCTGCGCAGATGGGCGGCGACGGGCCGACCGCCCTCGATGCGGCGGCCCGGCTCGACGCGTCGCTGTCCGACGCGGTGGTCGCGCAGTTTGCGATTCTGGAACCGATCAAGGCCGCCCCTTACCTCGCGCACGCGATCTTCAGCGCGCCCGACGCGATCCTCGCCTTGACAACACCGCCGAAGGAGCAGGTGCTGGTGTCCGCGCTTGCGCACTACGCGCGGGCGCTTGGCTTCGCGGCGAAGCGGGACGCCGCCGCCGCGCGTCGCGAAATCGACGCCATTGCGGCGATCGAGCAGAAGGCCGACTTCAAGCCCTACTTGGACTGGTCTGTGCCGGGCAAGGAGATCGTGCAGACCGCGCGCCTGGTGGCGACCGCGCGCCTGGCCGACGCGCAGGGCGACCTCGCCGGGGCGGCCAAGGCGTACGAAGAGGCGGTCGCGATCGAGGATGCGCTCGCCTACATGGAGCCGCCGTACTGGTACTACCCGGTCCGCCAGTCGCTGGGCTCGGTGTACCTGCGGCAGGGCAAGCTCGACGCGGCCGAGAAGGCGCTGCGCGACTCGCTGGTGCGCGTGCGTGGCAATGGCTGGGCGCTGGCGGGTCTGGCGGAGGTCTACAAGCGCAAGGGCGATGCCAAGGCCGAGGACTTGGCGCGCCAGGCCTACACGCGGGCCTGGCTGGGCGGCGCAGCGCCCGACATCGCCCGGCTCTAGCAGCGATGCTGATCGATGTCGGGGCCATGAGCCTGACGGTCCAGAGCAGATCGTGTTGCGGGCGACAGGGCCTGCCACTGCACGCGGCCCATTTTGCTGGCGCCACTAAGAGGATTGCATGCGTGCTCGACCATTGACGGTGCAGCGGGTCAGCGGGTCAGCGGGTCAGCGCCCTTTTGACCTCATCACGCTGGCGGCGCGATCGCGGGCGCGCCAAGGGCCCTATCGACGCGATCGGCACCGCCACGTTGAAGCAGCCTTTCCACAGCTTCGGGCAGACCTTTGTTGGGCTTGACGAGCGAAGTGCGTCGTTGGTGCAGGCCGGCGCCTGGCTTGGCGCGGCGCAGGTCGGTGGCCTGGTCGGGCGCGTCCCATGGGGCTGACTTGCTGTCAGGCTCGGGTCGATCATGCCGGTACTTCTGGTGCTGGGCCTGACCATGTCGGCCTGTACGCTGCTATTGGGCTTGTGCGGACCGCAGTGGTCATTGCTGGTCACCTTTGGACTGAGTGCTAGCGGTTGGAACGGGATCTTGCTTGCCGAGGTGGCGAAGCAGGTGCCCCAGAGTCAGACCGCGGCGGCTACGGCTGCCGTCCTGGTCGTGATGACAATTGGGCTGGTGGTCGGACCTTCGGCATTTGCCGCGGTGGCGGCGCGTTCCAGCTTCGCCACCGCATTCGTCGTCTGGTGCGGCGTCGGTCGCGTGGTCGTCACCGGCCTGTTGGGGGCCCACTTCATTCAATCGAGGAGTTGAGATGATCGGTGGAATTTCCCTGCACGCCGTCGACGTTGCATCCGGGCAACCTGCGGCGGGCATGGAGGTGGAAATCGTTGCTCTCGAACCGGACGGCGAACGCCTGATGGCGCAAGGCCGGCTGGGACCCTCCGGTGCGCTCGATCACGCCGTTGCCAGAGGTGAGGTGCCCGTGTCCGTCGGAACGCACGAGGCGAGGTTCCGTGTCGGTGAGTGGATGCGGGCGCGCGACCCGACGTTGGGCAGCGTATTTATGGAGGTCGCGGTGTTCCGCTTCGAAGTACTGGATGCGGCGCACCATGTGCACCTGCCGCTCAAGTTCACGCGGTGGGGACTGGCGTTGTTCCGTGGAAGCTGAGTGCTTGCGCGTCCGCTTGTGGCACGCCAATTCGGACAACCCCGAAGTCTTCTTTCCGTATGTCGATTGCATCGCCAGGCGATCGTGCCGGCTTCGGCGTGTCGATCGAAATCGATGCCGGGCCGGGGCTCTTCTGGGCTGCAGCCTGATCGACGCAGCGTGTCGCGCAGTCGCATCGGCCAAGTCCCGGGCGACCGCATGCGGGTGCGCTGAACACAAGGTCGTGCGGCGGGTCGGGAGTTCCCGTTCGTTCGCGGCTGCGTAACAGCGACCAACGCCCGCCGCGCTGGAATTGGCACGGAAATCCTCCAGAATCGCCCTTGTGCCGCCGATCAGGCGGGCGAGGAGAGCGACATGCCTGGCGAGCCTGCGCATTTGCGGCTGCACGTGCCTGAGCCCACCGGTCGACCCGGGCAGGCGACGGACTTCTCCTATTTGCGCGTCTCGGCTGCGGGCGAGGTGCCGCGCCCGGCTGTCGACATCGTGCCGTCGCACACCGGCACGATGGCGTGGAAGCTGATCCGGGTGCTCGACGGCACCGGTCGTGCGGTCGGCCCGTGGGCGCCGCAGGTCGAGGTCGATGCGCTTCGTCACGGACTGCGCTCGATGCTTCGTACCCGCGCATTCGACGCGCGGATGCTGATCGCACAGCGGCAGAAGAAGATCTCCTTTTACATGCAGTGCCTCGGCGAGGAGGCGATCGCGGTCGCCCATGCGCAAGCCCTGCGGCCCGGTGACATGTGCTTTCCCACCTACCGCCAGCAGGGGCTGCTGCTGTCGCGCGACGACATCGAAGTCGTCGAGTTGATGTGCCAGTTGCTGAGCAACGAGCGCGATCCGATCCGCGGCCGCCAGCTGCCGGTGATGTACTCGTACAGGCGCGCCGGCTTCTTCTCGATCTCCGGCAACCTTGCGACGCAGTTCGTGCAGGCGGTCGGCTGGGCGATGGCCTCGGCGATCAAGGGCGACAGCAAGATCGCTTCGGGCTGGATCGGCGATGGCTCGACCGCAGAGGCCGACTTCCACAACGCCCTGACCTTCGCCCATGTCTACCGCGCGCCGGTGATCCTGAACGTGGTTAACAACCAGTGGGCAATCTCGACCTTCCAAGCCATCGCCGGTGGCGAAGGCACGACCTTCGCGGCGCGTGGCGTGGGCGCGGGTATCGCGTCGCTTCGGGTGGACGGCAATGATTTCCTGGCGGTGCTCGCGGCCTCGCGCTGGGCGGGAGAACGCGCGCGTCGCAACCTCGGCCCGACGCTGATCGAGTGGGTCACCTACCGTGCCGGCGCGCACTCGACCTCGGACGATCCCTCGCGCTACCGGCCTGCCGACGATTGGCAGCATTTCCCGCTGGGCGACCCGGTGGCGCGGCTGAAGCAGCACCTGATCGGATTGGGCGCCTGGTCGGAGGACGAGCACGAACAGGCCGTGAAGGCGTTGGACGCCGAGATGTCGGCGGCGCTGAAGGAGGCGCTGACCCACGGCTCGGTGCAGGACGGCCACATCCCGCCGCTGGCGACGATGTTCGAGGATGTCTACAAGGACATGCCGCCGCACCTGCAAGACCAGATGCGGCAGGCCGCTGCGCTGGGAGCTTGAGCATGGCGACCATGACCATGATCCAGGCCCTGCGTTCCGCGATGGATGTGATGCTGGAGCGCGATGCGCGGGTCGTCGTCTTTGGCGAGGACGTCGGCTACTTCGGTGGCGTGTTCCGCTGCACCGAGGGCCTGCAGACCAAGCATGGCAAGCAGCGCGTGTTCGACGCGCCGATCGCCGAAGGCGGCATCGTTGGCACCGCCATTGGCATGGCCGCCTATGGCCTGCGGCCGGTGGTCGAGGTTCAGTTCGCAGACTATTTCTACCCGGCCTCGGACCAGATCGTCTCCGAGGCTGCGCGATTGCGCTACCGCTCGGCCGGCGACTTCAGCGCGCCGGTCGTCATCCGCATGCCCTGCGGCGGCGGCATCTACGGCGGCCAGACACACAGTCAGAGCCCGGAGGCGCTGTTCACGCATGTCTGCGGGCTGCGCACCGTGATGCCGAGCAACCCCTACGACGCCAAGGGGCTGCTCATCGCGGCCATCGAGTGCGACGACCCGGTGATCTTCCTCGAGCCCAAGCGCATCTACAACGGCCCCTTCGACGGCCATCACGACCAGCCGGTAGTTCCCTGGTCGGCGCACCCGAAGAGTGAGGTGCCCGAGGGGCACTACACGGTGGCACTCGAGTCGGCCAGCGTCGTGCGACCCGGCGAGGACTTAACGGTGCTGACCTACGGCACGATGGTGTATGTCGCCGAAGCCGCTGCGCGCGAGACCGGCGTCGACGCCGAGATCATCGACCTGCGCAGCTTGTGGCCGCTGGACCTGCCGACGCTCGTCGCATCGGTGCAGAAGACGGGCCGCTGCGTGGTGCTGCACGAGGCTACCCGGACCAGCGGCTTCGGCGCCGAGTTGACAGCGCTGGTGCAGGAACACTGCTTCTTCCACCTGGAGGCGCCGATCGAGCGGGTGACCGGATACGACACACCCTACCCGCACGCGCTCGAATGGGCCTACTTTCCGGGCCCGAAACGTGTCGCGCAGGCCTATCGGAAGGTGATGGGGACATGAGCCTGCACACGATCACCATGCCCGATCTCGGCGAGGGCATCGCCGAGGTCGAACTGGTCGAATGGCGCGTCCACCCGGGAGACGCGGTCGCCGAGGACCAGATCCTGTGCGACGTGATGACCGACAAGGCCGCCGTCGAAGTGCCGTCGCCGGTGGCCGGGCGCGTGGCAGAACTGGGCGGCGAGATCGGACAGATGCTGGCCGTGGGTGCGATGTTGATCCGCATCGAGGTCGAGACCGACGCGGCGACTCGCGCGCCCGACGTCGCGCCGCCCACGACGCCTAAACGTGGACTTGCACCCACGCCGGCGGCCTCGCCTGCGGCGGCATCGACGGCGGCGGCTGCGCCGCGCGCGCCGGTGGCCGCACGTGCGCTCGCCGCGCCAGCAGTCCGCCACCGCGCCCGCGCGTTGGGCATCGATCTCGCGGGCCTGCGTGGCAGCGGCCCCGAGGGCCGTGTGCTGCATGCCGATCTCGACGCGGTGCTGGCCGCTGGCGTGCGTGGCCCTGCAGCCGCGGGCGGCACGCGGGAAATCAGGGTGATCGGCCTGCGTCGCGCTATCGCGCAGAAGATGCAGGAGTCCAAGCGCCACATCCCGCACTTCACCTACGTCGAGGAGGTCGACGTGACCGAGATGGTCGCGTTGCGCGACGAACTCAACCGACAGCATGCGGCAACCCGCGGCGAGCTGTCGCCGCTGGCTTTCGTGATTCGCGCCGTCGTGCGCGCCGTGACCGCCTTCCCGCAAGTCAACGCCCGCTTCGACGACGAGGCCGGCCTGCTGACGCTGTTCGACGCCGTGCACCTGGGCGTTGCTACGCAGACCGACGGCGGGCTCATGGTGCCGGTGCTGCGCCAGGCGCAGACGCTGGACTTGTGGGCCACCAGCGCCATGATCGCGCGGCTGGCCACCACTGCACGCGACGGCAAGGCGCTGCGCGACGAACTGACCGGCTCGACAATCACGGTCACCAGCCTGGGCAAGCTCGGCGGCATCGCATCGACCCCGATCATCAACCATCCGGAGGTCGCGATCGTAGGCGTAAACCGCATTGTCGCGAGGCCCATGGTGCACGACGGTACGGTGCAGCTGCGGCAGATGATGAACCTGTCGTCGTCGTTCGACCACCGCGTCGTCGACGGCAGCGTGGCCGCCGCCTACATCCAGTGCGTGCGTCAGCTGCTCGAGCATCCGGCCACGCTCTTCATCGATTGAGGCCGGCCCGCGCGTCGCCGCAGGGCGCCAAGGTCCAGGCGGCCGGCACAAGACGTCGAACGGCTGACCACACTCCGGGTGTGGGCAACAAGACGATAGGGTCGCGCCGGCAGGCTCGGCGTCCGTGAGGCACCGGTCCGGCCACCTCGTCGCCCATCGGCGCCCTCGCCCCGCCGCGATCGGCGTAGTTCGACCACCTTGGTCTGCTGTTGGCTGATTGCCCGACGGTGTAGCCTATGCGGCCTGACAAACTCGACCGAGAGCACCCCATGAGCCGTCCACGCCTGATCTATTTCGACTTCGCTGGCAGCCGCGGTGAGGAATGCCGCATCGCGCTGCATCTTGCGGGCATCGATTTTGAGGATGTGCGGGTCAAGAGCGATGACTGGCCCGCGATGAAGGCCAGCACACCCTTCGGCGCGATGCCCGTACTCGAAATGCCGGGCAAGCCAGCACTGGCGCACTCCAACGCCATCCTCGTCTTCATCGGGCGCCAGCATCGACTGCATCCGACGGATGCGTTCGAGGCAGCACGCCACGAGTCGCTGATGTGCGCCGTCGAGGAACTGCGCCACACGATCACACCCACCCTTCGCATCGCCGACGCCGAGTTGAAGCGCCGGGCACGCGAGGCGCTCGCGGCGAACGAACTCAGGGCCTGGGGCGCTCAGGTCGAGCGCCAACTCGGGAAAGGTCCATTCGTCGGCGGCGCGACGCTGCAGGTCGCCGACCTAAAGCTCTACATGGTGGTGCGTTGGCTCACCACGGGAACGCTGGATCACGTGCCCACCACCGTGTTCGACGATTGCCCGAAACTGCTGCGCCTGTACCGCGCCGTAGGCGAAAATGAAGGCGTCAAGGAGTGGTTGGCGCGGTCAACGCACTGAGCTGAGGGCAATCGAAGGCCGGCCACCGATCAAGGTCCGTCTGACATTGACCACGCGGCAGAAGCGTTATCGGCCAGAACGCAGCGGCCGCTCCTGCGCATGTTGATCGGACTGCTGTCGGTCAGTTGCGGGTCGAACGCAGGCGCTCGCCGACCCGAGCTCGTCAGCCCGAAGCTGCCAATCGCGGCGGATGCATATGCAGCCGACGGCCACCTTCTAGTGACGGCGGCTGCGCCCAGGTACGCTGGCATGGCATGCAAGGCCAGCCGCGATGGGCGCCTTCGAGCTTGCACTGCTTCTGCCGCATCTGGCCGACCGGCGGGGGCTGCGACAACCTTGCGCAAGTCGGTCGGTCACGACGCGCGTGGCACTCGCCATTCCTGCAATTCGATTGCGTCCTTGCGGCAGCATCCAACATCGCGGCGACCATTGTCCAGGTGGCGTCTGGCGATCCCCTGTCCGGCTCCAGCCGACGGACAGCCAGAACTGGCAACGCAATCCGGCAGACATCAGCGATCTGCCCGTAATGGTCTTCACCGGGTCGGCGCACATTCGGTGAAGCCTTCGCGAGCCATGGGGCTGACGCACCAAGCGGAAAGCCTTGCTACATAGGCGTCGGACCTGAAGCTTCGCGCAATGCGCACGATCTCATCAGCGCGATCGCGGGAATCCACCACCGCTATCGTTGCGAAGTACCCGTTGCGATAGTAGATGGAGACATTTGCGATGCCGGCGCGGTTCGCCCGTCCAACTTCGTCCCGCGCCGCCTCGAGGGTACGGTCGCTGCCCATGACGACCGCCTGGGCGCTCACGCCAGAGGTGGCGACTTGCGCGCGCTCGACCAGTGGAGCGTTGGCGCTGATCGTCGAACCAACCATCGCCGAGGCGCCGGCTGATCGCTCCTCCACTTGCCGGCCCGATCGCTCCACTGACTCGATCCTGGTGCGAAGTTCTCCAGAAGGAACCGCTACCGTGGCCGCCGCCAGCGCGTCGTTGGCCTGCTTGAGCTGCGCCTGAAGCGACTCGATGGTTGCCTTCGCCGATGTCAACGCATCGTTGGACTCGACGAGGCGCGCCTTCCACTTGAAGCCAACGATGCTGCCCTCCTCAAACCCGGCGCTGGTCAGGACGTCGTTCAGGGACTTAGGAAAGAACAGCAGCAACGCCGCCAGCACGAACAATGAACCGTCCCGCAACAGCGCGAACAGGTCTTTGCCGATGGCCATCCATCGTTCAACGGCTCTGGCCGGTGGTTGTGTGTCTTCGGGCATCGGTGCATCCTCTCCTGTCACCCTGCGGGCAAGGTGCGATCGGGCCAAGTCTATCCACCGCAGACCTGCTTGTGATTTCGCCGCCGGAGTTTGTCCCGTGATGGGCAGACCTTTCGTGCTCGCCGCGGCCAGGCGCACTAAGGAGTGCTTGGAGACTATCGTTCTCACCGCTCTTATGCCCCGTTTGGTTCGGGTGGCGGCGACCACCAGATCAAACTCGATCGCCTGAAGCCCGCATCGAGACGTCAAGGGAGTCACCGGTTCGCCGCCGCCGACATGGCACGTTCAAGCAGCCGTTCGAATTCGCCGGGTGAAGTGCGGCATCAGACTGGCAACAGTCGTACGACTTTTCGATCTGCCTGCTCGATAGCAGTCGTTGAAGGCGCAGGCCGGCTAATGTGCATCGGCTCGTCCATGGCAGGCTCGTCCATGACAATTGGCAGCTCGCCGAGCCGCGGATAGCATGGCCGCTGTGCAGACCTCCATCGCACTTCCCGAAGAAATCGCCACCTTCATCCAGAGTGGCGTCTCGGTGACTCTGGCCAGCCGAGACGACCGCTTTGTGCCCTCCATCGCCAAGGGCGTGGGCTGCCGGGTGAGCCCGGGGCGCGATGCGGTGACCCTTCTGGTTTTCTCCAGCGCCGCCGAAGCGCTGCTTCGGGACGTGTCGCATTGCACTCAGCTGGCCGCGGTCTTCAGTCGGCCATCCACCAACCGCACTCTGCAGATCAAGGGTCGCGACGTGACGACCGCACCGGCCGGCCCTGCCGACTTGGCACTCGTGCGTCGCTACATCGCGCTCTTGGCCGAGGAGTTGTATCCGCTGGGCTGGGCTGCCGAGTACGTGCACGATGTCTTCTGGCACGACCCCGTGTACCTGGTGGCGTTGCACTTCACGCCCGAAGGCGCCTTCCAGCAGACCCCTGGCCCCGGCGCCGGGGCAGCCCTGCGCCTCGAGCCCGGAGCTGCACGTTGATGCAGGTGCCGCTCGATACCGCGCGCAACTGCCTGGAAGGCACCATCCCGGCCGTCATAGCGACCTGCGCGGCGGATGGCACGCCGAACGCCACCTACGTCTCACAGATGCAGTACGTGGATGCCGGGCACGTGGCACTGACGTTCCAGTTCTTCAACAAAACGCGCGAGAACATCCTCGCCAATCCGCAGGCCACGGCGCTGGTTATTGACCCAGTCACCTCGGCATCGTTCCGTCTTTCGCTCCTGTACCTGCGCACCGAGACCGATGGCCCGTTGTTCCAGGCCATGAAGGCACGCCTGGCTGGCATCGCTTCCTACACCGGCATGGCCGGCGTCTTCAAATTGCGCGGAGCCGACATCTACGCCGTGCCTTCGGTTGAGCAGATCAAGGGCGACACGCGCCCCCGCCCGCCGCGTGCCCGCAACCTGCTTCACGCGCTGCGTCTGGCGGGACAGCGTCTGGGCGAATGCGCCGACCTGGGCGCGTTGTTCGACCAGACGCTGTCGCTGCTGGCCCAGGAATTTCGCATCAGCCACGCGATGCTGCTGGTGGCTGACGTGCCGAATCAGCGCCTGTACACAGTGGCCAGCCGCGGCTACAGCATCACCGGCGTGGGTTCGGAAATCGCGTTCGGCGACGGCGTCATCGGCGTGGCCGCGCAGTACCGCGTGCCGATCCGGATCAACCACATGACGCTTGAATACCGATACGGCAGCGTCTCGCGCGATGGCACGGCCGGTGCCGTGCCGCTGGAGTCGGCCATTCCCTTCCCGGGCCTGGCGGAGCCGCACAGCCAGCTGGCGGTGCCAGTGACGGTAGGCGCGCGGCTGCTCGGGGTGCTGTGCGTGGAAAGCCCGCAGGACCTGGCCTTCGCTTACGATGACGAAGACGCCTTGGTGGCTCTGGCTTGCCTGGTGGGCACCACGGCCGCCGCGTTGCAGCACAACGCCGACTCGGCACCTCATGAGACGGTGTTACCCGGCGCAACGGTGCCGCATGGGCCGTTGGTGGAGGTGCGGCACTACCGCAGCAACCACAGCCTCTTCGTCGGCAGCGACTACCTGATCAAGGGCGTGGCCGGCGCCATCCTGTGGAAGCTGCTGCGGGTACAGGCCGAGAGCGGTCGCTGCCATTTCAGCAACCGCGAACTGCGCGCGATGTCCGATCTGGGCCTGCCCGAACTGAGCGATAACCTCGAGGCGCGGCTCGTGCTGCTGCAACGTCGCCTGGCAGAGCGCTGCCCGGTCATCGCTCTCGAGAAGACCGGGCGTGGGCAGATGCAGCTGGTGCTACGAGGCCGTCTGCGCTTGACCGAAGTGGACGACTGAGCGGCGTCCGCCCAGCCACACCGTAAGTGCGAAGCAGAGCACCGCGGAGAGCATCACCACACTGGCGATGCCTACCACTGGCTCGGCGCCGGGCTGGCCGAACATCAAGGCCGCGAGCCCGCCCAGCATCGCCGGCAGTGCGATCTGATAGAGCGCGAAGTGCCATCTGGCCAGGCGCGAGGCGGCCGCCGAAGGATGCAACCGGTAGACCAGGCCCATGAGGGTCATGGAGACCCAGCCTAGCAGGTTGGCATGCACGTGCACGGTCTTCAGACGGAAGTCGTGGCTTGCACCCATCACGATGCCCAGTGACACCGCGGCGACGAAATAGACCAAGGCGATGAGGATCCAGCGGCGCGAGGTGGCCTCGGCGCCGTCCTGCAGACGACGGTCGGTGGAGGTGGAGTCCATGAGGATGTTCCCAATGTGAGTGCTTAGGTATCGCGAATGCCCAGCTTGGGGGCGTATCGAACGGCCGGCGCGCTGGCGTGCGCGATCACAGGCCAAGAGCCTGCGACAGCTTGCGCCAATCGCGCCCACCCAGCAGCGGCCGGATCAGGCCCAGCACGCCGACAAAGTCCTCGGCCGGCGCATTGGCACGCATGCCACCGAGCATGGCGGTACGCTCTTCGGGCGAGAGGTGCGGCAGCATCCAGCGCAGGGCCAGCTGCATCTCCTGCGGCTTGTGCGATGCGATGATGCGCTGCTCGATGGCCATGATTTCCTCGTCGGAGTGTGTGGCCCACAGCGTCTCATTCATCTGCGTCTCCTCCCGCTGCATGTGCTCGAAGTTCTCGGCGACGAAGACACTCAGGCGCAGGTAGAGGCGGCGCAGTGCAGCCGCGTCGCCCGGCAGCGCAGCGATCATGTCCTCCAACTCGGCAATGGAAGCTTCGTGCTCGACATGCTCGTGTGCGATGCGGTCGCAAGTACCGGGCTGCCGCGCCGCGATGGCCGTGTGCACGTAGGTGTTCTCGTTGTCCAGGTGGTGGAGGCAGATGGTAAGCAGCGCGCGCAGCTCTTCGCTCACCTCGGCCACCTCGGCTGCGTCGTGCACGTCCAACCGTCCGGTTCGTACCAGCGTGTGGGCCATGAACGCGCGCAGGCCCTTGTGTATGAAGGCGTAGATGTCGTGGCGGGGGGTATTCATGAGGTCTCTCCTAGGATTTCGCCGCACAAGGCGTGTCGGTAGCGAGACTCTAGGAACAATGCCTCGAGCACGTTCTGAAGAATGCGGCTAGGGACTTCTTAAGATTTTCGTAAACCCGCCAGGACACCGTGGCGCGCGGCCTGCAATGGCGGCCAAGGCATCGAGGCAGCCCCGGCGGCTGCAGTACATAGTCGGTGGGCAGAGAATGCGCCCATGGGCCGGCAACGTCAGTTTGGGACTTTCGGGTGCGGTCGCTCGGCCGCGAACCTGTCTCGGTCGTGGAACGGCGCGCGTAAACGGCCCCTGTCAAGACCGCCCACTTGCTTGACCGCGTCGGCGAAGATCAGGTTCCACGTGGACCGGTCGCCCGCCGAGAAAACTGCCGCTTGCTCCCATGGGTCGAGGCTTGACAGCCGATCCACCGAATTCGCCGTCATGACGTCGTCATCCCAATTGATGGTGCTGGTCAATGAGTAGATCGTCGCGCACCTGGGTCTGGGGAACCGTGCGCCGCCGTAGGCACCGTCCTTGTGCAGCAACTGCAAGCGTCTCGAGCACACCAACCCCTTGGAAGTTAAAGCGACCCAGCGCAGGAGAAGGCAAGGATCGGGTACGCCCGGGGCGCGTCAGGGTCGAGACCCGCGCCAGCGCCGCCACAGCTTGAGCGCCACCAGCATCAGCGGCGCCGCATGCATGGCCAGATCGAAGATGTCGAGCGGGCGTACCAGTGCCCCCTGGACCAGAAGGCGCAGTTTCTCGACCAGATGGGGCTCGGGCGTGATCGGCGCAATGGCCATCCAGGCCGCCAACAGCAGCAACCAGATCCACGGCAAGCGGTCGAGCCAGCTCAGCATCGATGCAAACATGCGAGTCGGCCGCGGAATTGCGAACGGGCTGCCTGATGGGCGGGTGGCGTTTCGAAGTTCATCTGATGTTCCTGGCCGGCGGTCACTACGAGCGGGCCGGTCATCGAGAGTCTATGCATTGGGCGGTCGCATAGGCTGAAGCCTCGTCCCGCCGCGCCAATCGGCCGGTGTCAGCGGCGCATGCCGAGTCGCCTGCTGATCGCGACCGAAATCGATCGGCTTCAGCACGCACTACCCCGAGCAAGACGCTGCGAGGACCGGTTGCGCCAAGTATTTTCACGGCAGTGAATCGCCGCGGGCCACGAGATGCCGAGACCGAAGATGCCGTGGCGCGACGCGCACTCCGCACCTGGCGGTGACGCTGCCGAAATTCAAGCAGGTGTTGTCGGGACTGGTGCCACGGCCACGTCTGCACCCGCCGCGCGATCCTGAAATCGGTTTTCGTCGTGGTCGCCTGTGCGCTGATGGGAAAGTTCGGCGTGTCCGTGTTCGCGATCCTGTTGCTGACTTTCGTGACCGACTCTGCCAAGATCGCCATCACGACCGATCATGTGCACCTGTGTCGACGGCCAGAGCCCGGGAAGATCGGCGGCTTCGTCGCAGTCTGCCTGGCGCAGGGGCTGTTCGTGCGCTGCGGTGCTTCACGTGGACGCACTTCGATCTGTCTGCCGACGATGAATCCTTGTATGCGTTCGGCTTTCAGCTGCTGGACATGGCGGTGTTTTCCAATTCCTCGGCCCGCAAGCGCCGCTGGTTCTGGACCACGATGCCGAGCCTAAAGTTCATCGCCGTCCGTGCGGCCAACATGCTGCTGGACATGGCAGTCGCCTACGCCCGGCCTGCGGGCCGGATGTCTTGGCCCAGGTGGCAGACCTCGAGCTTGTCCGGCTTCGCCATGGTTGCGCGCCTGGCGGTCAATGACACCGTCAAGGCCGGGCTGAACCGCAGGTTCTTGACCGAGGCCGCGAAGGCCCTCTGACGG
>Ga0316188_10000798_pt1 | contig 14446 bp, 11 predicted proteins | sample Phiworburrow1_MG_FD_204933 | JGI IMG/M metagenome (GOLD analysis project Ga0316188, IMG submission 204933) | Coastal sediment microbial communities from Maine, United States - Phippsburg worm burrow 1 | ecosystem: Environmental > Aquatic > Marine > Coastal > Sediment | place: USA: Maine...
TTGAAGATTTTTATAGATAAAGGTGCTGTTTCCATAAATTCCTGCCCCTACTCCTTTTGCCGCCAGATCAAAATCAATGGTAGAATGGCTTTCCGTTAAAAACATTCCAATATCATCAAACTTTGTAAAATTTAATTCGATCAAAAAGGTATTCACCCAATTAAGGTTCATATTATCCATTTTACCTAATTCGGCTTTTTTCACTGCATAGGTAGAATCCATACTGATCCAGATTTTTCCTTTAAAAGCATTTGCGGCATCATTTCTAGGAATAAAACCAAGTTCGATGGTTTTAATATCATCGACCATTACCGTATCCAAAATATAATAGCGATATACTGAAGGGGCAATATTTGCGATCGGACTCACAAAATCTTTGCTTAGAAAAGAAATACTTCCGTCATAAATATCAACTTCCTGGTAGATCACACTCATCATAGAAGCGATCCCTTCTCCATCGATCAATTCTTCGAAACCAACCGAATGTTCCGCATAAAGCACTTCTTTATGTTTTGAAGGATTTTTTTGTTCATAAATGGTAGAGATCGTTTCATTGATATAGATCGGTAAGTAGGGTTTACCGTTGACTTCTGAAGTGTCCACATAATTAAAAATATCAGGGATATTATTAAAAACCGGATTCTTCATAAATCGTTCGGTAATATTATTTATATCGATCCCAATTTTACGATAACGATCGATCGAGAAAGTATCCAGACTGGATATTCGGTTTTCATCTCTTTTTTCGATCACTTTTCGTATCAGCAATACGGCAGGGTTCCCTTTATTTTTGTATTTCCTTTTTTTCCCTTCGGCAACAATATTTACTTCATCCAGTAAAATTTCATTCGACTTCATGTTAATTTCCAGTCCGTAATTATTGCTTCCCATCTCAATTTTCATCTCAATTCTCTCATAGCCAAGGGAGCTTATCACAATAATATTTGATGCAAATCCCGATTCTAAATAAAAATTTCCTGAGAAATCAGTTGTAGTTCCAATATTCTTATCTTTAAAGCTAACGGCCGCAAATGGGATGGGTTCTCCTGTATTTGCATCGAATACTTTACCTTTCACCCGGGTCATCTCTTGAGCTGGCAGGCTTAAGCAGAGTATAATAAAGGAAAATATTAATGTATATTTATGAGCCTTTGCGTTCAAGAATATTTTTTTTATTGAATTGCTAAAATTATAATAAATAAGCTCATTTAGTCAAGTTACAATATGAAGATATCAGATATTATTCACTATCCTGTTAAGTCGCTTAGCGGTAATCAACTCAAATCATCAGAGATCCATGAACGTGGATTAAAAGATGATCGAAGGTTTATGCTCATCGACGACAACAACACCTTTGTAAGTCAGCGTAAATATCCTTTACTCAGTCAGATCGATGTGGGTATCACCGAAGAGAATATCGTACTAAGAGACCGACGAACGAATTTTGTTATTAAACAGGAACTTCAGTTTGAATTAAAAAAGACCGAGGTAAGTATTTGGAGGACCCTTTGTACTTCACATCGTTTTTTAAAACCCGATCTGGATCAATGGATCTCGGAACAGATCGGAGCCTCGCTTCGCTTTGTTTATATGGACGAAAGTGATCACCGCCCTATCAATCCCAAATATTCCCAAAGTGAGGATGAGATTGTAAGTTTCGCAGATGGTTACCCCATTCTGGTCACCAATACGGCCTCTCTGAAAGATCTAAATGATCAATTAAGAGATCCGATAAGCATGGAGCATTTCAGACCCAATCTGGTTATTGAACATACAAAAGCATGGGATGAAGACAATTGGAAAAAATTAAGGATAGGTGAAGTCATTTTAAGAATTCCAAAACCCTGCGCTCGGTGTAAGGTAATAAATATCGATCCAATAACAGGTGAAAAAGGAAGTGAGGTTTTGCAGACATTGGCTAAAATAAGAATGCCTGAAGGAGGGATTTATTTCGGATTGAACGCCATTGTCGAGAAAACGGGGAAGGTTCGATTGGGTGATAAGGTGGAGATTGTTTGAAGACGGGAGACCGAAGACCGAGGACCGAAGGACCGAAGGAAATATAAATGCTAAAATGCTGTATCACAGAGCTACACAAAGCCGATAAATCGGTCGCAGACCTGCCCGCCGGCAGGCGGAGGTTCACAGAGAAAGAACAGATACCTAAGCTAAAGGAAGGTTCTAAATATTTATTTTCCCTTTGTGAAACTCTTTTTCAAACTCTGTGTACCTCTGTGATATAGCTTTTGTAATTATTCTTTGAAAAACGAGAGCTAATAGAACCAAGAAATAAGTCGATATAACATTCATGCTTTTAAGCACTCATACATTTATGCATTTTTAGAATAAATTTCTGTAAACTTGCCTTTCGATGAACATCCCTTCAAAAATACTCGAAAACGCTGTCGATCAGATCGCTTCTTTACCCGGAATAGGTAAGAAAACCGCATTAAGACTTGCATTATCCTTATTAAAAAGAAGTCAGAGTGAAGTCAGTGATTTTGTCGGAGCCATCGATGAATTAAAAAAATCGATCCGGCTTTGCGATACCTGCTATAATCTATCGGATGAAAAGACCTGCAAAGTCTGTTCGAATCTGGGAAGAGATAAAAACATCATTTGCATTGTTGAGGACATCAGAGATGTAATGGCGATCGAATCTACGAGTCAGTTTAAAGGTGTTTATCATGTATTAGGAGGAATCATTTCACCTATGGACGGGATTGGTCCGAATGATCTGCGGATCAATGAACTCATAGTACGGCTCGAGAATAATAAGGAGATCAAAGAACTTATATTGGCGCTTAGCACTACAATGGAAGGCGACACTACTGCCTTTTATCTCTATCGGAAATTAGAAACTAAAGGATTAGAGATCTCTACCATTGCTCGTGGCGTATCGATTGGAGATGAGTTGGAATATATCGATGAAGTTACTTTAGGAAGATCCATTTTGCATCGAACCCCATATCAGAACTCGCTTCATCGACAATCTTAGAATTATTTTGTTGCATTATCTTCAGTTAATTCATTGTATCTGATCTCTTTCTTTATCGCTTACCTGCGGTAAACGATAAGAATCCAATAATACTAAAAAATTCAAATTTTAGATTTCATATAATTGGACTTCAGTATTTTAAATATCAATACACTTGACAAATAACTTTCACAATTGTTTTTAATTTTTATTTTTGATTGAATTGAAAAAACTAGGAGCCATAGCATTCGCGATGTTTGTATTTGCCGGATCGGTAAATATCATCATTAACCAGCATCTTTGTGATGGAGAGCTGGAAAGTTCAGCTTTGTTCGTTACTGCCACTCCCTGTGAGCATGCCACTGCTCAAAATGACCTCCCACCATGTCATAAAACGTCCAACGCAAAAGGCTGTTGTGCAGTGAATCAAGTGGTGATCGGATCCTTAGTTTGGTTTAATATGCAAAATATAACAGGAGTAAAAGTTGTTCCACAAGATACTCCTGCCCTGCTCTATTTTGAGAATAGTCTTGAATACGATTCTTTTTTAACATCCATTTATTCACCCGAAAAAGTCCCCAAGCCACCTGACGACTATGATAGTGTATATATCAGGCATCAGGCTTTTCTTTTATAGTGTATTGATCAATTTTCAGTAATTACTTATTAATAATCAACACAAAATAAAATGAAAAAAAATATACTTACTATCGCACTACTTGCAGCAAGCACATTGCTAATTGCACAAACAGAAATAAGCCTTCAGATAAATCATAAGCTTGGAGCAAACGATTTTGAATTCAATACAGAAGCTGAAAACGATCTTGGAAATGCTTTTGATGTAACTCGGATTGAATATTATTTATCTTCTTTCGTCTTGTATCATGATGATGGAAGCATGACTGAAATAGATGATCTCTATATACTTGCTAATGGAAGCGTAACTACCACTAGTTTTCTGGGAAATTTTGATATCAGTTCTATAGACAGTATTTCTTTTGCTGTAGGTATAGACGAAGCAACCAACCATTTAGACCCCTCTATATACGGAAATGGCGATCCCCTTGGTTTTCAAAATCCAAGTATGCATTGGGGATGGGCAGCCGGATATCGCTTTGTTGCTATGGAAGGAAATTGCGGATCTAATCTGGGCGAGCTCTTTCAGATCCACGCTTTAGGAGACGAGAATTTTTACACTCAAACGATCGTCTTTAATGAAAGCGCAAGCAATAACGAGATACTTCTTGAATTGGATGCCGATTATGAAAAAGCTTTAAGTAATGTTTCAGTTAGTAGCGGAGTGATAAGTCATGGTTCTACCGGAGAAGCAGCAGATCTACTTTTAAACTTCAGAGATCATGTATTTACGCCAACATCTATGCAGGTAGGCATCAATGAAGCCTTTAAAAGCACACTGTCCGTTTATCCAAATCCTGTAGAAAATAATGGGAAACTGTCTTTTAATGAAGATATTCAATTTCAATCCGTTCGCCTCATCGATTTTTCAGGAAGAGTTGTTGCCCAATGGAAAGATATTAAAGGATCTTTGCAACTTGACTCTCATCCAAGCGGGACCTATTTTCTTTCTTTTATCACCACTGATGGAGAAGTACTTAGTAAGAAGTTAATTATACAATAAGAGCATGAGATCATATAAATTATTACTCCTTTTAGGGGTCATTCTTTTATTGGCTTCATGCAAAAAAGAAGATGAACCGGCAATTGTTGTAATAGATACTACGCCTTATATTCTAAATACTTACGACCTACCTCTTCCGCAAATAGCAGAGGATAATAAGCTTACAAAGGCCGGAGTGGCTTTAGGACGACGATTATTTTACGATAAACTATTGTCACTGGATCAAAGTTTAAACTGTGCCAGTTGTCATCAGCAACAGTTTGCTTTTAGTGATACTTCCCGATTTTCTATTGGAGTTGAGGGTATGCCCGGAGGAAGACAATCGATGGCAGTAGTGAATATGGCATGGAATAATAATGAGTTTTTCTGGGACGGGCGGGCTCATTTACTTCGCGACCAGGTGGTAAAACCGATTCAGGATCCACTGGAACTGAATCTTGAGATGGCAACGCTTTTAGAAAGACTGCAAAACCATCCCGAATATCCAAATTTATTTATGCTAGCATTCGGAAGCAACAGTATTACTGAAGAACTCCTTGGATTAGCTTTGGAGCAATTCTGTAATAGCATTGTTTCGGGCGACAGCAAATACGATCAATTCCTTGCCGGAACAGCTACATTGACCGAAAGTGAAGAGCGTGGTCGAAGCTTGTTCTTTGCCGAATTCAATCCGGGCTTCCCTGATATTTCAGGAGCAGATTGCGCTCATTGCCATTCAGGAAAAAACTTCGAAAACGACCAGTACATGAATAATGCACTGGATGCAGATGGTGATATGGAAGACCTGGGAAGGGCTTTGGTAACAGAAAACAGTTCAGATAACGGAAAGTTTAAAGTGCCTACTTTACGGAATGTTGCACTTACGGCTCCATATATGCACGACGGTCGTTTTCAGAGCTTGGAAGAAGTTGTACAGCATTACAATAGCGATATGGTGATGAGTTCAACCATCGATCCTGCTTTGATCTACCCCCTCAACAGTGGCGGTCTGCAATTAAGCGATCAGGATGTACAAGACATCATCGCTTTTCTGAATACCCTTAGCGACGAGACCTTAGTTACAAATCCGGAATATGCTTCTCCATTTTAGCAATCGCTTTTTAAACAAACAAGGTCGGTCTTGGTTTTTTCCGATACTGATCTTGTTTGTTTTATTTTTTTCAGGTTGTAAAAAATCTGAAAGCGATAAAGCACCTGTTTCAGTTTGGGATCCTCCCTCCTGGTTTCCTCCGATGGAAGTTCCGGTCGATAATGAATTTACGATTGAACGATGGGAATTGGGGAAGAAACTATTTTATGAAAAACGGCTTTCTATTAATCAATCGATTGCTTGCATAAGCTGTCATGACCCCAAACTTTCTTTTTCTGATGATCAAGCTTTTTCTCCCGGCGTATTTGATCGGCCAGGGGTAAGAAATGCCTCTATGTTAGCAAATATCGGCTATGCGCCAAATTTTTTGCGAGAAGGAGGCGTTCCAACTTTGGAAATGCAAGTCCTTGTTCCCATTCAGGAACACAATGAGTTTAATCATAACATACTTGATATTGTAGAAGAATTAGCCCAGGATAGCATCTATGCTTTGCTGGCACAAAGGGCTTATGGGAGTGAATTCAGTCCCTTTGTCTTGACACGGGCGCTGGCTAATTTCGAGCGCAGTTTGATCAGTGGTCACAGCCGATATGATTACTATAAATACAAAGGCTATTATAGCTTATTAAGTGTAGAGGAAAAAGAAGGTATGAATCTCTTCTTCAGTGATCGACTTAAATGCAGTGAATGTCATTCAGGTGTATTTTTCACGAGTTTTGATTTTGCGAATAATGGGTTAAAAGAAGAATATGAAGACGATGGAAGAATGCGTTTGACAGGACTGGAAACGGATCGGGCAGTATTTAAGATCCCATCACTTCGAAATATTGAAATGAGCGGACCGTATTTGCATGATGGCAGCATTAACTCACTGGAGGAAGTGATCGATCTATACAGCGAAGGTGGTTTTGATCATCCAAATAAGAGTGTATTATTAGAGGAGCCTATCAATTTGAGTGCTCTGGAGAAGGCACAATTGCTTTCTTTTTTAAAAACGCTAACGGATCATTCATTTTTGAATGATGAACGATGGGTCGAATAATGATTCCACAGATCAGATCTAAAAAATAAATACAAGTTTGATCAAAAAGATCAAAATTCCATTCTTCTTTTAAGAAAATAGAAATATTTCAACTTATTTAGTTACTATTATAAAATAAATCGCTTAGTCAATCCACTGGTACTGAATGAACAGTAAATGTTCATCAAAGAACTGATGTATCCATTTCGGAGAAGATGAATAAGTGCGATGTACATAAAAGTTGTAATTAACTATTAGTATGGAAAACATTCTCAAACCCGGCGCTATAGAGAAATCTGCTCACCCCATTGTATTCATGTTTTTAATGGCTCCTTTTGGTGTCATGAGTGGATATGTAACTGTAACCATTGGCTTTTTACTGACCAAGGCCGGAATCCCTCTGGAACAGGTGGCTCCAATAATTGCAATGGCACTCATACCCAATATTTTTAAATTCTTATGGGCTCCGCTTGTAGATACAACCCTGACCGTAAAGAAGTGGTATCTCATTGCAAATGTTATCACTGCCCTGGGTATTTTCTTAACAGGTATCATCCCATTGGAGGCTGAATCTTTAGGTCTAATGACCGCCGTTGTATTTTTCATGAGTTTGGTTAACACGAACATAGCCATGTCGACCGAAAGTTTATTAGCTCATGATACCCCTGATCATTTAAAAGGGAGAGCCGGTGGTTGGTTACAGGCCGGAAACCTTGGAGGATTCGGATTAGGAGGTGGAGCTGGTCTTTGGTTAGCAGAGCGACTTCCGGATGCATGGATGACAGGTACTATCATCGCATTAGCCTGCTTACTTTGTAGTTTTGGACTATTCTTTTTAAAAGAACCTACCATTTTTCTAAAAGAAAAAAATTATCTCAAGACCCTTGGCAATCTCAACAAAGATATCTGGAAGCTGATCAAATCGCGTATGGGATTTTTAGCCCTCTTTTTATGCTTTTTACCATTAGGAACCGGTGCAGCCTCAAATTTATGGTCTTCTATATCCAATGACTGGAGTGCATCGGCAGACACTGTAGCGCTGGTAATCGGAGTTGGAGGAGGAATACTTTCGGCTATTGGCTGTCTTCTTGGTGGATGGATCTGCGACAAAATGGATAGAAAAAAAGCCTATATACTTTTTGGATTAACCCAAGCGGCCGTTACCATTGCCATGGCTTTCAGTCCTCAAACAGAAGATATGTTCATTATATACACTTCACTCTATGCATTTAGTTCGGGCTTAGCCTATGTTGGATTTAGCGCCTTTGTCCTTGAAGCCATTGGAAAAGGAGCAGCAGCTACTAAATACAATGTCTTTGCTTCGCTCTCGAACGCACCTATTTATTATATGATCTATATCGATGAATGGGCGCATCGTGAATGGGGTGCTTTTGGAATGCTTACAGTCGAATCGATCATGGCACTTTTAGGAGTGATCCTATTCATTAGCATTTTTGTAACAGTGAATAGAATGAAACCCGCTTTGGTTAATTAAAATTAGATGGGAAAAAGAAGTCGTTCTGCTGAAATAAGTAATGATCTAAAATCTAAAGGATCATGAAAAAATAATTATTCTATACCCTATTGATTTTAGCATCATTTTATCTGCATCAATTCTGAAATTAGAATTACTTTTGTCTTCGGTATTTAATATACCACATGGTAATATGAAGCAATTTATTGCATCTATTTATTTAGTATGCATCTTTTTGTGCGGGTGGACCTTTAATAAGCAAACCCAAATCCTATTAAAAAATCAGGGTGAGATCTCTGCTTGTTTATCATCAGGAGAATCATTTTTTTCAAACGATTTTTCTTATCGCTCAAATTTTGCGATCAATAATGAAAGTAGCCGTGAATTAACACAGGAATCACCTTCTTTTAAACACAAATTCCCCTTCCTAAGTCTCTCCGCAGAAAGAAGTCTGGAATTAACGATTGACAATAAGACTTCAGCTTATTTACTCATTTCCAAAGGTCTCGTAATTCTATTCGAAGGCCATGATATCATTCATCCTTTCAACTATTTCTGGTAGCTATATTTTTTTGAAAGCTAAGCTTTTGGCTTGATCTGAAATCTCAGACAAGCTCATCAATTAATTTGCTTAAAATTTAAAAAGATTAAATCAATGGACTCAAATATAATTTTAAACTGGTCAATAATAATTTCGACCATTCTTTTCCTGATCGCTTTCACAAAAAGAAAAAACAAGAAAAAAGAAAATAAAATCTTTTCTGTATTACAATCTTTTGCGAATGAAAATAATTGTACTATTTCCAATTACGACCATTTGAAAAAGACCTTGATAGGAATAGATAAGGGAAGTAAAAATCTGTTTTTTATCCGGACAATGAATAACAAAGAAAACAGAACAATAATAGATCTATCGGAAGTTATAAAATGCCGAATGATCAATTCAGAAAGAACCACAACGTTTGACAATGAGAAAGTTAAAGTAATTGATAAAATAATGCTGGTATTTTCCTTTATTGATAAACGTAAAGAAGATGTTTCATTGGAATTTTATAATAATAATTACGATCAATTAACAATATCAGGGGAATTGCAACTTGCCCAGAAATGGTTGGGAATTATTGAAAGCATACTTATTGCCAATAGCGAAGTAAGCAAGGTTAACTTACAAAGTGCTCCGGATATAAATAAACCTGTCACAGCTCAGCAGACGGCAGCTTATGATTCAAAACAAAGAACAAAATTTACAAAGTATGCTATTTAATTTTTAAAGTAAATAAAGATGGAGGTGTTGTTCTAAACGTTTTATGCCGATCCGTTTGAAAAACACACCTCCACCTTTGTAAATTGCTATTTCATTTCCTGAGTTCACAATGCAGTAGAAAGCCTTTCAATTATTGCTTAAAGATGATTACTTAAAATGTTGGATTACTAAAGCTAAGATGATGCTTATAGCCAATCCTATATTGACTTTATACAAATCACGAAATAATTGATTATATGTAACTTTTATAAGATGCTTATTTAAAAGGTAATTTATTGCAAATTCTCTTCCGGCCAGAATTCCAACAAATGTCCATGTAGTGCTCATAGGGACGGTATTAACAACAGTAAACACGTATAATACAATACCATAGGATAAATCAATGAGCGTTGCCGACCGAATATTAGCCGTATTAATTTTTTGCTTTACAACCTCCTGAATTTTACCTCCTTTTCTTTGAAAAACGAGTGCCAGCAATATCAATATAAATGCTAAGGAGAGGAGGAGCCATGAAAAATCAAGTTTTCGAGGCAGGTAAACAAAAATATTTGCAAAATCCTGAATTAGCCATTGTGACCAAAGAAAACCTGTAGAAAACCATTGAGCAACTATCCAGAATCGTTTTTGGTTTTTCAACTGGGTTTTATCCAATGCGGACTTTGACTCAAACTTTCTTGCGATAAGCAGATAAATTATAAAGGCAAAAGTAAATGCCACAACGTAGCCTAAAACGGATTTAATCACCATTTTTTCGATGACCTGTCCTGTAGAGAAAACACTCAGGATCATAAATGTTGTGCTGACGGGATAGCCAAATTGGGTGATTATAAGAAGTATTAAAGGGGGTAAGACATACCACCAACTTAAAATTTCGGGTAAGGGTATCTTTGAAAGTCGACCATAAGTAACATCGCCATCGTTTAGTATCCAACCAATAATTAGTGTTGAACTTAAAATGATAGCGGCATACGCCCATAAAATAAGCCAGTGTCTTTTTGAATTTGATGTTAAGAAAGTTCCTAAAGTTTGAATAACATCATTGGCTACCACGGCATATCCGGCGATAGCAAAACCAATTAATGAGATTAATAATTGTATCGACATGTCAACTATTATTAAGATGAAAAGAAATTAAGAGCGATGTATTTTTAAGCAGTACTAAATTAGAAAATTAAATGTCCCAATTTATAAAATGATCCTTTTTCCAAATACATTTAGATTATCGTTCAATGCTATTTACAAGAGCTAAATCCTTTCGAATAAAACTAAATAGGAAAGGACAAATCAAGATCCCAATACATAGGTACTTTTCCTGGGAAAAATCAAGGAAAGTAAAATACTGCCTATTAAAACGAAGAGGATTATATATAATGAGTAAACTGGTTTAAATCCAATATTTACTAAAAACTCATGAAAAAGAAGTTTTGATCCGACATAAACCAGCAGAACTGAGACCCCAATTTTTAGCAGATAGAATTTATCCACCACTTTTATTAGTAAAAAGAACAGGGTCCGTAGACCAAGTATAGCGAAGATATTGGAAAAGAATACGATATACGGATCGCGGGTAACTGAAAATATTGCGGGAATTGAATCCATCGCAAATACAAGATCCGTGAACTCAATAATGATCAATACGATTAACAGAGGGGTGATATAGCTTATACCATTCTTTCTAATAAAAAACCTATCACTCACATATCTTGGGAAAACCTTAAAGCGTTTTGAGAGAAATCTAACAACGGGATGGTTTTGTGGTTCAATCTTAGTTTCAGTATTACGTTGCAGATACATTTTAACACCAATATAAATCAAGTACAAACCAAAAATATATAATAGCCATTCGAAGCGGTATATAAGTGCTGAGCCTGCAAAAATAAAAACGAATCGCATAAGAATTGCACCGATAATCCCCCAAAATAAAATCCCTTTATAGTCCGATTTTTTGACAGAAAACGCATTAAGTATAGCGATCATTACAAATAAATTATCTACCGATAGTGATTTTTCAATCAAGTAACCTGATAGGTAATTTATTGCACTGTTATTACGATATAATGTAAGACTATTCTCAAAACTTGAATTATCAAGAACTAGAAATGGGGAATATTTTTGGGAAATGATTTTCAATTCTTCAAAATTTTCAATCCCATGAACCATTTCTCCATTGAACCATAAAAACAAGGCGAAACTGAGTGAGAGAAAAATCCATATTGCGCTCCATATAGCGGCTTCCTTCACTGAAACCTCATGCGATTTACGACCAATCACTAAAAGATCAAGTAAAAGCACAGCGATTACAAAAATTATAAAAGCAATAATAAAAATAATCTCACCTGACATATTCTAAAATATAAGAGTATAAAACAATACCATTGCAAAATCAACCTATATAAGTTTTCAAATCCTATTTTGGATGAATAAAATTAACACCTTAAATCAAAGCCATTAAATTGATACATTTACCTATTATTGAGTTCAAAACCGCTTACTGATTAAGGCTTTTAAAAATCGCATTTTTCATCCAAATTTATAAGTATATAGTACCCGGATATAAGGATGCTCTTTTTAATAATACAATCAGTATTCTGCAGGATTAAAATCACGCAATCCTTTTTGATCATTTAAGAAAATGCCTGTAAATGTAGTTTTAATGTCTGAATTAATATAAAAATAGATAACGATGAACACGATTATACTTATCGCATTTAGCATTGGTTATGCCTTGATCGCCTTAGAAAGCAAAGTCAAAATTAATAAAGCAGCGATTGCTCTTTTTACCGGAGGGTTTGTTTGGACAATTTATATTCTATTTAAATCAGATTCAGAAGAGATCGTTCGGCAATTAATTGAACACATTGGAAATATATCACAGATCATCTTTTTCCTTATCGGGGCTATGACCATTGTTGAATTAATTGATTCTTATGGTGGATTTGATGTTATTACAAAGCAAATTAAAACAAGTAAGAAAAGGACCCTTCTATTTATTTTAAGTTTTATCACTTTTTTCCTTTCGTCAGTTCTCGACAATCTAACCTCTACTATTGTGATGGTTACTCTTACTCGTAAATTAATTGATGATAAAAATGATCGCTTATTATTTATTGGTATGATCGTTATTGCTGCAAATTCGGGAGGGGCATGGACTCCTATTGGAGATGTAACAACAACAATGTTATGGATTGGAGGACAAATTACAAGCGATAATATAATTCAAAAATTATTTTTCCCAAGTCTGCTAAGTATGATGATCCCTCTATTCTTAATTTCAATTAAAATAAAGGGTGATTTTAAGAAAAGTATAATGTTGAATGATAAATCAAATGTTTTAAATTTTGAAAAAAGAATAGTTTTTTACTTAGGAATAGCAGCATTAATTTTTGTTCCAATATTTAAATCGATCACACAATTACCTCCATTCATGGGAATCCTTATCGGTTTATCGGTATTATGGATTGTTACAGAATTTTTGAATAAAGATAAAGCACACGAACATAAGATCACTGTGACAAGTGCCCTACGAAAAATTGACATCCCCAGTGTTTTATTCTTTTTGGGTATTCTTATTGCTGTTGCTGCACTTGAATCGACCGGTTTATTAACAAACTTAGCTACCCTGCTTAACGAGTCATTTGGTAATCTGAAAATAATTGCAATTACCCTTGGAATTCTATCATCGATAATAGATAATGTACCCTTGGTTGCTGCATCAATGGGTATGTACGATTTACAAACATTTCCTACTAACCATTATTTTTGGGAGCTAATAGCTTATTGCGCAGGAACAGGAGGTAGTATTCTTATCATAGGATCAGCAGCGGGTGTTGCAGCTATGGGAATAGAAAATATTGATTTCTTTTGGTATCTAAAAAAAATCAGTTTGGTAGCACTTATAGGATATTTATTTGGCGCTATTTTATATCTTTTAGTGCTTTAGGTCTTTCTAAGGCAACTCAGCACACAGATCAATCTCTATTGGATTTCCCTTTTTAAATAAGATGAGATTTCATTTAGAAATCAAATAGAAATAAAATAATAGAAGATCAAAACACATTGATAGACGGGGCATCATGCATTGTTACCGGGACATCCATAAAAAAGAGCGGAAAATTTAAAGATATATAAACTAGTAAAACAGGGCATATAAGCATTAGCCTTATTCAGGATAATGGGATAAGATTTAAGACTTTTGCTTAAAACGGCGAGTTAATGTAATAAATTTTATAATGTAACTATTTGATTTTCAACAATTAAAATATTTATTTTAATTTTTGTTTAGTTTTTATTTGTTTTTATTAAACAAAATGTAGTATGTTTGTTTAAGATTTAAACGACATCATTAAACAAAATATTATGAAAAAATTAAATTTACTCTCAAAATTCAGGATTTTATCACTAGTAAGTATGCTGGTATTTACATCCTTTGTCATGACAGCTCAAACAAATGTTTATGACGACATTATCGCAACTAGCCCTAATCACACTTCGTTGGCTACTGCAATTACAACTGCCGGTCTGGAAAGTGCTTTGCAAGATGATATGGCTACTTTAACTGTATTTGCACCTGACAACGATGCTTTTGATGCATTGGCTACTGCTCTTGGAACCGATATAGATGGTTTATTGGCACTAGACAATTTATCCGACATTCTTCTTTACCATGTATTGGGAATCAGTGCAGCATCTACCGATATTAACAATGGTGATATCGTTACCCCTTTGAATGATGCTAATACTATTAAAATAACCAAGACTTCTATGGGAATGGTTTACGCAAACCAAGCCATGGTGAATGCTGCTGATCTTGCCGCAGATAATGGCTATGTTCATTCTATCGACGCAGTCATATTATCAGACGAAACAGTAGCAGATATCGCTATCGACAATGGATTTACTTCATTGACCGCTGCACTTGTTACTGCCGAATTATTACCTGCGGTGACCGATCCTTTGGCTGACTTAACTGTTTTCGCACCGG
>Ga0316188_10000799_pt1 | contig 14443 bp, 12 predicted proteins | sample Phiworburrow1_MG_FD_204933 | JGI IMG/M metagenome (GOLD analysis project Ga0316188, IMG submission 204933) | Coastal sediment microbial communities from Maine, United States - Phippsburg worm burrow 1 | ecosystem: Environmental > Aquatic > Marine > Coastal > Sediment | place: USA: Maine...
ATGAATACTTCACCAATGAAATTACAACAGGTTTTTTAGATGAAAACACTTTAATCGAAAGTCCATCTAACGATTTTATGGCAATTGTTGGTGCTGAATTCTACATATCTGATAACAGTACATTAACAGCCACTGCAAAATTTGATGACATTAAAAGAGCTCCTTTTTTTGAAACCAATACTACATTTTTTGATGCAGCCAAAAATATTACTTCAACCAATATTGGAAATAATGACAGTAAGTTTAATGATGAAATTATTGAATTTTCAATAGATTTTAATCAAAACTTCAAAAATGAAGGTCAGAATATTTCAGCATATATTACATATTCTAATGACAATGAACAATATATAAATGATTTCACAAATTCAAATCCAATTTTTGTAAATGAAAACTATACCGAAGAAAACACTTTAGAAAATGCCGAAATTAGTGTAAAATATGCCCATCCAATAAATGAAAGTGCAGGTTTTGAAATTGGTTACTTAGGTACTCTTGGTAAAACACCTTATACACTTACTAAAGAAACTACTCAAGAAGAAATTATTTATTCTGATTATATACACGGCTTTTTTGCTGAGTTTGAGAAATATTGGAATTCCTTTTATTTGGGCGTTGGTTTAAGAGCTGAATTAACTGAAATAAATTCAGACTTTACAAACCTAAATACCATTCAAACAAATAATTTTAACAACTTTTTTCCTTCAATTTACCTTGAAAATACATTTAATGAAAATAATAGTTTAAGCTTAAGCTATACAAGAACTACACAAAGACCTGGTTATAATGAACTTCGACCTTATGAACAAAAAATCAGCGAAACACTTTCATATATTGGAAATATTAATTTAAATCCAATGTTTATAAACTCAACCAATTTAACCTATTCTTATTACGGTAAAAAACTAACTTTTGTATCATCATTGTATTGGAATAATTATGAGGATTTAGTTCAACGAATTTCTTATGAAACAAATGAAAATAACAATGGTATTCCTAAAATTATAACAACAGTTGAAAATATTGGTTCATTAAATCAGTATGGATTATCATTTACAGCAGATTTACAAGCTGCAAAATGGTTGAATTTTATGGGAAATACCAACTTTTATCAAATGGAGCAAACTGGGATATTTCAGCATACAAACTCAAATAATGAAATTGTAATTAAAGATTTTGAACATTCAGATTTTAGTGCTGATTTCAGTTTATTAACTAAAATTAAAATACCTAAAGTGTTTGATTTTCAATTTAATATTATTAATAGTTTAGATTCTGAAGCTGCCTATTCAATGGTAGAAGCTAACACCTATGTAAATGCAGCAATTAATAAAGATTTATTCAACAAAAAGGCTTCTTTAAGTTTATCTGTTGATGATGTTTTTAATTCCAAAAATATAGACAGGACTTGGCTTGAACAAAACTATACTTCAAATAGAATTGCTTCTGAAAAATATCAAACTATTATACTTTCATTCACTTATAGATTCAACCAGGATAAACAGCAAAGAAGTGTAGATTTTGATAAAAAATCTAACAAAGTAAAAATTTAAATTATGAAAATTTATCACAATCCACGCTGCAGTAAAAGCCGTCAGGGTTTAGAAATATTAAATGAACTGGCTTCAAATTTTGAAACCATTCACTATTTGGAATCACCAATTTCTGAAAAAGAACTTATTGAAATTATAAAACTATTAGGGATCAATCCAATAGATCTGGTTAGAAAAAATGAAACCATTTGGAAAGAAAAATACAAGGGGAAAACTTTATCTCATAAAGATATAATTCAAGCTATGGTTCAAAACCCCAAATTAATTGAAAGACCCATTGTAGTAAACAATGGTAAAGCAATTATTGGGAGACCTCCTGAAATTATAAAATCAATCTTATAAATTTTGTGTTTTCTTTAACATTTTCATTTCGTTAAAATAAATCCTCTTTTTGAATAAAAAAGCATTTAAAAAACACTTAAAACCCTATCAATCAGCACTACAAAAAATAAAGTAAAAAATATTTTGTTTAATATATTTTTTACTTTATTAAACAAACGTTAACACTCGTTAACATTGTTTTCAACAATATCAAAGTATATTTGCAATATAATTACTACTGTAAATTACTCATGAAAAACTATATATTACTAACTTTCCTGTTTTTAACTACTTTATTAGCTTTTGCGCAACAACCAAAGCCTAGTTTACCACAATTTACCATCAAAGGAAAAGTAATAGATTTTGATAGCAAAGAAGCATTAGAATATGCAACTGTTGTTTTAAAGCCTTTAAATGGAGAAACTATTTCGGGTGGAATCACAGACAGTCATGGGAAATTTAATATAGACGTTAAACAAGGAACTTATGATATTTCAATAGAATTTATTTCATTTAAAACAAAAAAAATTAAAACAAAAAAAATAAATGAAAATATTGATTTAGGAACAATTGAATTGGAAATAAATGCCGAATCCTTAGCTGAAATTGAAATTATAGCAGAAAAAAGTACTGTTGAAATTAGATTGGACAAAAAAATATACAACGTTGGAAAAGATATGACCGTTGCTGGAGGAAACGCATCAGATGTTTTAGACAATGTCCCTTCTGTGTCAGTAGATGTTGAAGGAAATATTAGTTTACGTGGCAACGAAAATGTTCGTATTTTAATCAATGGAAAACCCTCAGCAATGGTTGGCTTAAGCACTGACGCCTTGCGTCAATTACCAGCTGACGCCATTGAAAAAGTGGAAGTAATTACAAGTCCTTCTGCCCGTTATGAAGCTGAAGGAACAGCAGGAATTATAAACATAATACTTAGAAAAGGAAAAGCACAAGGTTTCAACGGATCTTTTTCAGGAAATGCTGGAAATCCAGACAATTTTGGTGTTTCTGCTAATTTAAATTACAGAACCAACAAAGTGAATTTCTTTACTACAACTGGGTATAACTATAGTGATTCTCCTGGAAATTCTTTAGCAAACGTAACCTATTTCAACAACTCTGGAGACATTATAGGCTTTAGAAATGAAGTAAATAAGTACGAACGAAAACGCAATAGGTTTAACACCAATTTTGGGATGGAATATTACATTTCAGATAAAACTTCCCTTATAGGGACTGTTAACTATCGTATTTCAAATGGAGATGAATCTGCTACAAACACTTCTGATGAATTAAATGCAAATAATATCTTATCAAAAACCGATATTAGAGTAGATGACGGCAGTGAAATAGACAACAACCTTGAGTATTCGTTTAATTTAACCCACGATTTTAATAGTAGCGGACATAAATTAACATTTGATTTTCAATACGGAACCAATAAAGAAGATCAAAATTCATATATAACCGACTATACTATTTATCCTAGTTTAGTGGAAAATAATCCTGAAAGAACTTCAACAGAAGAATCTTCAAATGACATTTTAATACAAAGTGATTATGTGCTGCCAATTGGTGAAAATGCACAGTTTGAAGCTGGTTTTAAGATTGATTTAAATGAACTTGATTCTGATTATTTAGTAGAGGATTACGATCCTGTTACAGGAGACTTTTATAACAATGCCAATTTTTCAAACACTTTAAATTTTAAACAAAATATCTATTCCGTGTATTCGCAATACGGAAGTAAAATTAAAAAAATTTCTTATTTGTTAGGTTTACGTGCTGAAACTACTGATAGAACCATTATTTTAATTAATAACAGCGAAGACAACTATAAAACCTGGACCGAATTTTTTCCAACAGTAAATTTAGGTTTAGAATTTAATGATTCTGAAAGCTTAACATTGGGTTACAACAAAAGATTGCGTCGCCCGCGTTATTGGTATTTAAATCCGTTCGAATCAAGAACCAGTGAGACTTATATTAGAAAAGGAAATGTAAATTTAGATCCAACTTATACAGATTCTTTTGATTTAGGTTATTTAAAACGTTGGCCTAAATTTACTTTAAACTCTTCAATTTATTATCAGCATGCAGTCAATAATATTGAGTTTGCACAAACTGAAGAAATAAGAGAAGTTGATGGCGAAGATACACTTGTAATTGTTGCAATGCCAATAAATTTAAGCTCTGAAGACCGTTTTGGATTCGAATTTACAGCCAATTACAATCCGTTTAAATGGTGGAAATTAATGAGTAGTTTCAACTTTTTCAGATCAATTACTGAAGGAGATTACAATGATATAAATTACGATTCAGATAACGTGAGCTGGTTTACCCGCTTAAATTCAACCTTAACCTTTAAAGATCTTTTCGATTGGCAAACTACTGCCATGTATATGGGACCGTCTCAAGGAGCACAAACTAAAAGAGATGGAATGGTTAGTATTAACTTGGCTTTTAGCAAAGATTTGTTTAATGAAAAAGCAACCATTTCATTAAATGTGAGCGATTTATTAAATTCAAGAAAAAGACAATCAAGAACTACTACTCCAACGACATTTTCTGAAAATGAATTTCAATGGCGTGAAAGACAAATTATGTTAAATTTCACCTACAGATTGAATCAGAAAAAGAAACGTGAACGCTCTGGCTATGATGGTGGTGGAGAAGAACCAATGTTTAAAGCATAAAAAAAGGGCAATTTAAATTGCCCTTTTTTTATTTTATATAAAGTATTAAGCTTTCTTTTCAGCTTTTCCTTCTTTTCTATATTTCCAAGATTCTCTAAAATACCCCACTAACCAATAAGGAATAATAAATGTAATTAAAAAAATCATTAACCAAAATCCCATAGTGAATACGGTTAAAAATACTAAAAATCCAGAAAATTGTGATAAATCCATAACTTATAAATGCTATTTTATGTTTTTTACAAAATTAGTATTTATTTTTTAATTAAACATAACTAGTTTTTTATTTTTTTTAAATGATATTTCTCATTTCATAACTCAAAAAAACATGTAATTATTCAAGCTAAAAACAGTATGCCTTAATTTTAATTTTTTAGAACAAAAAAAAGACACCAGAAGAACTTTGTTCTTCTGGTGTCTTTAATCTTTACATCTTCTTTTCTATTAACTATTTAAATTCTGCGAAGAAATCATTCCCCTTATCATCTACCAATAAGAATGCAGGGAAGTTTTCAATTTTAATCTTACGAACTGCTTCCATTCCTAATTCTGGGAAGTCAACTACTTCAACTGATTTAATACTTTCTTTTGCTAAAATGGCCGCTGGCCCTCCAATAGAACCAAGGTAAAAACCACCATTAGCTTTACAAGCATCTGTTACTTGCTGTGTGCGGTTACCTTTTGCCACCATTACCATACTACCACCTGCTTTCTGGAAAGGATCTACATAAGGATCCATACGACCCGCAGTTGTAGGTCCAAAACTACCAGAAGCCATCCCTTTAGGTGTTTTTGCTGGTCCCGCATAGTAAACAGGATGATCTTTAAAGTATTGAGGCATTTCTTCACCATTGGCAAGCATTTCACTAATTCTTGCATGCGCCATATCTCGAGCAACAATTAATGTTCCTCTTAGGTTAAATCTTGTTTTTACAGGATATTTAGAAAGTTCCTCACGGATTTTATCCATTGGTTGATCCAAATCTAACTCAACAGCATTTGCCAAGTGTGGTGCTTCTTTTGGTAAGAATTGTCCTGGATTTTTTTCTAATTCTTCAAGAAAAATACCTTCTTCAGTAATTTTACCTTTTACATTACGGTCGGCACTGCAGCTAACACCTAATCCTACAGGACAAGATGCGGCGTGGCGAGGCAAGCGAATAACGCGTACATCGTGCACAAAATATTTACCACCAAATTGAGCTCCTACTCCACTTTCTTGACAAATCTTGGTAATTTTATCTTCCCACTCAAGGTCACGAAAAGCTTGACCGCCATCGTTACCTTCTGTTGGTAAGTGATCCAAATAACCTGCCGACGCCTTCTTTACAGTTGCTAAGTTAGCTTCCGCAGAGGTTCCACCAACAACAAATGCTAAATGGTAAGGAGGACAGGCAGAAGTTCCTAAATCCATAATATGTTTCTTAACAAAGTTGGTTAGGTTTTCTTCCGTCAACAATGACTTGGTCATCTGATATAGGTATGTTTTATTAGCTGAGCCTCCACCCTTTGTTATAAATAAGAATTCATATTTATTACCTGTTGCGGCATAAATATCGATTTGAGCAGGAAGGTTGTTACCCGAGTTTTTCTCTTCCAACATTGTTTGAGGAACAATTTGAGAAAAACGAAGATTGTCAGTTTGGAAAGTATTGAATACGCCTTTTGAAATGTATTCAGCATCATCCACACCAGTATATACATCTTCCCCTTTTTTTCCCACACAAATTGCAGTACCTGTATCTTGGCAAGTTGGCAATTCGCCAGCTGCCGTTACCATTTGATTTAACAACATGGTATAAGCAACAAAACGATCGTTATCTGTTGCTTCTGGGTCTTTTAGAATAGTCTCTAATTTTTTCAAGTGAGAAGCACGAAGGTAGAATGATACATCATGATATGCAGCTTGTGAAAGCAACTCAAGACCTTCAGGTGCTACTTTTAAAATTTTTCGCCCATCAAAATCCACTACAGAAACGTGGTCTTTAGTTAACAAACGATACTTTGTAGTATCCTTTGTAATAGGAAACGGCTTTTGGTATTTAAATTCAGACATCTTATATAATTTTATTGTAATTCAACTTTAACTCCTACAAATATACAATGGAAGAAGAAAATAGTTGGTAGAAAAAAGGTTTATTTATCTGTTTTTTAAACAATCATATAAAGAATGTCATGATTTTTAGCAGTAACTCAAGGCAAGCTTTTTAATTCTTAAATAAGTCACAAAAATTTATAAAATTAATCCTATATTTAAATTAAAAACTAAACAAAAAAAATTTAACTTACCATTTGTTTGACAAGAAAACGATCTCTGATTTTTCAGTCTCACAAATTTTATAGAAAACCCATTAAAATTGACAAACACAATATCATGAAATATAGAATAGAAAAAGATACGATGGGACAAGTTAAAGTTCCAGCTGATAAATACTGGGGTGCTCAAACAGAACGTTCAAGAAATAATTTTAAGATTGGTCCATCAGGCTCAATGCCCTTAGAAATTGTATATGGTTTTGCATACTTAAAAAAAGCTGCTGCACACGCAAATTGCGAATTAGGTGTACTTTCTCCTATAAAAAGAGATTTAATTTCAAAAGTATGTGAAGAAATTTTAGACGGGAAATTAGACGATCAGTTTCCTTTGGTTATTTGGCAGACGGGTTCTGGCACTCAGAGTAATATGAATTGTAATGAAGTGATCGCAAATCGTGCTCAAGAAATTGCTGGAAAAACAATTGGTAAAGGAGAGCAAGCCATTCAAGCAAATGATGATGTAAACAAATCACAATCGAGTAACGATACTTATCCGACAGGAATGCACATTGCCTGTTATAAAATGATTATTGACACGACGATTCCGGGAATTGAAAAATTACGTGACACTTTAAAAGCAAAATCTGAAGCTTTCAAGGATGTTGTGAAAATTGGACGTACGCATTTAATGGACGCTACCCCATTAACGATTGGACAAGAGTTTTCAGGCTACGTTTCTCAATTAAATCATGGTTTAAAAGCGTTAAAAAACACCCTGGAACATTTATCAGAACTGGCTTTGGGCGGAACCGCAGTTGGAACTGGATTGAACACACCAAAAGGATACGATGTTTTGGTGGCTAAAAAAATAGCCGAATTTACTGGATTGCCATTTATTACTGCTGAAAATAAATTTGAAGCATTGGCTTCACACGATGCCATTGTTGAAAGTCATGGTGCCTTAAAACTACTGGCGGTTTCCTTAAATAAAATCGCGAACGATATTCGCATGATGGCTTCTGGACCACGATCAGGAATTGGAGAATTAATGATTCCCGCAAACGAACCAGGTAGTTCCATTATGCCGGGAAAAGTAAATCCAACCCAATCTGAAGCATTAACAATGGTTTGTGCACAAGTAATGGGAAATGACGTTGCAATTACAATTGGAGGAACGCAAGGTCATTATGAATTAAACGTTTTCAAACCTTTAATGGCCTCAAACTTTTTACAGTCTGCTCGCTTAATTGGTGATGCCTGTTTAAGTTTTGAAGAAAATTGTGCAATCGGAATAGCGCCAAATTATCCTCGTATTACTGAATTATTGAACAATTCGTTAATGTTAGTAACTGCATTAAATACTAAAATAGGGTACTACAAAGCTGCTGAAATAGCAAATACAGCTTATGCAAACGGGACTACATTAAGAGAAGAAGCTGTGCGCTTAGGTTATGTTACTCCTGAAGAATATGATGCTTGGGTAAAACCAGAAGATATGATAGGTTCATTGAAATAATAATTTTGCCTTTTTATTAAAATAGTGGTTTCTGGCAATTCAAAACCACTATTTTTTTGATAAAAAATAATTAAAAATTTCACAAAACGAATTTTATTAAGTAATTTAGATATGTATTTAGTACAACTTACAATAAAAACAATAAAGCCATGAAAAGAAATTTAATTTATATATGCCTTTTCATTTTTGCTTCTACTAAAATCGTATTTGCACAAGTTGAAAATGAAAGCACAAAACATCCTATTCTTACAAGTAAATTTCAATTGGGTGTTGGATTGTTTATTCCTTCACAAAGTTTAAAATTTAGTATTGATGCTGTTTCCAACAATCAGGAAATTGATTTTGGAAAAACTTTTGATTTTAACAATAGCGCAGGAAGACCACAGGTATCTTTTGATTGGCGTTTTGCAAAAAAATGGAAAGTATCTGCAGAATATTTTAACGCAAATTATTCTGAAAAAGCTGAATTAGAAGAAGATATTGAAATTGGTAATGGAGATTATACTTTTGAAAGCGGAAGTAATGTAAAAATTGGATATAAAATTAATTTATATCGTATTTATGTTGGAAGAATTATTTCCTCGGGCTTAAAGCATGAACTTGGCGGTGGATTAGGAATTCACTTATTAGATATGGGACCTTTTATAGAAGGTAATATTAAAGTAAATGGAACTGATAATGAGTTTAAAAGGGCCTCAACATCCCTTACAGCTCCTTTACCAAATATTGCTTTATGGTATTATTATGCGCCTACCGAAAAATGGGCTTTTACTGCCCGATTGGATTGGTTTGGGTTGTCTGTTAATGAGTATTCTGGATTTTTATGGGACTTTGGACCAAGTGTGCGTTACCAAATTATTAAAAACTTAGGAGTAGCTTTAGATTATAGGTATTTTAATGTGAATGCAAATGTTAATAAAGACCTTTGGAATGGTAGTGTAGATATATCATTTAAAGGACCTACAATTACATTAATAGGGAATTTATAATAATTTAAAAAAAATAAAAAAAAGGTCATAAAATTTTAAGTAAATATTGCTATGTTTTTATTTAAAACCATTATTTTTAATAAATCATTTTAACTTTCAACAAATGAATTATTTAAGAAAAATTATATTCTTTATTTTAGTTACAATAATTTTTATAAACTGCAAAAACAAAATAGCAACTCCTCCGCTTTCTGAATCTAGCACGACTTTAAAAGAATCCCTCCAATTAGCAGGGAATTATGTTTCTTCTGAATATGAAAAACGAAATGAAGGTTACGATTGGGTTGGCGTTGCCATAACAAAATATACTGATAGCGCATTACACATTTCAGTGCGTTCAAGAGCAGATCAAAAGAAACCAACCTGTACTTTTGATACTGATGCTATTAAACTGAATGATACTGTTTATCAATCTAATTTTGAAGGCAAAAACATTCTTTTTGTATTTTCAGAAAACAATCTAACCATCAAAACTCAAAATGAAGCCGAAAGCAATGCGCTCTATTATTTTTGTTCTGGAGGTGCAACTTTGACCGATACCTATACCAAAATAAATGAAGATTTAGACCAATCTCAAATAGATTTAAGGGTATTTCAAAAAATGCTGAACTTTCAAAATATTGGTTTTGATATAAGTACCACAGGAAAAGGATCATTGCAACAATTAACTATAAATCCTTATGGTTTAGAGATTGACAATTCTGCCATACAACTTGAAATTGATGGCAGTGTAGTAAATGCTGAAATTGAAGATTTAAATACGGATGGCTTTCCCGAAGTTTTAATTTATACCGCTTCGGCTGGAAGTGGCAGCTATGGAAATGTAATTGGTTACTCTGTAAACAATGGAAAATCTATAAGTCAGATTTATTTCCCTCCAATTTCTGAAAACCCGAAGGCAAGTAAAGGTTATATGGGCCACGATGAATTTGCTATTGTTGAAACAACCTTAGTTCAACGATTTAGAGTTTATAATGAAGGTGACACCAATGCCAATCCTACAGGAAATTGGCGTCAAATTCAATACAAATTAAAAGATGGTGAAGCTTCTAGGCAGCTTGTATTGGATAAAATTGTTGAATATCCTGCCAACTAAAACTATTATTGTTGTGGCAACTTCTTTTTCAAAGCCTCAATAATATTATAAACAACTGGACAAATTTCAGTATTTTTCAATGTTAAATCAGATATCTGACTAAACTTTCTTCTATCCGTGTGCAGATATTCTTTACATGATCTCGGACGAACTTTATAAATAAAACAGGTGTTATCTGTAAAATCTAAAAACGAACGAGGTCTGTTTTTAATTTATAAAAATGTGTTTCTACAGAGGGAATTAAAAAATATTGGCAACTTAAAATTGAGACATTTAAAAAAATAAGAGCAAACTATTTTATTTATAATTAAAAGGCTAATTAAAATTAATTAGCCTTTTAATATTTTAACAAAGGCATTGTTTTTTAACAACTATCAACGAATTTATTTTTTTATTCCACTCCTCAATTAATGGCAATTCACCATTCATTTGTGCATTTATTTCAGAATTATAAAATTCCAAAATAATGTCTTGTTTGTTTTTAATTGATGTTGAAATGTTTAACTCTAAGCGATCTATTATTTCATAATTTTCATTATTACTTTTAAGCGTTCTAGATATTTTTGCAAATTTACACCGTTGAATCGATTGAAAATCTATTGAATGAAAAACTTCTACATCTTCGCCTTTTTTGTAAAAGAATATTTTTTTAGAAGTTGTACTAATTCCAATTGCCGTATTATCCCATTGGGTAAATTCTGTTATATCAGAATTTACTTTTTCTGCCAAATTAAAAAGTAATTTTTTAATTAATTTTTCATTGTTCTTTCTGCTTCTATTTGATAATGCAAAAGGTACTGTAAATACAGCTAGCATTAGTGCACCTATAATAGCGGTTCCTAAATCCATTTTTTTATTTTATAAAGTTATATGATAATTTAGATTTTGTATTTGTACAAAATCATTGTATTAAGTCTACATTAAATATTATTTATTAATACTCAATTAAACTTTTACCAGAAATAATGGAATGGAAAAATAATATCGCTTTTTCTAAATTTCTTAATAAAATTATTAGAAGTCGATATATATTGCAAATAGGTAGAAAATAATAACTTTTCAATCCCGTAATGTATGGATGAAAAATTTATAGCAAAAGTCTTAAAATCGGTGGTTGGACAAGAAGTAGTTGTAATTGGAACAATCTCATTTTGAATTCCACAAAAATAGGCAGATAAATCGTCTATGGAAGCATTATGACTTTCATCAATACTTACAGAACTTGCCGATATATGTTCATTTAAATAATTGTAATTGCTGCTATTGCTCTTTATAAAGAACAAAGCTACAAGCAATAATCCAATTAATTTAAAACTGTTTTTCACAGCACTAATGTATATAAAAAAAGAATTCAACTAATAAGCTACTTTTAAAAAAATCAAATTATTTTTAAGAAACAGGCAACTTCTTTTTTAATGCTTCGATAATATTATAAACAGCCGGACAAATTTCAGTGTTTTTTAATGTTAAATCAGATATCTGACTAAACTTTCTTCTATCGGTATGTGGATATTCTTTACAGGCTCTCGGACGAACTTCATAAATAAAACATGTGTTATCTGTCAAATCTAAAAACGAACAAGGTGCCGTTTTTAAAACATAAAAGTCGTCTTCATCTCTATCTAAATATTGTTCTGTAAATGCCAGAACTTTCATTTTTAAATGTTTAGAAATACGTTCAATATCGCCTTCAGAAAAAATTGGGCTTGTGGTTTTACAACAATTTCCACAAGTCAAACAATCCGTTTTTTCAAACTCCTTGTTGTGCAACTCCTGCATTACCAAATCCAAATTTTTAGGAACGCGCTTTTTCAATTTCTGAAAATACTTCTTGCTTTCCGCTAATTTCTCTTTCGCTAAATCCGGTAACTCTTTTAAAAATTCTTCCATGCTGCAAATATATAAATGTTATGAGTAGAAAAAATGCAAACATTGAAAGTTCTTTTAAATTAAAAAGCAAGATGCTATTTGCATCTGAATTCAAAATTTCAAAATTAAACAAATCACAAACTGCTAAAAGTCAAATTTATAGTGTGAATTTCTAATTGTTTCAGGTATTTTATTTAACTTTAACTATGCCGTAAATTTAAACTTTCCTAAGATGAAATTCTCCTTTAAAAATAAAATTACAACTGGTTACTTGATAAATCTTATCGTTGTATTGACAATCGCCTTTATTTTTTGGAAAATTAGTACAAATACAGCCTTTGATTTGTGGAACTGGCTTGCATTTGCTTTAATTATACTTTCAATAGGCATGTTAACGGTTGTTTATTTTTTATTAATTGCCCAATTAAAAGCAAAAAATGAATCGGAAATAAAGCTACTGGAAAATAAAAAGTTAATTCAATCAATTATCAACAATACAACCAACCCCATTTCTGTTAAAAAAATCAATGGCGAATACCTTTTAATAAATAAGCAATATGAATCGCTTTTTAAAATAAATGCAGAAGAAATTCAAGGAAAAACCGATCACGATTTTTTACCTAAAGAAATGGCAGACAGCTATCGCAATACCGATTTGGAAACGGTGAAAGCTGGCAAAGAAATTCAGGTTGAAGAAGTGATTGAACAAATGGATGGTCCTCATACCTACTTGGCTGTAAAATTTCCTTTATTCGACACTTCCAACAGGGTTTATGCCATTGGAACTATTGCTACTGATATTTCAGAAATGAAATCCGAAAACCAATCACTTGTAGCAGGAGATAATTTCTTTAAATTATCTACTGATATGCTGATTATTGCATCAGAAAACACTTTTTTAAAAGTTAATCCGGCAACAATTAAAACATTGGGCTATCCTGAAGAAGAACTTTTAGGCAAACCATTTATGTCGTTTGTTTACCCTGAAGATATCAAAAGCACCATAGATGAAGTGTCAAAACTTAAAATTGGTGAATTAACAGTTAATTTTGAAAACAGATTTATTTGTAAAAACGGATCCTTAAAATGGCTTAACTGGACAACCTATCCAGACAAAGAAACTGGATTTTTATATGCAGTTGCTCGTGATGTTACCTCAAAAAAGGAATATGAAAAATCACTAAAAACAGCAGACACTTTTTTTAATATGTCCAAAGATATTTTAATAGTGGCATCTAAAAATCATTTTGTAAAAATAAATCCTGCACTCAGTAAAACACTTGGATTTGATACTGACGAACTATTAAACAACTCATTTTACACCTATATTTTCCCAGAAGATATCGCCTTTACGAAAGAAAAAATTGAAAATATTGAAAACGAAACTTATTTAGAGAACTTTAAAAACAGATGGGTTTGTAAAGACGGCGCAGTGAAATGGCTAGCATGGACTGCTACATTAGACAAACCCACAGGATTATTATACGCCATAGCACATGACATTACAGAACGATTAAAATTAGAAATTGAAGAAAAAGAAGCGCTCAATAATCTTTTTGAAAATGAACAAAAATTAAACATGATACTTGAAAATATTAGTGATGGTGTGCTTGTTGCCAATGCATCAAAAAGAGTGGTTTTAGCAAATTATATGGCGAATGAATTATTTCAAATTGAAGATGACACCAAAATTTCCATTCATTTTTCAGATCATTTTAAATTGTATTTCCCCGACGGAAAAACAACTTTCCCACTACAAAATTTACCGATGGAACGCGCTTTAACTGGAGAAGCAACAGATGATATTGATGTACTCTTATTATACCCGGAAACGCGAGAAAGAAAAAGAGTTTTATTAAGTGGAAGACCCATTTTAAACACTAAAAATGAAGTGATTGCAGCCGTCGTAACCATTAAAGATATTAGTAAATACAAAATGATTGAAAAGGAACTTAAAAAAACAGAACTTAAATATCGACAATTAATTGGCTTTAAAAAAGATATTGAAGAAAAAGAAAAGGACAATGAACAGAACAATATTAAAAAAAAGGAATAAATCAGTTAACTGCAATTATTAAATACGTTTGTTCAGTTTTTTTGTGAAGTAAAACAGAACACAACTTTAAAAATGCTCCGCAATCAAA